>JAABUW010000101.1_pt1 | contig 178444 bp, 173 predicted proteins | sample 5560081 | NCBI WGS metagenome assembly JAABUW01 (sample SAMN10711882, study PRJNA513363) | rock metagenome | isolation source: Antarctica rocks | place: Antarctica: Victoria Land, Knobhead sud
GAATGGAATGCGCCATGGCCATGAATGGAATGCGCCATGGCCATGAATGGAATGCGCCATGGCCATGAATGGAATGCGCCATGGCCATGAATGGAATAGGGCCATAGCCATAAGTGGGGCCATGCATGGGGGCCATGTTGGTGGCGCATTCTAAATTTAGGCATTCTCACGAGCCAAAAACATTCTCAGGAGCGCGTTAGATTCTCAGGGGCGCTCATATCGCTCTAGAGTCAAGATATAGTATTACCCCGCTCAAACCAGCTCAACCGGCTCACGAGCGCTCATAGCGCTCAGAGCCTGCCCTACACTTTTGTAGATGAAGACTCCGTAATAAGTAAATTTATATATAAAGTATTTATCGGATTAAATTAAAATTAATTAAATACTACGATTTATATCTACGTAATTTAGAACTCTTTTTATATTATATTTAAATAGCGCTTTATAGGCCTAAGGGTAGCGACGTTTATAAAGAGTACAATTATACTCTCGCTCTTTTAAATTCCGTTAAAATTAATACTACCGTTCTAAGTGTTATTATAAGAGAGGTAGTACGGGGTTATAAAGTCTATATTATTAAAAATAATTTAATAAATATAAAGTATATAACTAATTATTAAATTCTCCTTAATATTAACGGCGTTTATATTATATTAAAGTATATTTATAATATTAGCGCTAGCTAGAAGAGGGTAAATTTTAATATTAGGATTCGGGGGAGTAGAGTTAAATAAATATAATAATAATAGGAGTATTTATATAAAAGGTAATAAACTAGTAATAAAGTTATTAATATTATTACTCGCTGTAAATATAATAATAAAACGTCTTTTACTACCGTTTAGGTAAATCTAGGTAAAAATCTTATCTTATTTTTTAATTACTTTCGATATTAATTCTTTTAGAACGCCTACGGACTTTAATATACCGCGGTTATTTTATTATTATAGATTCTATTTATAAAACGAATAAATTAGATTAATATTTATTTACGGTTATAGTATACGACGAGGGTAACTCGTAGATTTTATATATTAATTTCCTAAATAAATATAAAGACGGTAATATTATAATTATTACTTTAAAGTAAATTAAAGAATAGTATCGCCCTTATAAAGATTAGAATTTATATTATTTCGTTACCGACGATTTAATAACTAAATAACGCGCCGTTAAATTTATTTTCCGGTATTTTATCGACGGCGAGATAAAGGTATTTTATTTCTTTTATTACGTTTATTTAAAATATACTCTTCGGCGAAATTTAAACTTTAAGAAATACTTTACTAACTTTAATTACCTTTATAAAACTTTATATATATATTATATTAAAGTAAACTATAAAGACGAGATTAAAGCGGCTCTTCGCGCTACGTTATTAAAGAAGTAGAGATATATTAAGAGAGAATAATAGGATATACGCGAAAAATATATATATTACGCCCGCTAGTACTCCTACTTTCTTTTATAATATATATCGACGAACGGAGTTAAATTATAGTATAGCTCTTTTAAAAAGTATATTAAGAGTATTTAATTTAAATTCAGCCTTACTAGAATTATAAATTATATCGTTATTATTATTTAATAATAGGTGACGCGTACGTAGAGCCGGTTTAATAAGGTACGTATATATAGAAGTATTAAATACTAGGAGTATTCTTAGTTAGAGTAATTTACCGGCCCTATTTAAAAATTACTCGTCGAATAACTTCGGCGAGTTAAAATTATTATTTAATAAAATAATAATATTTAGGGTAAGCTCGATAAGGACGAGTTAATATATATTTATTTATTTTATCGTTAGTACTAGTTATTATATCGTTATATCTAGTAGTAGTATATTTTATTTAATATTATCCCTCTAAGATAGTAGGTAGAATAGGTGTCACGGGGTGGACTCTGGCATAGTGTTACCAGGCTGAGCCTCGGTACTTCCATATTAGGACTAGCGCCTTGGCTGGATTCTGGCATATCAGGGCCAAATCCTCCATAGATAATCAACATCTTTTACCAAACCAATAAAACTATACATTCTGTATACACACCTTGACAATAGGCGGCGATATTCGAAAAGAATTAATTTATAATTTATAAGATAATTTATAAAATCTTTATTCTAAAGATTTATAACGATAATAATAAGGGCGAGAGTACTATAACGAGGTATCGTTTTAAAGTACGCGAGGTTCTTAAAAATTTCAAGATTAAATTTTATAAATTAAAAGAGAAACTTTAATCCTTTACCCCCTAAATTAAAAAATATTATAATAATTTTATAAATTCGTAATTTTACCTATATTACCGCCTCTATTAAAAACGAAGTTACCGTTATAATAATATCGGAGCTAGCGGCGGAAATCGTGATTTAATTAATATAAATCGCGTCTTTATTATTTTTATCGCCTTTACCGCCTTTATTAGAAATTATTAAAGAGGAGAATTATATATAAAAATAAAATATTTATAATAATCTCCTAGTTAAGCGGGAGTAGGCGAAGGGAAAGAATTATATATAATTTTTATTAATTAAAAGTTATCCCGAATAGCTACCCCCGTATAAAGATACCGACGGCGATAAATACCGGGATATTAAAGGCGACGATAATATAACTTAATAAAAGAGTAAAGAGGGGGGATTATAAAGGAATAAAATTAAATCGATAATAAAATAAACCGATAGTAAGGTAAATAATTATAATATTAAATTTAGGATTAAACGATAATTATATATAAAAAATAACGAAAATAATATTCTAAAGTTTTTATTTTACTTTATTTTTAGTTTTTAATTAAACTTTTACCTTATAGCGGATTTACCCTATAGCGACGCGTATACTTTATAATAACGTATCTCCGGCTGTTATTATGGGCGACATATACTAATTTCGGGAGAACCCTAACCTGGGGCCATGCAGCTACTAAAAAACTAGCGCCGCTCGAGGATAGAAACGACCGTATTGTTGGCCTGTGAGCGAAAAGGGAAGCGCCAGGATTACTGACTAGATGGGGACCAACTTTGCGAGGGACGACCGAAGGAAGGCAGTAGGATGTGGCTCACGAACAGTGGGATGGCACAGACATCAGACGAGAGGCCGATTTCAATACCAAGTCAGATTTGGAGCTAATTACATCGAGGTTTCGGATGTCTGGCACCAAGTCTTAGGATGAACTGTCTTCCTGAAGACTCACCGTGCTCGCCACTCAGAGGGGGGGTGGCAGCGTGTTAAGAAGTGACTTTCATCCAACGTTATATAAGTGATTGGACTGCAGGTTTGGTGTCGATATAAGTGGCTGTTGCGAGGGCTACAGAGCCCGAAATTCGCAGCACAAAATTCCTCAAGAGCACCTGGATAGGGCTTAGATACTTATTTTATTGTTCGTTGAGAGATTGTTTGGTGCCTAAGTCGATTGCACTAGCGTCCAAGAATGACACGTTTGTGTGTGAGAACAATCAAGAATATACCCATTCTCTTGAAGGAATTCTACAATTCACAGACTTGATGGCAACATGTACAAAGTAATTTTACAAGCCAATGCAACTATCGTAAACTACATCCCTAAGATGCTCACACAAGCATCACAATTACCACACCACGACTGCAACGCCTCCGCCACAATGGCATGCGCCAGCTTCTGGGACGAACCCCCTCTCCCCTCTTCCAATGACATCAAAGACTATCACGAGGGGGCTTCAGACATGGAGGTACATTTCAGAGGCAGAGCCTACCAGAGTATCGTTAGCGGCGAGCGTCTCAAATCAGCAAAAGATGCTGCGCCAGAACTTCTCGAGGAATGGGATAAGGGCGACAGCAAATGCAGGATCTTGATATATCAGGCGGTCAATGTCGATCAGCGGAAATATATCTCGTATAATTAAATAGCTCATGAGATCTGGAAATGCCTGGACAGGGTTTGTGGCTTTGGTTGGGTTTCGAGCGATGTGGAAGGGGATTACGAGATGGCTTTCATCTTCCTCAACACGAACGTGGATGAGGGGCCTGGTTTGCAGAGAATCTTGAGGGGTTTGAGGGATAGAGAGACTGTAGTTCGGATGAGCAGGGAAAGGGAGGCGCAAGAGGCGAGGATATATTGGGGGCAGGCGAAGACGCGTCAAGGTAGAAACAGAAGAGGGAAGAGAAGAGGGGGAAAAGTTCAAGAACGTTGATTGTAAAGCGGATGATTGTGGGTATAAGAAGAGAACCTCGAAGAAGGAAATCTAGAACAAGTATGTGCCGATTGAAAGTCATTTGAAAATTACGAAGAGACCTCCATTCGCACAAATTAGAAACACCAAAAGTGTTTCGGTCAGCTCCCGAAGAGTGACTTTGATCCATATCAAAATTTCTTTACCAGAATAAGACCGCTATGCTTATCACAATCTTGCGGGTCCAACTTCGAATCTATAGAGGAAGCTAGCGAAAAGATACAAGGCCTCTGCTTTCCGGCCTCATCAAGTCCGCAGCCAGACCTTCTAAGCTTAGACAGTCGCTGAATGAGTTTGGGATTAGCTTCTCTTTTACAAATCCATCATAAAGATATTTGCCCCAAACCAGATGTTCGTTGAGATATCTTGGTTGCCCGCGGGGCCACGCTGTGGTTATTTGCCTTCTCCCAAATTGACGTAAAAATTTCTGAACCTTCTCTGCTGCCATTTTTCTTCTAATTAGAGCGCAGATATTCAGATATTCAGCTCTACAACTCTGGTCCGAATCACTTGGATTTGGGTTGCGGGAAACACATTTCGTTTTCGATGAATAGAAATCCGAATTATCAACTTGTAAGTACTTCTGGACGGTGGTACGAATGCTTGTAGAATCCAAGCGAAAACGAACCCGACTACTTATAAGGGTAAGGCAAGGGTTGTCTGTATATTTTACCGTAGGCGGCTGTCTATAACCGTAATGAATAGACATGATTTCATGCTAACAATAATTGTACAGTCTCAAGTCAATGCATGCACGCTATCTCCGACCTTGATCCTCGCAACCCTCCCCTCTTTCGCATCAGCAAGCGCGGCATGCACCCCAAAGAACACCTTTCCCTCCCTCCTCCTTGTCTTCGCCAAAGTCACAAACGGCTCTGCATTCTTCTCTGCGCTCTTCTGGTCCACACAAACCATCTGACATCTGCGACAGCCACCCAGTACATCAAGGCTGACATCTCTATCAATCTGCAGAGAGCGCCAGCTGTCTTCGACGTAAGGCTGCTCCAAGCCGGGAGACGAAGCTGGATCTTCGGCAACGATGATGTTGGCACGGAAGACGGAGGCGTGGGCTGCTTTGCCCTCTTTGGCTTTGATCTGCTCGTTGAGGCGGTTCAGGCTGGAGCGGGAGATGGTGAGGATGGGGCTTTCATTGGAAAGAAGGATTGGTCTTCGCTTCGTAATTTCAAGTTGATTCTCGCTAGTGACGTTAAGGTGAGCTTTGGAATGTCTTGTAGATTGATCCGCTGCTACAGCTGGGAATCTGGCGAGGGTGCACGGAGTCCCGATCACATTCGTAAAGAAGTCTGTAATTTCCTTCGAAGCATAGGTCTGGGCCATGATGTCCTCCCCGCAAACCTGGGAACATGGCGTCGAAGCTCCATTCTCGGAGTGCTGGAATACGGAAGGATCGGCAGAAAGTGGTACCGAAATCTCGGTAGGCGTGGCGGGAGGAATCGCTCCATGGTATCGCAAACGTAGAAGTCCACGGTCCAGCTCGAGACTTGGTCGAAGCAAAGCCATCTTCGGGTACTTCTTCTGGCTCAGTGCTGTACGTGTTCCTTGATGGACTAAACACCATTCCCTATCCCAAGCTAGACCTTCAGGTCTAACGTCCCATGGAGCATCTGGTGGTATCGACCAACCGCCGCAGCTTTTGATGGGATACACAGTGAGTGTCTCAATATAGAGATCTCGATCAGGTGACGGGAATCCATGAGGCTCTTGCACATCTTGGCGATCAACGAAGAATTCTTCCACAAAATCAATGAAAGTGTCCAAGTCTACCATATTGCTCATAGCGCCAAAGCTGACCCTAAGCATGCCCGTTGGCTTACCTCCAATGATATCGTTCTCATTACCGCATCTATAACCAGCAGAGAAGTTCCGTTCCGTTTCCCACGGTTCGAGTTCTAGCGAAGATGCAATGCCACCTGGATTGCAAAGACCTCCACTTCTGAGTTGGATATTTTGGATATTCGCAAGCTTCTCCACCTCTGTATTACTGGCCCAGTCACCTTGACTGTTGCGCAAGTTGAAAGCAATGATTGGTCCTTGCTTTCGACCGTCTGTGTAGGAAGATAATGGGTCTTTGTAAATTTTGCAGACTTCAGCATTATTAGCATGGCGCAGAGCCACAAGTCTGCTGTATAGCTGCTCTGCTAGGAAACTTGTATGAGACGCTACTTTTTCAAGTGTACCAAAGAGTCTCTTATGAACATTCAGAGCACTATCGAGAGCAACGATGTTATGGATCGGCAGAGTGCCATCCTCCAGCTGCTCGTGTATGCTTCCATGCTTTTGAATGTGCCAATTCTCCTTCCCACATGTCACCATCTCAACTGTGCCGCCGCCAAAGTACTGCCTCCTCTGTAATACCGAGGCAGATGCTTTGCGGACGACAAGTGCTCCTAAGTCTGGAAATCCGAAGATCTTATAGAAGCTCAGAACAGTGAAATCTGGCGCCTCTGACGCATTGCTGAGATCAAGAGGAGATGTTGATACAAAAGAAGCTACGTCCAGCAAACTATAGTACTTATGCTTGGACGACCGTAGCTGGCTGGTCCAAGATAAGGGTAGCCGTCGCCCATTCATGTTGGATTGGACAGGATATGCAAATAAACCCATGGTTCCTGCTCCTGTGACTGTCTCTGGATGCTCTTGCCTTCTAAGCCACTCGTCTACCTCCGTATCAGACATGAAGCAGTGATGTCCAGCCTTAGCAGCTTCCCTCACTCCTACTAAACTCGTATGAGAGTCTTTGTGGTAACCGTACCAGAAGCCATTTTCTTGTTCCCGAAAGCTTTCCATGACCAGCTTGATTCCTGCTGTAGCGTTTGCGACGAATACTAGGTCGAAGTCGTCAGGGTCGGCGTTGAAAAATTGTAGCACACGCAGCCGCACGTCTTCTATTCGCCTTGTGGAGAGCTGAGAGGAAGAAGAAGCGGAGTGCGGATTGCCCAACAAGGTTGACATCATGTCTTTCGAAAAGTCGTCAATAAGGGACTTGGGGTAAAGAGTTGTACCAGCGTGGTCCAGATAGGTCGTTCCTGAAGCCCATCAGCTTTCTGCTCTGGGACATATATTGGATGTCAGTGCTACCTTGAAGCATAGGGTATTCTTCCTCCCTTAGAGTATCTATATCTGCATTGTACCTAGGCATATTATCTAAATGTAAGCTTGATACATCCTTCTCGGTGTTTCTGCTCATGGAGGCCATCGCAGCCATTCTCCCACATCGAAGAATGTTGACAGCTGGTAACGAGCATACATCTGTACAGACGCTTGTTCAGAAATGACAACAAACGTGAAGGGACCAAGTGAAAGGCAAAAGGTGGAGAAGGAGGTCGGAGGAGCCCGAGAGTCTCCATCGACAGTGCGCGTCCTGTCCACAAAATGTCGAAGTGGTAGTTCGCTGCAGAAAAAAATACGAGCCTCACGGGAATCCAGATAACTCAGCAACAACGTAGTTTATGATAAAATAGCCGGCATCATATTTGTAGAAAAATGATCGAACTAGAGTTTATCAAGCAAGTTCGTAATCGTAAAGCTCCAGCTCGCAGGTCTAGAGAGGCTTCAAGTTGAAGGGCTCAAGGTTAAAGTGTTTGCTCGCGACGCTCAAAGTTGGACCCGCAAGATGCGCTGGCTCCAATAGGCATAGCGGTCTTACTCAAACTTCTTTGTCCTACCTAGATGGACGCGGCATTGGTCTGAGAACGCTAAAACATTGACGTGACCAGCGAGCTTAACGTTAATCGTCGCACCTGACTAAGCCAAGCTTAGTAGTGGCCACCCGAGTGTCGCGACTAGCCGAGTGACGCCCGGTTTTTACCGCAAAAACTAGGTATTCTAGTAATTAGTATATCAACACTACTACGTTCTAGTAAGTTCGAACCTATTTCGATAAGAAACGATAAGGATTCTAATTTTATTCTTATTTACTAGTAGGTTTAATAGTAAGATTTACGAAAAGTAGTAATTTTTTAGTACGAGCCATCTTTTAATTAATTTATAAAATTAATACTAATAAAAAAATCACTTATCGATATATAAATATAGATAGTAGTATATATTTAGAATTCAACTTTAGATTTTTAGAAAGATATATAATAAATCGTAGTTATTTCTTTATTCCGTTATTAACGTACTTTACGGTTAGATTTCGACGAAAATTATATTACTTTAATAGAGATCACTTAATAACGAGGGCCTAATACTTATTTATATTTTTTAGGGGTATAAATAATAGTTAATTCTAGGGCCATTTAGATTTTAAAACCTAATCGGTATATAATCGTCTCACAGTAACTATTTATATACAGATTCATGATTTCCCGCGACACTCGGCTAGTCGCGACACTCGGGTGGCCACTACTAAGCTTGGCTTAGTCAGGTGCGACGATTAGCACCCTCCAAGGCACACACGCTACAAGGCTGATCTGGCAAAGCGCTGATTCATGACTTAGATTTCTATGTACTATGCGATGGCCGAATGCGTTTGAAAAAGTACGCGCTGTCTACGTTCAAGGACGGTAGCGAGTGTGGCGGCAAAGCTTCATAAGAGTGTTATTGACTTGAAAACTTCCTGCCGTGGTTGACATGTCTGAACATATAAGCCAAAATTACGTCAAAGTAACGGCATTCCAGGCGCGACATTTTCAAATCCTAGCACCGACCGCTTTACATGTCTTGCCAGACTCCAGACGAGGTCTGATGCTTACGGAAGTGCCATGAAAACATTGAGCAATTTCTCGTAGATTGGTGTTCCCAATCCAGTCACGGGGTCCCATCCCTGGACGGCAGAGAATCCATCAGTGCCACAGCCTGGATTGTTACCAGCGGTGATCTGGCACCCAATCAGTATCATAGTGGATCCAAGGGATGCTGAAACCTTTCAAGACTAGAGGAGAAAAACTCACATCAGTGAAGGCGTCCGGATTGGCGTAGAGAGCCGGATTGAGAAAGCCAACAGTTGTCTTATTAGCTGCCAGCCGTTTCTCGTTGATCAGAGTGATTATTGAGGCGAAGAGAGGCGTGCTGGCGCTAGTACCGGAATCCACCAGAGCCTTGCCGTTGGAATATATGTTGATCCTGTTGCCAAAGGCGGAGACGTCGGGGTAAGCTCTACCGGTGATATTGAACTGCGAGGAATTGTATACAGGTGGGTGATTGGTGAGAAAATACGACACGGCGTTTTGCTGGTAGTCGGCTCGTGGGAAACTGCGGCTGAGGCCACCACCGGATGTGATACCGCAACCATATGTGGAGGAGGCGGCTACTTCTGGGTTTGTGTCTGTAATCTTTTTTCCTGGACCAAGCTGCCGAGGTCAGAGTAGTCGGAGGTGTGAGGTGAGGGAAATACCATTGTAGCGCCAACAGATGTCACGTACGGGCAGCTGGAAGGGAATTGTACGACGAAGCTGCCGTTGGCCCCACAAGAGTGGTTTCTCGCAGCAATGCCTTCGTCACCGGACGCAAAGAGGGCGGAAACGCCTTGCATGCCTAGCTTCATATACTCGTTGCATACCCGTGTCTGAACTGCGCCGCCAGATTCTCGCTCTTCCCAAGAGACGGAAATCACATTGGTGGGTTCATATAGTCCGCACTGATATTGTGGTCGCAATAAACGTTATCCAAACCATCGAGGATTGCATTCAGACCGCCGCTAGTTTGAAACATGGTTATTCCAGCTGGATAAACCAATGGATAGGCTATTTCAAGGTCGAGCATCGTTTCCGTGTTATTCGGGCTCGGAGTCCCTGGGCCTTTCGCGCGGTTCATCAGATTGAGAACCGGGTGGGTACCATTGGGAATATTGCCGGCTAGCTTTTTAAAAAAAGAGTCTAGATCTGCTTGGTCATAGGTTTGGTCGGACTCGACTAGGCCAAGCTCGTTGCCTTCCTGCACATCAATCGAATTGTTCGGAGGAATGCTATATAGGCCTGTACATCATGATTGTTAAAGATGGTCTAGCGAAGTCAGAGGTCTTAATGGAAAGATACCTGTAATACAAGTCGGTGTCATAGCATTGCCGCAAGATGCAATGCTCGCACCGGGATCTGTGGATACATCCAGAGTTGGATCCAGGCTCGTACCGGCTCCTAGTCCAACTTGATTGGAAGAAGAGTCTTTGCTAAATCGCCTTTGAGAGTCCCGGCCGACGGGTTCTCGTACAACCTTACGACTTCTCTTAGAGAGACCGATAGTTGGGGTAATAAAGTCAACATGTGGACGAACTCCGGCAGGAATACTGTACTTATAGCAGCCAATTTGGATTTCACCCGTCTCGCGGTGCTGGAAAACGTGGTACTCGGTGTTCAGCAATGCTTCAACTTCCGCAACACTCGCTTCGAACCAGATCGAACCACGCTTAGTGGTGAGCGCTTGTCATTCTTCGGCAATGCCGGCGTTGTCGAGCCAAGCACGAACAGATTGAATTATGGCGTCTGACGGCGCGAAAAAGTCCACAATCTACTTGGAGGTCCAGTGCCTCCCATAGCTGGGCGATGTTGGATCTGAGATCTCTTTGAGGTATTGAGGGCCTAGATGAAGGTTCCGTTGCGTAAGGCCGATACGTGCTGACAAATGGGCATCAGAGCAGGCTCTTGAGCGTTTCTCCCAATACCATAGAGGCGTTCCACGCCTTTCATGAAGGACGTGGGGACCCAGTGTGGAGATGTCGCCAGCAGATCCAATTGTAGATGCAATGCCAAGTAGGGTAAGTAGGTGCATATTGATGGGTAGAGTAAGGATATATTGGGGAGGACACTAAAATGAACCAAGGGCTCTTCAATGGAATTCCAAGAGGTTTCAGACCACGATTGTATGACTTCATACTTTTCTCGGCTACCTATTATGCCGACTTGAAACACAGCCTGCAGTGATCGTGCAGCCCCGAAGAAATCCGAAATGGCGATTCGCTAGAATAGTGGCAGTCTCATGTGCCATGCACATGTATCTGCACGATAACCCCCTCAGTAGCGGCTTGCCCAATGAATTTCACGGCAATGGAGACAAATTTTCAACTGGTCAGTCGAAACTAAGCGAAATCCAATGATTGGTTAGGGGTGTTCATCAAGATAAAAGCATGGCTCGAGTGTCTGAGTCAACATCACTTCCTATTTAGGTCCGATGAATGCATGCGCGTGGAGTACATGGTGCAGTTCCCCGCATCATTTTACACGTGTCATGGGTGTCTTAGTTTCTAGTTGATGGACACCGCAGAGTGAGCTTCGTATTATCGGCTTTTTATGCTGTATTGGTTTTCATAGAAACATTGGCCCAAGAGAAACCTCGTATGAGAACAGTGTATCCTAATAGAATAGAGCACAGATGTCAAAGAAGCCCGAATCGAATGATGGGCCCTATCTAAGATCCAAGTTGATGTGTCTCCACACAAGAGCCGTGCGTAGACCCATTATGCATGAGCGACATGGCAAAAACACCTTTTTGGCATATGGTATGTTTATGGAGGAACGGTGCCTTAGGGTATCGAGACCCGCAGCCCGATGATGCTATTCCCTTTCAGCTTTGATCGTTGTAACCAGAAGTTAGAAACACCGGGTCCTACTTCGAAGTCGGGTGGGGGTGGCTCGAGGCCTGGCATTTCTTTTGCTTGCAGCAGGTAGTCGAGTCTATCCCAGATTGGTAGTCGTGAGACCTAGTGGCATGTATTAGGGTTAGAATGGAGTAGGCGACTATGCTGGAGTGCCAGACAGTGTTTTGACTGATTTGGGCGAAGAGCTGAGACGGTGTGAAAAGCCTAGGTCAAAATGAACATCATGGGGTGGAATTGCATGCCTCCATCCGAGGTAAGATCCGGGTACATTCTTCGGACGAAAGCCGTTGATTGTACCCACCTCGTACACCAAATCCTCACATGCGTCGTATGATTTCTAAAGCCGTCCTCCGTCTGGTGAGCTCCTAGCATATGACCAATTGGCCATAGCTCGCTCCATCAGCTCCTTTGGCCGGCACACCTTTTCATACGATCGTGATAGACACTGTAGGATCACCAGCTCAACGTAGCAGTCGCATTTCTTGTGGATGTCAACACGAGAAGTAGTGGAGATTGTGTCGGCGTAATGCTGTGGGTTGGAGGGAGGTGCCTCGATGGATGAGATGCGCTTTAAAGGCGCGGTCGAGGTCTGAAGAATAAGAAGTACAACGTTTCTCCTATGTCAGATCTCGTTGAAGCGATCTGGACTGGGTTGTGAAACAGAGCGCTCAACAAAAGGATGGCTGTGGAGTGTTGATCAGTCAAAAGGGGTGCTTCGGGTGAGCCCAGGCTGAGCCCGAGGCGGCATTTCCTGCCAAGAATTACACCAGAATCACCATCGTACTTACAACTCGCGACTGAGTGTTTATATGCCTGGCTTGTGCAACTGTGAAAAGTTCAGGCAATTGTTATAAAGATCACGAGAGCACTATCAGTGGAAGTATCGAGTTTCTTGATGTTTTCGATGTTTTTGGGCCCGAGGGCTTTCTATAAACATCCCATGTCTGACACAGACCTGGACATGCCTCTATATACGATGTTTTGGCCTGCCAGATTTCTGCATAGCAGAGAACCGAGGAAGTCGCTCTTCAGAGCGAAAAAGGGTCATTACCTCCTAGAGGGAGATATATCTCGACCATCTGGGGCTGCCCAAAACTCCATCTATTCCCATCCACACAACGCCATGCATGACCATAGCCACCAGGCTTCAACAAAAGAAACTTCGGGGGTATCATTGCGATGAAAAACCAGTGAACTTTTTCTTCCAGCTCAATTCTCTCCACTCCTCCAGTATCTCTTCTTCTCAGGGAATCCTAGCTCTGCAGGTTCCACGAGAAAGACAGACCAGGATGCGCAGTTTATTAGTGGGAAACATGACCACCTGCGGACAGAAAAAATCTCGCACAATCATCGAGACTGCGCAAGAAAATTCCCATCCATCATATTAACAGGTAATCCCAGCCCTTCTGCTGCATCACGTCCCGCCAGTGAACGTTCTGTCCTTCTCCTGCATGGTCCGATTGGTGCCAAACTTCCTGAAGCAGGCGTACCATCCGGCCGAAACTCCCAAGATCCGCATATTCGCCCAGGCATGCCAGCCTGTCATTGAAGACTTGGCGAAAGGGAGAGTTGGGTGTGCTCATTGATCCACCGATTAAGAGGGGCCATACGAGGGAGCGGTCGAATCCCTCAAATCCGGGGGGGATGTATTCGAGAACTCCGGCTAGTCGCGTTACTAGGTCGAACATTGTTGAGTCGTGGCGCGACGAGCCGGGTACGAGACCGCAGAGGTAGATGCGGGCTGCGATGCGGAACATGGCTGTTATGTTCTTGGAGAGTTGTTCGGGGCGAATAGCGCCAGTGGAGGACATCGCGTGATCGATGTCGTAGACCTTAGGGTCGGTTGCGTTCAAGTACTCTCCAAGTTGTTTGACGTGGTGACATATTTGATCGTCCTCCAGCTGGCCTGAGACTTTGAGCGCATCGAGGCAGGCGATCTCTGAGATCATGTACATGACTCTGTCATCGCAGCCCATGAGTTCGCACAAGCCAGATGTTGTCCCATTCATGTGCTTCTCCCGATAGGTGTCAGCGAAATGAGGTGACCGTCCCAGCATCGTCGCGCCTAGAATGTCAATCCACGAGGTGAGGGTCATGTTGAAAGGAGGGCGCGGATTCGGGCCATGAACATTCTCCATTGCGTATGGTAGCTTGAGCTTCCTTACGAGGCTCTCGCCAGCCTGGAAATGCTGGTGCCATGGGATATCCGGTAGCGAATCATTTGGTCGACCGACCGAGCACTGGAAGAAGATCATCCCTAGAGTTGCCTCTAAAATTTGCTGATGATCCTCATCATGTGAGAGTGCTTCGCAAAGCTCTTGGACGGTCGTGTAGCGATGTCGCATGATGTCGTTCTCGATCTGTTCGTTGGGGAAGGCCTGTATTGATTTGAGGTGGATTGCGGCGACGCTGAGACAGCAGTGTAGGTAGCATTTGTTTGACTCCAGAGCGGGTAGCACGACATCTGATCGCGCTGAGCCAGGTCGGTTGACTTCGAGGATGGGGAAGATGAGTCGTAGTACAGTGTCGATGAAGTGGTCCAGCAGCGCTCTATCGCAATCGTCCACGTCAATCTGTACTGTCTGTGAAGGCAGTGGCGCGTCGTAGCCGAAGTCAAAGTCCAATCCCTCATCAGCGCCAAACACGTCCGTGTCTTCATACAATCCTTGATGTACCCACGCCTCGTCATGGAAAGGCGTGGTCGCAGAGGTCATGGGCGGAGGATAATACGTGCTGAAAGTTGATGTCGAGGAGTCCTTCCTCGTCGGTACATCGTTGACGTATATTTGGCTGTCGGTCTTGACGTCAACTTCGTATTGTGCGTCGGGGTATGTTTGGTAGTGTGGGTTTGCGTCGTAAGGAGGGGAGAGAACGTGAGGTTGGCCGTAGATATCAAAGTGTTCGTGTAGTGGTGGTCCGTTGAAATCATACTGCTCGGGGGAGTAGGGTGAGTCGACTGATGGGGCGCGTGTGCGTGGGGTGACTGAATATGTGGCTGAGGTTGGCAAAGAGTGTGATAATCCTGGAGGAGTGTCCGCACCCATATGCGATCCCATCTGCTGCGCCGCTGTCTTCTCTGATATCTTTGTTCGCTTGATTATGCTTTTGATGTGCTCCTTCTGTTGCTTCCTTTGCTCGTTGTTGGTCCACCATGTTGGTCTCTTGTACTCGCATTTCAGACCCAAGTGTTTGCATGCCCTGCATTGACCTTTGCCTTCATCGCACTTCTTCCTTCGAAGTCGGCATGTGAAGCAACCTAGTGCAACAACGTTAGTCTTTAGTTGCAAAAGTATTAACGGGTTGTATATACCTGAGCGCGATCTCCTGTGCATCTTGTTCTCCTTCTCTTTGGTTTTGGGTGATGATGGCTTCGGTGCAACCATTGTGGCAGATTTGCCAGTCTGTCCAGGGACTTTAGTCGACATCTGGAGCTTTGTTGTTTGGTGATATTATGTGGTGAGTAGAGACGGTGTGGTAATGAGGCTGATTTACAGTCGGTGTAATGGGACACAGGCAGGGGCAAGTAGCAAGACCGGATTTGCTATTAGTGTAGGTAGTACGAGGATCGAAGCCTGCTTCGATGTATGAGTATGGTCGAGAAGAGGAGCAATAATTCGACGGTCTGCCGTAACGAGCCTTGAAGTCGCATAGGCATGGGCATCGTGAGTTATTATAAGTATACATATTTGGGAATAGGGCAGAAGGCTAGAAAGCCACTGTTCTAAAAATGAACCTGTAGTGGAGGAGGTCCCGCGCAGACACCAGATTACCGGAAGATACACAGAAGACTAGCACGATGAGATGGTTGCGCAACCATTGGCAGAATCGCGAAATGAGGGCCCGCAAAGCATCTGGAAGAGCAAAGTGGGGTAATTAGCTTGCTTAGACCAGCCATTTCACTGGATTATTTGCTATTTTTGCCCTCGACGCGCCCAAGGTCCTGAGCTACCCCTGTCGTAGATCATGATAAAGCTCCATGTTGGGTAAAAATCAGCTCCTATAAACGGACCTAGCCATCCCCTTGCAGCTGCAAGGCGAGCGGGCAACGTTATCTGTCAACGAAACGAGCGAGGCTAATGCATGTGCGATGTGCGAAAATCGATACTATCACACTTTCCGCTGCAGCTAATCGCTGCGAGTTTCTCTCTTCCAGCTTCCCCGGCAGCCCTCTTGACGAGGAAGGAAGCAGCTTGCTGTTTAGCTGTAGAGACTTGCAGGATTTCTGCTCGAGTTCAGTCTCCACATCTCGTAAAGTAGTACCCATAGCTTACAGATTTTAGACAACGAGTGGGAGTCCAGTTCAAGAGCTCCGATGCAAAGCGATAGGTAGTATCATGGGCTCTTTGACCAGGCTTTCATTTCTCAGATCAATAGAAGTCCAGCCATCGTCGCATCAAAGCCAGTCGAGCACACAGAGTTGAGAAGCTAGCTCGCGGAGCTGAAGCTTGGCAGGATGAGTGGTGATGGTCAGCTCCTCTTACCGCTCCAACAGATCACTAGGAATTTAGCGCAAAAATCTTTCGTCCCATCTCGTCCCGTTAGGTGCCGCTGGACCACTGCTAGCAAAGCTAGAAAATCATGCTACGAGAGCGGATGGTGCGGGGAAACGTAGCATAAGTGGCACAGACTTGCGATAAGTTCTAAATTAGCAACAGAAACATGCAGGATTCGTCGCATGTTCATCACAAGCGATGTGATATCGAAAACAAAGTGTGCTAATAATAAATAGACATAATGTTCTGATCGAGTGATCATAAAAGCCGGGATGAGATCGATTCTTACTCTATGCGGTCATTTTGCATCATTTCCCAGCAGCTCCAAGATGGAATTGTGGCTACTGACGTGAGTGCACGTTGGCATCTTATTGGTCGATTTCAACTTCAATGCTTTCTGCCAATATGGACAGTGGTAGCAGTGACCAACTCCCTAAGGATCTTACCATGAGCCACATGACGGCAATGGATCTTGTAGAAAAAGTCGGTGTACTGGTCATTGCTTCTCCGATCTCCAGACCCCAGCCGAGGGTTCGTGATGTCTTGTATCGGATTCTAGCTACCTGTAAAGGGTCTCAAAACAGTCTTTCGAGCCTCATGAGACAATTGGTAAGGCGTTAGGGTTTCCGATGATCTCCGAGATGTATGAAGCTCTAATGGAGTCCCCAGTGACTGCTCCTTCTTCTGTAAGTAGGAACAAAGGCGGGATATCTCGAGACTATCATACCTGATTGATGGATACAGGAAAATCTAGGTGATAGTCCGCATGAAGTTCTGGTCATGTGAGTTCCCAGTATATAGGTACAGGTCTTTTATTGGAGTAGAAAGGGAAGCGGAAGTCCAATAGTAGTGCTGCCCACACGATCGCTCTGGCACTTCCAAATTGGAAGAGTGTCCGTATGCATTGCGTGCATTTTGTAGGGTTTACTCCACAGTATGCCATGCGAGCCATCACTCCGCGTCGTGCCCGTTTCTCCCCTTGCATTTTTTCATGTGTCTTCTGAGTTGGCTTCCGAGATCTCGGGCAACGATGACGTACAATCTTGCAACTGTGATCAGGCTTCTGGTTTCTGTTGGTGGCACAGGATGACGTGCCTTACTATTCCGATATCTGACTGCGATACTTCGTAGCTCTGCCTGTCTGCCAGGTCAGGACCGTGGAAGCTTTCGCCGCCCGTGGACGATCCGACCCTGCCTGCTTAATCGTATGAAATTCCTCACCGCTATTGGTCGTGATCGAGGAGCAATACCATAATTAGGTGCATTTAGTGGCTTTTGTCCCGGGCGGTTAGGAGTGCAGATGTTGGATTTCATGTGTGGCACATCACCAGGGTCTCTCTTATTGGTGGCGGGAGTGCACTAGCGTCCACGCCTCTCATGCAGCTACAGAGCTCAGCACCTTCGACTCCCTCAGCACACACGAATAGCAGAACCGCAAAATCTTCTGGCCGTGGGGATGGCGCTGTGTTTGAAGGAAAGAGGAGAACCTAGTGATGTGATTTACTAGTGATCTTCTGTGAAACCCTTCGCAGAAAGTATTCCAACATATGTGAAGCTCTTCCTATAACCATGCCCAAGCGCCCACTTCCCAAAGGATCTAGTTTCTGTCATTCTTCTGTCATTTTTCTGTCTTACATCTGCTGTTGTGGTCATAATAGAATCATACCGCAAGGAAACAAAAGTCTCATTCTGTTCACTGCTGCTTGGACAGCACTCACCATCGTTCCTATACCAGTCTTGCAAGCGAATTCGTGTGCAATGGTAAATATACAGTTGCAAACTTGACCACAGCTGCACAGTCTCCAAGATGTCTCAGGTTTACGTGCCAGCGGCCTCACGACCAAGTGGCGTGGAAATGTTTCAGAAGGGAAACGTCCAATCTGTATTTGCCCAGACCTCTCGGCCAATGTCGCAAGCGACAGAGATCTACGATACAGATTTTGAGGACGACATGAGCGATTTCGAGGAATATGAGGGCAGAAGGAGCGAGGAATCGGTAAGTCGCGGCAACTCCTCAATTCATTTCAATCGTTTAATAGTTGTTTCCTAGTTTGGCAACCGAAGTAACACCACGGTCTCTACATTCGAAGAGCTACGAACGCCAGCCTCTCATGATTTGGGAAGCTTTAATTTCCAATTCCGATTGCAAGAGAAGGGAGGGCCCACGAAGCCCGTGGAAGGACCAATTGGACCGCATCTATTCCGCATGTCACAAGACCCTACGTTAGACCAGGACATGTATTTGGATTGGTCTCCCGTTTCGCCAGAAGAATCCAGGGCTGGACCCAATATCAGGACAACACAGGCATCGAATATCAGGAAAATACAGACAGTAGTGGAGAGCGCTCCTAATAGCAGTGTACCTCTTGAGACGTGGACGCCACAGCAGGTTGCATGGTGGATGCGATCCGCAGACCTTGATCGGGGAATGGTGGAGAAGTTGCTCATGCATGATATTTCGGGAGCAATAGTGAAAGACCTGCAGTTTGCAGACCTGAAAGAGCTCGGAATTGTGTCATTCGGACAACGTCATCAGGTGTGGGATAAGATAAAGGAATTGAGGGGTGGTTTGAGTGTGCCTTCGACGCCGGCAAACGATCAGTGCTACTCGCCAATGGTACCAGCTGAGGCCCCAGAACCCAGCCGTGGACGCAATCTGAATACATGCTCGAATCCGGCGAGCCCTGAAGAGGGCAAGTCAAGGTCACCCGCTGTTGGTGGGCGACGACGAGCGCGGAGGGCTCTGAGACCTGATGATGTGATTTCGCCTGGAGAGTCTGCTTCGATCGTCGCCATTGAGCAGTTGTTACCCAAGCCGCACCATTGCTCAAAAGGCGAGAACTGCTCCAAGTGGCGGAAGCAACAGAAACAGCTGGCCAGAATCGCGAAGGAGTTTCCACTTGAATTCGAGCAGATCAGTGCAGATTATGCCAACCCCACCTCTCCCAGCGAAGTCACTGTCCGGCCTACATCCGAGGCCGTCCCATCTGTTGTGGCGTCATCCGATCTACTGGGTCCTGGAAGGCTTCCCAGCCTGCAGATCAATGAGGAAGCTCTTCGCGTGGTCCAAATACGTGACCCACAAGATAATGTCAGGCAATTCCTTACCTTCCAACACATGGATGAGCCTGATGAGGAGCCTACCTCGTCTCCATACGAGATGTTCCCACCTCTCTCACCGCCAAGCAACACACAAGCGCCGCACAACAACCTTAGCAGGCTTCCGAAGCTCACCATCCCAATGGCGCAACCAGAAGACAACTTCTCCCCTAACCATGGTGATCGCACCATCAAACCAGGAGTTTACACACCAGCCACCGCGATCCAATATCAAGGCAACGGCCACGACATCTTCAGACTCGGCAGTCCAGCCTCCGCAATGGACGTCCCAGTAACAGCCATCCCACTCGGCCCCATCGCACGCGATGAATCTCAATCAGTACCCCCAGATATGCGCTTCGGCAACGACTCCATCTCCCGCTCAAGCTCCCGAGCCGGGACCCGCCAGCCATGGTCGCCGATCGAGCGTCCCCAGACCTCGCACAACATCGAGCGATCCCGCTCTAACGCATCTCATCGCCGCCAACCAGGCTTCGCCATGGCACCCGTGGAAGAGACTCACCTCTCCACCATCGACGATGAAAAGACACCCACCGTCGAAGTCGCCGACGTCAACCACGCCGGCTGGATGAAAAAGCGCAAAACCAAAATGCTCCGCCACGAATGGCACGAAAACTACTTTCGCCTCCACGGCACACGCCTCGCTATGCACCGCGACTCCAAAGCTATGGACGCTCTCGACCAGATCGACGTGGACGAGTATGCCGTCGCTTGCTCTTCGCTCGCCTCGGGCAAACTCAACACGGCTTTCAAATCGCTCAAGCTCAACGGCAAGAAGAAGGACGGCGATGCCTCGGCATTCGAGTTCCAGCTCGTGCCTGCTGCCGAGAAGAAAGGTTTTCTCAATGCTGCGACGGGGAAGACGCATCATTTTGCTGTTAAGAACCGTGACGAGCGTATTGATTGGATGCGTGAGCTTATGCTTGCGAAGGCGTTGAGGCAGAAGGCTGATGGGTGTGAGATCAATGTTAATGGCAATATGATCTAACGGGGTCTTCAGCATTCACATTCATTTTTTTGAGGGCCTTGATGGCTGTTTTCTTTAGCATATATCTTTCCTTGCGTATGGGCGGCACTGTGCATAGCGAGTCGGGTCGTTAGGAGGCACTTTGTGTATTTATGGGAGGCATAGCGTGGACCCAAAGGTCGGATCTGATTGATTTAATGTTTTCTTTCGCTTTGTTTGTTCTGAGCAAGATGGACACGACCGAAACGATACCCCCTCTACTATACTCTATAGCTAGGTAGTCAGATGCAATGAACCTATATCTCGTATCCTTTATGACCACGATATTCGAAAAGCTTTCGGTGGGATCTGGTGGATGGTAGCTCTTGATGAGGTGAGAGCTGGTCGGTGCACAATTTGAGGTAATATGGATCCGGTGGATTCGGGCTCCTCTAGAGGTTGGGGGTGGCTAATCTCTGCTCAAGATGACGGGCAAGTCTGGTAGAAAGTTGCGAGTTGCAGCACGGATTGCCGAGGTGCGAGCTTAAGACAAGCGGAGATAGGAGGGAGGTGGTGCGCACTTGAGCAGAGATAATGATGATAGTAAACTTACCTTGGACGTGGATATGGGAGAGTTGGTGTATTGTAGAACGGTACTTTGTTGTCCACGCCCAAGGTCTTGGATTGGCACGACTGTGCAATATCTTGAACTCTAACATTACGACAAATTTACTCTCTTCACAGCTAGCGAGTGTAGACATAGTAACATCGCTTGATTTCTCCTGATTTCCTCCCGGTATTCAAGTAGCTTCAATATTGATGACTTGGACACACAACCGATTTCCGCAACCTTGCTGCGGTGTTCGATGGGGTACACATGCTCAAGATCGATTCGGGAGGGTTGGCCGAGATGTAACCCAGAATTTACAAAGACCCGTAGTGGTTCTTTTGTCATGTAAGATTCCCTAGGGAATTTCTCCGGAGGCTTGTTCACTTTGCTGCTGTACATCATGGCATGCAGAGATTGTATATGAGGCTCCTTTTCAGTAACGCCTTTGCCGCTATATGATTGCAAGCGGCTGCCAGTCTGTCAACATATGATTACGTCGTGCTAGACGAGCAGCAGCATACCAGCAATAGCACTTGTTCCCTCCAGCGATCGGTTCTACCACGACGAACGCATATATTGAAGAATAGGTGGTTTCTTCGTGAATAACTCTGGATCGTTGTGGATTGTCGGTAGTGGCAAAATCACTGTGGTCAATCCTCACATGTAAAGTCAAATAGCAATTGCCAAGTAAGCACTGTATGTCAGGAACGAAAAAATTTACCCTGCCTACTGTAAAAAAACTATCTCCATTTTCAGGTCTCGTATAATATTCTAATGGTGAGATTTAGCTTAGAGGTCAAGTAGGCGTCGTGATACTTACTGCGATAGTCTTCTAGGGAGAGCCTGGCGCTCTCAGGGTCCCGGATAAAAGGCTGGACGCCTTCTTGAAGCGTCCGGTATCTCCGAGTATAAGCGATATTTGGAAACAATGCTGGACGTGATCTAGAAGAAACGAACGTCTTGCGCTTGCTTGGCAGGCAACTATCAATGCAATCTTCATCCCGCTGGCGCTATTGAGTAGGAACAAGAGATTTACTTCGTCAGAGCCTGCTTCTGAGAATTGGGTACCGCCAGGTCATGCGCCGGACTCTTGAGAAACCCGTGTGAGTTTCCAGGAGCATGATGCTCAAATGTGTGTGATGCTTTTTCCGTCAAGGACTGACATCAAATTCAGATCAAAGTTAGATCGAAGAGCATGCTTAAGCCTCATTAGATTTGCTCCGCTTACTGCATGGCCACATGTCGACTTAAGCACAAGATACCCTCGATTCAAGTAAAAGATGGGCCATTTGAACACATTTAAGAGCCTATAATCACGCCACCGCGTCTTATCTTGAGCGTTAATAGGGTGATGTTTTGCTTTGAAGTGTTTTTGTGCTGCGGACATATTCTTGCGGTCCCATCTCAAGACTCGAAACCCACCAGGAACCTCTTGCTCCGACATTCTTTTACCACCAAGAAGGAAAGGTGGACATGCTCTCCAGGTCGTCTCTGAGGTGCTGTCTGACCCTCACATTAATCATTACTGCTATATCGCTATAATGTAGGATTCTACAGAGAGACATAATCATTAGAGCTCGAGATGTGTTACATTGGTCAATCCGGAGGTTTTGGTTCGGGACCAGGATCTCGACTAGGTGATGAAATTCGCTCAGATGCTTTGCTTTCGGAAGGTGATGTTGCCGCGTCTGGTATTCGATCGCTGGGCGGTTCTTCCGCGCTAGGCGAGAATACTGGTGTCTCCTCAACCGTAGCAGGCGCCTTGAGGTCTGGCTCATCCTCGGCGCTGCTTAGACCCCTTTCGAGAGCCAACCTATGCGCGGCCTGCCGTCTTTCCTCCAACGCTCCCTCCTCTTCCCTCCTTACACGCTCCTCCTCATGCTTCAAATCAATCATAGACGGCGCATCACCTTCAAGCGTTTCAGGCAGCCCCACCTCCTTCCTACTTGATTTCGACGCGTTTCTTGTTTCCTTTGTATTTCCCGTCTCTTTCGACGATGCAGATTTCGTTGACTTTCGTGAAGCAGAGGGCCTCTTCCCACTCTTCCTCCGACTGCTCTGGTCATCACTCGTAGTATTCGTAGTCCTCCTCTCAAGTACCATCGCAAATTCGTCATCCAATGGCACCGCATCGTCCTCATCCTCGCTGGGGAACAGATCGCCCCTCGAGCTCAAGGAATTAGTCGTACTCCTACTGTTCATAGTATCACTCCTATTCCTCCCATGCCTTCCCCTGCCCTCACCATTATCATCCCCGATTAACGGCTCCGCTTCAGGCCCTCTCCTTCCCACATTTTCCTGCAAATCTGCAACACCAGGCCTATACCTTGTGCCCCTTCCCCCAATTTTCCACGGTAAACTCTTGAGGAAGCCAAACATCGAAGACTGGGGCACAACATTGGGATCTTCTTCTCTATCTTTCGTCGCCCCACTCTTGCCCCTCCCCATCCCCAACCCCCCGTAACTCATTCCCCCATGCCTCCCCGGTTGCTGCGTATCATTTCCCGTCAACAACCGATCCAACTCATCATTCCCCCACTCCGCCTCATCCTGTTCCCAATTATCATAGAAATCAAACGCCAAGCTCTCCCTCCCCCTCTGCTGCCGTCGATGATGCGGCCGCCGCTGGTGATCATCTCGCGCGCTGGCGACGGCGGCGAAGCAGGGCTGGCAGGAGGCTTCGAGGCATGTGTTTACGGAGGCGACGCAGGGCGAGACATATTTTTGGGAGAAGGAGAAGAGAGAGGCTTGGGTGGTTAGGTTGGCGGATTCGAGGTTGGAGGAGATTTGGTTGAGGGTTTGGCGGATTCGGGGGTCGTTGCGGCGCATGGTGTTTGAGTGATGATTTGTTGGGTTGGTGGGGTTCAGGTCATCGTTTGGGGGCTATGTAGAGGCATGCGATCATGATGCGAGGGTTTTTAGGCATTCAACTGGTCCTGAAAATGTGGTGTTCGTAGTTGAAGATGGCCTTGTCGGAGCTGATCTCACTGAATCTCGTTGAAGCTTCGAGCCGCGCCGGATGCCGGGATCCCGAGTCAGCCCTATCAGATCTTCAGAGTACTTTAGAATTTCAATACAGTCATGAGCAAATAACCTAATTAGGTAGCGCATCGGGGCTCAATGAAGAAACACAGACCATCCTAGTAGCGTTATTGGCAAAATCCCAGGGTTGGTCAAGGATAGTTGCAATTGAATTAACGCTCTGTTATTCTATTGGATGGAAGCCAACTCTTCCGCTTCAATTACATAGCCGAAATTCCATCGAATTGATATCTATTAAGTGACCACGTCTACACTTCAGTTACAATTGAATTGGTTGGAACTACCCAATGGTGAGCTAGGATCTTTACCTGACGAATGCCAATCTCTGTGTTCATCATGGTATATTACATCCGCTTTTTGAAAATTCCAAAGCTAGAAAATGGCACACTCCGAGCTCTTGTCACCATCACTACGGACCTCGGCGACAGCTTCTATCCAGGAAACGTGACCATACATGCGGTTGCTGCTGAAAATTCCCCACACGATATATCTCTCTGGGAATCGGAATGGCACCAAATTCAATGGAAGTCTGGCACCAGAAACGCCTGGATAGAAATAAAAGGTATCCCATACGGCAAATGGAGACGCTATCAGCTTATCCTCAGCTCTAAAGAGACCAAGTCTGGGGATATTACCTTTCTGAACGACCTGCCAGAGGTTATGGGTGCTCGATGTGTAAATAATGGCAAATTGGTAGAGCGAAGGTATCGAACAGAATCAGGACATGAAAGGTTGCTATACGAAGAAAGCGGCGAGAGTATTGCTCGACACATCTGGTAAGTAACTGGTTTGCTGCGCTATGTCCAGAGAAAAGACTGTCTTGAACGATATCATCCCATGATTTCCGTTACTAGCTCTCCAGAATCCTTTTTCTCTCACGCATCAACATCATATAATATCTCTGAATTTTCAACTTCCCCAGATAAGTAACCCGTAAGCGTGTCTGACCTTGCTCTACGCCGCCAGGGATGCAGGCATCGCCTTGGTAGCTTACCTCTGCAATGTGGTCAACCAAGACAATCCAGACAAGCAAACGGCTCTTTTAGCCAAGATTCTCAGTGCGGCTCATGGCCCACGAGTACTTGAACTTGGCACTGGATGTGGCATTGTGGGGTTAGAGATGCACTATCTCTGTCCAAACAGTGAAGTCATATTGACCGACCTGCCGGAAGCCATGGAGGTTTTGGACCACAACGCTCAACTAGTCAGATCTCGCACTGATGAAGGTCACCTAGAGACCATGGTATTGGATTGGGAGGAGCCTCTGCTCGAGCCACTTAAGAAGGATCCGAAAGACGTCATTCTCGTATCTGATTGCACCTACAACTCGGATAGCATACCAGCCCTTGTGAAGACTCTTGCGGCCCTGATTGAAATCTCTCCAAGTGCTCTGGCTGTTGTTTCAATGAAGGTACGGCATGACAGTGAGGCTATTTTCTTCGACCTGATGTCAAATGCTGGGCTGGTGTCCCTCGAGCACAGTACTATTCCAATGCCCGATCGATTTAGGTCTGAGAGCGGGCAACGATTGGAGGTTGTAGACGTCTATGTGTACGCTAAAAAGCACGATAATTGACGACAGATCATCGGGTCACGAGCCCGATCGAAGATGCTACTAATGATCATCTACAGCGAGTCTTTTTCCTCGGTCGGATGACGAGAAGGCCGTGGAGAAGAGGGAACCACGAGGATGCAGAGCCTGCTCTACACAAAAAGGACATGCAGAAAAGCAACGAATGGAGCTAACAGCGCTGAGGATGAATTGCTCTCAGATATTTGAAATAAGTCAAGAAATTCTCAGCCGATACTCAAAATTGGTGCACTTTCTGGACTGCAGTAGCATCCAAAAATGCCCCTTTTCCGCCAATGAGCTGTAGCTTAATAAGAATACGGCAAAAGTCATGCATAGCGGCTTACACCTGGGACACTAAGCCCGCAATGGTCCCCAGGGATTACGGTGAGAATGCTTGACTACCGTCCTAAATGAGACATCAATCATTTGAATGCTTCCTTCGTTGCTCAACGATAGCCTCTTAGTAGCCACGAAAGACGAGACCCGGAAGTAATGGGTATACATACCGCTCTTGGCCTATGGAATAGGGGTAGAGGTCCACTTTCCTCTCTTAAATCTGCAAAGCCACAGTAGAATTCGAGCGTGGTTAGCCCTTCTGCTCGTATACCAAATTGGGGGCATGAATACAGCTGAACAACGTTCTAAGTCCTTACTGGTGATCTTGATACGAGAACAAGCCTGGATTCAGCCTCAATTTCAGCCTCACTTCAGCCTTAGCGCGAGCCAAAGCGAGCTAAGCCAAAAAGAACCGAGGTCGTCATTCACCGCTTGGGGCGGACCAAAATATTTCAAAATATTTCCCGCACCAACAACTGGCATAGATAAAATTTCAGAAAACATCTCACATCATCCACCTTTATCTGTCCTACACAGATACCATAGGCTACGCTTATACACACTCTCCAAACACGAGCTCCAATCAGGTACCGTATGTTAGGAGCTTCAGATGGTCATTCTTAGCCAACGAGCGAGGCAGCACCATAATCATAACCGGGCTTTTTGTTTGGTAGTTGTTGACTAACGTATATATCTATTGCAGACCTCCTTATTATATACAGCAAACCTCAAGACGGCTCTACCAGCCTTGACAGTCTTCAGTCTCCAAAATCCCGCCTCACGTCCACAACGAGACACATTCAACGACCTACCGCCCCCTGCTACACGCAATTAAACGTTCAGAGGTTCTCTTGTGTGAGACCCCTCTAACCAACATATCGTCTTCTCCACAACCTCAGCTGCCGCATAGGACGTCCCTAGAGGTTCTTCCTCTTTCCGGGGAAGAGTCGAGGAGGACAGGTCGCATCTCTCCAGGTGCAGCCATCTACAAACCACCCTAACACGCCCTTTTATACAAACCCACCAAACATCTACATCTACATCTTGCAGTCTGCAAGCGAATGGCACCTTCCGCAACATCAACACCCACTCACGAATATGCATCGCTTGATCTCAATGAGAAATCATTGAGCATCAATCATAATCGCAATCATGGCAAAGAATACGGAAAGCATCTTACGAAAGATGTCTTGGAAGAGCGTGTTGGTAGAATCGACACCGACATCTGTGATGCTGGAGAGGAAGACGCGTTCTTCGTGGTAGACATAGGGGACGTTTACCGCCAGCATCTTCGCTGGAAGATGAATCTGAAGAGGGTCAAGCCCCACTATGGTGAGTCCATGTATAATCCACGGTCGGAATCAATGTATTGACTATCTGTAGCCGTCAAATGTAACCCAGATCCCGAAGTCCTCCGTCTCCTTGCGGCCCTTGGCACAGGCTTCGATTGTGCATCCAAGCAGGAGATCCAAACTATCCTCAACCTTGGAGTCGAGCCATCCAGGATCATCTACGCTCAACCTTGCAAGACCAAGTCCTTTGTACGATACGCTGCCGAGCAAGGAGTCAAGCAGATGACTTTCGACAATTCCGATGAGCTATATAAGATCAGCCGCTTTTTTCCCGATGCAGAGCTGTTCCTCCGGATCTTGACTGATGACTCCTCAAGCTTGTGTCGACTCAGTGACAAATTCGGAGCCTCTATGGACACCACAAGAGATCTGCTGCACCTGGCAAAAGATCTAGATCTCAACGTTGTTGGTGTGAGCTTCCATGTCGGATCTGGTGCTTCCGATCCTCAGTCATTCGCCAAAGCTGTCCAAGATTCTCGTATCGTCTTCGATGAAGCGGCAGAAATCGGCTACGACCTGAAGGTCCTTGATGTCGGAGGCGGCTTCTCGGGAGACCTCTTCGAAGCAATGGCTACCGTCCTCAGCAAAGCCTTAGACGAATACTTCCCACCATCTGTTCGTATCATTGGGGAGCCAGGCCGCTTTTATGTCTCGTCAGCGTTCACCTTGGCATGCAACATCATCGCCCGCCGCGACATCATCGATCCAGCTACTCGCGAGACTAATTACATGCTCTACCTCAACGACGGCGTCTACGGCAACTTCGCCAGCTTGATCTTCGATCACCAAGTTGCGTCTCCACGTATCCTCAGTAAGCAAGACAGAAGCACCAAACCGACCGATTATTCACTTTGGGGTCCATCTTGTGACGGAATCGACCGTATCACTGAGGCCTGCACTCTCCACGGCCTGCTTGACATTGGCGACTGGCTCTATTTTGAAGAGATGGGAGCATACACCAAGTGCTGCGCCACTGCTTTCAATGGGTTTAACGACAGCCACGACGTGCTCTACGTCACCAGTGAGCCAGGGGCATCCGCGCTCTTGAACTACTGATTATGGTCAGTACGTGACTCTGAAGAAGAATCTGAGGAAGTGTCCTTCCAAAAGTGTTTTCAATTTGTAGTGATATTCAGATAACGAGCGTGGAAGTATTGCCTTGTGCTGAACTATGGCGGTCATTAGATAAAAGAGCAAGATACAGAGAAGAAAGATCGTGATCCTTGCTCATTTGCGAGCAATTGCAGCCCATAGATAGGAACAAAGAAGCATGTTGCCTGCAGGACCTCGCCCAGGTCGACTGATCTTGAGCTTGGTTTTCACTCAATTGCGGCAATTGAAGTACACAGGTAGGCACAAAAGACATTTTTCTGATAAGACCTTGCCCAGGTCGACTCTCCGTGACTCTCTTTCTAGAAATCCGCGCTCGGTCGTTGCTCTCGGGCTCTTCATTAAGTATGTTCTAGTACTCTGGGACTATGGCGATTTTGGCAAAGCACACTCTAGCAGATCGCTATGTCTTCAAGCCCGAAGACACTTGCCTATTCTACGCGCCTTTCTGTATCATCGCCATCGCTACCACCCGCACCTGCGCCCTCTAGTGCTCTAGTGATCGCTCCACCTGATCAAGGAAAGAAACCCCATCGGCGTCAACCCATCAAGCAAATGGATGCTGTGGACTCTTGAAACCCTCCATCATGAACGACAAGTAGCGACGCTCAAAGTCCACAATATCACCCGGCGCGACGAACCCAATTCCAAAGCTGATGCAGACAAGTTTCTGCTTGTCATGATCATAGTACTGGGTTACGACATGCGGATGGCTGGTTTCAAGATTCTTGGGGTGATCAGCCACGCGGACGATTTGCAGGTCATTGAGCATCCTGTCGTCTTCAAGATAGTTGCAAACCGACCATTCCACCCCGGATGGGCCTAAGCCGCCGTTCCAAATGGACAGTGACAGCTTTGGCGAGCCTCGAAGTCCTGTATCTAGGCCAAGCTTAACAGCCCAGTCCCAGCTACCGTGCTTCAACTTGCCCAACAGGGAGCTATCGTTGCCTTGTATGATGCATTGGAGTCGAGAGGCTTGGGGTCGAATTATCTTGGAATCGCATAGCTGCAGGTGGATCAAACTCTCTTTGTGTAGCTGGCTTGTGAGCCTGGGCTGTGATGTTGGTGAGACCTACCGAGATCCTTGGGGTGACACTAGGTGCCGGAAGATGTGAGGTGTGGGCTAGTCTGATCGTCAGTGTTGTTTCGACGACGTTTGGGAACTTCGTCCTCCTCCATAGACGATGCTTCTCGTTTGCGGCTCAGCTTCAGCTTTCCTCAAAGTAATCGCGCTGAGGACGCAGGTGAGTAGGAATCTAAGTGGAATATAAAGCGTTGGCGCCGATGGGTAAAAGCGAATAATCCAGAACAAATAATTGACACCTGATCATAGCGCGCTAACACAGCCCTATCATTCATCGCTTAGGTGCATCAAGGCTGTGAGTAAGTCTTCAAATTCCAATACCATTAAAGACTTATCCTTAAAAATGAGTGGGGCAATATAATTGGCTAGGCAGGAGGCTGATAAGGAAGGTACTCAAAAGCCACTTTTTGGCTTCACGCGAAGTACCCAGGCAAAGTTTGGTGAATGTGATCAGCAGGCTACATTTGCATAGGTTGCGTAGGTTTCAGATCTATCTATGTTCTAAGCCAAGGCGTAGACATCTCGTCCTGGACCTGCCATCTTCATCCTGACTTCCCTGGCACCATTGGAATAGCACTTTGCTTCAGAGCACACAGGTGGCTGATTTCCTCTTCCTTGCGGTTTCTCAGCATGCTCCGCGAGGCTTGTCTTGTCTCGGAGGACTTGTGTTCGTCAAAGCCTTCTCCTTCGCCAGCCTGCCCTCCAATCAACTTAGTCGGCGACGCTTGTTTGGCGATTCGTTGTCGTCATCGGTTTTGTATACACCGTAGACAATCGCCACCGGGCTGACACCTTGGGATTTTGGTAGAGAAGCTGTCGGATTCGGTTGCTTGATTGGGGTCTCAATCGACTTGGCTGATGTAATCTGAGAAGTATTCAGCCACTCCGCAGCCTGCTTAGCAGCTTCTGCTACCGAGGGGTCCGATTCCACTTCACCTTGACCGGACACCTCCCTATCCTTGGGATCGGCTGTCTTATCTCGCAGGGTACCTGACTGCTTTGCCTCTGTAATAGCGGGCGGAGGTGTCGACGGATCTGAATCCTTTTTGGTCTGAGTAGGGACAGGAATGTCCGGGTCCGTCATCTCTTCCTGTGTGTACCGGTGTTTCGTGAACTCTGGCTTCCTGGCTGAGGTTTTAACGGCGTCCGCAAAAGAGATCGGAGCTTTGCCTGTCGTACCAGCTCCAGGCCTAGAGTCATGCTGTGGCGCACGCGTCTGGGATCCTGGTCGTTGAGAGCGCTGTTGCTGCTGAGCCTGTTGGTCCCTTGATGGTGTGTTGGATCGTGCTCTCTGATTATCCACGCCACCACGGACACGCATTGACCCTCCTCGTCTGTCCCAAACATATCGAGGCGGCGATCTCTCGATGCGCCTGGGTAGATTTGGCGGCATTGGATCAGTATCACAAGCTTGCGATGGGTCGGATGGAGGAGGTGCCATAGATGTGGGTGCTTCCGCCTTTGGCTCTGTCTTAAGCTTTTCCTTTGGTGCAGAGCTTTTTGACCGTTCCTCTAAATGCGCAAACCGGGCTTCGTCAACTACCTTCTCATTCAATGCTCGAAATGTTGTGGCTGCATCGTCAGGAACAATCGATAAGTACTCCGACAATGTTCCGCCCCAATTTTTGGAGAGATTTTCGAAAAAGAGTTGACCTTGCATCTGTAATCTCAGGATAGGCTGTGTCGCCTCTAGCATAGTCTTGTACCTTCCTTTCAGCCCTGTGATCTCTGCATCTTTCGCTGCGACCTGCGTCTTGAGTTGGTCGACAGCAGCCATGCTGCTCTGGCTATCGGACGCTCTTGCTTTGGTGAACCTCTCGGCCTGCTGCGTATTGATGAGGTTAAGGTCAAAGACCTTCTTTTCGAGTACTGCAAGCGCACCTTTATACTCTTGCTCTTTGGAACGAGCCTGTTCTTCGAGATGCTCCGACCAGGCTCTCGATCGCTCGAGCGCAGCACGGAGGTTGTCAACCTCGTCGGCGGACGCATTTGTTACATGAGACATGCGGGCAGTTTAAATTCTCAATCACCCGGAGGCTGACGAGAAATTGAAGCGTAAGCTTCGGGAATGACACTCCACACTGGAGGTCGGTGAATAACGCGTCCTCCTCTCACTGTGAAGGGAGAGGAGACGGAGGTTTTAGTATGGTCGCGACTGCTTATATCGGAGCTCGCAGGAACATGGTAAAGAGGACGTTGGCTGTCATCAATGTGGATCTGTTTGTGACGGGACTTGATTGCAACATCGACTGTTGATACTGTGGGTGCGCTCGCTAGTCTAGCCCTATGGGGCAATTCCACCTTCACTCGTAAATCTCATACACCACGTATAGCTAGACATTTGGCACACCCTCTCGGCATAACAGAGCTTGTGATTTACTACCCACCCTCGTACCAGCCTGTTGGTACGTATCGACACCTCGCCTGCCACCTTCAAGGTGGCATTTGGCATTTTCTCACACTCACGGTGTGAGCGTCCACCGAGGCCTCCTGGCTCGGTTGGATTTTAAACTTGACAAAGAATGTCTTCCACGCTTCAATGCCATGGTTCGTTCATGACTGGTGTGCACGATGCTGACGACCAGTCTCTCACACAGGAACAGCAGTCGATACGTACGTACCGGACTTCCTCAGCTTCGGTCAGACATAAATTCAGCGTGCTTCTTGGGCTTCGAGAGCCGGACGAACTCGCGGAAGGTCAGGCAGAATCGGACGAGCCTGCGGGACCTGTCACGAAAAAGAGGAGGCCTCCCTCCAACGAGGGCACTGCTCCGAAAAGGCCTCGACCGAGAATAGGACCTTCTCCCACAATCGAGTTTGAGGTTACGAAGAACCGAGGTCACTCTGCCCTCCTTGAAAGATTTCATCAACGGGAAACTCAGCAGGTCTGCCGAATCGGCATAATTTCATATTCGAAGCAACATCGATCAAAAATCACATTCCATTACCGGAAAATCCGTCTCCTTCCATCACAGCCTCGTCACGTCTGGTCCGAGGGTCCTCGCTATGTCGCGCTTATTCAACAGAAACGACTCAATAAGTGCCCTGCAAAGCTCTGCGTCAAGCATCATCTGCATTAGATAAGCAGTAGAGCAATCCCTCTAGTGTCCCTACGCTGGAAGAAACCAGAGTCGAAGCCAAATGGCCTTCGATGTTGCGATAAAACTTCTCTGAGGAGACTTTGAGCGTCTCCCTTACGTGGCACTACTATAGTCACGTCGAAAGTATGCATCGGAGATCTAGTATCTAGAGGATACTCATGATTCACTTCGTGAACTAGTCACGTTGCTCACAGCCAAATGGTCAAATTGCCCCTACCCTGAAAAGGCGAAGCGTAAGGATCAGGAAACTGTGCACACTCCTGATTCACCACTACCACTATATTAGCTCTTCATCTCCAGACAAACTTTAGCCGCGTACTGCACTCACTAGCAACATAATAGACCAGATTGAACGGATTCCTACAACTCTGACTGCCCCACCCCTCACCCACCCCCAACGCCACGCACGCGTTCCAATCCTTCACCTCCTTCGGTGTTGTCTCTTCCGTCAGACTGGCGGCTTGTAGGTAGAAATGAGCGAGCTATGGAGAATCTCAAAGTTAGCATTATTTCAACCAGGGGATGACAAGATGGATGTGTCAGCAGGCTTTCAAAGAATCGATTTTTGCGTACCTGATGCACAAGCTCATAACTCTGATACCGTACCAATGGGCTCGACTGCCCCACGAAGACATTGTTCTGCACGATAGGGCAGTAAATATCCGTCGGGCCCCCCGGATTGAAAATCGGCTGCGGTCTCAATTGCGCCTGAAATCTTGGACAGAGAAATATCCACGGCGTATCCTGAGCATAAAAGCCATAAAAACCTTCCTGCTCCAGGCATCTCGTCCACGGATCATATCCCGGATTATACGTCTGTACCACATCACTTGTCACACATATAAACATTGGATCCTTTTGCTGGCCTAGGATGGGCGTGGGAGGGAGATGAAGGATACTGGTCATGAGTTGCTGGATGGAAGTTTTGAAGTGGTCGGATTTGAACATGGCGGTGTAGCCGTGGGTACTGCGCGTGCCAAGGGAGACGTCGAGGAGAGGACGTATCATCGTTGTTTGCGCGAGGGTGATAGCATATTCGATATTGGCTTTGTTGGGGCCGCAATTCTCGATACTGTAAGGGAGGGTGAAAGGGAGGACAAGGACGAAGAGGAGGGTAGTCGTAAGTAGCATCATCTTCATAGGTGGGAAGGGGTAGCGTGGAGGCTGGTGATTTACTACATGCCCATATCAATAATAGATCAGGAATCCCCACGTTTTCGACCATGGTATGAGCTTGGGGACCCCAGTCCGCTTGTAGCGCGTGGATGACAGGCGCACTGCCCCCAACCTGCGTCGCGCGATTGTGTTAACTCCAGATCTCAGATACCCGACAAGTATCAGACTGCCGGGTCGAAGGGTCCAATCCAAATTTACTGCAACAAACGCAGATGGTGGACTTCGCGGGAGTAGACCATCAATCGAACATTCAAAACATCAGGAGTGTAAAGAGCGGGCAATGTAAAAGGGCTATGTAGAAGTCATGTTGTTCGGAAAACTTGACTGTCTGGAAAACTTGACTGTCTAGCGGTAGTAGAGCAGTGTTAAACCAAATGTCAAGCATACTATGAGCAGGGAACGTTGAGACATGCTCCACAAACCACAAGTTCCTATTTCTAAAGCATTGCAGTAATCACTCGAGGCACGGTACAAGAGGTTTGAGAAACACATTATTTATTGCAAGGAGATAAAACGCTCAAATCGCTAAGAGAGGGTATGTATGCAAAAGCAGGAACTAACTTCGACGCAAGCACAGTACGTCACACGCCGCCAATGTCCCGACTCCTAGGGTCCACTCTCCCTGGACTCCCCATGTAATTCGTGGGAACAAATGGATCTCCAGTTTTAAAACCTGCGTTCGTCATCATATCCGTGAAAGTGGTATCCGGCCTCAGCCTTTGGTCTGGCGGGCTGTAGATCTTGATGCTCTCCATACTCGGCTCCTTATGCAGCGATGACTCTGGCGAGCGCTGAGCGACTGGAGTCTGCGGTACAGGTGGTATGCTCCTCCCGATGCCATCAACAGGCGCGTTACGGCTTCGTAGGCCTCTCATTGTACCGCTTGTCGAAAAGAGGGAGCGAACTCGTGACGTTCGTGATGAACCAGATGTTCGCTGTCGACGCAAGAATTCGTTTCTTCCGTTTCCTTGGTTGTAGATCGGGTCGGAGATTGATGCTGCGACGCTCGAGATGTCGGGAGAGCTTTGAGCCGTACGCTCTTTTCTCGACCGATGGCCGCAGAGGCACATCCCAGCAAGGGCAAGTAGGATTCCAGCGGCCACACCAGGGAAGAAGCCAGCTATGACAGCGGTGGGTGGGAAAGCGTTACAGTGAGCAATCGCCACCGAGTTGTTGGATCCAGAGGCGGGCGCGAATGTTGATACTGTTGACACCACGCTGGAGCTCGTCGGAGTATTGGTTGCAGATGATGTAGAGCTGGGAGCAGATGCCGACCTCGTGCTCGATGGTGCGCTGACCAATACGCAATCAGAGCCCTGGCATTCGTAGCCTTGAGGACAGCACGCGCCGTTACACGATGGCAAGATCACGCCTGACAGATTTGTGGTATAGATCAAGCTCGTGGGATATGCTGTCGCATTCTGCTTGGTAAGATCGCAGCTGATTGTGGAAATGGTTGAGCAGTCCTTGCCTGTCGGGCAACAGATTGCGGAGTGGTTGTCATTGAAAGGATTGCAGTTCGTGCTGGAGGGACAGCAAAAGTTGGAGGGCAATCCAGGCTTGTTGCATGCTGTGAAGGTGGTTGTGCTGGATGTGGGACACGAATTCACGTCTCTCTCGAAGAGGCCCATCATATGTGCAGCACGTACCGCCGCGGAGAGTGCTGTCGCCGGTGGTACGGTAGAGGAGATGAGGCAGACTGCTGTGAGCTTGAGGAAGGTAGAACGACCCATGGCGATCTGCAGGATGATAGAATTTGGGAATGATGACCGAGCGGTGGCGAGGCTGTGCAGTGGAAGTGATGAGACTGCAGGAGTACCAAAGAGAATCAAGTCATAAAGAGAAAGTCAGTAGATCAAAGGAAAAGAAGGGAAAGACAATGCAAGTCCAGCTTAGCATATATCGGAGATCAAAGATACTATTATTGCGAAAATGGAGACGGAGAAAGGAAAGAGGGCTAGGTTTTGTTTGCCATCGCTGTTAGCAATAACGAGCATCTTGAGGCTTCACGAAGGCCTGCAAATAGGCCCCACGCGCCGTGGCATACTTCACGGAGCACTGGCCAGAACAGATCGTTGTGTTTCAGCACTATCGTACCACTGTTAGCATTGAGAGGCTGTCGCAGATTCCGGAGTAGACATCACATGAAACATCTTGAATGTTGTCTGGGCGGTTATGTATGAGAGAGGGAAGGATTGTTCGTGGACGTGATGTTTGACTGGTCTCTCGGGAAGAGTCGCGCTAGTTGAACAGAGACTAGCGTCAAGAATTATTTGGCAATGGAGTCATGAGGTCGAGTAAATTTAGATCCTCTGCAATACCACCAATTCGATTTCTATGATACTGTCAAACCCTTTGCGGCGGCAGACAGCTCTGCGAACGTGCCGTGCCTCGGTGCTTGTAAGATTGACAGGCTTCCATTGAGCGTACCCCCCCCAATTGACCCATTAATAGACACAATGTCTATATAACCCTAAATCGCAACGGCGGCGCCTTCATCGTGTACCTCAGCTCACCCATGACGATCACTTCGGCCGGTATGGCGTCGGCAAGATGCTTACGGCCTCTTCCTACGATTATGCGTGGACGGAGTACCAAGGCTACATTGTCCAGAGACTGAACAGCATGACGGCTGGTACACATGACTTCCTGCAATGCCTCCCACGCCATCCGAAGCTGACTGCTGCTTCCCCTAGATACAAAAGACTTCACTCGCACAACCAAAGACATCTCCATTGAATACGCACGCAACCCTTCCTCCGCCTCCCTCTTTAATCACGCCTCCATGGCCTGGAATAACCACTGCTTCTTCTCGGCCCTGTCCCCCAACCCCGGCCCCCTTTCGCCCCTTCTAATCTCCAAAATCGAACGCTCCTTCAGCTCTGTCGAATCCCTGCGCGAGACCTTCATCGCGACGGCAAATGCCATGTTCGGCCCCGGCTTCGTCTGGCTCGTCAAGCGCAACAACCGTAGTCAGATTGGCGGGCCCGAGTTGGCCATCTTGACGACGTACATTGCTGGCTCTCCATGGCCGCGAGCGCATTATAGGGCGCAGGAGAGTGATACCAATACGAGTCTGCAAGCCGGTAGTTTTGGCGCGAGGAGCGGTAGAGGGGAGAAGTCGGCTCCTGGAGGTGCGAGTATCGAGATCATGATGTGTGTCAATACGTGGCAGCATGTGTGGCTCAGGGACTTTGGCTTTGCGGGTAAGAAACAATTCTTGGGGCATTGGTGGGATAATATCGATTGGGATGTAGTCGAGAGGAATGGGCAGTTCGAGGCTTCTGTTGGGTCGCAGAGACCGGCAGCGAATTGGAACGTGAGAAGGTGAAGCGACGAGGAGATGTCAGCTTGTACATCAAGTTTGGGACCAGGGTTGTATAGAGATTTGGTGAAATGTGTACTATATCGCATACGGCATGGAAGGGGAGTACAAACGGTCGAAACCTGCCACGGAGAAATCTCTCCACCACAAATTTGCAACAAGGCTTTTCATGAAGAGAACATCGACCACCTCTTTTCGTTGCATGCTGCCCCAGTCCATCTGCCTTTCTCAGCCCTATACCCAACGTAAAAAAAGTCACGCCTTGATGCCGAGACCAAAGATCAGTTCGGATCCTGACCCAATATTCCTCCCCCTCGGAATGGCCGACATCCACCCAGCTGTGATGGCTTGATAGTGCCTGCCACGATTGTACAGTTCCCACATTGAGCACGCTTCTCTTCCCTGACCTTCATCGCTTGGTGCCAAATCAAATGGTATATTCAGACCACGACCCAATCATCCCACTCCTCGCCATCAAACGCTGCCTGAGCCGCATACTTCGCAGTATCCACATCCTTCAAAATGCTCCTCTTAGCCGTTGTTATCTTCGAGATTCCCTCTATGGCCGACCTGCCCACCAAATCCTTCCGCTAACTCAAACTCCAGCACTCCTTTTGGTACTTGGCATTAGGTTCCATTGCTTACTACAAATTGTCACGAAACACCTTTCACAAACCAGCAGGTGAATGACCGACCCTGAACAGAGCCGTGAAAAACCACCTATGCCAAAGCCCACCCAGCGGCTACGATATCGTCGAGGTGTGGAGAAAGAGCATAGTCAGTGGAAGCTAGCTGAAAGAAACCTGCAACACCTCCTGCGTCCGAGTCATCCTGCACAATGGGAGCCCCGCAAAGCCCATCTTTCGTAGATCCGCCAGTAGCCCCAATTGTCCGAAAAATCGTTTTGATGTTGTCGAATACGGTATAATCCCACGGTAAGTTTGGTGTTCGAGGCACTTGGAAATCCGCTTTGATGCCTCTGGCAAACATTGCTACAGCGCCCGTGGACATGCCATCGGCCACGTACCATTCTTGAAAGATCACCTGGTCCCCACCCAGGAGTCGGCGGGGCTCTTTGGCATCGAAGTAATTTTTGTTGCTGAAGCGTACTGATGGGTCCAGCGTGATCAATGCGACATCCTCTTTTGGCCAGCGTTCCTCGATCACGCCTATCCTAGTGTCATTGTGGGACGGGTGGTACACTTCGTTTGACAGGATAGATCGATCAGGGAACGAGAAGCCGTGATTGGCTGCTGTAAGTCTCAATTGGCCATGATTGCCCATCAAAAGAAGTCCTGCTGATGTCGATCGGGATATTGTTGCGTACTCGCCCTGAGTGCTGACTGATGCTGATTCGAGTCTAATTCCGGGACAAAGATCTCCAGTGTCGTGGACCAGATAATCTGTTGTATCTTGTACGCCTGTCCCAGGGTCGATTAGTCTGCCTCTCGCCTGGTTCTCCATGGTACTCCAGAAATCTTGATCGCTGTGGTGATAAAATATTGCGACTCCTGCTACACGTCTGGGAAGCGAGCCGTTGGTATAGGCTCGGTCATCGACTGCGAGTTCTGCAACAAGGTAATTGCACATGAACGTGATTGACCTCACATTCGAGTAGCTGCCAATTGCCTTAGCGACATCCTTTATCTGGGTTCTGCTTGGTAAAGTCCAATTGGGTATCCTCAGAGTTGGTAGTGGATCTGGCTGGTGACGGCCGCCGTACATGGTATTCACAAGGATAGGCTCGGGGTTGTAATCTTCGATTGGAGTGAAGACTGCCGCTACTCCTGCAACTGTGAGAGGTACAGGGTCTGGTGATGTATCGGTGGTGATGGAGATGATTGGCCACTGGAAAAAGATTGAGGAAGCGGAGTATTTCTGCTGAATCCACGCTATTTCTTTCTTAGAAGGATTTCTGAAATCATTGACAGCCTCATCCCAAAGAGTAAAGGGTGCATCGTCTATCTTGTCACGAGAGCCAACAGCTTTCATGCCTGACCATGGATCCGGATGTGAGTGTGAGACCTTCAGTGTGGGTCGCTGAAAATTGACATAAGGGGTGAGGGACCGCAAGCTTTGAACAGCCGTCCGTTGAGGAGAAGTAGAAGTGGTCATCTTGAAATTCAGGTAATTCCCGTTGCAGTGTGGAGACTGAGCTACTTGGACGCCTAGTTGTTGTTGAGGATTGTAAGTCTGAGAGTACTCATAAGTTATTCGTTGAGGTACGAAGGCACAGACGATCATGAGGGAGGGACAGAAAGCGAGGTGTGAAGATCAAGCCAGCTTGTGTAACCTCATCTCACTTTTGCTACCCGGCGTTCGCGCTGGTAATAAATTCACTTTCTCTTCATTTAAAGTCCTCGTTTACAGATCAATCTTCCTACCGATCTTAGGTTAGTAAAAATACCAGGCTTTTGGTTCAATCTCACCGGAAAAATTGAACCGGATTCTAGCTGTTGCAAAGGCGCATGTTACCTCCTTCGCACTTGGAAGTATTCTCTCGAGAAGATTTTGCACCTATTCAATCCATATAAACTACCTTGACCTTTACCATCTTAACTCTCCAATATTCATCGATCGAAATCGTTCTTTTGGCCCCGAGGCTTTATGAGAAAGAGAAATGAAGAATAGACATTACCCCCGTTTCACAGTTCGCCGGTATGAGTAGATAGACCCTGGGCCCTTTGGTATCACAGAAGGAAAAAAACCCCACGTCGCGAGCACATGGCACATCAATCACTTGCTGATCCCTCACTCCACCTCACCCTAGCACACCAGTCGCTCTTTTGCCTCTGGTATAGCACCACGACCTCCTTCCTCACGGCCTCACTATGCAGAGTTTCATCACCACTCAGTAGGTACCTGGAAATCAGTAAACCCATGGACCATGGCCCGCCTTCTCCTCGCGGCCTCTTGCTGACTCTCAGTACTATATTCGCCACTCCCCCCACTTTCACTCTTAATCGTCCTCATTCCACCCTCCGTATCCGCGTTCGTCATCCCAGCATCACTCATGATGTCGCCCAAACCGCTATCACCCGCTCCAGGGCCACCATTATTGGCTACCCATTCCTCTGCTCTCTTACGCCCGATGCTCGAGAGATCTCGAGACTTAGGTCCTGGATTCTTCATCGTAGGCATGGAATCCACGCTCTCGCCTCTAGAGCGGCCGTCGCCAAATTGGCCCCATAGGATGGGTTTATGAGCATTGGGACGGGCTTTGGGCAGGACGGGTCCCCAAGTGTCGGCAACGACCCAGCAGTGGCTGCGTTTGTGTTCTGCCTCCTCTTCGGCGGGAGCACCGCGCTCGGCCCAAGGTACGACACCTTTCATCTGCGGGCAGAGGTGGTATTGAGCGCCTTCTTTGAAGCGAAGATTTGGGCTGTCAACGGAGACGGTGGCGAGAACTTGTAAAATGCCGTAGATGAGGAGCCATCTCGCTCGGCGAGCTTCGTACGGGTCGAGAGTCTCGACTTGATCGCTTTGCTCGAAGCGGATGAAATTTGTGACGAGGTCGGTGTGCATGTATTGATCTCGTAGGGTGTAGACATTGCTAGCTTCAGCGTAGGAGAGGGCTTTGCGCCGGGATTGGGCGAGTAGGTCTTGTGGGGAGCTTGGCTTCTTCAAGGGAATGAAGGCGGTCTTCTTCTGGGACTGGACGGGGACCGATGTAGGACATATAGGGTATGGATGAGGTATATGAGGGAATCCATTGGTCTTGTCCCAGCCAAGGAGGATGTCGGTGAAGGGGAGTTCGAAGGAGTCGGCGCGGAAGCTCTGACCTGAGCGGCTGGTGATGACCCATTTCTGTCCCGGACGATACTCTGTGCCGTCGAACATGATATCACGGTCAACCAGGTAGTCGTATAGGCCGTGGAAATCGTTCTTGAGACGCATGACCATGTCACGGGTCAGCCAGGTTTGGTCGTTGGTTGGCGGCCAATGCAAAAACGCGTTCTCGTAGTACTTGCAGAGCCACTTTCGTAGTCTGTCAAAGCAGCCTCGCCCAACGGAGGCTGGTGCCGTAGTCGTTGGCCACATTTCGCTGAAATCGAAAGACAAAAGCCACCCCTGAGCACGGTGTATCCTCTCCTCAATCTCCATGTTTGCGTTCTGCAAGAACATCTTCGTGTGAGGTGTGATGTAGCGCCATTCCGGTATCGTCTGGAGGCCCATATCTAGCATGCCCACACAATGTACGAACGCCTCGATGTAACCCTCTCTCCACTGCACGTTGGACTGCTCGCTGAAGGCAAGCAGTGATGCTGCATAGGATGGGTTGTTTCGGACATCATCGAACTCATGACGGACAATGTAGTCTGTCATCCAAGCTACCTTGCTGACATTCCTGTCCAGATAGTCGGGATACATTGCGATACGTTCGAACAACTTGTTCATCGCCTCGTGAAGTGTTGTACCAACGAGTGCACTAGCATCGAACATGACTGCGAAGAAATTACGGGTGGTGATGTGCCATATGGTCGAGTGTATCCCTGTCTCCGCACCTGGCCAGGGTATAAAAATCTCATGTCGGACGCCCCCTGGAGCTCTTGGGGTGAACCGTTTCGAAACACCCAGTGGTCGAATGGCATCAACATCCTCATCTTCAGACCGCACCGGAGATCCATATCCGTCGTAGATACCAACATTACCCGGTGATGGACTCCTTGACATGGGGTCGTCGGGATAGAATTTGGGCCAGCCGTCGGGCTCCGAAACATTATATAGCATATTGATGAAATGTTTGGATCCGCTTTGTTCGATGACTCGGGAATTGATACGGAACGAGGGTGGAGGCTTTGTTCTGGAACCTCGCATATACATATAGACGAAAGTGTCTCCATTTTCATCCCATAGTTCAGGATTCTGTATCCCGTTAGCAGGTCATCCCTGAATAGATATTATGGCTATTCCTACATTCGACAGGGACTTCCACCCAAGCTGAGGCAATTTCCCACCACCTTCAAACCTCCGTATCTTGTGAATCACAGACTCTTGCTGCTGCCTCTGTCGTGGCGCAGACGTCGAATGCGAGTGGTGGCCAGTGGAGTAAGTATCCTGAGCCTCTGAAGGAGTAGTGCTTGCCGTCAATGAAGGCACCGCACCGATCGATGGTGTGAAGTTGTCACTCCGAGATCCAAAGTCGGAGTTGGCAGTAGACGTCCCTGGTTGTGGTCTCGCCTTCTCTGCGCTATTGTCCTTCTTCCCTTTGATCAATCCACCCAACTTCCCCCTCAGATGCGAGCTCATGCCATCGAGATGTGTTCTGAAGTCACTCTTCTCAATTGCCGAAGCAACGATGATTGGGCGAGGTTTGCGCATGTGCGGAGCCATGTGTGGAAGAGGGTAGCCATATGTGCTGCTGGCTGAAGACTGCGATCGCCGACGTGAATGGGGAGTTGCATAGGAACCGTTGGTGGACAAGGTCGGTCTCGATAAGGACATTGGGTCGCCGGCTTGGCCACAGAGGTATGGGTCTTCGAAGGAGTATTCATTGTATTCTTGAAAAGCTCGTTTGTCGGCCTGTGCGAGGTTCTGTTTGCGCACGTAGGCGCTCCTTCCTGACATTGTGGGTGATCAACGTCGGTAGTCAGGACGTTAAGAAGGCCGGCCGAAGATGTTGACAGTATCAACGTGCGACCATGAGCTGCTCGAATTGATTCAGGTGAGTTGTCGATCTCATCGGTCGAGTTGGTGACGTTGGGAGGGGTGAGCAGGGCTCAGCTGAGGCCTGAAGTGAAGGCGCGTTGCTTTGCGGCTGCGTGCCTGGATGTCTCGATTACTCGACTTGACACCGGCCTAGGGAATTGCCATAAAGGTTCGGCTCTGCCTCGGCCTATGAGAGATTTGCGACGGGCAACACTGGCTTCGATTTGGAATAGAGACGGCCAACAGGGTCTAGCAGCTTACTCAAAATGGCAGAAACAAGAATTTGAAGGGGCTGATGATGGCCTTGGCCGTTGCGGCGTGGGCAATCAGAGCGACTGATGACAAGCGAAGGAAGAGGCACACTGCGAAAAGTTCACGAGGACAGTGCTGAGTGATATGTTGGGAAGGATTATTAGACCCCAGTTCTGAATGTTCGGCCCTGCAGCTTTTAGGACGAGGGTTATCATTTACCTAATGACGCGAGTCAGGAACACGTTATTCCTTCACGTAAAATTCATGCATGACTGTGGCTTCGATTGCGAGACCGTTTGACACTTCTCTCATCTCGCATGTCGGCATTGGTCTGTATGAGGCAACTATCTTCCAATTCGTTCAATCATTCTTCGGCGTGCCTCGGGGCTGGCTCGTACCTGACAACACAAACACACACGGTTACAGTCCCTATTGCCGGATTTGACCCTTGCCCCTTGCAGCAGATCTTGCCTACCTTAGGTACGCACTTTTCTAGCGGGACGGCAAGACACGAAGCGCAGGCTGGTGCAGGAAGGGAAAAGTTCCAGAAGACGATCGTGGGGATAACGATGAATGGTGTTGTTTGGCAACATGCGCTCCATTAGTCGCATAGCGTTTCAACTTGTTTGTCAAGCCTGCTGTCATACATACATGCGACCAGTCACAGCTACGCTTTCGTCAACGCTTCATGGCCACATTACGATTATTTGAATTAGCCTGCAAACAAGCCGACTGGTACGGATATAGCAAGAAGCTGGGGAAGCTCACCCTTAATGGGTACTCCATTAGGGAGTGGCCTTGGTATCTAGCCGGGGAGACATAGCTTAAATCAAATATCTGAAGCTCGAATAATTAACACAAAGCTGCAATGTTTTGTGAAGTACGCAAGATACACCGTGAAGGTACAGCAGTACCTGCCTCCAGCCTTCCGGCTCTTGAAGTTGCTGGGCCGCAAACGGGCTAATACCCTCCAGTCCTCCCCATTGCCCAAAGACTTCAGCGGAGTCCTCACCGCTTCGGCCGAGGAACGACAAAGCTGCCATCGTCAAGGTCCACGGGCTAGTATTGACACCAACGTCTTGACATGGTCCAGCCAAGGGGCCGTATAGATCAATAGGTGGTATACAACGATAAAGGTGGGTAGTAGGCTGTCAACCATAGTGATCCTTCGCGCTGAGCATTGACCGATGGAATGCTCCGCCTGGTCATTGCGACTAACAAGGTGGTCTGATGGGTGAGGTGAAGCACACAGCGAAGGATGCCGTCCCAAAAGGGTGTGCATACTAGTCGTCGAGTAGGCGAATATGCAGCGTGCCGTCGAGGGATGTTACCTCAAATCTAGGAAGCAGGCTCATGGCAGGTGACGGCGCCTTGCCCAGTGTCTTGAGTGGAATGACTCCCAGCTGACTGTGTCCTTCTTGTCAGCTAACAGTGGCAGTCTTTGATTCCGCGTCGATCAACGCGTGGAACCAGAGCAGCCTCAAGCCAGGTTATTCGGATCTGTTTGTAGAGCGATAGAGCGCTCGAAAATCTCATTTCCGATCCGTAGAGCCAGTATCCTTGAGGTCCGATGGACAGGTACCATTACAACAACCACTTATAGTGACGATTTGCTTGCGCTTGCCTTCCGAGCAGCCCATATCCGCTTGAGCTCCTTTAGAGCACTCATGATCAATGGCACGCCCACGGGACCCAGTAATGGCAGATAGACCGCTACCTTATGTTCATCCGGAAAGTAGACCTGGCCAACCATACTCTTTTCAAAGAAGCCCTTTTCAGCTTCGGCTTCCGCAGTGCGAGCATGCTCCAGGGCATCTGTGAATCTGCCGTCTTTTAGAGCATCACATGTACTGCGAAGATGCGTTAGCGTGGTGTCGACGGCTGACGAAACGGTCTCCGGGATCGCAATCGAGGGGAGCGTCACAGTGAGTTTAGCTAGTGAGCCCATCGTCGATGAGGCAGAGAGTAGAAGCGAAGCAGCTCGTACTCTAGTCAGCGTCTGTAATTGCAGAGGTAGAGATGGCGGGGTCTGCGGCGCTCCTAGGAAGGAAAGCAGTTGATGAGAGAACGTCAAGAGTGCTGGCTGGATTGCTTCTTTCGAAAGCGTTGACTGACTCAACGTCGAATTGGCATCTTGAGGATTAAGGATGACAACGCCACCCCATTGCGGAATCAGCCAGCTAGATGCTCGACTACCTTTGACCATAAGTGGCGAATTCTGAGGATCAGGTACGTAGAGAACAAAGTTCAGCGTTGGACCGGCTCCGATACTTGGGCTCAGAGGCCATTCAGCGGCATTGATGAAAGCGCTTAGATCCTCCTCTTGAAGAGTCCAGACGCCTTTCTCTGCATCATGCTCGGGAGAATGCACCGATGGAGAAAACGTAGCGTACAGCTGGACTTGAGTATCGACCGTAAAGTTGCTGACGGCAGAAATCGAATCCAGTAAAGGTGTAAAGCACTCGGCAAGCGCTGACTCGATCTCCCACGCTAATGGTGACGCAGAAGGAGTAAAGAGAGATATCGTGATATGGTACGTAGGAGCGTACTTCAGGGATCTTGTCATGCGGGTCTCCACTTTCGAGGTCAGCTCGCGATTCAGAGATCTGTTCGGTTTTGATCGCTTCTCCCTTGTCCCAGGAGGTAACGGCGGGGTGATATGGGGTGATTGTACTGTGGACTGGACGCCCGCCGCGGACTGACTCAAGATGTAGGCGATCATAGCTTGCTCTTCAGCAAACAAGTCCTGCAATTTAGTCGCGATGAAAGTTGCCAAAGCAGAAGAGCTGGATGATATCGAGGGTACCTGGTTCGAGGTATAGAAAATATTAAGGGTCGTGGAATGAGATGGTAATACTGCGCGAGTTGCCTGTGCGCCATCCTGGGTACGAAGCCTAACGGTCAAAGCCGAGTCGTCCCACCTGTCTGTGTCGTCGTATTGCTGAAGTCCTTCGTCGAAGCTAGGATATTGCGAGTCTAATATAGATGCATTTTTCTGGCTAGAAGATGATTGGGGTCTAGAAAGTCGTAGACGTAGATGATGGGCTGAGAACTCGTTCAAATCGTCGAGGGCATGCTGAGTCAGTCGAACAAGATGCGTGGCCTCAGCGTCTTGTAAGGAGGGCGCTTCGATTGCTATCTGTAGAGGGAAAGTAGGTCTGCAAGCCTGGTCTCGCGTCAATCTCTGATGCTGCTTAATAGCGCCTGGGGTTACCTTTCCATCGGCCCAATCCAGCATCTCCTGCAAGGGCAGACTCGCCCGGTGTATCGAGGTAGTCCAGAGCCATACTGGGAGCCCCAGGAGGATGACCACCGCCCAGAATGAGAAGATGACTAGGCCTCGTACGCGTATGCTCTCTGAGCTCTCAGGGGGAGGTTTCTTGAAAGTCTTTGCAGGAGATGCTAGCTTGTAGTTGGCATCCTGCTGTCCCGCACTCGCATCTCCCTCCATTACTAGAACGGACCTCGATTAGGCGACCTGACTGCTGAATTGAGCGTCGAGGAGCCAACTAGGATGAGCGTCGAGCTTGAGAATCTACTAACATGCAGCCCTATGAGATATTGGCGGAAAGAATCCCGAGGTCAGGTCTTGGCGACTACCTTCATTCCTTCATTGGGCATGGGGTTGGTCTGCTATGACGGAGATATCATTAAACACCATGTCAGACGTTGAGTTACCGAACATCGGCGGAGCCATGCGAGCCTACAACTCGCAATGCAGAGCTCAGTACTTTCCGTCATCAGATGTGGAAACGAACTGCCTCTTTGGGAAAATATGCAAATCTACAGCCTTATCACCCATACTCGTGGCTAGCTGAAGATCTTTCTCGTGCGCTAAGCTTAATGTTTCCATAGGTCGAAGATTTCAGTGGTAACAGGATTGATGACGTTGGCTCGGTTCCTGAGCATGGGTTTCCCAACTTCCCAACGCGGACAAAGTGGAGAAATCCCATGCTGACTGGTGAGAACTTCTTATCGAAATGGCAAAAATCATATAAACGGTGGCTGTGGCTCCTTTCGATGGCTCTGAAAACCTTGTTCCATTGCCTCCGAATGTGTTGTTGGCTAGGATCGGAATAATGTCTTTACAATTGTCTATTGTTTCATTGCTCTGTTTCGTCTTCCTATCTCTAGTGTACGGGCAGACATGCCCAAACCAAACAGGTCAGAGGTTGTTCCTTTTTCGGTACAATCAAGCTGAGACTCGCTATCCTGCAGAATCCATATCAGGGTTTCCAGCCTTGATAGAGGTCACCTTAGAAGAGCTTGAAACCGGCCTTGAGAGCGGCCTGTTCACAAGCGTTGATCTCGTCAATGTATGATACCAAACCTCGAGGATGAGTTTACTGCTCATACACAAAACCAGGCATACATTGCTAGGATCAAGGAGGTTAACGGCACTCTCAATTGCGTCACTGAGATTAATCCAGATGCGGTCAGCATAGCCGCAGAACTCGACGCAGAACGAGCAAATGGCACCACCAGAGGACCTTTACATGGAGTGCCGATCATCATTAAGAATAACATTGCAACCAACGATAAGATGAACAATACATCTGGCTCCTTCGCTTTGTACGGTGCAAAAGTGCCTCGAGATTCAACCTTGGCTACGAAATTGAGGGCTGCCGGAGTAGTCATTCTAGGTCGAGCGAATCTGAGCCAGTGGGCAAATTTCCGGTCCAACAACAGCACGAACGGATGGAGTGCTTATGGTGGCCAAACCTTTGGAGTCTACTATCCAGAACAAGATCCCTCCGGTAGTTCGAGCGGCAGTGGCGTGTCCTCAGCAATTGGACTTGCCTTTGCAACTCTTGGATCGGAAACTAGCGGCAGTATTCTCAGCCCAAGCGAGGTCAGCAATTTGGTAGGTATCAAACCCACAGTGGGACTGACATCTCGTTCCCTTGTCATTCCCATTAGTCAACGACAAGACACCGTAGGCCCAATGGCACGTACAGTCAAAGACGCAGCATACGTCCTGCAAGCGATTGCTGGGAAAGATACCCTTGACAATTACACGTTGGCACAGCCATTTGACACTCCTCCTGACTATGTCGCAGCCTGCAACTTCTCCAGCCTGAGAGGCAAACGAATTGGCATCCCACGAAATCTGATCGATCCGACTCAGGAACCAGATGACACGGTGATAAATGCATTCAATGCCGCCGTATCAACGATCCAGCATGCAGGCGCTACCATCGTGGATAATACGAACATCACTGCTTATGCTCTGGATCAATATATCAATGGCAACTCATCAGGGATTGTATTGGAAGCAGACTTCGTCTCTGATCTCCCAGGCGAATATCTCTCCCAGCTAACATACAACCCCCAAAACGTGCACAATCTCGAAGACGTCAGCAATTTCACGCACCACTTCCCACCAGAAGATTACCCGGATCGTGACACTGGGGTATGGGACATGTCACTTGCTCTGGGCTTCAACAACACAAGCCCCGAGTTCTGGGCTGCTTACCTGGTCAACCTGGAAATTGCTGGTCCACAGGGCATCCTAGGCTTGCTCGCGAACTACAGTCTCGATGCCCTAATACTACCAACCGACTTCTCCCCCGGCCTCCCCGCTCTAGTCGGGACTCCCGTCGTAACGGTTCCCCTTGGCTTCTACCCAGCCAACGAGACTGTCGTGAGGAATAAGCGAGGCACGCTCGTCGAAACAGGGCCTAACATTCCGTAAGCAACCCCACGAATCTGCTGAAGTATAGGTAGATTGTTCGAGTGCTAAAAAGATACAACAGCTTCGGCATCTCCTTCATCGGCCCCGCCTGGAGCGAAGCCTCTCTCATCGGCTTCGCGTATGCTTTCGAGCAGCGCACAATGGTTCGAAACAAGGTGCAGCCGTATATAGTGCCATCGACTGAGCTGGTTGATGTGGTTGGGACGGGGATTGGGAATTTGTCGATGGGGATGAAGAAGAGAGGGTATGGCGGTACGAGTGGGTATAGGAGGATGAGTCCGCCGAGGAAGGCAGGGGAGATGTGAGGCTGGGGTTGTTGGTTTGGGGAATAGTAGATAGGTCCCCCGATTCTCTGAGTAAGTGGCAGTGCCATGGATGCTGAAGGTAGAATCAAACCAAAGATAAGCCTGTTCGATGTTTCTGCGGTTTCCGGTTGGGCAAGGCCTACTTTCATCCAGCTTCAATCATGCTGCATGGTATTTCACAAAAGCCTCACGATAACCTCCCAAAGCCCCACCTCTCCGTTAAAGCTTCGCCCTTCCAGCATTCAACAACTCCCACTCCTTCTCCCCAAAATCCACATATCTCCCCTCCCTCAACCACAATATCCTCTCCTCACCTACCCTTCCCGGATGCACACCCTCACTCCTCAACACAGCCTTCTGCTGCTTATTATTACCCGTAGTCTTATGCTCACTCACCACTCTCAAAAAAATCGGTACACCAAACCTCGGCAATTTCCTCTTCGCATGCTCCGCCACTCCATCTAATAGTGCTTCATGAACATCACCATCGAACAAAATAGCAGCACACCCCGCCCTCCCATCATGATGCGGCACTTTCACGCCGTATACATTGGCCTCGAGGATGGCTGGGTACGTGCCGAGGACTTCGCTGACTTGGGCGGTAGACACGTTTTCCGATTTCCAGCGAAATGTGTCACCAATGCGATCGCAGAACCACCAGCGGCCTTCTTTGTCCCAGCGGACGACATCGCCGGAGCGGACGTAGGCGTCACCTTGCACGAGGACGTCGCGGAGGACTTTACTTTGGCTTGCTTCTTTGTTGTTGAAGTAGCCTTGGAATTTCGAGAAGATGTCTGCGGGGTCGACTTTGAAGAGGAGCTCGCCAGGTTCGCCGGTAGGGACTTGCTGGCAGAAGTTGTTTTTACCGGTGCGGAGGGGCATTTCGGTCGTCCAGTCCACGGTTACGACGGCGCACTGCTTTCTTAAAATGAATGAAGAGAGGGTTCCGTTGCGCCCTATGGCGCCCGAGGAGAAGGTATTCGAACTGAAGTTCCATAGTACGCTGACACCCTCGGTTGCGCCGTAGAACTCAGCGATGGTATCGATTCCAAAACGAGCTTTAAAGCGGTCCCAGACATCGGGACGGAGACCGTTCCCAAACGCTATCCTGACATTGTTTGCGAGGTCTAGATTCTTGCCGGTGGACGGGTCCTTTTCAGGTTTTGCGGCTAAGAGGTACCGCAACGTTTCACCAACGTATTGAATTATTGTTGCGTTATGCTGGCGGACGTCGTGCCAGAAGGTTTTGGTAGAAAAGCGGTGACCGAGGACTAGGGTGCTGCCGGTGCCTAGGGAGGGGCAGACGGCAAGGTAGGTGGCGGAGGAATGGTAAAGAGGCATGCACTGGAAGCGTCAGAAGAGACCTCAAAATTGAGAATGTTGCATGCTCACTGTATAATATCTGTCGGTCTTCTTCAGACCAAGCCATCTTGGCACAAAGCCAGTCAGCAACAGAACCTTCTGCCAGCTCACAAATCCCGCTTTTGGCAGACCTGTAGTGCCGCTGGTGAAAATGAGGAGGGCGAGGTCGAGTCGGACGACTGTTCTTGACTCGTCTGGTTCCCGTACGCTGTCCATGGCAAGTATTTGCTGCTCCAGTGCAGGGTTGAAATAAACGACTTGGACAGGTCTTTTGCCACCGCGCGCTTTTGGCGAAGCAAGCATACCGGCCACTTCTGGCGTTATTTGCTTCTGGACCTCGTCATCCACAAACAGTATCCGTGCCGTCGAAGTCTTGACGGATTGTAGTAAAGGGTCACCAGTCAGATTATAATTGATGAATGCAGGTACGGCCCCAATGCTCCAAAGCCCGAACCACAAAAAGATGAACGAGGGACAATTCATAAAGTCCATTGCGACTACCTCCTGAGGGGCAATCGCATACTCTTTCTTGAGCCATGTCCCGTATTTCAACACCATATCGTAAACCTCTTTGTATGTCCAGCTCTTGCCCTCGTACATGAGATAGGGGTGGTTCGCGGTGCTCTTCGTTGTAGCATGTTGCTCCAGAACATAGAACAGGTTTATTCGATCGCGCTTCTCCTTGATGGCGACTTGGATGTGAGCTCCACCGAGGCCCTTGATCAGCGTCCAGTCGTAGGGAAGCTGTGTCTTCGCAGAGAGCCAAGCTGCTCCAGCTAGAGCTGCTGGCCCAGCGATGGCGAGGGGTACTGACATGGGATCAGTTTGTACTTTGACTTGGGACCAGGGTGTAGAGACCTACTCGCCATTGTATGGGTTGGCAGCTTGCAGCTGAGCCCTATCGCGAAGTGAATGTGGCTGCCCGCATACTGTCCCGCAGGACCTCGGCACGCTTTGGTTGTCAGACGCGCCAAGCAGCCAAGTCCTGTCAGGTCCAAAGCTTCTCCTATAGCCGAAACTTGCCTTCTTCTCCAACGGCAATTACAACCGTGGCACACTCTAAAACCTCCACTATTTGATTCGCTCCACTGTATAATCTTTTCTGGGATTCAACAAAACATGACGTGTCTGGCTATCAAGCTGTCAGGGCAAGGAGAGACATTGTCGGCCTCTGTATAAATGAGGATATCCTATTCGAACAAGACCATACAAGCAGGGTCCTGGCTGGAACTATGGTAACTCGTTACACGTTGATACTGCTCCTGACAAACATAGGGCACGACCTCGATGGACTGTCCATCATGCTCTCATCGACCGTTTCCCGCGATGCTTGTAAACCTGGAGACACTGCACGCTCTGACCGAGCTCCATTGGTCCGCTGTGTATGAACTATTCGATAAAACTCACCGCAGCAGTTTGAGTTGGCCTCCCCTGGTCTTCAATTCGGATATGCATAATGGCAAGGTTGCTAAGGATTCTCAGCGGGACCGGCTTTGCCTATCATTCCCCTCGATGTCTTCGGTGCCGTCTCTTTTCGGATTTACAATGTCTCACATTTGCCTCGGCTTCTACAATAATTATCGATCTCATAACTCTAATAGGATCATTGCACGTTTTACTCGAGGAAAGACTGGATATCAGTCAGCATCTTTGGTCCCAGTTCATTACCACTTGGATTACAAGACATTTCCGTATTCGGACCCATCCAGCTGTTGATAGCGCATTCAACGGCGATAACACCAACAAGGATATCCAACATCACAGGTAATACCGAATGTACAGCGATGATTTGACGCTCATGTCAAATTAGGCCCCCGATAGCAGATCTCTTGGCACCACATGCTCCCCGCAAAGGCCCCAAAGAAAAAGCGGGGCACCAAGCGGCTCCCCTGCACAACATCCCATTGAACGAACTCATTAACGGCTCATGGAGATCGCTAAGTGATTTCCTTCGTTTTTACCTATGTCTCAAAGAGGCTCTCGCCGGCATCATGTCGGAGGCTTTATGCACCAGGGGCAGCGGCTATTAGCAACAGGGCGCTGTGAGCCACATCTCCTTCCCATGTGGGACAAGATGCACGCTGTCACATCGACCCAGTGCTCGACTGGCCGTTGTGTGTACAGTGAATCTCCACATCTTGAGTTGCAATTTCAGACAGCTTCAGTCGAGTATGCTTTTGCAAATGCGGGGCCACTGTGCTTCAACTCCTGGAGCTCGGTTGGCTGTGCTCTTCCTGGGGACATGGGAGCAATATGTTAAGAGCATAGATATCCACAATGTTTCTAGAGCTGCTCTCCAATCCCCCAGCTCCAAGCCTCCACCTCAATATAAGGCTCGACTCTCTTCCATTGTGACAGAGAAGCCCATCCAACATGAAATCTCTCCTCTCATGCCTTGCCCTCCTGGCCTCCACAGTCATCACCTCCCCCGTCCCCGGCGCCCAACCAGAAAGCTTTGAGAAAATGGGCGCCCTAAGCGCCGCCCTCTCCCAACGCAACAACGATGCCTCCCTCACCCCTCTCGAAAAGCGGCAAAACGAATTCTCAGACACCCGGAACGAACTCGCCGAGTGCAAACCCGTGACAGTAATCTTCGCTCGTGGCACCATTGAATTGGGCAACGTCGGTTCCATCACCGGTCCCCCTTTCTTCGCCGCTCTGGCTGCGACGATTGGCGGTAATAACTTTGCCGTGCAAGGCGTCGATTATCCTGCCACTATTGGCGGATACCTCAAGGGGGGCGATCCAGGAGGAGCTGCTACGGCGGCAGCGCTGCTAAACCAGGCGGCGAGTCAGTGTCCGGACACCCAGATTGTCCTGAGTGGATACAGCCAAGGTGCGCAAGTTGTCCATCTTGGCGAGCAGATGGTCAGTGCGGCCGTTGCGGCAAGGATTGCTGCTGTGGTGAGTCAATAACTCTCCCCTTGGATTTCTGGCGCCCTGATATGGAGTCTAGGTTGTATTTGGCGATCCTTTCAAAGGCCGGCCCTTCCCGAACGTCCCAGCCAGCAAAGTGAAGACGTTCTGCTTCGCTCTGGATTTGATTTGCAAGGATACTATCATTGCCGATAGTTACCATCTGTCCTACTCTATTGATGCGATCCCCGCAGCGCGGTTCGTGCAGCAGCATGTGAGCTTGTGAATATGTGCTCGAATCTGGTGGATATCTGCTTGGTTGGCAACGCGCAGATTGTTGTATATAGTTGTTTTCTGTACATATTCGCAGTTGGGATCAGTTGAGCCCAGCGCAAGGTCGTTTATAGTTTGGAGCAGGGAAAGGAGAATCGCTAGGATACCTCATATGTCAAAGTTTGGTCATTCACTGTCCCCGAAGTCGTTCGAGTACTCATGCCTTACCAATTAGGTTTCCAGTGTTTCTTAATGAGCATCTTGTACACACGAACTGGGCGCTAAAAGTCTGGACTAGCGGAAGATCTTGCTATTGTCTTTGGCCCTAATTCTCCAATCCACTACCTCGTGGAGAGAATTAAGTAACTGGGTTTCAAACTGTTTTTCGATGAATATCTATTAAATAATGCCAATAAGAATGGCCTTGTTGACTAGCGCAGTAATTAGCGCTAAATGTTGCGATTGTTCTTGACCCTGAGTCTCCGATTCACTTTGTTGCGGAAGTAGTTCCTTTTGTTTATAAATAAGTACTTGGCGTATGAAATGAAGTGAATGTTATGAGTCTATATTCGTAGGTTTTTTGAAGCGTCCTTGCATCCAACATCGGTACATCTTCAGCTGCTTTTGACGATTGACAAGCATTCTTCTGTCGACGCCTAGGCTCATGATCTTGAATGGATGGGTTGAATTTGGCGTTCCACTTGATATAGATCGGTTACTCTTCAAGGTCTTTTCGGTATGGTCATTTGTCCTGTTCACAGTATCCTCATCCTTGGAAGCTCCATTTGTCTGTGAGACCTCTTCGATGTAACCATCCGTTCTTTTCGTAGCGTCCACAGCTTGGGACACTCCGTCCGCAGACGGGACTTCGCCTCCATCCCCATCCGATGACTCTACTCCTTCAGTCTGACCACCCCAGATCCTCCTCAGCTCATCCTCCTCGAAGAAGTAAACCCTCGTCCCATCCCCCCTGATATAAAAATTCTTTTCCATCAGCCTCCCCTTCTTAAACCTCACCTGCGTCAAGTCCCCCTTCCCGTAATCCCGAAAACAAACCTCCCCACCCGGCTTCAGCACCCTCCACACATTTCTAATTGCAGCATCCCACTGCAGCGGACTCAGCGCACTAAAGATAAAGACAAGAAGCACCACGTCCACACTCGCCTCTACCACGCCATCGGGCAGATTTTCCCCAGAAATATCCCAGACGGATGCTTGAATGTGCGCAGGATCATACGCCTCATTCGCCCGCATCAACTCCACAGCCTTGCTCGAAAAATCACAGGCATGAATGATTAGTCCCGGATTTTCATTTGCCTTCAAAATCGGAAACGCAGTATTCCCCGCGCCCGCCCCCACCTCCAGAATCACCGCCGGCTCAGCACCCCTGCTCGTCAAACTCGACAAGATAGGGAATTCCTGATGCGGCCACTTCCGATCCTTGAAAAAATTCGAGGTGTTGTTTGAGTAAAATTTGTTCCACCATTTAGCGGGTTCATTGTTGAAGCGTTTTTTATCGAATTCCGAGACTGGGGCGGCGCGTTGGGAGGCGTATTGGGTTTCTGCGTAGTCGTAGTAGGCGGAGTCGGGAATTACGTGGTCCCAGGCGTTGAATTCGTAGATGTCGTCGGAGGGTTGGAGGTAGCGGGAGCCGAATTTGAAGGGGTCGGATCGTTTGAGATTGTTCATTGGATCATGTGAGCGGTGGGCTGGGGTTTCAGTGGTTGTTTCGGTTTTCGAAGAATTGGAGTTAGGATCTGAAGTTTGCGGTGGTACGGGAGACGTGATGGAAAGCGAAGAGAGATCTGGCGGGACTTCCCCGTACAAGGTCATGCCTCTTTGAACAATGTTTATGAAACTCGGAATCTTAAGCACGAGATGGCTTCTCGAGCTCTTCAATGTCCGACATAATTGTAAGATGAAAACAGGTTATTCAAGCAGAAAATTTCTAGTTCAGATTTGTCAGACGGTCAAAAGATTCGTTCTCAACTTATTGCTAGATTTGAGACAGTATAACGATCATAGCTCGGGATCCTAGTACGCTGTAGACTCTTTACCTACAAAGCAAGAAGGTTGAGAGATTGTGTGGCCTGAGTGGATTTTATACTAGGGTTCGAGCCCTATCAGCCTCGGCCAGACCCTTGTCTCTTGGTAGGAACTTTTGTGAGCAGAACGTCATGACTGGAGCATTACTGGGAGTCGACGGAGTTTATTGCTGCATTTTCTGCTTCGTCGAGTTGTCTCGATTAACAGTGTATACCAATTGACCCTCAGTCTGTCCTCAGTCTGTCTCTAAATCAGTCTTTATCACCGCGATCATGAAAGCCAGCACCCAATTTCTCCTTGCCCGCCCATCCTCCACCCTTTTTCCAAAGTCAACAACCCACCTCTCGAAAGCACAACCCGTCCTCTCCCTCCCCCCACAACGCCACATCGTCTCCAACCCTCTCACTCCCCTCCAAACCCTCCACGCCTCCCGGATTCTTACCTATCACGCCGCCCCCCTCTACAACCTCATCGCCGACATATCCTCCTACCCAGAATTCATACCATATTGCACATCGAGTTCCATAACGTCACAATCAGCCATTGAGAAGACCTCGAACCGAAAGTGGCCCCGGACAGCCGACCTCCGAATCGGCTACGGGCCTTACGACGAGTTATTTCGAAGTGCAGTATACTGCCTTCCATACTCCATTCTCGAAGCAGTAGCAGGAGTCGCTGAACCATCAATACCTCGAAGCCAATTACCACACTACTTTGAAGATCCAGACCATGAAGCTGATGCGGAGAAGAGCGCGGGTAATGCCTCGATATTCATCTCTCTCCTAACGCGCTGGACCTTCAAAGAATTCCCCTTCAAGCCCGCCCCACCCGACGGAAAGAGTCCCCAAGAAGGCAACGCAAGTCATCCCAGCACTCCGCGGACGGAAGTAAATTTGACGCTTGAGGTGCGGTTTGCCAGTGCGGTGTATAGCGCGTTGAGCCAGGCTGCGGCGCCGAAGGTTGCGGGGATTATGATTGATGCCTTCGAGAAAAGGGCGGCGCAGGTGCTTGGGGGGAAGAGTACGGATTATCAGAGTAGGGCAGAGATTGAGGGTGGAGAGGGGGCGTTGGATGGGGTGACGAGGGGGAAGCAGGGGATTATGGGGAGGTCGCCTTGAAAATGAGATGACTGGAGCTGATCTTACCATAGCGGAGGCGTGTTGCATTGTCAAGGCCCACGGCAAGGATAGACTTGAAACATCAAGAAGTTATTGAGCTATATAGACATAAAATAGAGAACATCAATCTTAGCGCTGCATTAACTTGATCAAATTCGTCATGACGTCAAGGTATCTAAGTAATTGAAGCGCTGAAACGAATGATATAACAAACGCTCAGAAATGCGGAAGAACCTGTGTCCAATCAACAACCTCAAAGCGGCCAGAAGGCAATAGACGCAAGCTGATCACAACCTCGACGATTACAATGAGCCGCGAAGACATGTATAGAAATCCTGGTATTAAGAATAGCAGATTTGTCGGCCACCGTAACTTATATCCATTCAAAGTCGTTAGCCCGGTAGTTGTATAACCATCGACTACAATACTGATCGCTTCAACAAAGCACCCAATACCGAGGATGATGCCCATAGATATGCAAGTCCATCGCCACATGAGCTGTTCTTCTCTAGTCGGAAATTCGAAATTCCAAGCGATTAGATGCAGGAGAGAAAAGGAGGCGGTGGGAATCGCAAGGATGATGATGGTTGGTAGATTATGCAGCCTGGAATCTCTGTCGTTGGGGAATCGTGGTAATGGTCGCTCTTCTACTCCCCAGAATTGTCCCATGGGCATCTGGCTTGAAGTGTATAGATTCGGTTCAACGAAGTCTAGCGGAGTGTCCTGGAACGGGGTCTCCGCCTTGTCTCCTGCCTGTACAAGCACTTCTGCAATAGTAATCTCGAGATTTAACATTGTCGGCGTCTCAACATTCAAGGGCTTCCGAAACCAGAAGAACAACGCAGCGCCGGTACAGGTAATCAGAGCGACAGTCGAGAGCTCGAGAAGAGTGACGGGAAGGTGTTGAATAGCGCGAGCTATGACCTGAGCTACTAGCCAAACTGCTTGAAAGCTAGCGATTGTTTTCGCAAACATATCCGCCTTGCTTTTGTCCCAGATCTCTTCCTTCGTAATAGTGGGCATAGGGAGATGCCCTTGCCGGACAAGATAGTGGACTTGCTTGGCCGTTATGGGAAACGCCACACAATCTGGTGCCTGGAGGACGAAGCCTCCACTGTCGGCGTAGAAAGCATGTATCATAGTCCAATCCAATTGGCCTGACTCGTGCATATCTCTGACTGATCTCTTGGCTGAAGCCCATTGTCCGCAGGCGAAGAGCATCACAAGTTCTGGCGCTAGTAGGGCAAGCACAAGCCATCGTGCCTTCCGGACAAACAAGGTCCATTGACTATCCGTTCTGGCTGGTAGGTTGAGATGTAACATGACCCAGCAGCAGATAGCCAAGGTCGTTACGCAACTCCAGATGATGTCAATTGTGCCGCGCTGGTTGGGCTGGACGACCCATCGCTGCTTCGGTGATAGAGAGCTGAAAGAGCCAGTAGACGAGTTGAGAGTACTCAAGGAAGTGGACATTGAAAACCCCTTGGCGATTAGTCCCAATATTGACATGTAGTCAAGAAGTTTTGAACGACACTCGGGCGAGAGACGATACAGGTACTCATATTGAAAAGGAGGGCGACGGATGCCAGCCTCGACCCCACACTAGACATGCAGGGTAGTCGTTGCCAGAGAGCAGGCTGGACGGCCGCTATCCTGATTGGGTAGCCCGGCGCTAAAGTGCCACACAAATGCGGCGCTTGCAGCAATGTGGTATCGCTCGTTGGTCGAGTATTTCTGTCTGGGCAGACGAAACACGAGGCTTGTGTGCTTTGTGCATGAGGGTTGCAATATGTTTCACTTGTTCAATTTGAGCGCACTGCTAGCAAGGCATGAAGTCTCGGCCTTCGTAGCCAATTGAGATCGGCAGCTGGGCTGGCGGTATGCCACCATACTCATACTGATCTGGCTTTGAACGCAGAAGAAGGATTCTTGAGTCTTGCTGGTGAAGTTGGCACGTTGGCGGCATCGTTCATTCTCAGAACGCCTAGTTTACGCCAGCCTGAAGGGACAGCCTCCACGGTTTTGTTCAACAAGTCGTTTTTGATCGTCTCTCATCTCTTTGATACCTTTGCTTCTCAGTGCTTGAGGTCCGAGCTCAGTGAAGGTCCAGCCCTCTGGAGCGTATATATTGCCATCGTCACCTGGTAGTTTGCGGCCAACGAGACGAGTCAACCAGGCTCGTGGTCCCCAGCGTCTTTTGAATGACGGTCTAATGTACCATGGATAGGACAGGTATTCGATCGAATGGTAGCGTCCGCTTCTACTGTCAGGGCCAGACGGGATGTAATGTTTCCTCATGAATTCTGGTCGAGGTAGAGCGCAATAGCGAAGTAGTAGCTTCCGAACATCGAGCAGTCCATTGACCATTCTATGATACATTGGAGGAGCTTCGGGATACCTACACCGATATGTCAGTCCTGCGGATCTGATAGTATAATATACCTACATCATGGCTTTTCGTAGTCGTTCCCCAAGAAGAACAGACATCGTTTTCTTGCAGGGTCCAAGGAACTTTGGTGGCACGTTAATACAGAGTATCTCGAAATGGGAGTCAGCTAGCTGCTTGTTGGTCGTAGCTGGCACCATGTATCGTTCCTCATATGTCGCACTCCAATGCCCAATCTCCTCTAGCCAATGTAGCCCATCTTGCCATCCTTCTTTGCATGAGGTGAGTTTTGTGAATGATATGTTCATTGCGTCGCCCATACTCTTCCAATATGTTCCGCAAGCACATAGCTCTAGATCTGTCAAGCTCCTCCATTCGTATTTGTCGACCCATCTTGCTGGCTCCAAAGCAAATAGGCTCAGAGTGTATAGAAGATCATCATTCGTGATCATTCCAGCTTTCTGGTAGCGTGCGTGGAGGAAGTTCATGCGAGCAATAGCCTGAATTGCTCTGTCTGAAGTGGGTGCATTCAGAGCGAATTCAAGCAACAGTACTCCAGTGTCTGCTATTCTTTTAGATGCTGTCTCGACATCGGCGAGCTGCCCAGTCGCGACTAGAAGCGATGATACGCTTGGGATGCCGTAAGTCTGTGGAAAGGGAATTAGCAATGGCTGTATATCGAGGAAGTCTACTTACTTTAAAAAGGGCGAAGATGATGGAGAACCCAAAGAACTTCGGGAACTCCAGTTCGGTCAAGTCTCTCAAGATAGCCTGAGAATCATTCGTGGTCATTCCCGCAAAGGACGCCCGACCTGCAGGACTATAGCGTCTTTCCAAACTTCTCGCTCTTCGGTGTCTGAGGAAAGCGATCAGGAAGAGGTAGCCTATGAAGGCTGATATCAGTAGTGACGACCAATGCTGCAAGGCTCCAGCGGACGTAGCGAAGCTCGACCACATCAGCACAGCTACTACAGCTACTGATGAATTGAGACGCGCGATCAAGGTCGTTCTCAAAGGTTGCAATCCTTACATTGACGGAGAATTGAGGACGGAAAGCAAAGGGCTTCAGGCCAAGCCCCAGTAGGTCCCGGCAAGCGCACTTTATTCTAGTTCTAGCCGCCGTCAGGCATCGCTTTATTGTCTCTCAAAAAGGGTAGCTTCTACGCAACGTTGGACTTTTGCATCGTCTTGAATGGCCTACTTTCCACTCAATTCAGAACATATGCTGTGCTTGAGTCGATTGCACTGGTGCTCTGACACCAAGCCTGCCCCTGGTCACCTGGTCTTGGGCGAGCCTCGGGTGTAATTCACCCTGCCCCATGGTACGTTTGATCTTATTATTGACATCCGAACCCACTTGAATTGATACACTGGGAATTCTCTTACCGTGAGCAAGAAGAGAGCGTTTTGGCGACTAGCAAAGCTGCCTTGCCTGCTGGTTGTGCCAGATTTCAGCTGTGGGCTGGGTGTAAAATAAAGTGGTAGTGTTGAGTGCCATCATAAGCAAAGTTACCTCGATTCAAGTACTCAAGCAAAGCTCTTCAACCCTCTTCGACCTATTTCAGAGCCTTTGAGCCCTTTGGCCTGCAACAAGCAAGCGTTCTTGCCACTACCAGCTATTGCCTTCAGAGCTGGCGGAACCAAACATCAACCGTCACAGATTCCCTACCGCGCATTCCTTGACAAGCAGTGAAATTGCTAGCTACGAATGTGTCTTAATACTTGTCTTGAAAAGGTCGCTTCACAATGGCAGCCTCGTGACCATATTTGTGAAACATGGGTCAGTAATACCTGCGTCTGTGAGTCTTGTCTCGCAACCAATATCCGCGAGGTCTCTCTCTCCTTCTTCCACCTTTTCTCTCCGTCTTGGATATGTGAATGAGCGCTTCCTTTCCACGCTCATGTCTTGCTTGTACGTTCTCAACATATATGAAACAAATATAAGATTGTGAATCATTTTCAGATTTTGTTACTTTTCAAAAGAGCATGCTACCAAAGAATGGAGCGTTTCAACACGAGTTCCAAGGTAGCATGGATCATTGGGATGGACCAGTCCCAGAGAACCATTGTCTCCTCTGGACCCTCCCACGTATACCCAGGACTGGGTGGGTCAGAGTTCAATAGTATGTCTCTAGCAGTCATGCCCATATCTTTGCAGTCTCCGCTATACTGGCCGTGCGGAAATCTACATTCAACCACTTCCCACAAGAATTCGGTCTACCCTTGGTCCTCTAGATACCATGGGCCGCAACAAAAAGACCAGGATCCTTTCTACGAGCTCAGCAGTTCCTGATGAAGACATTGACATGGACGACTGTCCCAATCCACCACTTTCGCTCGACCCTGGCTTGTCTATCACCACGCCCGATGGATTGGAAGCCCATATTACTGTTGGAGCCACGGTAGAGCTCAATGACGGAAGCTTCATCCGGGTTCGTCGAATCGATCAATCAAAGACAAGATGCGTGGAGACATTTTCTGGCGAATTATTCGGACGGATGAGCGAGCTCCCAGGGTTGCTTTTCGCTGTACATGGGCAAAATGAGCTGGTCTTGATTTGCGAAGCGAGCCAAGGCAGCGCATTGACCGAGGGAAGCTGGCTCCGCGAGGCCAATAGGAAGGACGTGAAACGCATACGACAAGTGATTGTAATTGAGTCACGGGAGATGGACTCGCACTTGCTAAGTCAATACCATGCTCACAGGGACCGAAGCGATAGCGAACACTGTGCCGGTGAAAATCTCTTCTGCCGATGGACATTGGTCGCTGAAGTTAATAAGACTAGGCTGTGTGAAAAGAAGAGGGACATCCTTTCCTTTCAAGATGGCAGCAAGAGCCTACCGAAAGCCCTGCTGCTATACTCTAATTCTGGCATATACCAGAAGCAGACGACTGGCATCAAGGACCATAATTGCATTGAAGATGGACCACGCCGATCAAAACGGCTCCAATCCCGGGGCAAAAAACAGTACAAATTTGCAGACGCTTTCTGTGGAGCTGGAGGAGCGTCACGTGGTGCTCACGAGGCAGGGTTCCAAATTCATTGGGCGTTCGACAAGGACCTGGAAGCCACAGAAGCCTATCGAGCAAACTTTCCTGAAGCTACGACGTACAAGATGGAGGCCTCGGCGTTTATTGCAGAGAATACTCTGGAAGGTCTTCTCAATGTAGATGTCCTCCATATCTCGCCTCCTTGTCAACCCTTCTCGCCGGCACACACAACCCCTGGCACCAACGACAAAGCCAATATCGCCTGCCTATATGCGGTTGCTGGTCTTGTTAAAAAGGTCGGACCGCGAGTACTGACGATGGAAAATGTACCTCGCCTGATGATGGGTAAGAACCAGAAGCATTTCGCTGCGCTTGTGGTATCCCTTACCAACTCGGGTTACAATATGAGATGGGCGGTCCTAAAGTGCGTGGAGTACGGACTTCCACAAAACAGAGATAGACTGTTTCTTATTGCAGCTCGGTAACTGTGATGGACTGTCCACATAATGATCAATGCTAAGAACATAACCAATTAGGCAGGATGAACCCCTACCGAACTTCCCTGAACCTACTCACCACGGATATGGTGGCTCTGGGCGAGCGGAGGCTTCCGGACTGAAGCCAGCTTTGACCATGGCAGCCGCGATTGATCACATACCAATTGGTACCACCGACCATGAAATCTCATTGCTTCGAGAGCCAAAATGTCCGGAAGAATGGCCCAGTGGCGACATCCCACTCGGAAAGACGCTGATAACAAATAAATGGCCTTTACACTACCGTGGCAATCGCGATCTAACCGCCAGAGAGGGGGCTTGTCTTCAAGGCTTCCCCTACCATCATCAATTCTCTGGAAGTATGACAGCAAAGAGGTGTCAGATAGGGAACGCGGTTCCACCTTCTGTCAGTAAGCTGATCTTTGAAGAGGTTAGGAAGACTTTGAGGAGAGCTGATGGACTGAAGGTGGAAGAGTGAGCCAATTTTGGGTTGAATCTGGGGAATCTGCATTTACTGGAGTTTACTATAGAAGGATACGGAGCTTGGCTTTGATTATGTGGGATCTATAGATAGTCGTATCGCAGGAATACCTATTTGCTTGTTGTCCCATCACCGTCAATTGTATACAGCTCACGCATCATGCATGTACAATTTTTTTCCAGCAACGTTTAGACACACTAAATCAAACAGCCAAGGCTTTGAATCAAGGTGTCCCATGTAGCCATCCGACATTATGCAGAAAAACCCGCACTTTTAGATTCTCCCGGCATTATTGTTTGAAAAGACAACAAAGACATTAGTTGTTATAGAAGCTGAACCAAGTGTCTCTTGAGGCTATCTGGTCGCCACCATAACTATGGCCGTCTCCTTCGCCATTTATTCCCCATACTTGAGAAATCTTTTGGAGTCGTAGCAACTCGGTAAGCGACAGCCCGTCTGGACCATGACTTACCTACCAAGAGCTCTATTGATAATGATAATCGTCACGTGTAGGGAACCCCATTGCTTGCATAAACAGCAACAGTCTATTTGATTCGAAGACAAGGATGTGAAGATCGAGAAGTAAGAATACAGAACTGTGTTCATAAAAACATAAAACGAACAAATCAACGCAAAGGTGCCCATGGAATTGCAATGCAGGCCTACACACTTCCTGTGTCCCCATCCCCACCCATCCCAAACCCACTCAATTGCAAGTAAACCCACAATTCCCACTCCGACTCCCACTATCATATCCATCAGCAGTCCCGCCACCCATCTGACAATGCGTCGTATCAGTACTAATCCAATTGTCCCCCGCATACGCAAAAGCAACCGGATCATTATCGCCACCCTTCGCAATCACCTCAAGCACACATGGCAAGTTTGAATCCACTTCCAAAACCTTCGTGTAACCATTAAGGCCCTGCTTGCTAACCTGTCCAATAGGCGTTCCCTTCGCATCATAGATAATAACATCAAAAGCATAGTCTCCAGCAATACCATTCTCGTTGCGCTGATACTGTTGGACGTGCATGGTGCACCAGCCTGGTGCATAACCGGATGAGTGGACGACGGTACTGCCGTCGAGACCGAAGCCGCTGTCCACGCCGGTGTATGCGACGCCGCAGATCCAGCCCTGGCGCTCTCATCTGCTGTCCCAGCCGCAGAGATTGCCTTTGTTGTTGCCGTCGTTGGCGTTGGCGTTGGCTTCGACGTCGAGAGAGTCCCAATTGTTGATGTTGGCGAGTTGGAGGATAGGAGTGTGGAGACCGTCTTCTGTGTCACCGTTCTTGCCACCCGCGTTGCTGAATGTGATGCTGAAGTCGCCGATGTGTGGGTCGGTGAAGTATTGACGACCTAAGGAAAAAAGTCAGTCAATGGTTTCTGGATGATGGGAATGCATGGGAGCTTCACCTCCAAGATAACAGACTTGCCAGTCAGCACTAAGATCGATTCCACCTTTGTCGGTATCACCGCAATTGATGTAGGTTTCGCAACCCGCACCTCTTGAAGTATACATCGATACCGCACATTTGTTTGGCACGCTGGGGTCATAGGCATTGTTGCCTATTAGGTAGTCGAGGACGGCTATAATAATGCTGGCAAAACCCATGCCATTGATTCCCGTCCCCCCCCGCTTCACAATTGCTGGGAGGGCTGCTGCATTTGTGAGGACAGGTGCCAGAACGGCGAAAGCACCAGCGAGCACAAGGCCGCTAAGGTATGTGGAAGTACGCATATTGAAGATATTGGTCGTAAGATAAGGATATTTGCTTGCGGTAAAAGAAGCTGATTGCTGGGATAAAGAATGAGAGAGGCAGACAATGCTGCCTTTATACTCGGCATTGCTAGGTCTACAAGTATACTAGACAGCAACGGCCCCCTTGGAAATATCATGTGATTGATAAATGAACAGCTCAGCAAGATTGGAAAGTCCGTAATAATAGAACGGGTGTTTCATAAAAGCTCTTCCTTCTGTAGATGTTTATCAGTAGTGCTTCACTTCTATAAGACTGTAATTCCTCGAACGATTTCGGCAAGACACTATGCGGACCGCCCCAAGCCCGTATATCGTAGTCAGCTTGTAACATGGAAGCCGTGGTGATGACCTCCAGCTTGGCTAAGACGCGCGGGAAATGTCATAGTGGAAGGCCTGCATGTCCAACTCCCCAAGGGTAAGCAGTATGTTGTAGTGACAAGCAACGATCATTGAATACTCCAATCACGTAAGATATTTGCTGGAATAAGCCAACATAAATCCTTTGATCTTCAAAAGTGACTGCTGAGGGGCGGGAACAGTGCCTCTTGCATTCCCTCCCCTAGCGAAGATGTTGGTTGTCCGTAGTCAGTATCCGAGCCCAAGGTAGTATTGGCATACAACCTTGCGTCCTCAGCAACTCCCAACATGTCCAGAAGCTGTTTCATTTTAGCAGGCATATACGGCTGCAACAGTACGCCGCAAATTCGGATGGATTCCATGCAGAGATAGATGACACGATCGAGTTGCTCCTCGTCTTCTGGCTTGTTGAGATCCCACGGAGCGCTGGCTTGCATATATGCGTTTGTCTGGCCAAGTCAGCCAATCTTGACTTAGGTCCCTAACGATTTTCGCATACCTGGAAGATGGCCATCATGATTTGCGCCAATCCCTGTCCAGGATCTGGCTTCTGCATCAACTGCGACACAATATCTGGGAGGGGTTTGAGCTGGCTACTGAGTTCCCCATCAAGCAGATCAATACTTTTAGAAGATTGCTGTACAGCTCGTCGAACATCCCAGCCTTTGGCCTTCGTCACCCGGCTGACTAGATTGCCCAATCCGCCTTGAAGACCCTTTTTGTAACGATCAATGATGAAAGAGTTATCATACATAGCGTCGTCTTTGAGGCCACCATCGAGAGCAAGATAGTATCGCATGCAATCGACCCCGAATCTGTTGATGGCAAAGAAAGGATTGACTACATTGCCAGCTGATTTTGACATCTTCTTCTTACCAAGTGTCCAGTGCGCATGCGTGAGGACCTGCTTCGGAAGAGGGAGATCGAGGGCCATTAGGAATGCTGGCCAGTAGATACAATGAAACCGAACAATGTCCTTTCCAATGACATGGACATCAGCTGGCCACCCAGCCGCGTTCTCATGGCCTGGGATCTGGAAAGGGTAGTTGGCCTTAGTCAAGTAGTTGATCAGAGCGTCGAGCCAGACATAGATGGTCTGAGATTCATCGTCTGGCACTGGAATGCCCCAACTCAATCTTTCTACGGGTCGAGATATCGAAAGATCCTGAAGCCCAGCCGCGACCTCTTGGACAATGTCTCTCATCCGTGTTTCAGGGACTACAAACTTAGGGTTCTCTCTGTAGAACTCCAGCAGCCGGTCCTTGAACGCAGACATCCGGAAGTGATAGTTGATCTCCGAAGTCCACTCCACTTCCTTGCCTGTCTCCTTTGAAGCCATGAATTTCCGTCCCGTAGCTCGATCCAGGGCCAGATGTACTCCCTTGTCTGGGTAGAACGTCTCATCGCTGACCGAGTACCACCCCTCATGTTTTTTGGCGTATATCCAACCCCGTTCCCTTAGCACGAGCCAGAAATGCTGCACAGCGAATCGATGATCGGGCTCAGAGGTCCGTATAAAGTGGTCCCAGTCAACATTTGCATCCCGAGCTAGAACCTTGAACGGCTTGTAGCTGTCATCGCAGAATGTCCGTACATCCTGTCCAGCTTTCGCGGCCGCCCTTTGTATCTTCATGCCGTGTTCGTCCGTGCCTGTACATAGTATAGACTTCTTTCCCAGTAGAGCGTGCCATCGCTTGATGATGTCCGTCAAGACCAGGGTGTAGAGATGTCCAACATGGGGCGCTAGGACGACTATGAGCTCTGTGTGCCTAGACATTGTTAACTCAGGTCTCTTACCGGCATTAACGTAGAATATTGGGCTCGTGACATAGAAGGGTTTCTCTGTTTTCAATGGCACTGACGCTGAGTGCTGCCAACGTATCTTGGCTTGCGGCCGGCATCGTTCGCAAATCAATCCTCGCGACTGCCTTAATGGCTTTGCTACAAGACCATTGGCAAGCCTCGAGCTCATCTTACTTCGATTTGAAGTCGCTGCAAGGAACCGAATCCAACATTAGAGTCGCTTGTCGCGCTAAACCCCGACGCGATTGGACAAGACTTTTCTAAATCTTTATTCGTTCTTTGCCCCATGCAGCTGTCTACTCCAGATACATTCTGGAACTACCCAACCTCCTCCTCAATATATCCTGGAGGCTAGACAGCTAGACTCGCAAACATGACTTTCTTGAGCGCCGACCAAGCCGTCAAAGTCTCCACTGAAGGTAAGTGCTGGGCCAGACAATTCTTTGGCAAGTCTAAAGACTAATGAAATTGTATCTTCAGCGGCGACAGACTTCGTCGATACATACTATCAGGCCCTCAATTCCTCGAGATCCAATATCGCATCGTTCTACATGCCCGCTTCTACTATGCCTGACGGAAAGCCCTTGCCAGTCATCGTCTACAATGGGAACGTGATATCGGATCCTACAGCAATGCAAACGTTATTCCAGGATCAAATGCCAGACACCAGATACGAGGTTCAAGACTACGATGCCCACATCCTAAACCCGCATTATGTTGCCGAAGGAGCCCAAGGGAGTGCACCTTCAACGGGGGAGAACATGACCATCATGATCACTATCAGCGGATATGTCAAATATGGAGAACCCCGAACAGCTGCTATGAGGGGTTTCAGCGAGAACATTATTCTCATACCGAATCCCGCTGCAGCGAGGAACACCCGGGCAAGACCAATCAAGGAGTGGTTCATTCAGAGCCAGAATTTCAGGCTTGTGGTTTAGACGTCTGTGTCGGAGACTCAGTGTTGAAGTACGATTGATGATCGCGGTTTCCATCTATGAGATTACAGCCATGCGCTTCTGGTTCAATAATGGAAATGCACCCAATGATTGCTTCGCAATTCGGAGAATCAAGGTGGATTTGTTAAGTTCCACGGGTATACCACTTGAAATCGCAACTGTTTACACTTCAAAAGCGCTAGAACAAGGGCGATTCGTGTGTACGCTCTAAGAATTTCGGTGTGAGTATAGAGCACTGGGGAGTCAGTTAGCATTTTGCTGGCACTATATTTGAAGCTGATGAGAAAGGAACCGCTCGAAGCTTTTATTAATAGGATTTTATTACATAGAGAGGTCCTCAATGTCACCGAAATGACCCACAACCATGCTTCAAACCTGACCATGGCGTTCAACGAGTGATTGGATGACAACAATTACATTTACAAACAACATTAGATGCACCTTACAGTCTCGTCATGAATTGCTCCGACTTCCCCGCGACTGTCCACTTCTGGCTGATGTCGTCAATTCGAAACTGTACAAATATTTCCAGTGCCAATGCTAATACTACTCAATACCTGTTAAGCCCTTGGTGGTGGCTTCATGTAGGCCCTCACACGTTCCAGAAGATCCTCCCTTGTAGCCTTTTTTTCAGGGAAAAGTCCTCTCTTGCACAGTAACTCGTCAGCGATGATCAGAAAACGAGTGTACCGAACTGACTAAACGTGAAGAAAGGCTGACCTTCTGAAGCCAATGCTTCAAATCAGAATCTGCCCACATCGATGGGTCTATATGTTTTCGTCAGCAAGTGTGTTTTGAATGGATGAGACATAACAAAGCCTTGCCTCCTGTAGGATCTGCTGCTGGAAACATTTCCCCGCCCCAGATTGACCAGGCTGCCACGGCTGTAACTATGCCTGCAAATCCTAGGAATCATTAGAGACTTTGGACTTTGAGATGTTCTAGATCAAGGATTGAAAACACCAAGGAACGCGTTCTGAGAGAAAGCATCCATCAGTCTGTTGCACTATGCGATAAATATTGTATAGCTTACTCGCGATTGCATTGCTCTATCCAGTGGCGTAGGCATGTTGTAGGTTGCCTATTAGGCGATAAATAGAGAGAATGGGATCGTCTAGCCCTCTAATTTACTTCTGGATAGTTGAATAGTGTTACCGTAGTAATCTGCTTCAGAAAAGCAGTGGAAATGAGAGAGTGGGACCAAAAATAAATATCTTGAAAACACCCAACTTCAACAACGCGGTTACGCCACGTGGCGTCAATCGGCCGCTAGACGGCGATCCCGCTCGCTTAAGCCACCCACCAAAATTCCACGTCCAAGTCCAATCTCCAACCACAAAGACGCGCCAACGACAACCCTCTCCTCCCCATTACCCTTCCAGACTCGGCCACCATGCCTCGCGAAGTCTCAGATATCAAGCAGTTTATCGAGATCTGCCGGAGAAAGGATGCTAAGTGTGCGTGATTGAGACACTCTTGCAAAGTCCGGTTTGCTAATGTGGTTATAGCTGGCCGCATAAAGCGCAACCCCCACCACATAAAGTTCAAGGTCCGATGCTCGAGGTTCATGTATACGCTAGTGTTGAAGGATTCGGAGAAGGCGGATAAGCTGAAGCAGAGTTTACCCCCCAGTACGTCTACATCATTGCCCGGAAAAGGCTGGTTGCCAGGATAATATACCGATGGGAAATCTAGAGCATTGGGGCTATGGAAGCTGACTGTCTTGACCTCTGCAGATCTCGTGATGACAGATGTACCGAAGAAGAACAAGAAGGGGAAGAGGGTCGCTTGAGAGGGGATTACGAGATGGCAGAGGAGCGAAAGTAGAACGCAAGATGTGAGGAAGGTGGCTTTTAAAAAAGCATGGCGTGCACAGAGCTCAATACAGAAAAAACCAAATGCTTCAATGGCAATTTCTACGGTCTATTCGCTGCGTTATGAGAATGATATACGCCACGTATTGCGTAGTGGATCTTGCAGACATTTGGTCTACCTATCATGCATATCTCCTACGGCTAGATGCAAATACTAGCAAGCCATCGAACATTGATATTTTTGTTCAATTCCGCGCTTCCCCTGCCTCCATCTTTCGCTCTTGTTAGATTTTGGCCGTCTGCAGAGCCATCTCCATGCTTTCTCCTCGGTCCCTTCCCCACGCTCTACGCCCGTCTAGCTGCGCTGTATCTGCAACTCATAGCTGGCTTCATGATTGGCGGGTCTTCTCTGGGGGGCGTTTAGCAGAGATTGCGATCGTGTGAGGTCTTTCCAGCTTAAAGCTATAACTTCATGATTCATTGAAGACTTCAAATTTGACAATCTCTGGTTCCAAGGTATCCATATCCAGCAGCACTAGCTCTCCAGTCTCCTTAAATTTTGGTACTGTAATCAGGCGTACTGTCTGTCCCGCTGGCCCTTCAATGACCGTTGTTTCGAATCTAGGCTGGCTGCCAACAAAGTAGACATGCGGACACTCCTCGATAACAAATTGGTCTTTGTCTTGGAACGGGTAACACCCTACCAGCATGTTGTCAGCGCTAAATTACCATTTAGCCCATGGAAATCGCTTACACAGAGTGTCTGGTGCTGTTGGTGCTCCGCATCTCCATCTCAACAAGTTCTCAACCATGTCAAGCCGCTCATCACCCTCCACGTACTTGAAGACATCATCAATTGGCTGTCCTCCATTCCCCATCAGCCGCCACCCATCTACATCACCCTCCCAGGGGTTGGTGACACTGTGAAACCACCCCGGCTCTGTGGAGTCTGGCATGGCGCAGTAATTCCTACTCCGTGGAAACATCGCCGGGTGTATGGGCTGCTGTGGTAACGAGACATTGGCTGGATCGCCTTCTCCTGGAAGTAACGTAATCGGAATGGAAGGGAGAAGCGTCGCCAGGAAGTCATCTAGGCGCTGCGTAGGAGCCGGATTGTAGGCAGCTGAATCGTAGCCGTATTTCTTACTTGACTTTTTGTCCGAAAGCTCATCTCGAGCATGCAAGGGGGTTCCCTCCTGGATTGAATTACCAGCAATGATCAGTCGTGAAATCTTGCCAACCCCTTGCTGCGTTGATTGGCCGCAGGCTTCGCCCAGAAGGTACTCCATAAGCAGATCTAGAGTCAGGGTGTCGCCCTCATCGCCATTGATACCCAGGCCGCTCACTATAGCTACTTTGCCACCTCTATGTTCCTTCTGGCCCTGAATCTTTGACTTCCCATTGCCGTTGGCCAAAATTGCTGACCCTTCGTCTCGTTCCCATCGCTGTGGTTGTCGAGGCAGGTCTGGCACCTTCATATCTATGATCTCGAAGTCGCCATTTGCATTCTCGGTGCCCATGACCGCGATAATGCATCCTGTGACTAGCATGGATATCTGTAGAGGCGTGCCAATCAATCGTAGCCGTCCTGACTCGTCTTCCAGCATGGTCTGATCTTGCCCTGAGGGTGATACGTATTTCTCGGGGGGCGGAGGCGCAGAAATCCAGTGCTAGAGCATACATGAGCGTTTCATCCTACCACGCTAAACCTAGGCTTGACGTACGTCTTTAGAAATATCGTCCAAGATATTGGGCTTCAGCGGCATATCCATATACACTGTTCCAGCCACCCAGCAGAGCTCCCCTTGCCTCACGTCGAGAACTCGGTCGACCCGACGCACTTTTTCACCACCTATCTGGCATCCTCAATATCTCAGAAAGCATTGATCTATCTGAATTCGGTGCCAAATACCTCAAATTCTCCCCACGTGTCTGTAGCGATCTCTTCCACAGCAGGTTTGAGCTTTGCAAGCCGCAAGAAGTACATATCCCCATATTGTTGTTGGTAATGCTTTTCATCGCCTTTGGCGAGGTCGAAGGAGTGGAGTGGGTTGTAGGAGGACGGAAAGCGTTCAATGGTAGGGTAGTCTTCGTTACTACGCAGCGGTCAATGGACGAGAGTCATCATCGATTAGGAGGCAGCTTACGATGTAGGACTTAGAAGACCCTCCGCATCGTCGTCTACCATTGTGCCTCTAAGGTATCCTGCGAAATGAATTCGTGGTGAGTGTAACGCGTGTAATGGCCGGGAAACGTGACGCGCTAATATTTGCACCCGAAAGAGCCTAGCCTTGTTTTTGGAAAGTGGAGCAATGACTCGAGACATTTCATGATTTCCTGCATTTCCACGAGGATGTTTTGTTCATGTTGAGTCCCCTCTCAGGGTCCATACTTCATGAGTCTCTATAACACCTGACAAAGTCTATGCCACTGATAGGCATCTAAGAGATCGTGGTGCGAACTTATCTACGAGTAGGGTCCATATTTTGAACTTGGATTATAATCCTGGAGAGTGGCTCTATGTAAGGAACTTAGGCCAATCACATGACACCCATACTTCTAAGATTTTGCAGTACTGTTATGCCATCATCAGAAATGGATTCTATTTCGGCGTGCTTTGCCCTGTATGCTCCAAGCTTGTTATCGATTACAGAAAGGATCGAAGGATGAAAATCAGGACCGACTACAAGCAGTCTACTCATTATTCCAGGCTACCAATACTCGAGCAATCTGCGAGTAATGAATGCAGATTCTGTGGCATCCTAAGACACATACATCGATGCCATCTTGACCGAGAAGGTGGTAGGCAGGACTGGTTCAGGTGAACGGATAGCAATTAGGAATGCAGAATATCCTAGTGAAGGGACCCATTTCGATTGTTTGGAAGAAGGAGATGATTGCGCTTATTGCCTGCGCTTGGACTTCAATGGCCCCTCGATAAAGCTACCATATGCTATATCTTGGTATTCTCGCCGACCAAGGTAAGGGTCTCGCAGCCTTACCTAATCTGCGGCTGAAATTGTAACACAATACAGATTCGTGGGCAGCTAAATATGGTGGAATCCGTCGTAAACAAGTCAGCTCCAGTCCTATGTCAGCACCTGGTGTCCGACTCGTGCAGACTTGGATAGAAACCTGCATAGACGACAATAATGAAAGAGGAGTCAAATCTGCCAACTCGAGTAACTGATGTCCGACCCGCAGACGGGCAGCAGACGCCTCACCTTGTCCTGACTGACAACAATCACGGTCGTTACGTGGCCATAAGTCATTGTTGGGGACCAGACTAGCGCTACCATGCTGAAGACTGAGGTGAGAAGCCTAGCTGAGAGACTTTGTGCTATACCCATGAAGAGGTAAAAAGAGAACCGCTTGCTAAGTTCGATCGTCTCTCATACCCCTAGCTGACGGGTGTAGCATGCCACAAAACGTTGTAGACACTGTGCTCGTAACTCGTCTGCTTCGTGCACGCTTTCTCTGGACCGATGCCCTTGGTATCATTCAGGACAGCAAATCTCATTGGGAAATAGAGAGTGGGATCACTGATAGACCAGGTTTACAAAAATGTACTTGTGACCATAGCTGCCTCTTCAGCAAGTCCAAGCCACAATGGTTTGCTTCAGCGAAGTCCGTTGTCGATGCATGCCGTTACACTACCTTTCCATACTAGGCGCGGCCATGAAATGCAAGGCAAAGTCTATGTTTAGATCTCGGATGGGCTCCGCAGTCACTTCAGGCCCGAGATCGATAATGGGACATGGAAAAGTAGGGGTCGGACGTTCCGAGAGCGATACTTTGCTAAGAGAATTCTACATTTCGGCAAGAATTAAGTGTTCTTCGAATGTCGAAGCGGTGTCATGTGTGAGTGCAATGAGCCGGATCCCCTCGAATCCAGTAGTCTCAATCTCAAAATTGTTCCCATTGGAGGCTGGAAATTTCCACAACACTATGATGCTTCAGCTGCTGGATGACTCTCTGGAAGACCTTGACATAGCTTCTGCAGCCCGAAAGACCGATCTACAACAGATGAACTCCTGCTTTAGACAGCATGCCGGGCGAAGAAGCCATCATGGACGAAGATGCTCGAGATTGGATGTATGACAGATGGTACCAATTAGCCACACCATACTCTCACCGAAAGCTGACTTACGAATCTGACAAATTACCAGCCATCTCAGGCCTCGCGCAGGATATGGCACAGTTTACGCATGACAAATTCCTGGTGGGTATCGGGAAGAGGGATATCGCTCAAGGACTACTATAGGTTCCTTCAAGACTCCCTGACGTCACGACATACACGAGCCTCGAATGTACCGAGGACCTTCTTGGTCCTGGGTGAGTTTTGACGCTAAGATCAATTGGTCATCAGAGGACCCCGATACTCGAATGTGGCGACGCTTGCAACGCCAAGCAGGGTCTGCGTTAAGGCTTTTAGGAGCAGACATCTAGTTGTCTAGTGAGAGTCCGTATGGCTGCGTCTCGAGCGCAATTCTCACCGTCGAAGGGAAAGTCTGTCCCGGGAGATTCCAGAGCGTTCTTGGCCTCGACGAGAATCGCAACAAGCGCTGGAGCTTGATCTATAATGGCATTCGCATTGGGGCGGGACAACTTGACCTATAAGATCCCGGAGTTCTGTCGAAAAAGCTATAGTGTTTACAAGTTGAGTACCAGTTCCGAGGGCTAGGTGGTACAGATAATCTGTGGACGGACCGGATCGCTCTTAGAAGCTGATAGGGATATATTTCGCCGCATTGGAGGTTTCCGGCTCCATAAAGCACTTAGACAATACCTTTCCCTATTTGCAGCCCGAGTACTCAATCTTAAATGGTATATCATAATTAGGTCGAGACCAAGTCATAGCTGTGCAAGCCAAACCATGTGCAATATAATAAAGTCATGGAATCCGTGTCCTCACATCAATAGTCCACCAGGACTAGCTTTGTCACAGGCAGGTCTGAAGGATGGAGATGCCCCGCACTCACAAATGCACTCAGTACCATACCTCTAGCGAAGGAGGTTCTTACATGCTGAATGACAAGACATTGGATTCGATCTCGCGCATAGCTTGTGATCTACCAACAATAGGAGTGTGTTGGAGACGATTGTGTGTTCTGTTCAGTAGCGCTTGATTTCCAACAAGAGTGGAGAGGAGAACATAGGAACGAAAGGGGTATATTCATGTTTTACCCAGCGCCAACGCTATGCCAATGCCAGCCCAGAGTAGAGTACACATCGATCACGGGTCTGTGTTACAGATCGCCAGCGCTCAGATCACTGGCTCCAGCTGATTCTGACGCCTTGTTCAGTTCCATACGTTTAATAGTCCAGCCCTCTTCTTCCTTAACCCAGTCTTGCTTCTCACCAAGTACAGCAATTCGAGCGTTCTTCATCCCTTCCACTAGGTACCTTTGTGCGACCTCTCTCACGTCCTCTCTCTTCACGTCCAGCAGTTGCTCCCGCTTCTTCTGCTCCATAGATGCATCGATACCGCTCAAAAACCTGGTCATTCCTTCCTGACTTACGCTCTCTGGAGCATCAACGCCTTGGAAGACGCTCAGTTTCGCTTCTTCGAGGTCTCGTTCTGTCCATTCCTTGTCTCGAGCCCAGCGACCAGCATCACGCATGATCTTGAGGGTGTTCTGAGGGTTGGGATCGCGGTAGCTGTAGTAGCCGAACAGACCGCTCAAACCTTTTGCGTACGCACCGCCGCCATAAGCGCCGCCTTTCTCGCGGACCTCATGGTGTAAATGCTTGTGGGTGAGGAGTTGAGAGAGGATTTGGAGGGGCGCGCCAGAGTGATGGACGTATGGTACTGTGGGGAGGGCGAGGGCGGCGTAGGATACTTGGTAGGGTAGTGGGAAGAACGTCGCTGGGCGAAAGGCGTCTTCGGAGAGGGAGGCTCCGTTCGCTGGAACGGCTGTAGTTTCCGGTAGGTTTGAAAGGAATTCTTTCAACGCAGCTTCGTTTGATGAGACTGCTTCGTGACCACAAGTGATTGCAGCTCGGAAGCTGGAGGAATTCGAGATAGCAAATTGTTGAATGGCTTTCAGTCTGGAAACGATGTCTCCAAGACCCTCCACTGGGGTCCTATTGGCTAGATCCCCGGTCTGCTGGACTTGCGTCAACCCTCCAATCTGCTCATTCAATAAGCTAAGAGGAGTCAATCCTGCTTCTGCATAACGACGAGCATAAGAATGGCCAGAGCCGGCTACAGCATCTAGAGCGCCACTTGCATCAGCTTGAAGCAGCTGCCTTATGTTGCTTTCGGCTTCAGGACCATCGAAGTCGGTTTCTTGAATAATGACACGAAGGAGCTCATACATAGCAGGAACATTTCTATCCAAAGCGTAACCAGATATTGAGACACCTTCAGTTGATGCCTTAATGTCCATAGGTGAAGTTGAAGCATGATAGGATGCTCTTATGCCACCAGTCTTCAACTTGATGAGGTCTTCGAGCTCTTCCATTGTCTTATCTTTCGTGCCGAGTCGCATAATCGAGTCGATGAAGAGCGGCATAAGCATACGCAGCTCGATGGGCAATCCGACAAGCGTATTTATGGCCCGAAAATATGTCAATCCGTTGGTTGGAGCTTCTCGCCACTGGACTTTCACATCATGCAATCTTGAGTCTCTTGTATCTTTCCTCTCCATCTGGCGTGGAACATCCTTTACATGGACAGAAGGCAGACAGCTTAGATCTTGATTGCTCGCCTTCTCTTGCTCCTTGAGCAACTCCAATTCGCGTGCTGTGAGCTGCTTCTGGGCTTCAGCCTCTCCACCTGCCTGCTCCGTCACTTCGGAGATCTTTGTAGCCAAACGTTCAGCTTCTTCAGCACTCAATTCCTGGCCGTAGGTGTCGGAGGGCTCCATTGTGAACGTCAATGTACGATCATTGAGCAGGTACTTCTCGAGTAGATTCTCAAGGTAAAATGGTTCGGCAAATCGTTGCTTAAAAGCTGTCACGACGTCATCCCAGGCCAGGGCGTCAAAAGGATCAACGCCATTGAACCACCCTGGCTGTATCCGTTGCATCAAACCCATGCCAAAGTTCGCAGTTTTGTGTTTCAAAGCGAGTTCGAGCTGGTGTAGGATGCCATCTACTTTGCTCTTGTCGAAACCCTTCCGGTGAATCTCTCGCAGCTTGTCTTGAACGGCCTCTTTGATTTTTGGGACGTCGGCTTCTCTGACACCATTGAGACCGATAGAGAAGATTCCTACCTTACCAGCACTGTCAAATCCCGTGTTTGGGCTCCAATCATGGCCTAGTCCAGCTTCTATTAGGGCTTGATAGAGAGGCGAACCGTAGCCATCAGTCAGTAAAGACGACATGATTCCTAATGAGAAGGTCTCCAATATGTTTGAAGCATCACCCATTAGCCAGGATGTAGATGTCTTGTATTGCATGTCCTTGTCGACCAAGGGATCCCTAGGACCTTTAATCGTGTAATACACAGGCCCATTAGTTAGATCTATTGGCACCTTGATAGCCTTATCCGCTTTCGCCTTTTCGAACTGATCCAGCTGTTGACCAATTACTTCGAGATGATCTGCAAGAAGCATATCTCCGTAAGTAAATAGCTTAGCATTACTGGGATTGTAGTTTTTCGAGTGGAAATCTTTTAGATCCTTGTAGGTCAGATCTGTCATCTTCTGGGGGTCGCCTCCCGAATTGTTAATATCTGGAAAGATATGATCCTGAAATTTGATGTAGTACAAGTAGCTTGCGTCCGACATCTGGCCCTTCATCTCATTGTATACCACGCCTTTAAAAACCAATCTGTTACCTGGATTGCTATCACCATGACCAGCAGCGCTAGCCTTCGGGTTCTCTGGTCCAATGCGCCAACCCTCTTGCGTAAAGTCATTCTCGTTCAGCAGCGGATTGAGGGTAGCATCGAGATAGACAGACATGAGGTTCCTGAAATCCTGCTGGTTCGTGGTGGCAAACGGGTACGATGTATGGTCAGACGAAGTAAAAGCGTTCATGAAGTTTGAGAGAGTTCGAGGGAGCATTTTAAAGAAAGGATCCCGAATAGGATATCTGTGTTATAAATAAGCGTTTGCCCAAAGGTTGCCTGCTACATACGTACTTCTGGCTCCCACAAAGAGTGGTGTGCTCCAGAATGTGGGGCACACCAGTGTCATCTGGTGGGTTCGTCTTGAACCCAACGGAGAAGACATTGTTCTTGTCGTCCCTCGCAACATGAAGGTACTCTGCCCCAGTCTTATCATGCTCTAGGTGAAAAGCTGTAAGCTGTAGCTCAGGTACATGCTTCGTACGCCTCAGTGTGAAGCCGTGTATACTTTGCCCTGGCTGTGGATATTGTTTAACGTCCGTTACCGAAGCAAGATTCCGTCGACCATGCGCCGGGAAGGCGATTCTGCTCTGCGGCCATCGCAATGGCCGAGCTATCCCTTGTATGACCCGTCTTGAAGGCCGGCGCAACATCTTACAGCATTCGATCCTCGAAAATCCTGAAGATCAGCCTCATTGGTATCGTTAAGTGCTCATTAGTAGAGAGATAAATCAAAACAGACGAAGTATAGCCTTTTGGGGCGAAAGCGCTAGAACCGCGCAACGAGGCTAAGAGGTCAACAAGGTATATTAGTCAGCACGCCGATTTACCGATCCCTCTTTGGACGACTCAAGGACTGCCATTGCCTGTAACGGTTAGAAGTTCTGCTCTGCATTTTACTTTTCATTTGTGCAGTGCTAGATCTAGAGTGTCTTCAGATTATCCTTATCCAGAATAGCGAGCGGTCTACAAACGACGGCCGAGTGAGAACCCCCCTCCGCTTCCTCTACGTAACCGAGATCTGCTCTCGACCACTGCTTGTGAACCAAGCCGGCTCACGCGAGTCTGCAACCTCAATAGACGTCAGCTGCTATAATCTCTACGCATATTGTACATCCAATCTATAGCCGAAGTATAGAATCCTGGGGATCAAAACCGCCCAATTCACATCATCCTAAAAGACGAAACAGGGGCGCAGAGTAAGGCGACATAGACGCCGGCACCTGCAGCACAGCCCAAACAGCCTTTTCGATGAGAAAGTATCATGCGGAAGGATAGATGCACTTAAGGAAAGGGTACTCAAGAACTTGACATAACATTTCCACGGCTAGACGCCACGACGTCCAGGATGGCGGGACCAACATCTCAAGCCCCCACGGGTTCCACAGGCGCCCGGTCCTCTCCGGCTGTTAATAACAGCAACAACCTCGACTACATCAATGGCCATGGCAATCTGCCAGACGCACCGGCCCCTAACGCTGCTCCAACACCGGCCCCGACATCGAAGAAGGGAAAGGGTAAAAAAGCGGCGGATCCAAACGAGACGGGGAAGCTGCTGGCGGCGAAGATAAATCAGCTGGAATTAGATGCTGTGGCGGAGAAGGATCAGGAAGCTGAGATTGGTGGGTTATCTCGTTCATATGCCTCCAGAGAGCACGTGCTTGCTTCAATGAGAAAGCATGATCTGCCCCAAGACATGATTGCTGAGGTGGCCAAAGCCTTCGATGTCGGAGCCAAAGTTTCGATGGTTGAACAAGCTCTCCCAAGCCTTGAAACAATGGAATCACTCTTGGCCAACCTCTCCCCCACGTCTCCCGCACTGGATCTACCTCGCATATATGAAGCGCTGTTTAACAGACCTCTACCCATGTCTACAATGGATCAACAGAAGCTGACAGAGATGCCCCCTGGGCTGTTTGCGGATATAGAACGAGAAGTCAAGAAAGCGACCAAAGATTTAAACAACCTCTTGACCGGCATGGAAAACCCTCTATCGAGACTTGAAACTGTGCAGAAGAGATATACAGAGCTTCTAGCAGACATGAAACGAGTAGATCGAGAGAATACCAAGAACAAGAAGCGATCGGATCAATTGCAGAAGGAGAAGGATCAAGGTCGGTCGGAGCTTAGCAAGACAAATAGCATGAAGGAGAAGTTGGAGAAGCTGTGTCGAGAGCTCCAGCGTGAGAACAAGAAATTGAAGGTTAGTTCAGAGTTTATTCTCACTTTTGGCGACACCAATATCAACACAGACTCACCCACTCTCTTTCTAGGACGAACAAAAGAGAATCGAAGACAGTGAGCGAAGCAGCCGTGATGACTTCAGTGGGAGAACAGAGAACTTGCTTCAAGACGTGAACGGTACTATGGATCAAGCACAGAATCCAGAAAGCCAGAAGGGCGATGTCCTACAAGATGAGCTGTATGATTCTCAGTCTTTCAACACTTCCACTAATATCAAGGTCTAAACTGACAGGGGCGGATCTAGATTCCGACACAAGTTCAAATCCTTTGCTGAACAGTACGATCTTCGAGAGGTCCAGTACACTATTCTCATGCGCACAAAGGAGTGCGAGGTCCAGCTCAATCTAGCTCGCTACGAGGATCAACGAAAGCGTGCCGACACCGAGACGATGAAAGCTCGTACCCTCAGCCAACAGGTCTCCACCTTCTCTACCACCGAGACTGAGCTTCGGAGCCAATTGAACATATATGTTGAGAAATTTAAGCAGGCTAGTAGCCCCTTGTCCCAACTTTTTGAAACGTCGCATCATTTTATCATTCTGTTGGCTGAAAACTTTCGTTTCGCCTTCTAAGAACATCAACTTCAATAAGACCCTTCCGGACACGTTGGAGGCTTTGGAACTTTCAAAGGACCTGTACAATTCAGGCCGAACCTGTAATGTGTTAGACATGCTTCTAACCTTTTTGATATTGCAGGTGGAAGACACTCTCAACAATTCCAACGACCTCTTCCTGACATTCCGCAAAGAGATGGAAGAGATGTCCAAGAAGACCAAGCGCCTAGAGAAGGAAAACCTTGCCCTCACACGCAAGCACGATCTCACCAACCGCAACATCCTTGAAATGGCAGAAGAGCGCACCAAATTCAACAAGGATATGGAGGTTCTGCGCAAGAGAAACAACACTCTAGAATCGGTCATCCGCCGTATGCAGGACCAAGGGCGCGCGCCTACGGGAGCAGGTGCAGTAGCACTGGAGGCCGATGAGGAGGGCACTGAGAGCGATTACGAGGATGACGAATTTGATGAAGAGGAGGGTAGCGAGGACGGGGAGTACGACGATGACACTGAAGAGGAGGCACTGCAGGCGCAAGTTGGAGCTCATCCCACTTTTGGTCCAGCACCCCCACCGCCTCCGTCGTCCCAGGTTCAGGTCAACGGCAAGGTCAACGGAGAGGTCAATGGTGTTAAGCCAATTGTTATCTGATCTCTAGCTTTCTTGATGAGAATTGGCTATGAGCAATGCTTCCGCAGAGCAAGGCGCGATAGTCGGAAGATCACAAAGCATGCACAACATTATCTGTATTTGTGCTTCATACTCCGTCCATTAAATCATTACAGCTTGCTCTGTCTTCCTCCATCTATATACCCCTGCGTCACTCTCATCATATCCACAGCCTCCCTAACCATATCCTCAACAATCTGCTTCGCAGGCTTGATATCCTTAATCGATGCAGCCACCATACCCATCAAGAACGGAAAATCCACGTCTTTGTCCTCCTCCATATCATGCTCCATAGGCACAATCCCCTCTTCCGTCAGCTCCTTCACTTTATCTTCCTTCCGTTCCCAAGCAGCGATATACTCATTCCTCTTCACCCTCAAAGGCCTACCACTAACAACAAGCGTTCGTGTCGTATCTTGCCACCCCGCCGACACCACCGCCTCTTTGTGCGCGCGACTGCAACCCGCCTCACTACTCGCCACAAACCTCGTCCCGACCCAAACCCCCACAGCACCCATACCCAACGCACCCGCGAGACCTCGTCCATCCCATTTCCCTCCCGCCGCAACAACCATCCCATAGGCTCCTTCCAGCATCCACGGCTTATATCTCCCCGCTACATCCACACAAGCCGGCACGAGCAGATTCCCACTAATCTCCCCCGTATGTCCACCGCCCTCTCCACCCTGCGCGCACACGATATCCACACCCGCTTCAAATGCTTTCTCTGCATGCCGAGGGTGGCCTACCATATTCATCACGATCACGTTGCCGGCGTGTAGTTTCTCAATCACGTTGGTCGGGGGCACACCGACGGCGGAGACGAAAAGGGTGGTTTTTTCTTCGACGATCACATCCACGAGTTCGGAGAGGAGGCCTTTGGTGTAATCATGATTCGTCTTCCTCGCGGTGCCGCCTACGGCCGGGAGGGCGAGATCGACGCCGAAGGGGAGGGTGGGGGAGGAGAGGGAGGCTTTGAGCTCGTGGATCATGGCGCGGAGTTGGGTGGGTGTGTAGCCCAGGCCTCCGATGACGCCGAGACCGCCGGCGTTGGAGACTGCGCTGGCTAGGGGGGCCGTGGAGGTGTGGGCCATGCCGGCTAGGAGGATGGGGTGAGCGATGTGGAGGAGGGAGGTTAGTGGGGTCTTCAGCGAGGGGACTGCGTTGGGCGCCATTTCGAGTGGGTGAATGAGGGCTAAAGTGAAGTTTCTATCGGATAACACATGTTGATGTGAAGTGGAGATGCCAAGATCTTGGGTAAATAGTGGAGCCTCGGCCCGTTATCTATTAGCGTGTGCAGAAAGCTGTGCATTCCTTGGCATTTTCTTTTATTTTATTTTCCCCCACCACAGCCCTACCACCGGTACCAGCTCTACAGATAAGTCTTCTGATTTATTTACTTTATATAAGTAGATAGCTCTATTCAAGGCGACTCTAACGCCGTAGGAATTAGCTTAATCAAATAACTTTACTAGAAGATATTAGGGATTGAAATCTTGGCTTAACAATTACTAAACGGAGCAAGCCTACTGATTTTATCTTAAGCCTGATAACTTAATAAATACTCTCTCAATTTTATTAATTTCTACGGCGTTAAAGTCGCCTTAAATAGAGCTATCTACTTACATAAAGTAAATAAATCAGAAGACTTATCTGTAGAGCTGGTACCGGTGGTGGGGCTGTGGTAGGGGAAAATAAAATAAAAGAAAATGCCAAGGAATGCACAGCTTTCTGCACACGCTAATACCACATGGCTTGCAGGGAATGACAAGGCTGCAGGGTTTGGCCATAATGTTGTTCCAATATATTCACTTCCCATTGTAAACCCTCTATACACCCAAAGTATAGAGTACGTTCATCTCATCTTACAAATCGCGCGCTCAGACTGGCAAAAGCATCAGGACTATGCCGCCCATTCTGGTAACCTCCAACGTCCACACTTTCCTCGCTCGCGTGCCTGTAGATCCCGGGCGCTGGTCCCACTCCATCTACTGCACCAGGGTTGGCTGTAGCGGCCTGGAATGGATTTCGACTCCCGGTCGAGAGCTGCACTGGCATTGTGACGCTGCGTTGAGGTGGTCTGTACACAGGCTGCCCAATTGGCGATGTGGGAGTGGAATTAATTGGTAGAGGAGGTGCCAGCTGAGGGTAATCGTACAGTGCCAGTATGCTCGACTTGGCAGCTCGTCCGGTCTGCTGAGGTTGCAGGGGCTGAGGTTGAAATTGGTGAAAGGATTGCTGTGCTTGTGGCTGTTGCTGGAATTGACTGTATTGCAGAGGAGGAGCTTGTTGGTATTGATTCTGCATCGCGTATTGCGTTGGGTCGGTCACGGTCTCTTGCGGCGAGTACGGATTCGAGTGTTGCTGCTGCTGCTGATGTTGGGGTTGCTGTTGAGACTGCTGTTGAAATCGCTGCTGCTGTGTTTGCTGTTGTTGAGGTTGCTGCTGGAAAAGCTGCTGCTGAAACGACCCTTGCTGCGCCTGTGGGGAGTATGTCTGAGGTGGTTCGGCGGAATAGCCATTGGCATACGTTTGTGATACAGAAGTCTGCTGATAACCATTGTATTGCGGCCGCGTATTTTGGGGCTGCATATTTGATGCATATGGGTTCGCCGATGTTGGTGTAGGTGGTTGCGTCGACTGATAGAATGGATTATAATTATTGTTAGGAGTGGCGTTCTGTTGCGCATAAGGATTGGATTGTATATATTGTTGTGGCACCTGCGGTACTGGAGGGGTCATCGTCTGGTATCTTGCTTCTTGAGGCTGTTGGGGTTGGCTGGGGTAGCCACCAGTAGAGTTGGGGAAAAGAGGTTGCTGAGGTTGCTGTGAGCTTTGCATGCCGGCGAAAGCGTTCTCTAGAGACGCATTGGCCGGCTGCTGATTGATGATGTCGAAAGGAATGTCGGACCGAGTAGGCTGAGTCGTAGGTTGGTATGGATTTGGCGATGTAACATTCCTCACAGGCTGGGCTTGCGGCGGGTTCATTGGCTGAGAAAATTGCTGTGGTTGTGTTCCGGTGCTCGTCTGCGACATAGCTCCATTGCTCGTAAATGATATACCATTGACGGCACCTGTAGACTGCGCGCTCTGAGGTAATGGCTGGCTAACAGCAACGTTTCTACCCAGATTCGGCGTTCGCGACCTTGAGGCCGGCGCGCTACCTTCTCCTAGCCTCACCAGCGACTCGATTGTTCTCTCTAGATTGCCTCCTAAGCGCTTCAAAATGATTGCGTTTCGTTTCTCGTCGGTAAAGCCCATATCTCTCAATTGTACCAGCTCAACTTCCATCTCGCCACCTCCACCCCCCACGCTTGCTCCAAATACTCTAGACTGCTTGTTGACCCGAATAGGCGAAGGTGGTCCGCTATAGCCATTGACGCCGTTGGGAGATAATGGAGGAGAAACAGGCAGGCTTCGCGATTGGACGGTGGAGGATGAGCTGCGCAGACCAAAGCCAAATCTCCTTCCTGGCTTCGGAGGCAGTGGTTTATCAGGTAGGGGCGGCGGTCGCTCCTCTGAGCTTCCTGTGCTGCCCGTATGATTGCGTGCCGCCTTAGGAGCACGATCGCCCGAGAAGACCTGCTGATCGTACTTCTGCCTTATAAATCTTTCCAGCACAGCATCAACCTCATCGACATCCAGAGGGATTGGGGGCTTCGTATTCTGGGGGTTGAAGGTCCGATTGGCATTTGCATTGCCATTGCGCTTCATACTGTCAACCTGATCGTTCGACCAGCTGTCCATGCTCAGCGACTTGACTTTCGAGATGTGGGTGCCCAATTTGCGATGTAGAGAGGCACATCGCATGCACAGAAATATTCCCAGACTCCAACTGGCCCATCCTGGGTTCCTGGCTTCACAGTCTGCACATCTATCGTTGCCTGGTACGGTCTTGATCAATTCCTGCAACGCCCTCTCGTTCCGCGCCTGATGGCGCTTGCTCAAGGCCGTTGTCATGATATGTGTATATCTTTCGGAGTGTAAGCGGGATGGTTGCGGGAATCAGCTTGCGAGAAGACACCAAAGATGGCGAGATCAAAAGCGAGTCGCTGAACACACAAAAGAAACGATGTCTATCACAATTTACTAAGCTCAAAGATCGAATAATGTACATGCAGCATCGAGAAGAAGGAGTAGCTTGTAGAGGCGGCGTATGCACTACGAGAAAGACGGTCGATTTTCATCCGGAAGCGGAATTAAAACTTAGATCAATGAGGGCATGGTTGCCAAGAATACTTTCAACTGACCCTCACTCTGCTGCGCGCAACCGTGTGCTATCTACGAAGCAGTCTGATTCATATGAGACTATGCGTTTGTGTACAATCACCTCAACGTCACATTCATGTGTTGAACGAGATACTGTAAGTGATCCGCAACCAATCTCCAACCTGGACCGCTGTTTTGGACCTCGGCCCAGAGGATAATCTGACTGGGGATCAGCATCTAAAGTCTTTTTCATGTTTCTCCAAGCCTGAAAGCCTCCACTTTCTTCTTTTTATTCTCAAATCTGTTCGGGCGGCTTAAGACTTCAGTCATTACGTTCAATGGCAAAGCCAAAGCTCGTTCTTTACGTTGATGTCGTCAGTCCCTTTGTATATCTCGCTTTCCACGTCGTGAGGACATCTCCCGTATTTAAAGACTGTGATGTCGCCTACGTTCCATGTTTCTTGGGTGGTATTATGAAACTCACTGGAAACACACCTCCTATTGAGATCAAGAACAAGCGTGAGTGGATTGGTAAAGAGCGACTTCGTTGGGCTCGATCCTTCAATATCCCCATCGCAGCAGAGATGCCCCCAGGGTTCCCAAGGAACAAAGTCCACGTTCAGCGGGCTTTGACTGCAGTGTCAATTTTGCATCCCGAGAAGTTAGAGGAGACAATTGCAGCTGTGTTTCATGAGTCATTTGCGGAGCGACAAGACATTCATACCTTGGAGAGTCTGAGGCCAATCTTTGGCGAAATCCTTGGGGAGAGCGAGGCGAGGGAGGTGTTAACGAAGGTAGATACCTAGGGCTATTTTTCTAATTGCAGACTATGCTGATCGCTGCAGGCTACGAGTGATGAGGTCAAGAAACTCCTCACAGCTAAGACGAATGAAGCACTCGCGGAAGGCAGCTTTGGACTGCCTTGGATTGTTGGTAAGTCGATACTAATCATCAGTCATACTAGCATATGCTGACCTTTGCAGCTACTAATACCAAAGGCCAGAAAGAATGCTATTGGGGCTTCGATCACCTCGCTCAAGTAGCAGCTCATTTGGGGCTTGAGAGGCCAAAGTCTGGCAGTGCTAGCGAAGGAGGTTGGCGTTCAATGCTGTAATGTTGTGCACTATGCTGTTACCGCTGCAAGAGCCAGACCCATGTTCACTAGTCGCTCTGCGACCAACCATTGTTCTCATGCTCGGAAATACTGAGCTACAAGCCGGCGATCATATGCATGCTGCCTTTTTTCACCCTTTTGAGTGGTACTCGTACTCATCCCTTCCTCATCTCCGCGTCTTCCCTATCTTGCTCCGCAGTGGTACTCTTGTACTTGTCCCTCATGAACTCTGATACCTGCTCAGGATGCATATTGTCCACTGCCACCTCATGAGGAGCTTGGCCCGAGCCGGATTGAGCTTCTTGGCCAGATTTAGTCCCGCTTTGTCCCATGACCGATTGTTGAACGGCATCAATACCTGTGGCAATTTCGGTCAGCGCGTGGCACAAGAACCCCAAACACAGGTCTTACCCTTGCTGAGATAGCTCTGATCGTCCTCACTGCCACTGCTTGTGCCGGTGACCGAGCTGAGCTTGTCACCTATGCCATCAAGCCCTCCGCTGCCGGTCTTCTGGTCGTTGCTGGCCATTCTTGTGTTTTTAGACGTATGCGGGGACGATCCAGGCTAGATACGGATGTTGTGTGTGATTCTCAGAGCTTTCGAGGAATGATGGTAATCGATTGGATTCACTGGAGGTTGAATGGGTCGGTAAAGTAAGGTTTGATACGAGTACCGGGTGTTCTGCTTGGGACCGCAAATGCCTTTTACGCCCGCACAACTACTTTATTGACCACCTGATGGACATTCCCACTAGCTGACAAAGATTGTGACGTAGAGTACTTCGAGAATTGTTCAAGGCGAAAACAAGTGAGGTCTTGCGAGCATCTGCAAATGGCAGCGCAAAGAACCCTTCATGGTGCACTTCGGCCGAGCAGAGGATCGCGGGGTTGAAGGTTTGGTGGGGTATTAGCGTATTCATGAAGCTGTGGAATCCTTGGCATTTTTTTTATTTTTTATTTTCCCCACCACAGCCGTACCACCAGTACCAGCTCTACAAATAACGTTTCTAGTATATTAACCTTATATGAGTAGATAGCTCTGCTCAAGGCGATTCTAATGTGGTAGAAATGAGATAGATTAAGAAAGTATTCGTTGAGTTATAAGGCTTGGAATACGGTTGCTAGGTTTAGTAGGGATTAATTCCAGAATCCAACCCCTAATATCTTCAATTAGATTTATTCGATTAAGCTGACTCCTACGGCGTTAGGATTACCTTGAGCAGAGCTATCTACTCATATAAGGTTGATATATTAGAAACATTGTTTGTAGAGCTGCTACTGGTAGTACTACTGTGGCGGGGAAAATAAGAAATAAAAAAAATGCCAAGGATTCCACAGCTTCATAAATACGCTAATAGCTGCCAGAACATTTTGCAATTCGACGGAATTATTGCTTCTGAAGCAGAAGTCATGCCACCAATACCAATTACTATCGTGACAGGATACCTTGGTACATTATCCACTTCTGTGAGTTTATCCTGCTCTGCTGACAAAACTCAGGTTCCGGCAAAACTACACTCATCCTCAATCTCATTCCCCAATTGCCAAAAGCCTACAAGCTCGCCCTTCTCAAAAACGAGTTCGGAGATGTCGCTATTGACTCGGAATTAGCCTCCTCGTCTGCTATCGGAGGAGTCCAAGAACTGCTCAATGGCTGTATCTGCTGCAATCTTGTTGGCCAGCTTGGAGATGCTCTCGATACCCTCCGCAAGGATGTCAACCCAGATCGCATCATCATCGAGACCAGTGGGAGCGCCTTTCCGGCAACACTGGCTATGGAGCTGAATAGGCTTGGAAGAGAATCTGGGAACTATACTTTAGATGGAGTCATTGTGGTTATTGATGTGGAAAACTGGAAGGGTTACGAGGATACGAGCTATACGGCTAAGATGCAGGCACGATATACGGACTTGATGGTTTTTAACAAGTGGGAGACTGTCAGTGAGAGGCGATACGATGACTGTCTGGATCGGGTAGGAGACCTCGAATTGCAGGTCCCAATAGTCAAATCCGATAAAGGCAAGGTGGATAAGTCGGTACTCCTGGGCCTAGACAGCGCGTTTGCGAAGGACCTGGACCCTCTTTTGCATGACCATGCTGAGCATGAGACCCAGGAACACTGTTATTCAGAAGATCATCAGAGCGAAGTCGAGGTCCTTTCTGTCACCCTATCTTCAGAAGACATCGTGACTCATGGTGTTAATCTCGACTCTCTAGAGACAATGTTGCTTTCCGCCCCCAAAGATGAAGTCTACCGCATCAAAGCCATCGTCAAAGCGTCCCGCCCACCAGCCTCTTCTGCGGGCGATGTCGAGCCAGCGGTCGTCCATCAAGGTCAAACAACCGCCAAATATATACTCAATTGGGCGTTTGGCCGCTGGACGTTCACACCTATGAGCTCAGCTATACCAGCTAGCAGTGCGCCTTCGTCGAACACTTCAAGAAGTGGCTCAATTGTTGAGATGCCAGACGGCGTTCCTATCGATCCACTGCTTCGGATGACTGTCATTCTTGCTCGCGGCGAAGCAAACAAGTGGAAGAAACGTATTGAAACGCAAGCCCATATCGAGCCAGAGAACAGCGAAGCTAAGGGGCTACTTCACATCAGAAGGGTCACTTAGAGTCATCTGGGGAGATTCGATCATCAAGTCTTGATTATTTCCGAGGCCTTGAGGGAGCAATCGGCACCTTTTGAGGCGAATTGCAGGGCAGGATGGCATTAATCAGGCGAAAGTGATCTTTTGTCTGGTCAAGTCCCTAAAAACGTCGTCTAGAGCCTGCCTCTTTCTCTTCCGGCTTTCGTCCTCGCCATCGTCAGCTTGCTCAGCCTCGTCCTTCTCAATCTCGACTTCTTCCTCTGTCCTCGGCTTCCAAGCTCGGATGACACCGTGCGAGTGGGCAGAATACATCTCCACGTTGCCCGCTCTCCATGCAAGAGAAGTGACCCTGCTCCTGATGTTTCTCTGGCCAGCACTACCTCTAGCCTGCGCAACTGGTGCCCCAGGAACACGAAGCCGCTTATGCAGGGTACCCTCGAAGAGATCGAACATCAGAATTTCCCTCTCATTTGGATACATCATGCTTTGCTCTCCCCATTTCCCTACGTGATCCGGCACAAGCAGAGGCAACAAAGTCGAAAGATGGATATTCTTGATGATTGGACCAAAATGGGATAAGGCGTTGGCGCCGACTCCCACATCCCATACCCGCACGCGCTCGTCGTGGCCTGTTGTTACAAGATACTTCCCATCGTCCGTCCATACTACACCATTGCAAGCACCAACATGTGCGTTCCCTCGATGGCGAGGCCTCGCATTCTTGCCTAAACCATCTTCACCGCCAATGCCGACCGAATCCTCGACGTCGAGCACACCCAAGCTTCCTGCACTACGTCTGATATCCCAAAGCCTTACCGTCCCATCGGACCCACTGCTTGCCAGAACGTATTCATCATGGGGACTCCATGCCACAGAGAGCACTGCGCCTTGATGCCCTGCAAGCGAGTGCGCACTAGCGCCAGATCGCAAGTCCACCAGCCTGATAGCCGGGTGCTGGGTCGCACACGCTACCAATAGATGGTTAGCTATGGGGGAGATGGCATGAGAATAGGCGACGGAGCCTAGATCGAAAGAGGCAGAAACGTCGAGCGTCTCCGTGGCGCAGATCTTGAGTGTATGGTCGTAGGAAGTGGAGAGAAAAGCCAGGGAGTCGAAAGGATAGAACGACAGATGCGTGATGCCGAATCTGTGGGCCGCAGAAGCCTTGCTAGCTTTAGTAGCTGGCTTATAGATACAGCGCTTGTGCGTGTTCTCAGCGCTCTCGAGGTCCCACAGATGGATTGAAGATTCGGCTCCTCCAGAGAGCATATACCGTCCCTCAAATCTATCAATCGTGATGCAATTCACCCCAGCTTTATGTGCCCACATTGTCTCCTCTTGTCCTTCTTCACCCTCGTCCCTGCTACTAGGCCCCTGCAATGGTCCATCACTGCCGTCAAACTTAATGCCCGGAGTTGCTTGTAGGGAGTGCAGTAGTCGCGATGTCTCGGCTTTCTGCAGCGCTTGGGGACTGATAATCCCAAGAGCCCGACCGAAGAGGTTGGAAGTCATCCATCACTTCCAGGAGACCGTGGAGTGAGTGCGTTGAGTGAATTGAGCGGCGGGGTTTCCCTCCGGCCTTGGCAAGCGCTAGTGTCGAGATCGAACTTCAAAGTTCAGCATATTACCAATGGCTTGAACACTCCTTGAATGTGCCGACTGGCAGGCAAACCATCCAATTCGAACATGCCACGTTTGAAGAAAAGCACTTCACGCGCTGGCTCAGCGTCGAAGAGAAGCCAAAGCCGTGACTCCTCTACGCCTAAGAAGCAGAAACGTCAAGCGACCGTCTATGATGCTGTAGCCGGTACTAGACACCCTCGCTGGCTAGCCGCCCCTCTAACATTTCACAGGTCGTGTCTCCTCAACGGGCTTCATACCCATGCACCCCCGGGTCACACGAAACCGCGACACCCCCTCCTCCAGCACCGTCCCCAACCCACCAGAAGAAGTCCTCTTCCGCCGCGCTGGTGCTCCGACTCGCTACGAGGAGTACGATATTTACTGGGCAGACAGGCACTTGACGGAGCAGCAAAAATTGCCAGAGAGTGATTTACTCAAGGCGGTGCATGCGTACGCGTCGGATTTCTATGGACGGGCTACGCGGAATAAAGGACTAGTGGACTTTGAGAGCTTGGATGAGACAGCGCTGTTGAGTATTGGTGTACTACTTGAAGAGATGGCGGAGGAGGTGTTGGGGGAGACGGGGGATTTGGCGTTTGTTGAGGGGGAGGAAGAGGGTGCTGTGCAGGTTATCGAGAAGGAGATACCTAAATCTACCGGGTATGAGAGGGCGGCATCGAGCTCCGCTATTGAGTCAGGCGATGGTCGAAAGCGCAAGAGGAGGAAAATGAGGCACGGCCATGACCACCACGACGCGGGCTGAAGCAGAGGTACAGTGTACTGAAATGTCTGGAGAGGACTATCTGCAAGACTCCCGGGGCCTCTGTCTAAGCTCCGAGTAGCATAGAAAGGATAAGCTCCATAGCTCTTGAGATTATTTGTCACGGACCAAGCCCACAACCCCTTTTTTCGAAGGGGTCGAAATTTGGTTCTCGATCTTGACACATCGACCGAGAGTTTACCTCAGATGCTGGTTCGTGTCTTTGGAGACGATAATTACATCTACAGCTAGGACAAGATGTTCAACGCTTCAATAGACGTCGTCCACGGCGATATCTTAAGGCCCACAATTCTGCAGATCGAAGATCTCATTCAGGGTTACAAAGCACTGCACACTGGACCCACAACGCAACATTGAATGTCTTCATCAGTTGTCTCGTCTTCTCATTTCGTGAGTATAGACTTGATGCACTTGCAACTAAGAAATTGGTCAAGATAACCGTTTCCGCGTTGGCGCACCAAGATATACCGGAGCCTTCGTCGCCGGTCCGGGTACTGAGCCATTTCAAGCTTTTTACGAATTCAGTCGTCGGCTATGGGACAAAAAGGCAGATTCCAGGGTACCTAGGTGGTCAGGCCGCGCTTGCGAAGCTATTAACGCAGATGGAGTCTTCAAAGGGGCAATGCATGGCAAACAACAGGGTTTCGGTTTTCAAAAGCCCGAATAATACCTAGCTGCTGGATTTTCAAATGCGAATCTGGATCGAGAGGCATTTGAAGAGCGCTTGACTCAGCGTCAGGATGTCATAGCACTTCTACAAAAGCGTATACCTCATCCACAATGGTCTCAAAGGTAGAGAACTGACAATATCCTGGAAGTGGTTGCGAATGTCACAAAGAGTCGCTACAACTGCCATTGACACCGACAAAGGAACAACAAGGGACAAGCAACTAAGTCTTAAGGCTCAATGGAAAAGCGGCAAGACCCATGACTGGGACATAGCATTGTGCATATCCTTTGTCACCAATAACGCAACAGCCCCAGAGGTATATCTTCCACCACCTTCTGCTCCCATTGCTATCCTCCCCTACCAACCTTAAGCAAAACAACCCAAATGATAGAACCAGATATAAGGACGCAACCAAAATCCCAACAAGCTTTCCTCGTCGTACGTTCCAAAGCAACAAATAATATGTCAGCAGAACTCCTCATCCAGCTTGGATATGCTCTAAAAGCCCCTGAGTCTCCTACAAATGCTACTTCGGGCACTCTCAAGAACGGCCAACGATTCATGAACGACATGCAGAGATGGAAATTCGTCCTCGATCTTCCCCTCATCGTTCTCGAGCAAGTGCATGCGCGTCACACTTGCTGCCTCTGTCACCAAGAATACAACCGCGACTTCCAAGTCTGTGGACCAGAGACGGCTTGTGAATTACCTTGCGGTTGCTGTATAGGGCACTTGTGTGCGGCGGACTGGTTCTCGCCCTACCGAAAGGCAAACACAGCCTGTCCAGTCTGCAAATTCGAAATACCCGAGCTCGCGAAAGAGCCTCCTAGCACCATGCCACGTGATGCGGGCCTTTCACAACCTACAAATCTATTCCGCACCAGTGGGTGGCTACGAAACCAGCAGACTGCACGTGATGAAGATCCAGAGCTGGACATGCAGCTTGCCGCGCTCCAAATGGATACGGGTCTCCGCTTTTTCGATGGAGATGATTCGATTGAGAAACTCTCCTTGACGCTGACGGATTATTTGCAAAAGCAAGACATCAAATATGAAGAGCAAAAGGCACCGCGTGTGGGTCTTCGCAGACGGGAGAGCAGCATTGCTTCTTCCGCGGAATCTGAGCTCAAGAGGCATGGGGTGCCAGACTTTCGAGGCTGGGGCTTGGCCCGTGCTGCACTCAAAGCGGTGGATTTGATGGCGAAGAGGAGCGGCGCTTGATGTGGCATTCAATTGACTATAGGAGGAAGTAGTAGAGGCCTTTGGTGAAGAGTCAGAAGGGTGTCAGAGTTGCGGTATGTTCCTTGCGATCAACGATCGCTATCTGTTAACCTGGTAGCTAATAAATATCCGTATTTTCCTTCTTATGCATGTTAGCTTCTGTTTCTATGACATCGATCATTTTGCGAATCCTTCTTACTTGTTACACAAGAGAGCTAGGAAGTACACGGTTAAGCGAATCCTTCTTACTTGTTACACAAGAGAGCTAGGAAGTACACGGTTAAGCAACTTTTCATCTATCACATTTCAAGGCAATTAAGCCGCCAAGCTGCATGTGTAAGTGGCGGAAGGTCGCAGAATCCTGAGTCATATCTGCAATGTTGCGCGTTTCTTTGTCTACATTGCAATGCGAATCGTCTCTCCCCTCATCGAGCTTCAAGACTGCAGCTTCTCTACTTGTTTCGTCATATATATACAATGAATCCCTTGGATGGTAATGCAGGCGTTTTCTAGTAATTGCTTATGGCTGCTTAATTGCTTGCTTAGACTCAATTCTTTTGTTTCTTGCATGCTTTTCAATATGAGCGTTTAGCAGGTTTGCACGAGCAGCACCAAAGACAGATGAATCAAACACTACGCCCAACTCGTGATCGCAGTATTCTTCGCCGTCATATCTGTCTCCTCAACCTCCACAACCACGAGAGTAACACGATCAACACCACCACCACCAACAACAATACCAAACAGCTCCCACGACTTTCCAAATTCATGCACCACCAGGCAATCTACATAACAGTGCTTTCAATGGCAGTCATCAACACCAATCCTAGCATCAACATAAAAATCACCAGCACCAGCACCAGCACCAGGATTCGTATGTGGAATACGACGAGGAGACTCCCTATATCTACGGGGGATAATGCCTCATCCGGACAATCTGTTGGAATGAAAGGAGACGACTGGTTGATTATCTATGCAGGGAGCGGTCTACTTATGCTTCTCCGGCTAACCATAGGGCTGAGTGTTGAACTCCAACACAATCTACCAAGCATTGTTTGGAACTACAACAACGATGTACGAACAGTGTGAGCACTACAAAGACAATAATCTCAAATGCCCTCTCCGGTCTCCAAGAAACCATACGCTCCTGTTTGCTTTCACTACGATCGGCGCAAACGCCATATTCCGGAGTGTATTTACGGACAGGCATCACCAACTCGTTATAGCCCCGACTGGCTGAAATGGTAGGTAAGGCTAGCATTGCTTCGGCTCACCAGTATGTCTAAAATTACAAGAACATGTGCTGTTATTATCATGCCTGCCCAGAGCATCCAAGGGTGTTGAACCTTCCTGACCGTGCGACCATTGCAACGGTTCCAAGTTGGCAGAAATTGTCCCACTTCATAAGTCCAATCAGGTCAAGCTTCAAGCTCTTCAGCTTACCCGTTTCTACAGAACTTCTTACCAAGTAGCTGAGATGGTACCGATAGAGAGGAGGGAACTTTCTTCGCCCGTCAATGGGGAAACGTATATAATTGAGCTATCACTGAGCGAGTATCGCTGACTGACTGATGCCGCGGCTGCGGTGTAAAGCGTCTAAAAACGAACGCTTACCGCGAAAGTCATTGTGTGATGCGTCCTGTGAGCTCTCATTGCCCCCGCACCCGACACAGACGACCATCGGCAATCGAAATTGGACAATGAGAGAACCTTTTCGACACTTGACCCCGCCACATCTCCGGTGAAGGACTCCGAGAATGATGTCAAAGAATTACTCGCTTTCGGCCCTTCACCAAATCCTATTGCCTTCGTCAACCCTATCCTTGATGGTCCAGCGATCGTCAGCAAAATCTCAATTGGAGAAGCAGTGCCCTCTGAACACTATTACGGGGAGTTTAAAGATTCTTTCTACAACCGTCATCGTGCGTATCGCGGGAGCATTCATGCCCCCAGACAAGAAGCTGGAGTTACGTATCGAGATCATGACGCGAAAACCCGCCTGTGAAAAAGATCAGAAAGAGCACGATACTTGGTCCATCCTGGAGCCATCCGCTGGCCACTGCCAGACGATGGGGATAGACGAGATCCTGTCTTCAGGCATGACGGATGGGAGGCACCTTTGAGAGCAATCTGCGGACGGCTCTAAGGAACGCTCGTTTGCTTGAGATATGCTTGATCTGGCTGAAATTATATTCGGAGGCGAGATATGCCACATGGCTCGTGCTGTTACTCTCAAAAATTTGTTAGTATACCTCTCGTTTCCTATCTGGTTCTCACTAGTGGCCGAGAGCTTTGCTGATCCTATGCAGGCAGAGAAACGCACAATGAGCACTTCACCTTACTTTAATAAAGAAAATCGGTCTTCATTGTCAAGCTTTGACTTGTGTCCTTTCAGGAGACAATGACATCTTCTGTTTCCACGAAGGGTTGCTAGCATCACTCATAGTGTACACTTAGTATTCACGTTCCTACAAAGAGAACATGATGGTCAGTGTAGAGCTGCGGCTCTTGTTATTCAGAAGACATCGCCTCCGATTCTTCCAGGAGAGACTGCTAGCGTCACTCCTTGTGGATATTTATCTCCATCTCCTCTTCACTTTCTAATGCTCCACCATCGCACAACCCAAAAGTAGACTGAAAACAACGGATCCCCCACAAGACCAGGACACGTAAACCACATTTCATCGAAAGACCTCTACACCGAATCACACCATGAGCCACAACGGGGACATGTTCGCGCAGCAGGCTACCCTCCCTCCTCTCAGCAGCCTAGCCAAGCCGGAGGACTTGTCCAGCTTCCCATACTTCGCCGAGGCGAGTAGGGCGAGGTACGTTGAAGGAATTACCGCGCTCTGGCATACCGTTAATTCCAGCCCCCTAGACTCAGTCCCTTTCCGAGTAGCTGTCATGAAATTGGTCGACATCACTACAGCCCTGCGGAACAAGACGAATGAGCAAGAAGCCGCTCAGACATCGCTCCTTGTGGTCACCAATGCTCGTCGGGAGTATAATCCAGCAAGAAACGCCGAGCAGCAAAACGCCGAAGAGAATGATGCAGCCTTCGCTCACATGGTAGAGAGCATAGCAAAGGATTGTGTCGCGACGACGATTGAGGCCCAACGCTTCAACGACGAGGCTGAGCACCTCCTCCTCAACGCCGCTGGAATGCTGGAATTTAGTCCGAGCGCAGCGAAAGATTCTCAACAGGTGACAAACACAAGTGGCGATACCACTCGTGTGGAAGCCGTTTCCACAGTGGTGGCGGAAGTCCATGACAATATAGAGGCATATCTAAACAACCTAGGCCAGACTGGAAAGGGAAATTTCTCGAGGGAAGATTACGAAGGAGCGATGACCCTTCTTGACATGAAAGCCGGCAAGACCACATCGAGCGAGGACATGGAAGCAGCTTGGACCCTGCTTGATGTTCTAGCCGGCAATAGGACCATGAGTGAGCACTCAGACGGCTCTGTTAGCCCAAAAGCGACGAAGACGAAGCGGCAGCCAAAGTGGCAATCTTTAATCGATCTGAACAACGTCATACCTACACCAGATCAGGGGCGCGCCCTCAGGAAGAGAGACCATACAAATCTGAAGATGTACAGCAAGAAGTGGCACCCAATCGACGACGCTAAGTGAGTTGCTACGATTGTAAGTTCGACAGGTGGAAGGTAAGGCTGTGGTATGTATAGGCTCCTCCAAAGGGTGGGAATTAGTAGCTCATAGTCATTGTCCAACAAGAAGTCTTGCAATCGCACCAGTTCCAAGCAAGATGATAGAATGACGGCTCAAATAAGGTAGATTTGGAAAGTTCTTGAAAGCAGCTAAACTTGAGCTCAGGGTTCTTAGTCTACGCCAGAAACGAGGACTACGCGACCCTAAAATCAGTGTTCATAGTACCTCAAAACAGCAAAAGATCTACGTCTTTGTCCCGAAAGGTGTGGACCTGGGCGTTGCTGCAGAAAGCCTCCTCTGGAATGGAGCAATGTTCCCAATAGTTGAAATAGTTCAGTTTTCACCCAAAACTAACTAACTATACTAGTATTTAGCGTAGTTAGTTGGTTTAGGGGGTATAACCAACTACCAACTACTAACGCTAGTGACGCTAGTTGACGCTAGTTTCAACTGATAGTTTTGACAGTTTGCATAAAATTCATAAAATTCATAAATCGTTCATAACTTACATTGAGATAATTCTTCCCCAGCAGCGCTTTACCCGAAAAGGTAATCGGCCCTAACTCCGCCCCCCCCGCAAAAGGGATCCTCAGCCTTGTGCAAAACTGCCAAAACTGCCAAAACTATCAGTTTTAACCAACTATTCTAGGGTATAAACTAACTATAAGCAGTCAGTTGAGACCTTAAACTAACTAACTATTAAGGGAAAAAAGGGCAAACTGAACCAACTAACTGATAGTTTTCTAAATAGTTAGTTAACTATTGGGAACATTGGAATGGAGAATTATCTTTGTGTAATGGGGTCTCTTAGCTCTTCCATGAAAAGCATAGTTGTTCTTCAGAGACTGACCTCAGTTTCGCCCAATTCTTCGCATAGAAACAAATCTTCCTCTCTGTGCACGTGACTTAAATGCGGCAGCGTTCCTGTCTAAGCCGAATATTCTGACTATCTTGTTTCAACCGCACTTCGGTGTATCAACGATGGCTCTGTGTTTACACAGCAAAGACCAATGAACTTACAACATATCCCTTTTGGCAGCCTTCTTTGTCCATTGTTCATCACTTTCTAGATGTCTCTCCATTTACTTATACTTCTCCTATCCCCTCTCCTTCCTCTTTCTTCTAACCACCCGGCATTCTCACGAATACCATCAATACCCAAACTCACATCACAACAGCAATGGCAGGAATGACCAACTCCGCGACCCAAACCGAGCCAGCACCATTCCGGATGGACACGACGTCGGGCGACACCTCCAGTACGATAAGTAGTCCACTCTCGAGCGCGCCCAATAGTCCTATCTGGCCCTGTCCTGACGAGAAACTTGGGGGCTTCGACGATAGCTCCGACGCCAGCTCCGACCTAGGGACCGCTGAGATTTCTCATCTTCGAGTCTCACAGGGGCCTTCATATGAGGAGTTCATGGTGGCATTGAGAGCGCTCAATGAGCGTGAAGGGACACTAATCACTTCGAACGAGTTTGAGACCGCTCTGTCCCTTATCGATCATCGCTATGGTGTAGAAATGAGCGCAACAGACGTCCTTGGACTTGGGCCTGCCCCTGGCCACGACTCTGGGGTTGAGAATATACGAAAACTCCACGAGCCGACTGGGTTCTCTGAGGATGATTGCAGAGCTGAGCTAGTTTCGCTGAATCAACGCGCACAGACGAATCTGTCGTTGGAAGACTTGAACGTTGTATTGAACCTTGTGAACGACCGCTTCGACAAGCTGATCGCTGCTTCGGATCTCCTAGAATGGCTTCATCAGACGATGAAGGATAGTGGACGTACTAAGATGGACGAGGCTCGGAGCAATGTTGAGGCTGCATTGGCTTTTCTCGGAGTCACTCACAGCAGCGAGGTGATGATGTCTAATGTGCAAGATGCTCTTGCTGTGTTGGATTTGAAGGTCAGTGGAGCGCAAGTCATGACTATACTGATGAGGATGGATGGAGAGTAGAGGTATAAGACTATGGTGGGAGAAGTCACTGAATCGGCAAACAGGGAACTTCATAGCCTGCGCTTTTCATTACAGTATTTCTTCATAGAAAGGTTGTTACAAAACGTCTTTGAATATACCATATTGATTCAGGACTGTCTTATCCTCTTCCAAAAGTTTGTGTTGTTGATTTACCAGGCTGCATTCCTTTGAGCATAAATTTTCATGATTTGGGACTCAGAGTCGCGAAGGCTCCGGACGCTGTGCTTCGCATCTCTTAGAATAATCACCAATTTGTAATGAGCACTGTACATTTGTAATGAATATTGGACAAAGACCGTCTGTATCGAGACTTCGACACTTTCAGCACGACACTTCCAGTACTTTTCTTAGATACTCATTTCCTTTTTATTCATCTGCCTGCCTTGCTTCTTCCTAGTCTCTATCCATCCACCCCACAAACCCTCCACAACGATAATCACAGAAAATCATCAAACGAGAGAGAATCGAAATTCTAACCATCGAAATGAGCCCAGCCCCAATGAATAAACACAACGAGAGAGACAACTCGAAACCCACATATGACCTCGATGGTGTGGAGGAGGTCGAGGTGATCGACCTGACAACGGCTTCAAGCGATGAGCTGTCGAGTGCTCCGTCTACTCCGATAGGGCCACACGCTAGCAGTATCGAACAATCGAAAGGCAAAGCACCTGCTCGTCCACTGGATGAGCTTTTCACTGATACAGATGCTACAGAATCAGATGTTGAGCTGTCAAGCGCCCCATTTACTCCGACTCGACCACGAGATCGCATTAAAGAGCAATCCAAAGGCAAAGCGCCTGCTCGTCCGTTGAATGCTCGTCCATTGAATGAGCTATTCACCAACACAGATACTACCGAATCAGATGTTAACTTGACATCTGATGAGGATTGGAACACCGATGCATTCCGTACCAAAGTCGGTCTCAAGGCCACGACTCCAGTCGCGTCCAAAGTACCAACCTCTAGCTTCGAGCTCACCAGGGAGGACACGCAGGCTGCTTTGGCGTTTCTTGCAGAGAAAGCCCCTTCCTCGACATTGGACGAACTGAGAGGTGCGGTCACCCTCATGGATCTTCGCTACGGAACACAAACTTCAGTGGGCAAGTTCGTTGAGTCTATGAAGGCTGAGTAGGAGGATGTTGAAGCTGGTGAGGGACATAAGTGGTAGGGCATTTTCTTTTCTTGCATGCAGGGCGCCAATGCTTTTCCTAACCGGAATTGTTTTAGTGATTTAGAGCAAAGCTTGCACTTTGGTCCCCCGTCCTTACGATTTAGACGCTAGACTCGAGCTCGAAGGCTAATTAGAAAATAGAGATTATGCAGAATAAGAGAGAACAAAGCAGCAGGATACTGTCAATCGAGAACGGTTGATCGCCGTTGTCCTTCACCAGCTTAGCCCTGACGTTCTTTGTTTTCTAAAAGAAGGCTGCGTCTTCTCGAGGCACAAAGGTTTTGCCATGAGCATGTTGCCCCCCAATGTAGCGTCGCTCAATGGCCCCTTAGACAGTCCTGTACACTATCTCTAGTTAGCTTCTTTTCTGGTCTTCACCTCTTGAAGCATATCTAATCTTACACTGAATCATACAACCCATTCAATATCAAAATCACTTGACAGCAACAACAATAAATACAATGACAGGTACGCATATCTGTTACCAAAGGAGACGGGAATTTTTATAGCTGAACAGGACTCAGACTCAGAAACCCTACTTGCCTTAGAGCAAGCCTCCCAAAATCTAGTCGACGCAGCATTAGCCCTGCAGCATATTGCGCATTCTCTTATGCCATCACCTGTGACAGACGAGACCACGACATCCGTTCACACTGCTAACTCAGAAAGCCCCACGAGCCCAATCAATCAATATGACCTCGGCGATTATCCCAGCGAGCAAACCGTTTGGGACATCGAAGCCGCTCTGATTTTGTTCAATATGAGGAACAGCACCTCTTTGACCGTGGCAGATTGGAAAGCCGCAAATTATTTGATCCATCTTGCTGGGGGCGCTGAGAAGCAGGCCACCGAGATTCCTGGAGCGGTGGTCGAAGCGGACAAGCCTGTGGAGGTTACTGCAACACCGAGCGTGGTGCAGCCCAGGAAACCAAAGCTGGTAAGTCGTCACTCGAAATATTTTGCCCGCGGTCGAATCTTTGGACTATACACTGCTGACGACAACAGAGACTGAACCCCCCGAAGCCTCCTGTGGAGCAGCCAAAGCCAAAGCCAAAGCCGAGGGGCCGTCGGAGGAGGAAAGTGTAGATCCGTGGCACGCGCATACATTCAATGACTATATGAAGGTAAAAAGCCGTCAGGAATGGTCCCAGGCAAGGTGTACTCTACATTGTTTGATTTTGTAGATGTCTTGAGATTGCATTTCTGGTTCAGCAACTGGTGTTTGTTCGCAATGTTCAATGTAGTTTAGATCTTCGTTGTAGGCGTTGAATAAGATGTTCAATTGATGATGAGGTGTACCAAAAGTGATAGATGCGCGTGTAGAAGCCTGAATTTCTTGGCGCACCTTTTCAATCCTACAAATCCACAATCATCAGCCCGTTCCACTCTTCAAATTACCAAACACACAGAGACATACCTGCACCAACAGACCGTTGCAGACATGGTGAGGCTCCATCTTGCCCCTCCACCCTGTCGCTTCACTGACCACCTCTCTCCCACCCAGGCACCCAAAACACTCCCACCCCTCGCCAAACAGAACCTCATCCTCACCTACCTCCAATCCTCACGCACCTGCCACTCAATCAAAGACCTCGAAAAGGCCCTCCCAGCCGTCGCCTCCATCAACGGCATGCAAGTAAAAGACTACCTCCAAGCCCTCAACGACGAAGGCAAAATCCGCGTCGAGAAGATTGGCAGCGGAAATTGGTACTGGAGCTTCCTTTCCGAAGAGAAGAACACCCGCGACGTCACTCTCGCTAAGCTACGCGAGGAAAAGGCGAAGGTTGAGGCCACGGTGGCGGAATTCGAACAGAAGGTTGAGGAGGCGAGCGAGATTCGAGGCGAGGACGAGGGGAGGGGAGAGTTGGTTGCGAAGCAGATTTCGTTGACGGAGGAAGTAGGAATATTGAAGAGGGAGTTGGAGACGTATAAGGATGCGGACCCGGGGGAGGTGGAGAGGAGGAGGAAGGAGATTGTGGGGTTTAAGGCGAAGGCGGAGAGGTGGACGGATAATATTGGGATTCTGGAGGGGAGGTTGTTGGACATGTTGAGTGGGGATCGGGAGAGGTTGGAGGGCATTCAGAGGGATGTTTATGATAATGAATATGTGGAGGGCGAGGGGTTGAAGGAGTTGTAGGGTGGTTCGATGGTAGAGGGTAGGGGTGGTGAATTTGCTGGTTGGCTTTGTTCACTGTGGCTATTTAGATGGCTGTGAGCCTGGCTTTACATTGATACTAGATGATGATGCTTACTGCCTTGTGAGATATAAAACATGTTGCCCTCAGAATGGCAAACCAAAGTGGGATGTTCCTATCGAACATGGCCTTCCATCATACGACTGCGCAGGTTTTGGCATTTGCGAGGCCAATCCCAGTTGGTACGATCGAATTATCCAATCTGCGATGCGTTCCCCGTATCGTAATGCGTTCAAGTGTAGCCTTGATCACAGCTTCACACTCGCTGCTAAGCGGGTGTCCATTTATACTGTAAATTGTAATTCTTGCTTCAGGAGCACTCTTTGCAGCGCCCTCAATCGTCTTACTCAGATCAATCAAGGCGCTTTCCCTTCCCTTTCGCTCGAAAATACTCGAGGAGAAAGGGTATATCAATATGTCAACATCTCTCAGTTTGCGCCACAGGTTCGACATGGGCTGCACAAAGTCTTCCATCAGCTGTACACTGAAGACACCGTACCCAATCTCAATCCGCCTAACGGGTCTTTCGCGACCCAAGGATGCTAAACCATCAGTGAAGGCGCCCAAATTTGGGCCGCAGTTGAATCTGAAGGTCCTGCCAGTGAGGAAAACGTCCTCGTACTCTCGTTTCAAAGCTGATGACGCCATACGCAAATTCTGGACCTTGATGTCCAAGAGGGTGCGCCGTCCGAATCCGAAGTAATACGCTCCCAGATTAAAAACGGGTCCCAAGCTAGCGTTGTACTCCCACAGCCCGTCGGAGCTCAATGTAGGTCGGCAGTGCAGCAATTCTTCCAAAATCATGCGACGAACTTCGTGGGGTAGATACCCGAGCGTTCCGAGCACTGGATTTGAGGTTTGAGCGTCTATGAACCATTGCCAGCTCCTTCTAGTGTGGTGGAGAACCCGTTCAGTGATGTAGCGGGGGACTCGGATCTCATCGAAGGGCAGGGTTGCTACGAAGACGGGTTCCCTTAGGCACAATTCTTCGTGTTTCATACCTCCTCGAATACTCTTCAGCTGCAAGATGAACGAATTGTGTACAATCGAGTCGGTAAGCATCGGTCCTGCTCAGGTCTAATTCAGCGTCAATAATCATGCACAGCAAAGCCCCGATATAAATATCAATCCCTTAGTAAGTACTAACGTGAGATATACGGTCAAGATTCTTGAAAACGACTGGGATGGAAAAAGACCACGGACATATCGAGTATTGAGAATAAGGTGACTGACCGAGATTTAGGCTTCGATACTAAGCATAATAGACCCGTCCATTCCGGATAGGACTGCCAAGGCTCTTTCTTACTGGTGCAGTCGGTGAAACATAAGCCTTCTCACTTCCAACCACTCTGACTCTACAGAGATGACTACAAATATGCCGAAAAGTCTTGATATAACCTCTTCTCTCAACCTATTTTGTTGCTGCCCTATCTCGATTCCTGCAATATCAGTCATTTGGATCTCGCCCAACGCCGCCACGCCCAAAATGGTGATTCTTCGAAGGCCACAACAGGTCTGACACCTCTGTTCAGAGCAAGAATTGGAAACCTAGCGTCTTTCCCTCAGCTAAAGAACAGGTATCTGGAATCTACAAGAGAACTTGCAACCAGAACAAAACTCAATGCACATTTCCGTTTCGTATGGCATAGGCTTGGAAACTGGCAGGTTCACAAGGGAAAGAATAGCACGAGATAAATTTCGTAACGTTCATCGATATCTCATTTACTAAGCATGATCGCTACAGAACAGATTCCTCCACGCATGCACTTGTGTGCCGTCTCCAGGAACCATCCCAGCCAAACCCCCTTCTTCCAATGTGATGCAACTTAAGTACTGTCTTGCTTACTCGCCTCTGCAGCCCCAGCAACTTCTGCAGCCCTCACATTGTCTTGTGTTTTCACCCAAGCAACCTGCAACGAATTTTCGAACTCCCCTCTAACAGGTGGAAGGGCATTTTGAGCTCTGCAAGCAGCCTGATTGATCATGAAAAGCAATTCCTTCTTTGATGCCTCTCCTGTTGACTGTACCCAAGGTCCCTGGATCAGATCGCGATTCCATGTACCGTCCTCGTTTCTTACACAGGCAAGAGTACGGAACTTTCTGTCCTCGACGTTCTGCGTGACGTGGTCGACATTGGGCTCGTTGGGATACATATTCTTCAGATGGTCTACCCGAAGAATGTTAGCCTTGTCTATGGTGCATGCTAGCAATTTCAGATATGGGGCCGGGTTTGGACCCACGTCGAATAGTTGCGCTCAGGAAAGTCGTGTAGGATGAATTGGATGGCGTCGTAGGACCAATGATCCTCAAAGTCTCAGCGTTTCCGCGGACTGCCTGTTGCGCCTAGACTGTGTCAGTCGTCGAATCAATGGTTTAGTGTTTGAGCGATGCCTACCATCATTGGTCCACAACAGTCCTTGGTTGCTTTTTGAGACCCGCACTGACATGGTTTAGTACTGGTCATGAAAGGATTATGCTCCATCTCTGATGTTGAGTTGGCTTTGCTAGACTTTTGAATGTAGAGATTTCAGGATTCTGGAATCACTGTGTGCACAAGTCTAAAGTTGGGGCGGTGCCCTGACCTTCATACTCAACAGGCCTTGTTTGCCAGACTGATGAAAGGGACTGTGGCTCAGGAGGCCTCAGCTTGTGACCGTTGGATGGCAAACCCTCTTTAGGTCTCGTGCGCTGGTCAAAAGCCTGGCTTATGAGTGAATAGGTTTGCAAAGACTCAGCAGCCTTACTTTTGCAAACGGACATGGAATTCATATCCAATGCGCTAAGTCAACAAACACGCTAGTCCATTTTTAGCGCGGTGTCGTGCTCTTCCAAGTAGTAGATGAGCACATGAGCGTCGTCGCTGTATTGGAGTAAAACACACGCGCGATTATGGCACCTTATGGCTTTGTTGTGCAACAGAGTGGTATTTTGATCGGCAGGTGAGCGCATGCGTAGCCTTTCAGACGTCTTATCACGCAGCAGAGGTAGTATCTTACGTATTAGATGAGCGCGTTGATGTGCATAGCTATGGCCCTGCAGAGGCGTCGTGGAGCAACATAAATGGTATTTTCCTCAACAATCTGAGCTAGAGTTATGAAGTAGGTCATGATTCTGGTCGAACTGCCGCTGATTTGTGTGCAAACGCACTGGCAGCTTGACTAAGAGATGCTGCTGTGGAATTCGCTGGAGCAGTAAACGTGCATCGTCCATGCATTCTGAAGCCAGTAACGTGCTGTTTAGTGGGGTTCTTACAAATATTTTTCTCGACTTGACTGGACTTTATTCCCAGAATTTCCGCACTTGATTGCAAATTATGGTTCCAACATGTATACTTTGTAAGTATCTAGACCAATGAATCCTTGCCAGTAGGAACTTATTTTAGAGAATAATGCAATCTCGTCAGACGAATTGAGCAAAAGGAAGCCCAATACTCTTCTTGATAAGTTCCAGCGCCTCCACAACCTTCTCATCCTCATATCTCCGCCCTACCAACTGCAGCGAAATGGGCGCTCCTTTATACTTCTCAGGTCCCGACTGCCATAGCTTATGATTATACTCATCCTTCGCATTCATAGGCTCATAGCTCTCGTCGACCCTATCAGCCTCCAGGTCAACTTTCGTAACAGGGAAAACTATAGCCGGATAATCGAGTATATTCCATTGCGCAGTATAGCCCCAGTACTTCGCACAATCCAGCGGAGGCGCAGCGCCAGGTCCAACAGGGCAGAGAATCACATCAACCATGCCCTCAGGCTCACCGCTGTCACTGGTGGCAGTGGCAGTCTCATTCCATACCTTAGCGTAAGCGCTTCTGTAAGCTTCCCTACGGCAAGTCCAGTACCAGACACTGTCCACAGACAGCTTATTGACATTCGGATTATCCTTAATGATGAAATTCGAGAGAGGGCGCCATGGTTCGCCGGATGCGTTGATGGCGTCGCTTTCTTCTTGCGCTCCGTCGCAGAAATAGAGGCTGGATACTATTTCCCATGCTTCGTTGTGTTTGTAGGGTTTCCAGTCAACGATTTCGACGTTGGGATTGGATTTAAGTTTGGAGGCTACTTCGTCGAGGGCGCGGAGGACTGGTGGGTGAGGTTTGACGACGCCGTCGTGCCATAGGATCCCGGTTTTGAGCTTTTTTTGCCCAGCAGGTGTTGTGAGGTGGCTTTCCTCATCTCTCCATGGGATGGGGACTAATGAGGGCTCTTTCAGCCAAGGCTTCGCGCTGATGACAGTCTTCATGAAAAGCTTAATGCCCTCAATGGATGTACTCAGCGGCCCAAGTACCGCCACAACCTGCTCTTGACCAGCCATTGTAGCCGTCCAACCGTCCACCGGTATTCTGTAGCTCGTTGGTCGTAAACCATAGAGACCGCAGTCTGCGGCCGGACTTCTTATACTGCCTCCAATATCAGTCCCCAGGCCCAAACAGCTGCCACGCATCCCAATCAATGCCCCCTCACCTCCAGAACTTCCACCAGAAGTAAGGCCGGTATTGAAAGGGTTGACTGTGGCCCCATAGAGGTTGCTTGATGTTTCGAGGTGCATCAAAGTCTGCGGCTGGGTTGTACGGGCGTAGAATACGCAGCCTGCGTTCCAGAGGATTTTCAAGACGTGGGCGTCGTCTGGGGCTTTGTTGTCCCACCAGCTTATGAAGCCTGCATTATGGCCGAGATCTTTCATCCCGATCATCTCTTTGACACTGATTGGAAGCCCGTGAAGGCATCCAATAATTTTGCCATGTTTGGTGTAGTAGTCGTCGAGGAATCTGGCTCTGGTTATGGCTCGTTCTGGGAGGAGTTCGGTGATGCAATTGGTCTGGCTTTATAAGCAAGAGGAAGTCCGAAGAGCTTGAGGTCACGTACAAGGGCTTGAGCAAGCCCAGCCCTCCGGAGGAAAGCTGTTGTCACAGCTATGCTCGTGAGCTTGCCTGCAGATAGCGAGGCTATGAGCTGTTCAGGCGGCATCTGTGTGATGACTACTTCTTCGGTGGAGAGCAGATACTTGGGCACACCAGTTCGATCCAATGGTAGGCTGTTTGGTACAGCCGGAATAGCTGGCTCCACATGATTGATACTAGCATCACGATACTCCTGTGCAACATTGGCAATGTCTTGCCAGGTCTTCTCCGTCATGGTGGTCTTCGAAACGCCCAAGAAGGTAGATGGCGGGCAAATTCCGGGGCGAGAAGCAGAGGTTGAGCCATTGCAAGCAGCAAAACGTCACGCAGGCCCCAATAATTACACAAGCTGCAGCACTCAAGCTATCTTATCGGGTCATTGTTGATACCGAGCGTTATCTTGGCGGAGACAGATGGTTTAGCGTATGCAGAAAGCTTGCGAATCCTTGGCATTTTCATTTTTTTTCGTTTTCCCCACCACAGCCGTAATACCAGTACCAGCTCTATAAATAATACTTTTGTTTAAGTAACCTTACATATGTAGATAGCTCTATTCAAGGCGATTCTAGCGCCGTAGGAATCAGCTTAATCGAATAGATCTAATCGAAGATATCAGGGGTTGAAATCTTAACTTAATCTCTACCGAACCGAGTAAATATATTTCAAGCCTTATAACTCAACGAATACTTCCTTCATCTATTATATATCTACCGCATTAGAATCGCCTTGAGCAGAGCTATCTACGTATGTAATGTTACTGAATTAGAAGCGTTATTTGTAGAGCTGATACTGGTAGTACGGCTGTGGTGGGGAAAACGAAAAAAAATGAAAATGCCAAGGATTCGCAAGCTTTATGCACACGCTAAGTCCTTGCCGCTTTAAATGCGGGGCGGAGTGATCCAACATTTCGCGTCTGCGTAGATTCTTTGGCATTTTTCTTGCAATTTCTTTTTGCTGCACGACCCTATTCCTGATACATCAGCCTTCTGCAAGATACAGCACTATTTGAGGCGACTCGAGCGGCGTAGTAACAGTCATATGGCTCGTAAGGTATGTAGTGGGGCCTTAGAAGGTACGGGAGTAAATGACTTTTGAGATTCTTATTCGATCAAGATGATTACTACGGTATTAGAACCGCCATCAATAACGCCATCTACTCGTATGAGCTTAATATATTAGAAGCATTATTAGTGGAGTTGATTAGGATGTGTAGCGATTAACACAAAAATAATACCAAGGTTTCTACAGCTGGTGGGAAATGTACAAAGGATTTCGTTGAAAATAAATGGAACAGCGAGGCTGTCAGCAGAATTTGGAAATAAGGTCCACGACAGAGTCGATTTGAATGGCTCTCAAATCTCGAGGTCTTTTGTTTGTCTTTGATCTTGTCGAGTATGGGGCCCGTATCTTGATTTCACTTACAGCACAGAACCTATTGCGAATCACCAATACCGGTTTTTGTTTTAGTAGTGGCAGTAGCACTGACAAAATTAATGAGGAACAGGCTAAGATGTGTACGAAGTTGCAACTGAATGCGAGAAACAGTCTATGTTATGCGGGGTTGAGTTTGGTGCCAGTGGTTCAAGCGCTGAGATGTTCAGAAGCAGGAACTCGATCATTAGCCTCGATTCTCGTCTTCGAATTTTCGTGCCTGTCAAAGACCACTTGGAGCAAATGGTGCACCCGAATTAAGGCCCTGACAGCCGCCGCCTTTTCCGCCTGTGCAGATCGTTCCACCGTAATGGCATACCCTTGCATTTTTGGAGAGTTTCGGAGCCACGAAATGATAGAACGCATCAAGAAGAGATGCACACTGCCCTATGCTTTGTCTCATACCTCCACAGATCCGCAAATCTAGGAAAGCCATGCGATTTACAGCATGAGACCAACGAAGAAACCCTGGATGTTGCTCGTGAAGGATGGATTTCCCGCCACTATGGCTTCTTTGTACCCCGAGTTTATTGTCCAGCATGGTGTCAATGTTCTCACGTTGTTTGCCACGAAAAGGAAAAGATGAAGTCACCGAAGGCTGGTCAAATTGCTCATTGTTAAGACGCACCCAGTGCCTAGGAGATCTACGTTGAAGTCCAATTCTTTTCACTGCAGCTGGTCGAGATCCGGGATGCAATCGAGTCTGTTCCTAACGCAGGCCTTGCTCTCAGACTATCTTAATAGTTGTAGACGGACAACCATCAAAGACGTTGTTGTAATTGATATATCGCGCAGGATAGTCTTCATTCACCGTTGGTCCTATGGCAGACCGAAAGACACCAATGCGCGAATACACAGATTCAGAATCCTTGTCGCGGTGTGCTTTCAACACCAAGCCCAGCGTCTCCACTAATGTCTCTTCCGCTTTGGCACGAGAGCTGTTAGGCGCATGATGCGCAGGCAATACCAGTCGGACTCGGGAGAACTCGAAAGTGGAAATACATCCGGAAAGCATCTACCGATAAACCCGTGGCCATGTCCGTAAATATACCAGGAGTTCGTTTTAAGTTTCATCATTAAATGCTCTACCTTGAGCAGGGGCCCACGCATTGTAAGATGGGCGTTCAGGATTTCTCCGTTCGGGATCTGGTTGCGCCGCTTCTCAATTTGGATGTCAACTACGTCAGCTTTTTGGTCGCAAGCCAAAGGAGGAACACAGTGATCCCTTGCTAAGCCAGAACCGTCTAAGCAATTCGATGCTACCCTTACAACTTGGCCGATGACGGAGGCCCAAGACCACGAAGGAGCCTGATACGTTGGTGGATGCCACTCGAGGGACCAAGGACTCCGAAGTCCCCATAGCAGGTTGTAATGCAAAATTTCTTTCCATAGTCCTGCCACATATGTGAACCCAGTGCGTGACTCAATTTGAGACGCAACGCCAGCAATGGCTACTAAGCGGTCTGCCTCAAACTTTAAGGCTCCACTACTATACTCACTTATGAGTTGAGCCCAGAGCCAGTCGAAGTGAAAAGCAGACTCCAGGGTCAAACATTCGCTACCCTTGTTGGCAGCCAATTTAATAGTATTGAAGAATTCTTTGAAAACGTTAAGCTGGATTGATTCTTTGACGGGTCGCTCTGCGTCCTTGAGAATGGGTTTATTTCGTTTCTCACCTGCCGCTCTTAGTTCCAACGCACTAAGAAACAGGATTCCTCGTTGATTGAATTCGTCTGCGATGCACTCGTTACACTCCCATTCCATCCCATAGCGAGTCAGATATAGTATGCATCGAATCAGAAGCCTCTCCTGAAACGCCCAAGCCCTTGCACGGAGAGGTGACATGACTAGCGCTCCATCAATGGTTCCGTTCCATTTGATGGTCCGGAAGTGATTTTCAATTCCCGTGAATGGAACTCGAGTAAAGAACATAGCCTTGTCAGCATTTAGAGAGTCCCTAGCCGCAAGCGTACAGTGCGAATTTGCGTATATACCCCCATCTTAGCAGACTCTTGAGCCCAATCATCCTTTGAGTCTTGCATTATACACAAAGAATCTATCCAGATGTAGCAGATTCCCAATCTTCTTGTTAGCCATATTGCGTGCATAATAGTTTTTGGCAATAGCTTCATGTCAATTTTCTTTTTCATGACATCAATCGTGGTTAAGGAAAGCTTGTAGACTTTGGAGTGGCCCCAGACATAACTAAGGGTAGGATATCTTGGGATTGAAGTCCCTGGCTCGACGACCTTGAGGCATATGTCATCAAATGGAGGCTCGACGCCAACATAGAGAAGGCGAGACGGCCTCTCCGCTTGCGTTGTAGAGACCATCGAGCAGCTTGCGAGAGTCTTGCCGCATCGGTCGATCCAAACTTTGGCAAGTGCAATGTGGGCGTCTGAAACTATTACGTAGCTCCGAGTGGTCATCTGAATTCCATTCGTGATCGGTCGCTCGATTTTGTGGAAAGTTTTGCGCATCTCAAGATCATCCACGCATCCGATTGAGACATTATCGAGATGTATTTCAGCGCCCCATGAATACTTAGCACCACGAATTAGCAATGAAAGCTGTCTCTTTTCGGCAATATGTCTCGAATCACGCTTCCACAGCTTCTAAGCCGACCACGCTCTATAGGAACTACTGGAAAAAGCTTTTCCAAGCTTGTAGCAGAGCCCGCAATAATATTCAGAAACGCATCTCTCATATTGTTGATTGAGCAGCCACATTCGAGTCTTTCAATGACGATCTTATGCGTATTGTCGACCACGCGGTGAGAACCCTCCCATCCAACCACGGTACCTCGTTTCAGCCATCTGGACCTCATTACCATTTCGTGGCAGAACAAGCATATCTTGTCTCCTTTCTGGTAATCATCTTCTGTGAGTAGGTCTTCGAAGTATGTTGAAACCAATTCACTTGGTTCAGCATTATCTGTCCAGGATTGAACAGATTCCTGGCTGGTCATATTGCCCTAAAGAACCTATACTGCGGGCAGGCTTCTGGAAGAGGGCAAACGTTAGGATGGCCAAGATCAAGAGGTCTTGGGCGGGGTTGATGATTTGGGGCATGTACGATGGAGCCGCTCGGGCTAAGGCTAACGAACCTCTCTGCGGTTCCCTCTGCTCCGCAACAGATTCAATCTGCGTCCTGCATCCAAAAATTTGACGAAAGACACAAATTGAGGAGCGGCAGAGGATCCCTACTCATGATTTGAACTCGTGCTTTGGCTCAATCGGAGTCTCTCGAAGTTCATCTGAAGTATGGCACGGGAGAAGGGCGAGGAGTGGAAGGGTACGGTCAAAGGTGTAAGGATACAGCGTCCGCGTGAATGTTTCGCCTGACGTTGACTTGACATGTACTAAGTACTTGGTGAGGAACCCGTAGTGAGAGAATTGTCGATCTTAGGGACGTTGGAGGATGGAAGTGGCAAGCTGGGAGGTATCTAGCGGTTGCAAAACTTTTGCGAAAGCTTGGCATAATAGATCCATACCACACACACACCTGATCCAAATAATCAAACCCTAAAATATTATCACAGCGAGTACTCTTCTTATTCGGTTTACTAATGGATTTTTGGAATCGCGATACTAAACTCTACAAGTACTAAGTTATATATATTCATTTTTAAATGCGGGTTATAATATTTATTAACTTAAGAATTTACCGAGATTCTTTCGAATTTTTGTAAATCGAGCGTACGAATTCTTTTATCGCTTATAAGTTGATTATTTGTCAATGAATTCTTATATATTTAAAAGAGTTATTGTAGTAGTTATATCTCTACTTGATACGTATAAAATATCTAATGAAGACTTATAATTACTACGTTAAACCCTTGGATCATAGTGTGTGTGGTATGGATCGTTATGCCAAGCTTTCGCAATAGTTTTGCAACGGCTAAACTCGAAACCGTCGTCTTCTCTTGGCGCGACTACCTGTGCGCACACACATCCTAATGGAAATATCATCTTAACCACGTAAGATTCCAAGTCTCCTACAACTGTTATAATCTACTAGGCATCGATTCAGATAATAAGATTCAAAGATTGGCTCTTCGAATTGGGCGAGCCTCTTTGGAGAAAAATCTCACATCCGCGACTGGCTTTGCTCAGAGCCTTTAGCTCGTACTGGCTTCAAAGGTGCAGCACTCATGTTTCAGCATCACATAGCACAATTAAATCGTCGTTATTTTGACTATGCCGCAAGCAATTGTGTCGCTTCCTCTACCATCTTTATCCTCTTTTTCGGACTGTGGTTGTTACTATGGATTCGCTCGACACTCATGCTGATGAGATTTTGCCACAGATCTTTTGGCGATGAACTTTATAGAGGCGGCCCCTCCAAGGCATCTTGAATTCATCATGTACCGTCAAACATCGAGACACGGAGGGAATGTTCTCCACAAACCACCCTTCTGACTTCTTAGAAGCCAGATCTACCACTTCGCCCTTGCGACGCCAATATTAAACACCTAAAGTCGAAGCTGAATATAGGATGTTCGCATGAGGAGCCCTCGCCAGTGATCTCAATGCGTCTTTCTCTCAGTTATGGCAACAACTTCACAAGCATGCCAGGAGATTTTCGCCCAGATTTATGCCTTCATTGGTAGGAAATGCTATTGAGACACTATCTTCTTGAGTCGTCATCGCTACATGCTGAGTCCGATCGTACACGTCGTGCCCACGCGACGGAGAGCTTTTTCTCATGCAACCTCTTGTTGCCCCTTTTCGATGTTTCCCATCGTGCCATCATGGTTGGTGAGGCTGTTATCTCGGCGATGTCTCAAGCTGGCAGGTAAGCCGAGGCCTCTCTTGGCAGGCCTTAAGCCGTGGTTTAAAGACCCTTCTCCTCCCTCGTTTTAGGTAATGACCTACGTCTGAATCTTAATCCTCTGCTGCGGACCCCTACTCGTACTATGTTGGGCGTTGATGAACTTTCAGAGCTTCTATATCAAAATGGCAATGCATCTATCTCGTCTCCGTGCCGTTGTTTACCCCGCCAGTTCCGCAATTGACGTGTGAGGAGGGGCTTGCTTCATTCCTCTCCTCAATGTTTTCCATTATTAAACCCATGTTCTCCCTATCGCTGTGAAGTTGCCTCTACGTCTCTATAATCCGTCTTGCAAACCTGATATTTACGTACGTGTCAGTTGCCTGTCATTGAGTAAGTAATTATCTAAGCCACTACATATATTGAGACAGGTGCCTCCCATTCGGTTCTCAAAGCTTGGGAATATGTCTACTGCCCTTCGATGGCTGCCAGCTGCATCCCGAGTCCTCCGAACTCCTACAATATCCAGAGCTCTGTCAACAAGCCGCGAACTTCACAAGTCCTCGACGTTAGGAGACCCACCAAGAGGCAACCAACCCAGGACACCAAGCCGAGAGCCACCTGCACCTCCACCGCAAGAGGCCGAGCATCTTCAAAAGGACACCGCATCAGGAAGCTTTCTCGGCACTACAAAGCGACTGCCCGAATTCAGTCTTACAGACAAAGTTGTCTTGGTATCAGGGGCCGCTCGAGGATTGGGCCTCACCCAAGCCGAAGCATTGCTGGAAGCTGGTGCGACGGTGTACGCATTGGATAGATTACCGGAGCCTTCACCTGACTTCTACCGCGTACAGAGAAGGGCGGCGGAGGGATTGGGCACGACATTCTACTACCGACAGATTGATGTGCGGGACAATGAGGGATTGAATAAGGTCATTGCGGACATTGGAGACACGCATGGGCGTATGGATGGGCTGATTGCAGCAGCTGGTATCCAGCAAGAGACGACGGCTTTGGAATACACAGCGAAGGACGCGAACATGATGTTCGAGATCAACATCACGGGGGTCTTCATGACAGCACAGGCTGTAGCGAAGCAAATGATCAAGTTTGGCAACGGCGGTAGTATTGCTATGATTGCTTCAATGAGCGCACATATCGCGAACCGAGTACGCTTCTCCTTCTCCGGATGCGAAAGCCTCGATGACTGACATCATAGCTAGGGCCTCATCTGCCCAGCCTACAACGCCTCTAAAGCTGGTGTCGTTCAGCTAGCCAAGAATCTAGCCTCAGAGTGGGGCCAGTATGGTATTCGCGTGAACACCATATCCCCCGGCTACATCGTAACCGCAATGGTCGAAGAGCTCTTCCGCCTCTACCCCGAACGTCGAGTCGATTGGCCAGCACAAAATATGCTCGGCAAGCTCAGCAGGCCAGAAGACTTCAGGGGTGCGGCCGTATTCCTGCTTAGCCCAGCAAGCTCGTACATGACGGGTGCCGATTTGCGTATAGATGGCGGGCATGCAAGCTGGTAGACAGAACGCCAGGTCTCAACCATACAGTCCAGAATCCTCAGCTGTGACTTTCCCAACTCTTACGTCTCCCACCACGCCCCTTACTCCCAAACTCCTCACCACACCCTTCGCAAGACCCATACTCTTCTCAATCTCCTCCTCACCCAAGCCCCTGTGATCTCGCATGACAAGCAGCTGCCGTATCGTAGACACATCCAGGAACCTCTTCCCCCCATCTCCTCGCCCCGTCTTAGCGAATTCAGTCTCGGCCTTTTGCTGTAGTCGCTCCCTTGCTCTCAAAACCATTAGAGCAGGATTCTGCGAGGCATCTGGGAAGATCTGAGGGTAGGGTTGGTTCGGCGAGCCTTTTGTTCCAGCCGAGGCAGGCGAGGGTGTGCTGGTAAATGTAGAGCTGTTCGAGAGCGTAGAAGAAGGCTGTACAGGGCCAAGCGAGCGGAGAGAGCGCGCGAAGTCGGGGTCGGAGGCGTCGAGCTTGACGGCTTGTTCGAGCCATCAGCATACAACAGACCCAGTGAGCATTCGGGGTAATATTATCATACATTCATCCCTCGTAAAAATGGCCTGAACTTGTGGGTAGACCGTCGGCCCTGGAGCGGAGGGCTGCCCTGCTGGGGGAGGGGGTGCGGAGGATGCGTTGGAGGTCCCTGGCTGTGAGGGGACGCGCTGGGGGTATTGACGCCGAGCGGCGCCGGCGGCGGTTTTGGCCGCTTTGGAGGAGGACGAACCCATTGCTTGGGGGATTGAAAAGTAAGTGGAAGAGAACGGGGAAGTTTGGGTGGTAAAGCTTGCATGAAGTCACGACTTTGGCGGAGAAAAAGGCGCTCCGCAGGCTTCGCCAAGAATGGACAAAAATCCACTTCTAGCTCAAGCGACGTTTCTCTCATCCATTGCTGTCAAAAGTAGCTAAAATTAAGACAAATGATTATTTGGACACATGTTTCTCGTTGTCAAACCGACAAACCAAATGCTACAGCTCGAACACCGATTCGAATGGACCTAGTGCTAACAGTAGACAAATCACAATCTCTCGCTCTGCCGCTGATACTCGTATATTGAAGCTGTTGGAGGAGTGGATGTTTTTCAAAGATACTTAATATTAAGAATTACCAACAATTTCCTACGTCTTGGACCTGTTTCCTCATGAACGCCCGAGGGGGCCCAACCTTGGCCGAATGATGAGTGACCGTGGTAACCTACTGAGCCCGGAAGACCCTTCTAAGTGGTTCGCAGATCAGTTCGTTTTCCATGTCAAAGAAATCAACGAAAGGCAGAGGGCAAGAGTGCGAACATACATGAGAACCTCTCAATCGTTCTACAGAGTACAACCCGACAGGAAATCTCAGCCCGTTAGGAACCACTAGATACACTATTACAGAAGCTCCCTAGTTCATCTCCAATCCCCTCAAGATTACAATGTTGTTGCCAGCCGCCACTACAATTTCGCCAATGCCAGATCGCTACTATTACGGCTCCTGAACAGCACGAAATGCTAGTGTCGTCCCATTGCGTTCCAGAATACCCATGACGATCCTCACTGTGGATGTAACCCACTCGCATGTTACCTGAGGAGTGGACACTGCCATTCGGATCCAATTCCCTTGGAACATATCCTGTGATTCGATATTGATGGAAGGGACAGCATATCCTTTTTATCTTCCGGCGAGCTTCACGATCGCTTCTGCCTTTTCTGACGACCTTGCATCTGTTCCTCAGATGATGTCTTGTCCGGCCGGGGACCATCGTTTGAGTGCAAGCCGGATGGAGAGTTAGGTGTCAAATTCTCGCTAGACATAGAGCCGCGCAATCGTGGTGAGGATCGCGAAGTCGCTTGAGGCGAGGGAAGAATTGGACTCAACAGCCCGTCTGAGCCAATGGTGTTTAGAGTCAGCTGCCTGTGTCTGCGGCTCTGATCAATTCTGGCCTTCCACCTTCTCGCACAACCAGCAACCACAGATTCCATACCACCCCATTTGACACGGTTGACATTGAGAGTGTGACGCTCGAAGATTGCATTGATCTCAGTGCCGAGCCTCTCGATGTGGGCGATCGAGGGTTTTTCGTTGAATTCGAGGTGAAGTGTCACTGTCCGCTTCTTCGCTGGATCTGGCTCCGACGCTTCGCTTTGAGGTGTTTGAGGGTCAGAACCTTCTCTTTTGATTCCCTCCTTCTTGATTGGGTGAAGCATGATCCGACCAGCTTGGGTGTTCTCAACTCGGTCGGAAAGCACTGGGACCTGGTCTTCCGGGAAGAGTGGAGCATAGAGAGTAATCTTCCTCAAAAGCTCCACTGTTGTGAAACGACCATCTGGCTGGTCCTTGACCAAAGCCTTCAAGGCAAATGTCAAAGCGGATGTGAACGAGCGTGCTCCTGGGACTGCAGTGGTGTCCAGTTCCTTACAAGCAGCGAGGAATTCGAACAGCCTGGAACGCGTTAGCTGGAAGTATTTGAGGGGACTGTGGCTGACCGACTTATTGTTTCCTCTTGTGAGTGCCAAGTTTCCTGCGTAGCAACTTCGTCCAGTCATCAGCAGAAGACCACCTACTTTACATTTCATTGAACTCACCAATCGAATATCTCCAAGACGTCTGCTGCTGCGGGCTCTAGCAATTTCTCTGTTTTGTTCCAGATACAAGTATCGAATTGCATCTTGGCGTCTTCTGCATCATTCAGTGAAGATTTACTGCGACAGTCAGTGGAAACGAATTGAAGAAGCTGTTGCGGGACTTACCCCGTAAACTCCAGCGAGCCATAGTATCTCCCTGGTCTGCCGTGGCCGGCATAGTACACTATCAGTAAAGTGTTCTGTCCGTCATGGTCACTGACAAAGCTGGCCACTTTGCCGTTGATCTGCACCTGCAGCTTCTGTTCGATGCTGCTATCTAAGTACGCTACTCGAGCACCGTAGTTGAAGTCCTTCTCAAACACTCTTTTAAGTTCCTCAACCTCCTCAGTGAGGTCTAGGTCATTACAGTTGTCGGCCCAGCGCAACAGTAGAACCTCGACTTTCTCATAAGTGGAGGCATTTTTGTATTTGCCTTGGTCCATGATCTTGCTCCAACGCACTTGGTATTCAGAATCCTTGAGCTCATCTTCAGACTGGTAGTCCACCGTGAAGGGTCCTTGTGGAGCTTTCGGTGGTGCCATCGTGCGAGCAGACCTGCCGCAGTATTCGTACTCGAAGGGTTGGTGGCGACAAAGCACGTCGATAAATACTATGTCTGCAGTCAAAGAGGCTATGAGGCTTGAGAATAGCGGGGGGGAACGGTAGTAGCAAGAGTCCTGCAGTGATCACAGCGCCTTGCGGCCTTGTATGTGCTGCACTGCTCTTTATAAGGACATTGCCGTGTCACGGTCAACAACTATTTAGCTCCGAAGGGCTATGTATGCCCGATTGTATGCATGGCAGGTTACTTGAACTAAAAAACATATGGAGTATGGTATAAGCCTCGAGCTGTGTTGCGCAAGTCGACTTCGATCGCACAAGATCTGGCTGTTTGGCGCAGTCACCGAACGGGAGGACATCGTGAGAGGCCCAATTAAGGCCCCTGATGCCTGAAGACGTCTGTGGTCCAACAGACCATGAACGGTCAAGATTCACCTCGAAGTATTTACACAGGCACAAAGTCGAACGGTCAGATAGATGCTAGTTCCTAGTGCGACGCTAAAGCCCTACTTTCTAGCTACTGCCATCTGAACAATTGCCCTTCAGATGGGGCGTCCGTATGTGGAAGCTGCATGAAGACTGGCCTGGAGCGCGCCTATCACACAAGTATCCCCTACACCCTTCCCAGCATCCCGGCCCTCAATTTTGCACGCTTGGTTGGATGAAGTCAATCAAATGAGCGAATTCTAATTGGAGAAGGCACGTCAATTACGCAGAGCCTCAGTGAAGACAGAATCTGAGAGGTCGCCCACTTCCCCGCTTGATACTTAAGGGTGAGTTTACGGTCCCGCCGGTGCCAAAGCAAAGCCTTCCACGCCGTTGATATCACGCGATCTAAGGCTTCTCAGAAGGCCCTCTTGTCAGCATGGATGCACAAGGTTCTGTAAGGATCCCACGCTAGACACCTAAGTCTGCCTCGCTACTGATCTTGGCGCAGAAAGATTTGTCTAAGCCCACTCATCGAGCATTTGTCGAGAGGGCATCGACCACCGCTCAAGTGAGTTCTTACCACAAGACCGAAGATAGTACCTCAACATAGCCTGACAGAATATTCCAGCGTCCTCAGAAGCATCACGCGGGTGACAGACTTTGGAAAAAGGATTCCCACGGGCTTTTCACCTACGATGTCACCATCCAAAGTGCCGATTACGACTCCATCAACAATAGATGGATGTACACCGTCAAAGACCACAATGGGAAGGCCATTGACGGAGAGACTGCAGAGACGGATTTGAAGTAAACGTGAGGGAGACGCAGGCTCATAGATTTGCTGAGAGCAAAATCGCGTGAAGCCTTACCCTTGTTAACCGGGCGCGTTGGGCGTACATTTATGGGACACCCTTGAGCTATAATTTCCCGTGCGCTTTTTGATAAGAAGAATGGGTAGTTCATCAATCCAATGCTTCCAACGCAAACTTAATCATAATGTCTGGTGACAAGTCAAGTGATCTAGAAAAAGGCGCAGATGACCCTCCTGAAGGTTCTGAGGTTCCGGGAAGTCCTACGAGCAACACGAAGACAAGTGCAACGTCGGTAGGGGACACTGGGGTGTATTTTCGCTGTACGTCTTAGTCGCGCGCCTCTGTTGCGTCGATATCCTACGACGAACGCTTACATAAATGATAGTACAAGGCTATCTAAAGTCAATTCGCTCAATATGGCACAGAGTCCAAACCAAACCTCCCACACAGATGACCGATACTAAAATACGGAAACGTAAGTCAATTCAAGCGTTCAGAGCTCAGCCAGTCATTGATGAACCCCATCAGTCGAGGACTACCCTAGAGGCTTCCCGAAACTTGCTTGTTTCCTGGACAGCGATGATGCCTTCATGGTTTACAGAAGATTCGGCGGAGTGTTCTCTCGACTTCTGCTCAATAAGCAGGACGAGATCAGTGAGATGGAGAAAGCATTGCACACCTTGGACACAATCGATCAGCAATCAGGCGACGGAAAGTACCTCATGTCTCGGTCGTCCGACACCCGCCGAGGACAACCAGATGGGTGGTCAGGGCAACGGCCGGAGCTGCTGGGAAGGCTCGAGAAGGCATGCCTAGAATATGGTAAGTATCGCCTCCGGCTACTACCAGCAACGGATATGCTTTTACTAATGAAAAATATCTGCAGCTGAATTACTCCTCAAGGCTCAGGAAATGAAAGGACTTGGTCAACCCTCGAAGCGCGATTACCAGAGTGTCTTGAACTTCATGGAGAACAATGGCGGCCAACTTTTTGAGGAAGAGAGCGAGTTCATCTATCACAAAGATGATCTAGTCACCTTAAGACCTGGGAGAGAGTATGCTTGGCTTGATGGTACCATTGAACGCATCCTGCAGACTTTCCGTTGCAAAATTCTGGCGGTCAGTCTTGACAGCCTTCCTTGCGAGTTGGCACATCCTGACATTTTGATACAGAAAATTTTTGCTCCCAAGGTAGTTATCGAGGTCGGAAGTCATGATCCTTGTACTAATACCTCGCAAGGAAACGAGGGAGAAAACCTTTATACCCGAGATCCATTACTACGATCGTAGCCGTATATCCACTTGCGTAACCTGGATCGTCACTGCTATGATCCTAATCCTGCTCATGGTTCCAATATGGGTCCTATATCACTTGTCAATAACCGGTACTATTGCCACAAGCCCAAAGACCATAAGCGTGATTATCGTTCCTACACTGGTCTTCGCTGCGGTCATCTCGGCATTTACGTCAGCTAAACGACATGAACTCCTTGCTGCTTCTGCCGGGTGAGCACAATAGTCTATGCACAGCCACTGAAGAAACACTGACGGTGTGGAACAGATATTGTGCGGTTCTGGTAGTATTTCTTGGCAACATCAATAACAATGTTGGTCAATCGCAAGGAGTATCTTCACTCCAGAACATCACATTGAGTTCGAGCGATGGGTTGAATTGGATGATTGCTTAAGAATGGACAGTGAGGATAAGTAGATGCTGGGAATCACTTGATGCAGGCTTCGGATCGTCCGAACAAACTATGCCAAATGCCAGGAAACGAGTCGAAAAAGAGGATAGGGCAATGAAAGGACTCCCTCGTTTGGGCATCGAACCAAATATGAGAGCGTTGACCGTTGATAATGAATATCATGGCAGCTATACACGAATACATAGTCGGAACAAAGGATAATGAGTTTTACTCGTCCACAACTGTGTGCAGCAGCGCCCATGCATGTCGAATCTGGAAAACTTTCCAGAAATCCTGCAATAAATTTCAGTGTTACGAACAGAGGATCTGCTAAATAAAGGATGGACAAGTTATTCAGCTGATTGCGCCAGTCTTAACGGTTTCAAAAGGCTTCGTGTTTCAAGTAGATCCCTATTCCCAGCTGCCTGAGATATGGTCCTTCGTCTGCCTTCTATCTTTCAGATGCTGACCTTTCTACATGACTTACTATGTGATCGGGGGTGTTCCAACATGACCAACGTAAGCAACTTCAATTCCTCGATCTCGAGATCTGTGGTACGGCATAACGGCTAACTTCCGAACGTTAGAGTGGCATGATCGAGGTGCAGGTCACCTCTCCGAGACTACTTTGCGTTGGCCTTCTTAGACAAAACGGCATGGAAAGGCGAGAGGAAGGACGAATTTTAGAACATGTATGCAACAATAACGGCAGATTTAAAAATCGGAACCTCCGTATCGCAACGAGTGCGAATAATAGAGCGACGGCGAACGAAAGCTGATATATTTAATGGAGCGCTTTGCCAGACATCTCACCTCAGGATATCTGAAACCATTCCTCGACCGCAATTGTGGCAGTTCACGTTGCAAAATCCTTTGGGATCAAGCGCAGTGTTTCAAACCCTCAGCGGCTGAGCAAAATCAACGAATTAAAAAGCCGCATTTGCAACAACAATCATCCTACCAACAAAATATTACAGAATATTTGCGATATTCAAGTGCTGTAGGATTAACGTTTTCCGATCCTAAAAATGCGGGTGGTGACATCGAGAATGGAGCAGGCTCAGCCCCGGCTCCTTATTACTTATGCCTTCACTTGCTTCCCAGGTGCTTTTCTGGAGTCATCCACTTCACACATAGTTTTCAGAGTCATTCGCGGTCATGCAATTCTTATATTTTGATCGAGCATAATCTCTCGCCTTCCTGAAAGAGTCCGCTTTTCATAGAATTGCTACTCTTCATTTCATAATTCCCCCCAAGACAAGATGCCAGACTTCAACGAAACCAGTAAGCTTCCAGCTTCCCCAGTTTACATCCCAATATAGCGCTAAAAAACCCACCAGCGGTCGCCCAGAGCTTCCCTCCCCGCGCTCCCAGCCCTCCCAGAAACCCAGCACGTCGACTAGACCGAAGCCGTGAACGCTACCCTCGCGGCTCACTCTCACCACAATTCGTCGACCTCGACGAGGAACATCGTCGGCGCTCGCACGATGTGCGCTCTCCTTCCGAACGACCGGCCGTACGGTACGATGAAGTGACCAGGCGGGTTTCCGCCCACGAGAATCGTCCAAAACCAGCGAGGCCGCCGATGCGCTATAACGAGGTAGTGAGGAGGACTCGTCGAACCAGCAGCCCAAGTAGTTCCGAGGGGCGGCAAAGGGTTAGGTTTGAGGACGATGGTATGTTCAACGACGACATTAGAGCTGCCTGCCGTTCTGTCGCTGATGTCCGTAGATCGATACAACAGCTCGGACTCTGAATCCGACCACCGCGGCCGTCAAGTCGCTCGCCGACCCAAACCAGATCATCAGCAACTCAAAAAACGAACCCCTTGTGGCGAAAATTGCCTCGATCACCCCAACAGAGCAAAAAGTCAACGCAAACCCGCCGAAGACGAAGACGCTTACCTCTCCTCAGACGAAGAACGCGAGAAGCAAGCGAAGGCTCGCAATAAGAAGTTGCTGTATACCGGCCTCGCTTGTGTTGCCACGATTGCGGCTGGGAATAACATATATCAGAATACCAAGGCGCATCATGCACGGAGAAAGGAGGTTGAGGAGGGGGAAATGTGTATGAGTGAGGAGAAGAGGTTGAGGATGAAGGCGCTGATGATGGATTTGTTTAGTGTGGGGGTCGTGGCTGTTGGTATTAACAATGTTCGGATGGGGTGGAAGAGGGCGCAGAATATTTAGGGAGGTGGGAATGGGAGTGGACTGTGCTTGCTGTGCACTGGTAAGGAAGATTCCTGAAGATTAGTTATCTCTGGCAAGACCAGGATTTAGATGCCGTTTGGAGCAGTGGGTAGCTGTCCTCTTTTCCCTGGCAAGGCTTGGAGTTTTACCAAGTGTTTTGATACATTGCGCTGGGATCAGCCCACATCTATGGTGACAGTAGCACCCATTCTATTGTACAACAGTATTGCATATTTTTGCCGGTCTTCGTAAGCTCCAGTGCAAGCTGCAATTCACCGTAAGCCTGCCAGTCTGCGCTCTTGAACCTCTCGTAACGCCCTGCTGCCGCTCAAAAAGGTGACCAGACCGATTCCAGCGGCTCCTGGCAAAGTCTGAAATAAGTTCCAGGATGTGTAGTACATGAAGAATATGCCTTCCATAGCTAGGATCGAGAGGAAGAACAAGGCGTGGGGGAGGGGCGAGTTACTGAAGGCTTTCACGGCATGGTTGAGGTTTGCTCCGAGAAACAGCCACTGTTTTGATCAATTAGCTGGGCTGGTGCCTTGGTGCTGTGGTACTTACAGCGCCTAGTAATACGGGTAGTGCTGCCATCACAGCTGCTGTAAAGACAATTGTGATTATCTTTGGTGGGCTTGTAGGGTCCGACTTAAAGATGTGGTGTATCTCTGGGAGCTTGCCATATCGCAATGGCTTCTCTGTAGATGGCAAGGGCGAATTGGGGTCCAGACTAATGGACATGTCAAGCGCCTTGCTCTTGTAGGGTTTTGAAGTGCCGAAGGACGCCACTATTATTGAAGCTTCGAGAGGCCCTGACGAGGACAGCAATTGTGTGGGAAGGTCCTTCTGGCTCTGTTCGCTAGATGTCAGCTCGTGAAGCTTGCTTCGTACGCTGCAAGACTAACCAACTCAACCTTGCCCTTCCCGTTTTCCTTCACCTGGAAAGCAAAAGACGTTTCCAGGTTGCTCTCCGAATCTTTGACGTGAAGAAAGGCTTGATGCGGTCGCTTTGCTTTGTTGTCCTCTTGGGTGGTGAGTAGTATCTTAAGAGCATCGGTGGCTCCTAGCGAGATGGGCTTGGTAAGAGGGTTGCTCTGCGAGATCCTGCATATCTTGTTAGCATGATCCATACCATGGCGCGGTAGAGGCAGACTGCTCCTTCAAGCCACCTCCAACCCCAGCGCCCTTCCCATGGATTGAGACTGTGGCATCGTCAAACCCCCATGAGGAGGCTACAGTACCCAATGTCCCAGCACAGAGAAAAAGCGATAGAGACAAGAATAGACTCCGGAATAGCATGATGTAAATGGCAACGGTGTATCAATGCATATAGCATTTACTGCTAAGACAAAGCTGTCAATTATTTGAAACCTAGCGTTCCGTAGTTTAGCCGGCTTGGCAGACTTCATTTCGCCAGCCTTAGAACTGTTCCTTTTCAGATATCGGATTTTACTTCGACTGGCTTATGTATCTGCTTACTTATCTGCGGTTTGTAGCAGCTGTCTCTTCCAGTTATTAAGTTGAACTAGCTGCAAAGACGTTGTAGAAAAGCTGCAATGGTTGGAGAGATTTGAGAGGGTCAAAAGTAGGCTAGTCTCGCTTCGCCGGCTCTAAAATTTGGTCACAACAACTTACTTACCACGACCCTCTGGCATCCATCAACAGGCGCAGTTTCCAAACAACTTGCTCTATATCAGCGGAGCTCAAGAATCTTCAGAATCTATACGTGAATGCTCTACTAGCTACCAGAGCGCTTCGATACTGTCTAGTAAGAAACAGTCTCGGATTCCAAAGACCCTGTGTCCCGGTAAGTGAAAGCTGCACTTCGATGACTGGAACCTCATCCAATCCCGATCAAAAATTTATTGAGTATGTATCTAATATGGATTGATTTTGGTAGAGGTACCTATGTATTGTATTTGATTTGAAGGGGTAGCAAGTCGGATCTCAGCTCAAAATGAATCTCAGGAAGCCCAAGGGTGAGGGCTCGAGCAAGCTCAAAGAGATGCAAGAGCAACTTTTGTCTAAGAACAGAAAGAAACTTGAGTCAATAGCAGGAAGGTAAAGCTCACATTTTCTCCGAAAAATTTTAGTCGCTAGTTTTCACAATTTGCTCACTATCTCCAGCATCAATTTCAAGAATGTACCAAGTGACCCAGTTGAAGCGGCAGTATGGGTAGCTGAGACAATCGACAAATTCACAACGGAGGTTCCAGTGCTTTCAGGGCGCAGCAGCGCGAATGGTCTTTCGCGGTCCCAGACGCCTTCGTCAAAGGGTGCACAAGGGCCTGAGGAAGAGATTGAAGTCGACTTCTCGAAGATTGTGACTGACGAAGAAGAAGAGAAATTTGAAAACAAAGTAAAGAACGGTAAGCGCCTACGCGGTCCTTTGATCGAACGTGCCATCTAACAAATCTCGTATGGTCAGCAATTCGTGGACAGCGCGAGCGTTTACTTTATGTTCAAGCCATCCACATAGAGGGTGATGGATTTTCCAAGAAGAAATGGCTTGATCAGCAGTACAAAGCACTTGATCTGGAGCTCGATCAAAAAATCGCTCGCTCGAATTTCCGAGCTATCGATTCATTCGACGACCTCAGTGGTTCACTCTTCGTATCGCCGAAAGACATCAAGTTGTCAAAAGATATGGTTCAGCGCAACGAGTTGGGAAATCTTCTTCTCAAAGTCCTCTGCTGCAAATTACAGCCGGGCAACAGGGAATCCGTTGCCAACTTGAAATTGTCACTTGCCAACGTCAACAAAGACCACGCGCCCTTGCTAGAAGCTTTCAAGGTCCTCGCGGGTAGCAAACTAGTCATGGGTCAACTGCTTAGCGTCTTTGCGTCCATCGAAGAGCGAGAGACAACCGAGGATAATAGCACCAGTCCTACGAGTGAGATTGCCTTGTCTACACCCACCGCCAACGGCAAAACTTCGCATCCCACAAGTTGTGACGCAATTGCTGGTCCATCCTATTCAGTTAATACACAAGAAGATGAAGGTGAGAACTCTCCAAAGGCTATAGTGCACTCACTTTTGCCTTCCATGTCCTTGTCTCTCCGGCAATAGAGCTAACACTTTCTCTAGGCAACAAACAGATTATCGCAACCCAAAAAGGCTACTACATTGAAGCAACAAAAATCCTCATAGAAATGGCCAATCGTGAGTTCCACGAGGCTCAAATCACATCCTACGGTGGGCTACCTATGTTTGCACAATTTCCACATCGACCACCTCCTGACACGTACAACTACTCCTCACCATATCCCAAGGTACCGATACATCTACAGATTCCCTCCAACGCAGCTCCTCAAACTACTTACGACTCACCTTACGCCGATCCCGTGCCCAGTGGGTCTTGCACCACAGGAATGGAGTCACTCAACCCCAGCGAGGCGAAGGCATCCAGCCTGGGTAGAACCAAGCGCAAGAGGAGGTTCAAGATTAACGGACCTAGGAAGAGCAATAGCCGCAAAGTTGAGAGTAAGCCTGTTAGTATAGCAGGTTCAGAGGAGGCAATCGAGTCACAGAAAGACTTGTTTGAGAAGACTAGCAAGATTTACCCACAGACATTGAATCAGATCGACGCGCTGTTGACAATGGCCAACGGTGGGATTCTTCCAGGCTCGGATTTACAAGATTCTTCGCTCACGGAGGTCGATGACGACGCCACGGAGTCAGACAGTGGAGCAGCCAACAACCACCGGGCAAATACCGGATCAGAAACGAATGATGACGAAGAAATCAAAGCCATCGTCGACAGAATTGTGGACGAGATCATGGAATTCCGGGACTGGCAAGCCACGCTGCCACCAGGCACATACAGGGCAGGGCTCTACAATTCCGCGCAAGGCCTTCACCTTGTGTCAGAATTAAAGCGTCTAGTCACCCTTGCGCGCCCTCTCATTAACCTTGTCGTGCATCAGGAAGTCGGCCACCACATCTCAGTCTTCTACCAGCACCTCTCTGCTCGCACTAACACGCCCAAGATGTTAGTGCCAGTCCCACCTCTGCCATATAGCATTATGCCACCACCAGCAACTCCTCTGGTCAGCCAGAAAGCTCAAACCCTCGGCTTTCTGCCGGCAGCAGAGGAGCGTTTCGGTGAGAAGAGGAAGAGGAAGTGATTCTCTTTTTTCTCTTGTCAGGTCAAGCATCGCAAGGATTTTGATACCCAGTGCGAGGAGTCTTCAACCGATTCTTTTCTTGTGTAAATACCAAAAGGAATCAATTCTACTTGTTCCTTGATATCACCATACTTACCTGACTCCGAACTAATACGAAAATTATCATATTCTTCATTGATTAAAAGTTCACTTCTAGCTACAAACATTTATATATTCTGAGTATCTTTCGAGGACGATTGTAGCAAACATAATCGTTGATGAAAAGTGAGAAGCAGACAGCACACGACACAATGGCTCAATACAAGAGCGCAACACTAGCCTTGCCAGCTTACCTATTGAATTCGCACGAATTGGTCTCCCACGCGTGGACAACTAGTTGTTCCTGCATATCGAACTGGCCTTGGACCCATTTCACACCCCAATTAAATGCATCGTAACTCTATGTCAATTGGTTTGACGCATTGCGTCTCTGAACGGTCCTGCAATGGGACCCCGAGGCGTGATCTCGAGCCTTAGAACGATCTTCCTACACGATAAGACTGAGATTTTCTCATCTATATCATATAACCAAAAAGCCTTAACGTATCGAGAATCTTCAATCTGTTTTGCTGATAGAAAAATTCATATCTCACATTACTACCTGCCTATGACCGACCCAATGGAGGATTTGATCGTGATACTGCATCTACCATATGTGGTATCCTTGCCCGGGAACCGCTGGGAAGGCTTCTTCACAAAGGAGCGCGAGAAAACAACTGCAGACGCCAGCCATATTGAGCGATGCACAGTATCGTCGCCCGATCCAACATCATCCAGAAAAAACTACCACCAGGAACATAACGAATCGCAAGCAACTCCCTAGCCTCAATTTTAATTCACCCTCTCATCACCATCGTAACACATCCGAATGGACTAGCTACACCATCACAGTCTCCTGCCAGCACCTATCGCTTCTCCTTCTTTCAATTGAAGGTGGCATAAAAAATCTAGTCGAATAGAACAAACCCGAAACAAAAGCCTGCTTTGCATCTTCCCTGCACAGTCTAAGCTCACTAAAGCGACTGAGCTATTTGCACAATCAAAGCTCGAGACGAAGAAATTGGGAAACAAGATGGCTCCAGTGCGATTCGAAAGCAAAAAGATGAACACTCAGTTTGCAGTCAAGGAACTTCATCCCCCAATATCTGCGCCAGCGGAATTCGTGCTTCAGAGTATGACATAGGGAGTCTACTAGCTCGTAGAATGAATATTATCCACGCGCCGAAAGCTGGAAATTTGTGAAAGATTGGTTGCAAAAGCAGAGGGATAAGGGCCCTGAGAAGGCGCGTTGCGGGCGGGCTTTTGGGGTTTATCAATTGTGCACATTGGATGCTCTGGCGCCGCCTCCGAAGGTCGGGAATGTATCTGTCGAGGTGGAGGTACCAATACATGTCGCTAGAGTCAGTGGGCGATTCCCCAATCAGTGTGCCAGTCCGTGGGTTTGATGGGTCTCAACGTAGCGGAGCAAATATGATAGGCAGGTTGTACAATTGGGTTCAGATCGAGTTTTACAAGGAGACAGAAAATTGATGTATCTTCTAAAAAATTGACGCCCACAAATGCTATGCTTGGCGGTGAGATGCAATGCTAGTAATGCCACTCATAACGCCGTAGTCATAGTTCTCATTACCCACCACTTCAGAAGCCTATGCTTTAAGCCTACCCAATTGTTGAGACGAATACTCAAACTTTCCTATTCCCAATTATTCCCCACTCACACACCCATCTCCTCAAAATCCCTCCTCGTAATCCCACTCCGATCACACATGCCCCTGAAAATGCTTCCGGGCTCCTCCCAGAGTCGAATCGGAGCGTCCAGCTCCGCAATCCGGCCCTGGTCCATGACGCAGATACGGTCATAGTTGATGATCGTCTTGAGCCTATGCGCAATGCACAACAAAGTCTTTCCTTTAAACCCGGTCTGTATCGTCCGTTGGATCTTCTGGTCTGTGTCCATGTCTACCGATGAGGTAGCCTCATCGCAGACGATGATTTGACTGCCCCTGACTAAAGCGCGAGCGAGCGCCATGAGTTGTCGTTGACCCAGCGAGAAATTGAGACCTTCCTCTTCGACGATACCATCGAGGTGAATACGGCCATGGGTTTTATCATCAAGGTTTTCATCAGGGCCAATGAGGTCAGATTGCCTTAGGGAGGACCAAAGTTCCAGATCCGTGTGCTCGTTAAAGGGATCGAGATTCGAGCGAATAGTGCCGCGGAAGAGAGTCGGATCTTGTGGTATGATAGCGAGACGTGTTCGGAGGTCTTTGAGGCCCACTTGAGCGATATTGATACCGTCGATACTGATGGAACCGCCGGATAGCTCGACAAGGCGGAAGAGCGTGGACATGATGCTGGACTTTCCTGCGCCTGTGCGGCCAACGATGCCGATGCGCTCGCCGCCTGCGACGGTCATGTTGAGGCCTTGTAGGACGAGGGGGAGGCCTTCTCGATAGCGCATTTGGACTTCGTTGAAAACTATTTCGCCTTTTTGTGGCCAGGTGTCTGGGACATCTTTCAGGTGAAGAGGTGGTTCCTCGTCGAGTTCGGTGCCGTAATAGTGCAGACGCTCTGTGGACACCATAGCGTTTTCGACTTCCGCGAGCTGGCGGACAGTGAATTGGATCATCTGGACTATGGAAAGAATGTAAGAGAGGACTAGGCCTGCAATGCTGGGGGGGACGTTGAAGCGCGATGTTACGACTAAGATGCCGGTTGTGAAGACAAGGAGATTACCAATGGCGTCGAGGCGAACGCTGAGCCAGCGTTGGTTGCTGAAGGTTAGGTAGTAGGCTGAGTTCATTTGGTCGACTTCTTTTTGGATACCGACGATGAATTGGTCTTGTAGGCCGTACGCGCGGACGCTGGAGGTGCCGGAGACAGCTTCACTGAAGCGGGCGAAGACTCCTGATCGTAGGACTGATTCATGTCGTTTTATCTCTCGGGCTGAGGAGCGGTAATAGCTTGCTGAGAAGAGGAACATCAAGAACAGTGGTCCAAGGGCGATGGCGAAGTAGTGGAAGTATACAATGATCAAGATAAAGACTGAGGTGATCATGGCTAAAGTGAAGAAGTACATCCGTATAGCATCTGTGAGATTATTGTCCATGATGTCAACATCTTTTGCAAATCGATTCGTGATGCGTCCAAGTGGCGTGGTATCGAAGAAGCCCATTGGAGCTCGCAATACTCTTGTTAAAGCCCGCTCCAGCATGACCCTACTCGATCTCGTGCCGAGAACTGTCAGAATGACCGAGAAGGCAAACATCAGAAAGGCTTGCGCGAATCCGAGTGCAGCGTAAGCCCCAATATACTGCCCTGTGGAGTAGCCGAACTTATTGGATGTCCACCACGAGAGCCATAAACTAGTAGTGATATTGGCACCTTGGGATATTATCAAAATGAGGATTATCAGAGGAGCGTATAGTATTGAGCCAGAGGCTCGGACATATGCAGCATAGACGCCCCAGCTGACGGCTTTAACTGCACGTTCTTCTTGCTGCATAAGGGCAGCGCCGCGCTTGGCAGTCTTCCGCTTCTTCGCGTCTTTCTTCTCGTCCTCGGTTTCGTCCTCATTGACACTTTTGTCCTTTTCGACCTTCTCTTCTTGTGCTGTGCTAGCCATCAGCTTCTGAAAGCCTTCATTGTGGTTTATCAGATTGGCGAAGGTATCGATGGTCTCAATACGACCTTCTTGCATCCAGATAATCCTATCGCATCGACTCAGGACATGAAGCTGGTGTGTCGCGAGGACCCTGCACTTGTCCTTGAGTAATCCACAGATCGCGTTATCAAAGATATGGCGTCCAACATGAGCATCGACTGCCGAAAGAGGATCATCCATAAGAACAATGTCGCTATTGAAGTAGATGGCCCTTGCGATGTTCAAACGCTGCTTCTGGCCTCCGGAGACTGTAATTCCACGCTCGCCAATCTCAGTCAAGTCACCGTTCGGTAGCATCTCAAGATCAGGCCGCAGAGCACAAGCATCTACTACAGCATCATACCACTTCCTGTTGTAGTCTTTGCCGAAGAGGATGTTCTCCTTAACAGAGGTGTTCTGGATCCATGCATACTGTGGGCAGAAAGCTCTGCTCGCACCCATTGTAATGCTCCCATTAGTCCGACGCATATCACCCGCCAGCGCCGCAAGCAATGAACTCTTGCCAGATCCCACACCGCCGATGACTGCAATAAGCTCGTTGCGTCCAATCGAGAGATCCATATCATGCAGTTTGAAGGGCTCAACTTGAGTCAGTGTACTGGCGCTGTCCGCTCCACTGCTCGGCGAGTCGGTGGATTTCCTTACTTTCGCGGCCGCCTTCTCTGCATCTTTCGCCTCCTTTGCCTGTTTCTTGTTGGGCGTTGGAGCACCCTTTTTGTCAGGATCTTGGGTAATTGTCCGCTCCCAGGTGAAGCCCGCATGATTCATGGACACTGCTTTTTTGCCTTCCATGTCCCAGAGGAAGTCATCATCCTGTTCCTCTGCAATCAGGAAGTCCTGTATCCGGCCGAGAGAGGACCATGCGTCCACGACTTGACCGATGACCAGAGGTAAAAAGCTCAGAGGCATACGAAGCGAATTAAACAGAGCCAATGAAGAGAAAACGTAAGCAGGATTGAGCGCGTGGCTTGTGAGCGAGTAGGTAATGAACGACAGCATAGAAGCGAAGATAGGCAAGGACATCGATACGGCGTTGATGGCGTTCCTGATCGAAAGTAGGATCTGAATAGCGCGAATCTCGCGCTTCCTGATCTCACCAATCCGCTCTATGAAGGAGCTTTCCCATCCGAAGTACTTGACGAAGCGAACGGCCTGGAGAATCTCCTGTGTAAGCGACACTCTTTGATCCGTGATCTTGTTGATAGCTCGCCTCCGCACAAAAAGCGTTTTGATGGCCTTTGTCAATACCGGGATACCGATTACAAGCAGCGCAAACCCTGCGAGAGCGGAGTATGACAAGTTGATGAGGAGCACGACCAAGGTAATCAATATGGCAACCGGTGACGTCCAGACCATGTGGAACATGCCTGACGCTTGGTCTACACGGTACGTATCAGTAGACATGAGGTTGACTATGCGTCCGTTACCCCAGCCAGCTCCGTCGCCAGAGATACCAGCAGCCTTGTCCGCTGTGGCTTGTGGCCCTCCTCCAGGATTCATTTTCCTATCGATCATGCACTTGATGAAGCTCTGCTTCTGTTCCTCTGTCTTAAGATCAACCTCCTCTTTATTCTGATCCTCCAGCGCCTTGCCGCCAGCCTTAGCCCTTCCTGAGATCTTCATAGCTTTCTCGAAGATCACTGTGATCAATACACCCCTTGACTGCGCGCCGACCATCTGTCCTCGGTATATGAAGTGATTCGTTCCCATGCTCTGGAACATCTGCATCAATGTAATTCCAATGACTAGCCCCACCCCCTGGGCAATGGGCGGAGGTATAGTATGGGTGATCTGTGCGAGGTATGCAGAGCCGGCGAAGGATATGAGGTATCGAAGGGTGAATGGCGACATGACCTGGAATATACTGGAGAATAGTTGACATATTCCTCCCAGCCAGAACTCGAATTTGAAGGTCTCGTGCAAGGCCCATAGTAGGGGGTATTTATCGCCTCGTGCGACTCGCCGGTGGAAAGACGCATTCAGCTTCTCGGAGAGTACAGGCGTAGCTCTGTTTGGATTGACGAGCCAGATGTCGTTGAGTTCGAGCGGTCGTTGGTATCCTGTGCTCATGAGTGGCGCCATCCATTGGAAGGTGAGCAAGCTGAGGAATGAGGCTCCATATTCTCTTGATATCCTCCTCTCCTTGGGCACCGGGGGCTTTTTCGAGCCTTTGAGAGGGTTCAAACGTTTGTACCACGGCTTTCTCTCCCTAGGCTCCTCCGTTCTTGACTCAACTGTGAAGCTAGAGCCAGTCGTAGTTGTAGTGAGGGTCCTTGTGGCATCTGGTCGTGCCTCCTTCTTCTCCTGATCAGAGCCCGAGAGATCGCTCTCTGATCCTACATACTGCAGCGGCTCTGTGGCGACAGGTTCAGCGGCAATCGTCTGATGAGCAGCCCCTGCTGGATCTGTAGAGGCATACTCTTTCTCTTGCTTGCCTGTTTCCGCCATGATTTCTTTCAATGTCACCGCAGGTTCCAACAACAATCCATGACTAAGTCAGTCTCTTCTAAGTATTCAAGAAGAGACTTTTTCGGAGTGTAGCAGGCAAAAATAATGTCGTTCGATGACACGCCTTCCCCACTATCCGCATCTGCTCATCAATCATCTGCTCGGCACGCGGTATCGTGCGAGATGCCCTAACGACTGATGCCCCGCTACTAACGGCAAAAGGAATGTGAACGATGCAAGAATTTCTTCAAAGAGGCAAGCTCTGCAGGCGGATATCCAACTCGTCATCACACAGACTGCTTGCATAATCCTTTGTTGCCTTGACCAGTGAATTCGTCGCACGTCCAGGCGGTCAAGGCCTTAACAACATTGCCGTTGAAGTACATGGCTACTCTTAGCCGGGAGAAGCCTCTACGTCCGAGAAGCCTCTTGAGGACGTAAGCAATTCCACATTCAGTGGCAAATCGAGATGGAAAACCCAGGCGTTGAGAAGTAATCGTGCGGGCCACTGAGCTGAACTCAGTGCGGGCCACCTAGGTACCGTCTTAACGCGAATCCATTTTACCGCTAAAAATCGAATGTTTTAAAATATATATAATAACCGTCTTTATATATAATATGAAGATGACTTCCTATATTAAACTTATAAACATTATCCTTTTAATAATTAAAGATGATGTTCTTATTATAAGAATTATATATTAAATATTAGAATCATTAAAACCACGCTAGTAAAATCAACTCTCTTTCATATCTTTCGTATTGTAATAAATTTAATTAAAAATATCATATGTTTTAAAACATTCGATTTTTAGCGGTAAAATGGATTTGCGTTAAGATGGCAGTAGCGTTGAGGTAGCCCGCACAGAGTTTAGCTCAGTGGCCCGCACGATTATTAGAAAGGGGATTGGCCGTTCTTATGACGACGAAGATTTTGCGGTTGGGCTTGCTAAGCTTTCTGCATCTATGCCAAGTCATCGATTGGCACAGTCAGGCAAAGTAACAGCATACTTCACTACGTTGGTATCTAAATTGGTAGATTCTATATATGTAAATTATACAGCCGAAGATCGTTACTCATAGCCTACCATAAAAGACCTCTCTTCTCCCCTTTGCTCCCCTGCTTTCTCAAACACCAGACAACTATGTCGCCTTTCCTCCTCCAATCATCGTGACCCCAGCTGTTCCAACCTCGCCAGCAGTCCCTATAACCACCACCCTTCAAGACCTCCCTCATTGTCGGCTCCAGCTGCTCAAAAAAAACAAGATATTCAGGCCACGTCTTTCGACCTTCTCGTCCGTCCCATGCATCCGCTTCTATCATATCTTCTCGTCCCAAGCCGCCTTTCACTTTCTTCTGACCCCCGAACCAGCCAAACCACGAGCGTAGTCGCTTCTTCGAAGGTGGAGGATCCCCCAGGGTCTCGGCGATGAAATTCTTAGGATCGACATAAAATCGGTCAGCTTCGTCTAGATAAGTGGCACGGGCCGAGACGTTGAAGTTGACTGGCGGTTCGCAAGTGAGTGCCCAAGCTTTGATAGAAGGATGAACAAGATGAGACCGCCATGGTGTGCTGTGGCATGGCATCAGAAATCCAACGGTCATTGTAGATGGTGCGGGTACTAGGAAACCGGAGGGCGGCTGGCTGAGGTAGTGTTGGGCATGTTGATTGCGAAGGTAGGTCATCACGGTGAGTGGTGCGGTTTGATGTGACGTTGTCGTTATTATTGCGATGAGTATATTCGCGAGAAAGAGGAAGCCGAGGAGGAATCTTTTCAGGTTGTATGGCGAGGATCGTGGTATGGCTGGCGAGACAGCTGGAAGGAAGGACGTCGTAAAAGGTGACGCAGCCAGGATATGGAGCAGAGGCAGAAGCGGGTAGATGAAGCGGACCTCCTTATGCGAGATGAAGGATAAGACGAAAGGTACAAGAAGTGAGGTCGTAGCGAATTGGTTTTTGATGGCTTTAGTGAAAGAACTGGCGTTCGAGTATTGCGGAGGAACATCTGGAGGAAACAATGACTGATAGATGCCGATAGCGCCAAACGGAAGATAAGTCGTCAACAACAAGGGGTATCCTTGGGAAACATAATAATGCCAATTATTACGGCCGTAAAATACTGCAAGGGATTGGGCGATATTGAAATATAGGAAGCGGAATGGCGGGAAGGTCCATTGCTGGTAGTAAAGTCGGTCGATGAGGGTTGAGAGCAGCAGAACGAGGGACCTGGATGCAGAAAGTCAGCCGTGTTTCCCACGCGTGTAAGCTTTGTAGTTCCATACCCGCAAAAGATCACCTCTCGTAGGAGCGTGAGCCTCTCCTTCTTGGTTGCGGGCAGAAGAACCGGGAAGGTCATTTGGACCCAGATCTGCATACCCTCCCAAGGCAGAGACAGCATTTTGGCTCTAGTAATGATGCGTAACACTGCAAAGCAAGCAAAACAGATCCAGATGAGGACGTTCGTTGGCCTTAGTATACAAGCCAGCGCGGCTAGTAACAGGCATCGACGTAGCCTGCTCTGCCAGTCAATGCTCTGCCTGATGCGGTCCCAGAGTCTGGGCACCGACTTTGCCATCTCATCGACCTCTTCTTGATCCTCTTCATTGTCCTCGCTCTTGACTTCCTCGCTGTTGCTACTCTCGCTCTTGTTCTCCACAGCCTTGTTTTCTTCGCTCTTATGCAAGCCGTCCTCGTCAACCTCGTCGCCGTCTTCTGCATCCATTGACCATTGCCAAGGCCAGAAATTGAGCGCGACGGTCGTCAACGTGGTTTCGAGGCAGTTGGAGAGTGTGCGTGTGGAACAGAACCATTGCCATGGGCTGCAGACAGTCAGAGCAAGCTGTAAAGACGAACGGATTAGCCATTGCTCCGAGTTGTGCTAAAAGCCTCGTTAAGGCCCCTACATACAGCTGCCCAAGCTTCATTGCCACCAGCCCCGTAGACCCTCTCCCCAAGTTTCCAAGTATAGTAATCCCCCACCGCAGCGATAACTGCCTGGGTGACTTTGGGCGCAGCTACCAAGAGGTCGGCGCGGTAAGAAGGAGACAATTGCAGGAGCCATGCCAGGGCGGACGCGATCCAGTAGACAATGGCGAACAGCGCTGGATGGATAGCAGATCTCATTTGGTTCATCCATTCCTGCGCCTATCAGTGTCTGTACTCTCCGTATGCGGTAGAATGTATACCCAAGTAATCCACGCCCCACTATCCTCTCCGAAAGCAATCTGCCAAGCCGGTTCCAGTGACTGGAAGTATTCATCAGGCTGGAAGAATGTCTTGACACTCAGCGCATTCAGAATTCTGAATGCGACAAGAAACAAGAAGATGTCCTGCGAAGTGGACACCTGCTTGACCTTCTCCACAGCGCGTCTCTGAAACCCCTTAGTATCATCGAGGGTGATAGAGCTATCGATTCCGAGCCTTGTCGAAGCCTGCGACATAGGCGTCGTCGGCGGCGACGACATTGGCTTGCATTTGCCTGGCGCAAGATGCTGGTGTATGGCGGAAAGGCGATAATCCCACGCCAAGGCAGCGGCAACATCCAAACGCGCCTAGATTCGGCCCCCGCCTTTGCCTTGCATGCCAAAGCGTGCAGAATTCAACGTCTCTAAAAGCAGGTACACACGAGTGGATGACTTTATTCTACTTTCTATTGGATATTCCAAACCCACACAACGCTCTGTGACTTTATCGTTGCGTACACGTGCACTTAGGGGATTAGTACTGTTCTTATGTCCTCCATGTAAGGTCCATAGACTGCAGAACTTGAACCACAAAGGTACGTCTCTTCGGCATCACCACTCCCTATCATTTGCCGAGGATAGGGTTCTTACCCTCTTTGTCCTTCTGAACATCATTGTTCATGTAAAAGGATTGCTGACCCCGAGGATTTGAACAGACAGTAAGCACGAACATCTTTAATCACAAAATGGCACCGGTAGCAACCCCATCGATCGCCAACGGCCATAAAGACACAAATGGGACCAACGGAACAACACTAAAGGCAACAGCCCCCTCATTCCATCCCACAGGAACCCCAGACCCGTCAAAATACCATGCTGCCTCGACGGACGAAGCCATACATAGCGAGCACGCGCACGCTGCTCACAACTACCATCCTCTTCCGATTGTCTTCTCCAGAGCTGCCGGCACTTCCGTGTGGGACCCAGAAGGCAAGCAATACCTTGACTTCCTCTCAGCATACGGTGCAGTCAACCAAGGACATTGTCATCCGGAGTTGGTCAAGGCTTTGACAGAGCAGGCTTCAAGGTTGACACTGAGCTCAAGAGCATTCTATAACGATGTCTTCCCACGGTTTGCAGAGTTCGTCACTAAATTCTTCGGGTTTGACATGGTCTTGCCCATGAACACGGGGGCGGAAGCCGTTGAGACGGCTGTGAAAATTGCAAGGAAATGGGGATACAAGGCGAAAGGCATACCACAGGATGAGGCACTAGTCCTGAGTGTGACTGAGAACTTCCATGGGAGGACAGTAAGCAAGATCCTGGAAACGGAAAGGTCCAAGGACTGACAGGCCCCTCCTAGTTCTCCGCCATCTCCATGTCCACAGATCCCGAGTCTCGAGACAATTATGGTCCTCATCTGCCCAACGTCGGCTCGTACTGTCCAAAGACGAAGCAGTCACTCCCATACAACGACATTAAGGCACTCGAATCTGCGTTCGAGGCACACGGGAAACAGATCGCGGCCTTCCTGGTAGAGCCAATCCAGGGCGAGGCAGGAATCGTGGTGCCCGAAGACAGCTACCTGAAAGAAGTCCGAGCTCTTTGTGACAAGCACAAGGTGCTGTTGATCTGCGATGAGATCCAGAGTGGTATTGCACGGACTGGCAAGCTGTTGTGCCACGAGTGGAGCGGCATCAAGCCTGACCTTGTGCTTCTTGGCAAAGCCATCTCTGGTGGCATGTACCCTGTATCATGTGTCCTGGGTTCCAAAGATGTCATGATGACGATCGAGCCCGGTACTCATGGTTCGACATACGGTGGGAACCCACTAGGGTGTGCTGTGGCTATCCGAGCCCTTGAAATTGTCAGAGACGAGAACATGGTCAACCGTGCTGAAGAACTAGGGGAGCTGTTCCGCTCCGGATTGAAGAAGCTAAACAATCCCATGCTTGAGACGATCCGCGGCAAAGGCCTCTTCAACGCAATGGTCATCGATGAGACGAAGACAGGCGGTACGTATCTTCCGATGGTATCTTACCCTGTCATGGATTGCGTAATGAGTCCTTTGGCCCACTTTCTACTCCTGATGAATGCCTTCTTACCCTCTCGTCGCCCGCAAAAGGCAATGCTGACTGCAGTTTATAGGTCATAGTGCTTGGGATCTCTGTATGCTGATGAAGGAAAAGGGTCTATTGGTAGGGAGAGCCCTTAAGATTGCACATGTGAGGGGAGATGCTGAAATGTGTTCGAAGGCGAAACCAACCCACCAGAATGTTATTCGCCTTACACCTCCACTCGTCATCACGGAACAGGAGATTCAAAAATCCTTGGAAATTATAGACAGCGCGATGAAGGAGTTGCCGTCTTTGAACGGCGAGAAGGGAGACAAAGTCGTTCCACCAGGGGAGAAGAACGTCGACATTACCGTCGATAACTAAGAAGATGCATCGATGCGACGTTGTCCGAGGGGTAAGCAACCTTTCAAACGGTGTCATTTGATTAAAAAATCACGTTCATAGTGCTGTTAGCGTGGGTAGTGTACCGGTCTATGTAGCTGTCGGTATGAGTATCGGAAATCAGGTTGTCGAAGTATATAAAGAGGAATATTTTAGTCTTGTACAAAGCCAAGCTCAACTTCATGAGTAGATGTCTGGAGAGGGTTTGCTCCCCCTCATTGGGCTAGTTTCGGTCAACGATACCCCAGACATTCGTATGCTTTCACGTGCGCTTAACTGCGTTCGATGGCACTTACATGATAGCATATCCACACTTAGCTGCACTGTAGTAGAGAAGAGTCCATGTATGAGGTTGTGGAACGTTGAAGAAGATGCAACAAAATCGCGCGAGGAGCGCGTATTTGGGTCGCCAAGGCTGAATGCCTGATCGAGCTTAGCATCTGTCTAGCCAGGACTAGCGCCGCCGACATAAAATCATAAATTTTCTTTCAGAATTTTTCCCCCTTCATCAAAAAGCAAACGGAACCAGCCACGACCACTGCTCAGCCTATTGGACTACAGCAGTGTGTTGCCATGTGACTTCGTGTTGCAGTGGTTCTGGAGATCGATCAGAGCCCGGATAAATAGGAAGTTTACCTCTCGATGAGTTCTCTTCAATGAGAGCGATGGGAGGGAAATGTCGATAGATGGGATACACAACCCTAGTCTCATTCCATTTTTAGATCACAAAAGCCGCTATGCTCAATTTACTCAAGATCGTGGGCCCGTTTTTGGACGCGTTCGCTGGTACCTTCTTTTATTATGTGTACTGTTTGCACTGGTTGAAGCGATTATGTGGAATGAGCCCTAGCCCACCTGCAATTAAAGCAATATATGTTTCATTCCATCCCGCCGTCGTCTAGCCTTAAAGGCATGTTTGTTTTGGTCGTTTGCGTGCCTTGCATTCCTCGCCTGGTGTTCGAGAAATGCAAATCATACACGCAGCCGGCCATGACTTATAAGCCAACCTCCATATCAAGGTCTTCCATCCATCAGCTTTGCTCTCTGACGCTCTTTACTTCTAATCGAGTTTGTTGCTGCTACTGTACTAAGAAGGTCCTTCATTCATTCACTACGTGTCAGCATTATTCCATCGATATCATATACATTAATTAGTAATTCATCAAGCCAACTCCAAGATGAGGACCTCCGACATTCTTGTGGCCGCCGCAGTGGTGGCCAGTGCCGTCGCTCAGAACTCCACGTCAACCTATTTCGTATCATACGACGCCTGCACCGAGACCACCCCCAGCGTCAGCGGGACGGAGACGGGCACTCCAAGTGGCACTGCCACTGGCTACCCAACTGTTACCGCGACCGATGTCATCACCTATTGCCCAATATGCGATGCATGCGGCATGAAGACTTTCGCTGGTGGCTCTTACACGACCTACGTCACCTCATTCAAGGAGTCCTGCCCAACTGGCGGTCTACAAGACGCCACCTATACCATCACCGAACCTTGCCCTAGCTCAGGCCTTGATCGTTCAGCCCCCACCTACGTGCCCCAAGGCTTCGTCTCCACCACCGTACCCTGCGGATGCAAAGAGAACACCCCTGTCCCAATCACCACCCCTGGTCCAGCCTACAAGTCCGCTGTCGCCAACGCTCCGGCAGCTAACCCAGCTGAAGCAACTGCTGCACCAGGCGGCTCATCTCCAGCTGCTCCTGCCGCCGAATCTCCAGCCAGTAATGGTGGCTCTCCTCCATCGCCCGCCGAGTCTCCGGCTAGCGGTGGCTCTTCTCCAGCTGGCTCTCCCGCCGCCGAAGCACCAGCTACTGGTGGCTCTCCCGTCGCCGGAGCACCAGCTACGGGTGGCTCATCCCCCGCCGCCGAAGCAGCAGCTACGGGTGGCTCACCCCCCGCCGAGGCACCAGCTACGGGTGGCTCATCCCCCGCCGCCGAAGCACCAGCTACGGGTGGCTCACCCCCCGCCGAGGCACCAGCTACGGGTGGCTCAACCTCCGGCGAGGCTGCTGCGGCTGGCGCACCTCCTGCTGCCCCTGCAGTTGGAGGAGCGACCCCTCCTTACCCTGCACCAGCTGCTGAAGGCAAGCTCGCCTCGCCCAGTGGCTCTGCCGCCCCAGCATCGAATGCCAGCGCCATCACTCCATTCACTGGCGTCGCGTCGCAGTTGACATCTAGCTTGATGAATCTTATCGCTGCACCGATCATGATGATTACTGCTTTCGCTTTCGCACTATGATCACCGCAGAACGGTATCATGAGAAACGTTTTATCCTTAGTACAGGTAAGATATCTTACGGTCCTCCCAGCAGTTTAGCAAGCTGACACGATAATTGTTCTAGGCGTTTGTTGGGATGCATCATTCTTAGATTCGCTTCAGGTATCTTTTTCCATCGTGGAGGTTGTGGCTCAAAAGACTTCATATACGTGGGATAATACACTGATGTTATCATAATCTTCAATACTATTACCTTCATCTCATCTTATTACGGTCAATGTTTGTCTTTGTTTGATGAGGAACATTTGTCTAACAAATTAGCTTCGTTGTCACGAAAATTAACACCACAAAGAGAATCTCGTGTCTTGACCAAGATCCTTGTCTTGACTGCAGGGTTCTTTGTCCTATCTACCCACTAACAATCAATCGAGAGTCCTTCACTCAAGGACTTTACCCTTCTTCCTTATTCTATTTCTTTCCCTTTCATCAACCTCATGCCCCGTTTACTATTCACAGCGCCCCGTACTCCCACCGTTACACAGCACCGTTTCAAAATATCCAGCAAGTACAACGTACCACATAAATCATGTCGCAAACCACATCACACAACAGTGACACTATCCAGGAGTTCTATGCCCCACGCGTAGAGGAGCTGATACAGCAGACCCGCCCTCAGCAGACTCAAAGACCTGTGCAGCTCAGCGACATCGCCGAACATAGCAGAAAAGAAGAGGAAGAGACCCCAGGGTGCCTGGGTTCCTACAAAGCTGGCGACGAATTCAGACTCTTCTGGTCGTGGGTAGACGATTTCCTTGCCAAACGCAAAGCCAAACAGTCCACCAACGCCACCGCTAATACCTTGAATCCTAGAAAAGAGACCGCCGTCAGGTCTTCTCCATCCCAAAGTACACCTCGTCCATATCGATCAAGCGTCGCCTCATCTATGGCATCAATAGAAAGGGAAGCCCAGTACACAGCAAGAAAGGAAATGCTAGAATATGAAGTTGCGCGCTATTCCCTCTGGGGTGAGATCGTATACCACTATAAAGCCTGGCGCTTGAAGAAAGCTAAGAAGCAGGCAGACGCAGAGAGACAGGGAGCACGCGAGGAGGAAGCCAAATATCAGATGGCTCAAGCAGCGAATGCAGCACCTAAAGAAGAAGAAGAAGAATCCTTCCAACCTGGAAGGTATCGCACACTAGCAAGTCCTACGCTGGAGATCCATCCAACACTAGCTCGGCAAATTGATAATATGGATCCAAATGCACTTCCCCCCCTGATGACGAAAAAGCCGGCCCCTTCGCACACACGCAATAAGAGCTCGGGAGAGGTTAGCAAGCACACTGTCAAGATCAATCAGCTCCCTCCTGTTCACAAGAGTGTGCACCTCAGCGAGGGCCCCTGGAACAGCCAGAACGGCCAAGAAGAGCTACCACAGCGCAAAGACAGGAACTCGAGCGTCGTCACCGCTTTTGGCGACTTCATACGACGACCATCCAAAACATCCCAATTGCCCACTGAAAGACTTACAAAAGTACCATCGCACATACCAGTTCCACCAGACCTACAGCAGCCTGAACCGTTAAGACCGACGTTCTATCAGCAAGTTAGAAAAGATTCGCTCCCTGAGACGATCAATGAAAGACGAGAGTCTGGCGAGGCTGAGCACCAGCGTTGCGGCCTGTGTGGAAGCCTCAATTCACCAAATACTCATTATGGAGACCAAGGCGTCTGGCTCTGTTCAGCATGCAGGAATCCGACGTTCTCCACCGAAAGGCCACCATCCTCGTTTTCAGTACCTCGAAAAGAGAAGGCTACAGGACAGCGCACACTAGGCTCTCGATTCGCATCGCGCGAGCATATCAAAGCCAGCAAAGACACCAATGATTTCGATAGCAAAAACAGGAATTGTGAGTTCCGCAACACTTCTCTCCTCCCTTGAAGATGCTCAAACAACTAACCTCCCCAGCCCCATCCCCCGATCCAGTCTCCCCCCTATCCCCAACCTTTCCATCCTCCAAACCAGCGCCACTCCGCCTCAACAAAAACAATATGCGTCGCCCCGATACCCCAGTCTCCTCTATGTCCACCGACCCTTTCTCAAACTTCGACTCCAGCAACTCAGACTCCTACACCACAAACCCTTCCACCCCACCCCACGACAGCCGTACCGGTTCCGAAACCTTCCTTCCACCAAGGCCATATCCAAAAGATAGGGTCTACATCTCCCTCAGCGACTCCCGTCTGAGTTTCTACCCCAACACACCCACATCCACGGCCCCCAATGCACCGCGGAAAGATTCAGATACCCTCCCTCCAATCCCCACACCCCCTTCATCGTCAAATCGCAAAGGAAAACAACTCCCATCTTTCCCGCCCGCACCACCACCCCTAACCAAAGACATCGTCGCCAAAAACCCACGCTTCCCCATCCGCTCCAGCAGTCTCGAATCCGGATCCACCCCAACGCCCAGAGCAGAGTTCACACCAGCGCAGTTCCCGTTTGCGCCGCCACCGATCCCGGATGAGACGGTGCATAGGCCGATGCGGAGTTCGAGTATTTATCCGGAGGATTTGGTGAGGAGGGGGAGGGAGGAGAGGGATACTTATATGTTGCCGGCGTTGCAGTTTGATGGGAGGGGGACGTTGGCGAATGGGAGGAGTGGGAGGGAGGGGAGTGTGAGGAGTGGGAAGAGTGTGAAGAGGGATACCGGGTTTTATGATTTTTGGAATCCGATTTTGGAGGATAGGTGATGGAGGGAGGAAGGAGAGGAGGGAGGGAATGGAAAGGTGCATGAGTATCGTTTTGAGTTTGCAGAAATAGTATGTATAGAGTGAGAAATTATTTGGAAAGCCTTTTTTTTGCGTATCTTTTGTCTCATTGAAAAATGCATGGCAAGTCTACATTGTCTGCGACAGATGGAACATGTCGCTCAACAGGTGTTGACAGAAGTCCCTGCATTTCCTCTCAAGAGTGACCTTGTTGCAACGAGAAAACCACGATAAGAATCAAAGCCGAGTTCTCCTAGATTCGCAATCGCGTGTTGTGAGGCACTTTTATTAGGCAAGAGTATATGCAGATAGATGGAATGAGTATTTGTTGAGCAGATCCAAGTTAGAGCTGATATTCTTTTGACTCCACGAATTGGCTAGGCTCCGAGTGCAATGGTTCTTGTCACCCACGCTGGTCACTGTTGCTAAGACACATAGACGATTAGCTACCTGTAGTGGCCCAGCGCACCCTGCCGATATTATTACGAAATTTCTGTCATTTACAGCACCACAAAGGCACTTAGGCGTTCTCTGTATCCGGAAACCGCTGCATATCATCCACAAATTCCTGAGCCTCAGAAAAGCACTGTCCTTCCATAAAACAAGGATGGCACCGTATTTCCAGAATAAAACTCTCATCATTATCACAAAGCTTTCTTACAGAGTGCGGGTCCTATAAATTCTCGCCATAACGGTGGTAAAGGTCGGCTTTCCGATCAAACCTGATTGATAAGAGTGGATCAGATCCTTTGAGACATTCAAAAACGCCTTCCCAAGTGCCCTCCAACAACCTGATTTCCCTGATGCGAAGATGGTAGGTTTAGCAGGCGGACGTCGATTAGGTGTATGAGATCTACTGCTTTGATGGAAATGTTGTACAGGACCAGTGTCTCTAGGGCAGGCCACTCCGGGGAGCCTTTTTTTGGGAATACGCACTTGTATCTGTAAAACGTTAGCGCTTCAGATTCCATGTAGAAGTGTGGCAAGAAAAATTGAAGGAATTTTATTCAAGTCATTGATGCTAGCACTAAAGGAAGTCGAGCGATGTTGGGATACACACGAGGCCTTAGCGGAGTATTTTGCACAAGATCTCCACACAGCCATTGACCGTATCGTCCGAGGCGAAGTACAAGGCGTTCAAGCCCAGATAGAGCGGCTATTTCGTGGCTTATTGCATTCTGTACCTCTGGAATGGGCTTTCGAAACAAGTAAATTGGTAGAATACCCCTATCAACATCAAATTTGCGGATAATATTTGTGCTTGGAACAGTGCGTTTGTGATGATTCGACAATGTCTCCCACCGTTAGAACCTGGCTTAGATCGCATATTGTCGCGTTCAGGATCTTGGGGTTCCCAAATCCATACTGAAGACTCACAGCGGAAGGGTTTCCAAGCACTTTGAAGAGGAGAGCCTGTGAAGTTTCGGCCTCGTCGTGAGTCCATGTAGATCAAGAGCCACGTTTGTAAGGAAATCCAGTTTTTCGAGGCCGCCGACAAGGATCTCGACGAGGCAATTATGCAGAGACTCTTGTTGATAGACTGCATGCTCCTTGTAGCTGTGATTATCCTTCGTCGATGAATTCACAACGCCTGAACTCTTTGATCGTGCCAGTCTCGGTGGGCCTCCTCAGCCCGTGTTCTCGGTACCAATGCCTTGAACGCTGAGCAAGCGTTATTGGGAGGCGAGAAACCTCCAGGTTGCGAATACCTCAGGCCTTAGTCACGAATTTCCCTAATGTACTGCTTCTTGGAGAGCTTCGGCAGAAACTCTTTTGCGTCATAGATAAGACGATGAACATAATTACTCAGGATTGGATGCTGCGTTATGGCCTCAAAGGCTTTGAGGGTCTCTTTTGGAGAAGAGATGTATGGCCGGTCGAGCAGGGCAGGCAGCACACAATGACCATGACTTTGATAACAATAACGAATGACTTGTGAAGAGAAACACGAGTAGATTCGATGTTTCTGCACCAGTCACAGTTCCAAAACCATAGATATCAATTCAAATAAATCTGACCTCTTCAAGGCAGCGGAGATAATATCTACTTTGTCAAGACCCCTCACGCACGCAGCTCGGCCGCAGCAAGCCACGCAGGAGATCAGAAAAGCACTCGGACAATAAAGTGCTTTCTAAGATTCTTGACTCTTACCGCACATGAAAATCGACGCCTAATCATTGGAGAAGTCAGTACAAGATATACTAAGAGTGCAAAGATGTTCACCAAGTTCTAGCCATCTTCGAGGTGTCACAAAAGAAGAAATAATGTCGCTACCAAACTCCGTGTCGTTCAGACCAACCGCCTATTGGCCAAAGATGCATCGAACGGTGAAAAAGGCTTGACTTGGTGCCCATGCATGATGCGGCCGCCCGTTGCCCCGCCGGGAAAGTCTATCAATCTGGGCGTTTCGCTAAAGTAGACTGGTTTTGGGTGTTCAGTGGTCGAGAGCATGATTTGCATGCATGATTCTGGGATCTGCGCTAGGGAATAGATGAATGTTTTTATATTATGGGTAATCAAAGCTTTCCCATCTCCGAAAACACAATTTGCCTTCTCGGAGATCAACAGCCATTTACTGGTTGCTACTACATCTAAGCTCCAATTTCTCTCCACAGCGCGATACCATTTCACAATGCTTTCCCTCACCTCAGTATTATTCACCGGTGCCTGCATCCTCGCCACACCCCTCGTACAAGCAGCCCCCAGCCCTATAGCAACCAAGACCCCAAATTCGATCGTAGCAGAGTGTGTCCTCCCCCTCCTTCCCCCCTAACGCCCGTCACACCCTAACATCCAATTCCCAGATCCAACATCGTCGGCCTGCGCATCGAAGGCGCCAACAGCACAATCTACGAAGCTCCGATCTACTCCGGCCCGCGCAACATCACCACCGCCAGCGGCGGCACCCACCTCTGCGACGGCACCAACCTCAACACCAACCCAACCCCCGGCAACACCCCCACAGACGCCCTCGACGCCGCTTCCAAATTGGCAAAATTCCCCTACAACGGCACATTCCACCCGAATTTCGACCATTATTTCATAACCTCCATTGGTTCCTCCACGCAAACATCTACCGAATTCTGGGGACTGTTGGTCAACTTCCAATTCACACCTGTGGGCGGCTGTCAGTATGAGATCAAGCCCTGGGATCAGGTGTTGTGGGCGTATAACGCGTTCAGTTTGAAGTATTTTTTGAAGGTGACGCCGAATAAGATTGTGGCGAGGAAAGGGAGTAGTCATGTTGTTACGGTGACAGATGGGATGACAGGCGTGCCTGTTGGGGGCGCGATGATTGATGGGGTTACGACTGCGGCGGATGGGACGGCGACGTTGACGTTTGGGAAGACGGGCGTATTTGAGTATAAGGCTACGAGGAGTGATTCGTTGAGGAGTAATGCGCTTTATGTTGCTGTTGCTTAGATAAGGGGGGGGGAGAGGGGGATGTGGACGATGTGTGGTGGGTTTGATCGCTTTAGTCGGCGTAGTGTAGCATAATCATGATGGTGATGGTATCAGTATTGGAGGCATGCGGAAGTCCAGGACATTCCTCGATTGTCGTGCCTGTGCGTTCGGATCTATTTCCCTGGCAAGAGATCAATTCATCGTTCCATTTCAAGCCTACTTTCGGACAATTTCTGAGGGTATGTTCATGACAACAATGAGTTTGAGATTTCTTGGTGGTTCAAGCCTCCAGAATCCGCAAGCCAGTTGGGGACCAGTGCTACAGCTCGAGCTCTGAAAGGTGCTTGTTCGGCGCCGACGCAGGCTCGTCTGGTAGTAGGCATGGATTCCTTCCACCTTGCAGAACATATTTCCCTATGTCTTTGGCAAAGCATTGCATTCGGTCGAATTGGATTCGAGCTATCATTTGTCGGCTTCCCTATGCGATAGCCCACTACAATACTGAGGTGGGAGATCTGCTCGAATAAAGTCCAGACTTTTTAGTCGCCAACGCTGTGCTAAGCTTAGATGCGAATGCTCGAATGATGGCTAAAGCGGGAAAGATGAGAGATGCATTCTGGTGCTCAAATACGCAGCAACACACTGCCATCGTCCCCCAAGGAGCCTAATATTTTGAAAAGCTATATGCTCCAAATTCGGCAATCTGAGTGTGATGGGTTAAACAATATCTTTCTGCAGCCCGCGCAATTGAAGAATTCTTAGGTTAGTCCATTGGCCCTCATGATGAAAGATCTGATCTTGCGTGAAACGTTCCCATGCCCCCAGAGAATTGTAAGGCAGCGACAAGACCAAGCTACGCAATTGAGGCATCGAGTCGAGGAGGATTTGCAGACCTCTCCAAGGATAACTGGGCATCTGTTGGCGTCTCTTGTTGGTTGCGAGATCGAGCTGCAACTTCTCGACACTCGAGAAGGTCTTAACGGTGCAATTGACCAAATTGGACATTACGCCATCCCTTACAAAGAACGCAAGCGGTGTAACATCTTCTAAAATGATGCTCTTAAAACTGTTTTCTGCTGAGTACAACGCTCTCACTACTGCCCAGTATGCGTTGAATCCATCGAGGCCCGAAACCAAATCCGGTTCGCTCTGAGGATGCTAATCTGGATCATCCCATGTCCAATTCAATGGGCTGGCGTAGAACTTGTTCTATGATCGACGAAAGGGTGTTCGTTGATTGCGTCTCTCGTGAACACTGTACAAAGTGGTCCTAGTGCCCCAATCACTGCAAATTTCGACAGACTCCAGACGGTCGAGTTTACGCAGGCCAGAGACCAATGTTCGGAAAAAGTCTCCTGACCGAAAGGAGTACTGCTCGTATTCAGTACGTTGGAGCCATTAGCGGTACCTGTTCTTGATAAAGTGATAATCCACACACTGCTTTGCTAATAGCGTTAGGGTTTCGCGCGTTTGGGTCTCACTGCGGAAGGCATCGTTGGTGGTGGGATTACATCCAGCGATGAAGGAATGAACTCAAGGATCTAAAGATGTCGAGCCAAGCTGCTCGTTGTATTGGCTAAGTGCTATTATCTAGTAGTAAAGACTCTGAATGTAAAGGAATTTAGAAGTGTGGGAAAAGATCGTGGCGTCGTATTCGATTCTTTGGGGACAAATCCTCAGCTCAGGATGTTGCGACATGGAGGTGAATGCCTCGATATCCTCTTTTCGAGGTGAGATGTAGATCTTATCGGACAAGTACCTCGAAGCTGCACAGCACCATGACCTTCACGCTTGTCGAGCAGTCTTCAGATCGAGATTTGACGGACACGAGCTCGCTGGGCAAACCCATATCGAAGCTCGACACCGTTGTATCGGTAGAGACTTTATGGCAGTGATATCTCAACTCTCCCCTTGGCTCCACTTGAGCAGCAAGAATGGATGAATGACAGAGCAACGGATGTATAGAATTAAACTCGGAAATGCACGGTAAATTCTACTTGAAGATTAGCCGAAGTATCGCCGCTCTCGATCGAAATGGTTCAAGGCACAAGGCTTGGTATCGTCTCCATTGTGCCAAACAAGAACATGTCAAGGGGCCGACAACCTGATTGATCACGAGATTGTCTCAAACAAAACGACATCTGCATTAAGTCTTTGAAATGGGCAAGTACGCAGACTCGGAACAGTGGGAAGACATTGTCCCCATTCCCCAAGACGATGGCGGTCCAAATCCATTAGCTGCAATCGCCTACACCGATGAATACAGCGAAGCAATGTCATACCTAAGAGCTGTCATGGCCAAAGATGAGAAATCAGACAGAGTACTCCCGCTCACAGAAGACATCATTCGAATGAACCCAGCGCACTATACAGTCTGGTATATCAAAATCCAAGGGCTCTTGAGCTTCTGTGGCTGATCGACTCATGCTAGGTTATACAGAGCAGACATCCTTTTCGCTCTCCACAAACCCCTCCTCCAAGAACTCGAATGGCTTGACACCATCTCTCTCAAACACATCAAGAACTTCCAAATCTGGCACCACCGTCAAGTCATCATGTCGCACATTTCCACCCTACCATCAACTGAAACTGCCTTCTTAGCCCGCATGTTCACCAAAGACGCTAAAAACTACCACGTCTGGTCGTACCGCCAGTGGCTCGTTCGTCACTTCTCGCTATGGGATTCGGAATTGCCGTACATTGAGGAGCTATTGAGGGCAGATGTGAGAAACAATAGCGCTTGGAATCATCGGTGGTTTGTGGTATTTGCACGGCATACGGATCCGGAGAAGCATAGTATTAAGAACGGGGGCGCAGACTCGGAGGTGGAGGCAGAGATTGTGGAGAGGGAGATTGAGTATACGAAAGCGGCGATATTGATGGCGCCGCAAAACCAATCGCCATGGAACTATCTACGAGGAGTGCTGAGGAAACAGGGCAAGGGGCTGCTGGGGATGAAGGGGTTTGCGGAGCAGTTTGCGGATTTGGAGAAGGAGGACGAGGTCAGAAGTAGTCATGCATTGGATTTCCTTGCGGATGTGTATGCTGAGGAACAAGAGAAGGAACGCTCGGGGAAAGCGTTGGAGTTGCTGGCGAGGAGGTATGATCCTATACGGAAGAACTATTGGGATTACAGGAGAAGCTTGCTGGGGTTGGGCCAAGTCGGGGCGTGAATCCAGTCTCGGTCGAATCTTGACAATGGAATACCAATGGTGCAGGTCACAAAAGATACCCACGGCCTGCTGAGTGTTCGGTGTTTGATGACTTGATCTAACCTAGTTTCCTCTTTACGAGGATTATTCGAGTATTCTATACAGTCAACTTCCAACAATTTGTTTGTCTATGTTCTATTCTTCCCGTACCAATCCAAACCCTTGCTAATGCATTTCGATATGGTATTATCACTCAAGCAAAGATTCCACAGCGAAATTCGTCATGGTTTGGCCGTTCGAGGCACCGTACGAGTGATAACTGGGGGCACTCAGAGTGCTTGGGACACCCTTGTCATCAGTCGTCTGCTCCTCCACACCACCATACTTCTGCCGGAACTCCATCAGCATTTCCAGCGTGATGTTTGACCCACCGCAGACGACAATGACAACCTTGCTCTCAGCAGTCAATCGTGGCAGCAATTTCTTCAGTTTGCCGTCGTAGCAGACAGCCACGGAAACCCCACAAGCGGGCTCAACAATCATCCTCTCATCATCTGCAAGTCTCCAAGATCCCATGCAAGCCTCTGCATCCGACAGCACCACACTCCTAACATTCTTCTTTTGCCCCAACTCGAATGTCTTCTCTGCAACTCTCTTCGCCCCAAGACTAGTCGCAATGCTAGTAATCTCAGGCAGCGTTACCAGCGCCTTCTCTTTCAGCGCTGTTGCCAAAGATGCTGCACCCTCAGTCTCCACAGCCAGCACACTCACATCACTCCATCCCTTCTTCTTCAATCCGATTTGTAGACCACAAAACAACCCTCCACCGCCGACACTACATACCACCGCATCCGGCCTCTCCTCCAACTCCTCAACAATGGTACTAGCCCCCTCCCACACATCTTCATGGTCAAAGGGCGGGACATAAACCCCATTCTGGTCCTTCGCCAGTAACTCCTCTCTCAAATATTTATCCGCCTCAACCCAGCTGGCGCCGTGCTGTATCACATCCGTTGCGCCCGCCGTCTTGATCTTCGCAATCATGAGGGGTTTGGTGGTGAGAGGCACGACAACTGTAGCAGGCCGGCCAAGTGAGTGGGCGGCAGTCACACAGGCGAGGCCGGCGTTGCCGCCGGATGAGGAATAGAAGTGGGTGAGGGAGGGGTCAGGGTGTGTGAGGAGTGATTGGAGGATTAGGTTGCCGATGCCGCGGGACTTGAAGGAGGAGGCGGGTTGGAGGTTTTCGAGTTTGAGGAAGATGCGGCTGTGAGGAGTAATCAGTAAAGATTCAGTGAGGTGCGTGAGCCATCTGACTGGGGCTTTTACCATCCTGCGGCCTTGGACAGCGCTGATGACTCAATCAGAGGAGTGGGGATCCAAGGTTGGGGGAGGGCTGGTGTTGCCATGCTGCCCATCTTGAAGAACAGAGATTTCTAGTACTTGTAGTGGTTTAGATAGAACTCATGTAGCGATCGGAATCACCGCATATTTATATATTTGAGGTGGGGAGAATAGGATAGAGATTTCCTGGGATGTAGCAGAACTGGAAAATTGATAGGCATACAAGATTAAGATATATACAGTCAATCAGAAAGGAACAGAGATAGCAGAAGACGCGACTATGTCGTGGAACCCAGGTGCACCCACTCTTATCTTTTGTATCTAAGGTATCACATATTTGAAGGACTGTTGGAAGGACGCGGGAGTCAATTGACTCTCCGGGGTCGGCTAATGGACGCTAACATCGGCAGGCTTCTTTTAACATGGCCGTCGAGTTCTACTTTTGATATTCCGCTTGAGGGCTGTGTGGTGTGTATGAGGCATTCTACCACGCAGTGATGACTGTACGTTTTAAGGATTGGGTAGGCTGGGGTTGCTGTACAGTCACTTCTGTTGTTTGTATGGTGGGTGAGTGTATGTTCTTGGAATATCAGGACGCTGATGTTAATCTTATGGCTTACTTCATCTTTTAGATGTTGTTCTGGCTCCTTTATTAGAAAAAAGGCCCTTTCCCACAAGAATTAGTCTAGAAACTCGGCTTATTTCTCACATTGTATTGACCCCAATTGCTCCTTAGCAAACCAAGAATTTGTACCAGCCACAATTTGCCATTGGGTTTTTTTGCAACATCCGTCTTAGTTTCGGAGTCTTCGCTGCAGAATTAGACAAGCAGGAACGGTTCCGACCAACTGATTGGCAACTTTGGTGCTTACTGTTCCAGCAACGTGCCAAAACCCGTACCCTTCAGTATAGCGATACGGCAAGTTTCGACGCTATTTTAAGTTCAATACATCACAATCGATGAATTAGAGGACGGCAACATCTTTTCCAAAACATCTATCGCTGTACTTGGAAATATCTCAAAGTGAGTCTGTCATAGGGAACACGGGAACGTAAGATGGATATACTTGTATAGGCCCTGTATTTTCTTGAGCTGAGTTCATTTATCGCAGTGTAAGTATAGCAAATCGCAAGGAAGAGGACGGTACCATCTTATAAAATCCTCTTCTCGAGCGATATAGAATATGTCTCACCTGACTATAAGTCACCATAAGGAAGCTAAAGTATCTTGTGTAAAGAACAATAGAGCATTTTTGTCTCAGCATTAAGAGAATTGATCGACCGGAGAGGGTAATTGATCAATCTCCTCACCTTACTATGTTTGTTTATGTGCGTTTGCGTTCCAGAAACTGGCACCAGCCACTTGTAGTCTCTCCAATATAACAAGTATTTCACGGTTGTTATAAAGATTTGACAGATTGATAAGCAAACGTAGACTGCAGTTGTCGAGAGTGCATTATTGCCCTGGTTGGTCCAGACCCCACCTACGCCGGAGAGAGGAACGTAGCCTTGTCCCGGCCAGGCCCCAACTAGATTAGATAATCACAACTCGATACACAACTCTCAAGCAACACACATTGATCTTGCATTTCCACAATTCTTCATGGTCCAGCCCATGGAGCTCATAGACGCGGATATCCCCTTCTATATCCTTTCTTAGAAGCAGTGCGCTCACGTCTTCTTACTCGTACAACTCGATACCACGTGCATGCCTTTCAAATACATCGTTTGATAGCACCGCGCTCACCTCTTACCATCAGATAACATGTCACGACCAAGCAGACACGGTCCTTTTCGGAAGGTCCCTGCTGAAGTCCGAAGGATGATATGGCAGTACGCCGTCACCGAATCAAACCAAGCCATCCGACACCCAAGCTACCCCTTCGCCATCCCCCTCTGCAACGCCATCCCCGCCTACCAGATAGAGACCTACCCGGAATATCTACGAAACAACAACTTTCTCCTCGAACCCTCTCAAGCCTCGGTGAATTGGGTCGAATGGATCGGCCAAGCCGCTCGAAACGACCCTCTCCAGCTCACCATCGCCAATCTCGAAGACGTCCCGGAGGAGGTCCAAGAATGGCTCTTCGTCTACCTTTCCCTGTGCAAGAAGCTCGATCTGACAATCCTCTCCGGCTTCTGCGCCCTCGAGGACGCGTGGGATAACGCAAATCTGAATCCGATGCACGGCTTCGCTCGAGTTATCGGACCGCGCAGCTCCAATATGTTGCGCAACTATACCCTCTGTGAGTCTCACACTCATCGCATACGCCTCGGACTAGTCAGACGGGCTAGGTATGTTGCTCATTTGCAGCGTCAGGCTGAATGGGAGGCGCGATGGCATTGGTCTCGGGTGTGGAGGAAGGTCAAGGAGAATTTTGTGGCGGGATGTGCCCATGAATGCCAACATCCTGCGTATTGGGGGGCCAGTAAGACTCAATCGATTATTCGTTTGGCGAGTGCTGGATTTGTGTACGATGGGGACGTTTGTTATGGGTGTGTCAGGGAGGAGCTGAGGAGCGTCAGGAAGGGGCAAAAGGTGGCAAAAGATGCCAGAGAGACGGACTTGGCAAGGCAAGTCAGGGAGGTGGAGGTGGCATGGCAAATGCTAGGATGAGAAGAGCTATGTGGGGGAACGGATGCTTGCAGATTGTTTAGGTCGTATCCAGCTATCAATTGAGCATCAGGTTAAAGGTGCACATCTTTCCCCACCTTTCAGACTTCGTGAATGATTGTGTGCCACAACTGTGACCTACGATCCTTCAGGGTTCCACTTCTATCTGTATTCTACTTTCCCTGTTATCAACCTGCCGAACAAACTAATGTACATCTTTCAAAGTAGAGGAACGACTCGTGTCTGGATACATCTTATCATGACCCCTGCGCTGATCAGAGATGGCTCTAAGTGCTCGTGCCTTGCATAATCTACCGGGTCCCGAAACCAGTCATATCATCATCAACATCGAGAGCCAGTGCGAATAGAGTGGTAAAGACTGAAAGGATGACGAGAAAGGTCCCGAAGCTGGTGGGAGTGAGACGGAGAAAAAAGGTACATGCATCGTGTGCGTTGGGATCCTGGCTGAGTAATACAGGGATTAAAGTATGCAGGAGCGATGTCGACATTCTCTTACAAAAAGTGGGTCTGACGCCTGCTATCGTCGAATCACTTTGCGGCATGAGATTAGCAATGGTAGCCCTACGGGATTCCTTTTTTCTCTCCTGCAACAAGCTTAACATCGAGGTCAAGCCTCCACATCTTCTCGTCGCCTCCGCTACTTCTTCACAACCACTAATATCAAGCTGACACTCACTGTTTACCCTCACTCTCACTTGACGTCGTACCTCACACATCATGGCAGCGACAGCCCGCACCTTCACACGTCTCACCGCTCGTTCAACGCCCCTCGCCTCCTCCCTCAAAACTCCCGCTGCACGCAACACCTGTCTCAACCTACCACGCCAACCTTTCCAACGCTCCTCTCGCCGTGGCTATGCCTCCGCTCCGCCAACCAAGTCACGTACTGGCCTCTACGCCACCCTTGTCGGCCTCGCAACAGCAGGCGGCGCTGGCACATACTTCTACTTGAATAACGGGGGCATCACAGAGCTGAAGAAGGGCAGCTCTGGCGAGTCAAGAGGCGTCTTCACACCAACAAAAGATGACTACCAGAAAGTGTACAATGAGATCGCAAAGCTGTTGGAGGAGAAAGACGATTATGATGACGGCAGCTATGGCCCCGTCATCGTGCGCTTGGCATGGCACTGCAGTGGCACGTATGACAAGGAGACAAATACGGGTGGCTCAAACGGCGCCACAATGCGCTTCGCTCCAGAGGGTGACCATGGAGCCAATGCCGGACTGAAAGCTGCTCGCGACTTTCTCGAGCCCGTCAAAGGTACGCCTACATATTCCCCTTCTACCTCCCAACGCTTGCATGGAGTTTCCCCACTAATACTCTCCGACAGAAAAGCACCCCTGGATCACATACTCAGATCTCTGGACCCTCGCCGGCGTGGCAGCCATCCAAGAGATGCAAGGTCCCACCATCCCCTGGCGTCCAGGCCGCACCGACCGCGACGTATCAATGTGCACGCCTGACGGTCGCTTACCGGACGGCGCAAAAGGGCAAGACCATCTTCGCGCCATTTTCGGCCGCATGGGCTTCGACGACCGTGAAATCGTTGCCTTGAGCGGTGCCCACGCCCTTGGGCGCTGCCATACTGACCGCTCAGGATTTGAGGGGCCTTGGTCTTTCTCTCCTACGGTTGTCAGCAATGATTATTTCCGTCTGCTGCTGGGCGAGAAGTGGGCCGTGAGGAAGTGGAATGGCCCCAAGCAATTCCAGGATGTCGGCACCAAAAGCCTCATGATGCTGCCGACGGATATGGCGCTCGTCAAGGATCCAGTGTTCAAAAAGCATGTAGAGCGCTACGCAGCCGACGATCAAGTGTTCTTCAAGGAGTTCCGAGATGTGATCATGAAGCTCTTGGAGCTTGGTGTGCCTTTTACGAGTGGGGAGGGAGACAGGATGGAGATGAAGCCCACAGCCGCTTAGGTTGGAGGGCAGGGAGCTGCATAGCGTGGTGCATGTTCGGAAATAGAACAATGCTTCAGTCTTCGGCAACATTATACTTACAGCTGTCAAGCGAGAGCATGTTGCTGTTGCAAATTCAGTACTCTTTCTCACATCAATAATCTGAAGAGGGACTTGCTGCTTATTCTCGCGTATCATTGAGAGCGAAACTTGGAATTTGCTGACGCTCAAGTCACAGGTAGCTGTATATATCGTCAATTGCGTGGGTAGTAGTGGTGTTTGATACCAGGGCGGGCTTATAGGGCGGTGATGTCCTTTACTTCCCTGGATAGATCAATCAATCTCGTGGTGACACTCCTTGCAAGACTTCATATTTATGTAGAGGCCAACAGCTTAGACTGGGGATTGAATGCGTCTGTGCAGCATGTCTATACCCAACGGCACGTTCACTTTGACTTCCATTCGGAATTCGCATTTTCATTCTCTATCTGCTGAGCTAAAGCTAAAGTTATTGACAAGACTGGATTTGGTGAGTACATGGGCGTTCCTTAAGTGATGCAACTATTAGTTGCCGATGACCTCCTCATCCGCGCATGAATTTTGGGAATCCGCTTTGTTGGGTATCGTGCTATGCATGATAATGAACGCAAGCCCGATGATGCTGATACTGATACTGATGCTGATGATGCTGACGATAAAAAAGGATACGTGACTGACGCAGGCCCGATTCTGATGATGAACAGGGAATCGGGAGTGATGCATGGGTCGGCAGCCCGATGCTGATGTCGAAAAAGAAGAATCGTGAAAGACGTATGCCTCTGCAGGATTGCCTAGTAGGCGAGGAGGGGAAAGAGCTCGCGAAGAGTGGCGTAGGTGGCAGTGCCAGCGAGGCGCTTCATCAGCTCAGGGGCACGCTCGATGCCTTCGAAGTTGAACATCTCCTTGATCCACTCACCCTCATCGTGCTCGTCCTCATAATGATCGCATAGTTCGTCAAATATGTAGTCCATGCCGTCAACTTCTTCGCCCTCTTCGTTGGTGGTCTCACTGCAGACGCCGCAGTGGAAGCCATCGAACATGCCTGCGATGTCGCAGTGTTTGGCGCAGAACGTGAGAGCTTCACGCATGCGCTGGAGGAATACCGCAGGAACTTCGTCGACTTCTCTGACATGTTCCCAGCGCGCGCGCGCAAAGTCCATGATCATGGAGGCCTTGGTCTTGCGATCGATGTTTCCCAGGTTTTGGAGTCTCAGGGCAGCGTAGAAGATGCTTGGAATGAAATCATCTGGTTCTGGGCCGAGCATGGAAACGCCATGTTGGACACCAACGGACTCAGGTTCATCAAGATACTCGAGTTCTCCCTTTCCTTGTAGATCCCAGTGGCCGTCAGACTCTTGGTGGGAGGCTAGAATGGGGAGGTTTCGAGGCCACTCAACACACATCCAGACCTTTTCGAAGTGTCCCACCCAGTCAAATTCGCGTATTCGTTGGAGAAGTTCCGTGATGCTCCCGGTAAGGGGCGCTAGGCCTGGATGCTTTACCGGGGAATTCAGCTGCCACACGGTCAGGGACCTTAGGTCTGGATGCTCTATATGATCAACATTTATGTGGTCCTCGATGAGTTTGGTGAAGGAGTAGGAGTCAGGCGGCAAGATACTACCATCCAAGCCAAGGTCCTGCGGGCAGCCAGGGCATCTGAGCGCTGTGGCTTTCTCAGTGGCAACTCCGCGCCCTTTCACTCTGTCGAGCATGGGCATTATTTTCGTCTGGTAGATCATCCGAGCGTCATCCATGATGAGGCGGTGTTTTCCAAACAACCCATCCGGCTTATTCTCGCACTGCTGGTAGGCTTCGTACACACGTCGAAGAATAACGGCCACCAGATCTTGGTCAGCAATCCGTGAATTCTCTAGGATCACTTCTTCCAAGACTGCATCTGCGATAGAGAGAACGCAGCGTTGTTCTGGAGAGTCGTTGAATTCGCGTCTGTCAGCCATTAGATCAAGGTTCTCAAGGAGTTGCTCTCTGTAAAGGTCCAGAAGGTCGGCTTCGGCTTCTATTCGCTCTTTCTCAAGTTTGCAGCGCAAAATCATCCAGGATTTCTCGGTGGGTTCGTGCGGTGAAGCCACAGCTGAATTGTATGATTTGCACAGTCGAACTGCTTCAGCAGCCATTGGGGGGTCCATGAGGGCGGCTTGCTCCTCAAAGTACTTGGCGCGCTTTTCTCTGAGTGCCGCTGCTTTCTTGACCTTCTCAGCTCTGACGAGTTCCTGCCAATTTTCAATGGCCTGGAGTTTCTTGACTAAATAGCACAGTGGTCAGTTGTCGCGGTAACAAGAGGGATATTAAGCAGCGCCGTGACAAGTGACAAGAAGTATCTACGGCTCAAGCAGGAATGCAGCTGCCGCCAGGGTATGCAATAGATAGAAATCAGTGGGCAGTGTGCGTACCGTATGCCTTGTTGGCTTCCTTCTTAGCTTCGAACCATTCCTCAGCCTCTGCTTTAGTGGGGCTACCAGCAAGAAATGTGTCGAGCTTCGTCATGAATGCTTTGTATACCTTATCCTCATACATATGATATCGCGGGGTGCGGGACTCCCTCGCAGCCCAGTCTGGGACTTCGTCCACTTCGAAGTCACCAACCCACTGGTAATGATGCCAACTGTCGTACTTAACTGCGGGAATGCAATCGGATAGGGTAAATAGCTTATCCATCGGCGGGAGTCGCTGACGAAAGATACTGTCCTTCTCTCTGCCCTACAGAGAAATAAGACATCAGCTAAAGTGACAAGGCAAAGAGAGGTCGATAGACATTAAGCTAGCGCGAGATGCCACGGTCGGAAAGGTGTGGCAGGGGGAGTTAGTGACCAAAGCAGTATGCGTCTTTCAAATACGAACATTGAGGGGATAGACTTACTTTCACTGTGAAGGCAGCGTGACAACTTGCACACCATCTTCGCTGATATGCCCAATAAGTCCGTCGTGCCATGGAATCATCACAGCCCTGGCAGCCAACATCAGTGAGCCTGAGCGAAGTCAAAGTCAGTACTGATCTCACATGACGGAGAACGATTGACAAAAGTATTTAAGATGAACATCTTCGAGGGAACACCCTCATTACTCAAGGCATAGTGTCTGAGATCATTAGAAAGGAGAACACAACTTACAAATCGGCATACTGTCTCTCGGTGATCTCAGGTGGAGGGTCAGGATGGTCGGAGCCGTACTCTCGTAGACGAGCGAGTTTCCAGAGATTTTCTGAGTCCCCCTTGTGCTTGGACAGGATGTCAAGGCAGGCTTTCGAGATATGACGACCGACCTTGAGTAGAAACTCTGGAGGGCAGTGGCCTAGGATGTTTTTCCAGTGTTCGTAGGCAAGCGCGGTAGTGACTGGCTTGCTACGTAGCAGCTTTGTATCCACGCCATCTTTCTTAGTATACCGGATTTTAGCAGCCTTAGCTTTATTAGGAATTGAAGGTTTCTTTCGTCGAGCTGCGGCTTTAGCAATGTTGTATTGATCGCGGTCGGAATTGAGAGGCTCTATGCTTGAGGTTGTGTTAGGAGTGGGAGAGCCATCATTACGCTTCGATTTCTTCATTGTCGCTTCTTCGGGGGCGTCATCGTCGATAGCTTGAGCTTTACGCTTCTGCGGCTTTTTGTTGATAGCGGCACTGACAGTGTCGATGGTGGAAATTGCAAATTCCATCTTGATGTCTTTGTTAGGTGAATCTACCTTAATGGTAGTAGTCCGAGATGGAGTGTGCCAAGGCTGGAGACAGGATTGAAGTGTTCTAGAAACAACCTGATTCAGGGGAGCAAGAAGGACTCTGCGTGACTAGAGTGGAGGTGGGTGTTGTTGATGAAAGAAGAGACTGGTTGTGAGGTTTTGCAGAAGATGCTTCCATGGTTAAACTCCGGAAGGTCTAGATCGACAGCTAGGCCGGATGAATTCCGGCGTTGGTCTCTTAGAATTTACCTATGAATTCCCATAAACCTCGTGTACAGTCTTGATCTCGAAAACACATAGTGACAAAGCATAAGCGATTTTTTATACTTTTTATAAGGCTGCCCAATACAATCACTCAGACAACAATAACAGCAGAGTTCAGCTTTTGAGAAGATGCTCCGTCCGGCAAGAAATGGCAAGAGATAGCAAGACTTACAACAGCTGAAACTTGTTGAAAACGAGCGAGGAATGAACCCGGAGATGTCTTTTCTCTTAAGTCGCTTTACCATGTGAGAACTTTGAATCCTTTTACTGCAGCAAAGACAACCCAGGGTTGAGATTACTGCTCAGTGATGAGGTCTGCAAAAGAAGGCAGAACCCTGCAAGCAATTAACAGAAGAGAAGATTGATGCAAATGTTGTTGTTTTTTGCTTTCAGATCGACTTTGCCTGATTGACTCTCTCATCTGCTGTTCAAACCCTTACGGACTTTCTCGTTCTCGTCACGTTTGTTGATTGCAATGCACTCAGCCAATGTTATCGACGTCATGGGTCTCACCACTAAGAGATTGCTGCTCTGGTCTTGAAAGAGAGGTATGACCTGTGACTTGAGGTTCGCGACGTTCTCATGACTGGATTTCCAGTTCTCCTGTCCAGTTACGAGCACAAGCTTGGCATTCGGGTGCTGGGGATGGCAGTGAAAGGCGGCTTGATGACCAGATGAAAAGAAATATCAGCTGCCCCTGAAATACCTGGTCTTCGGTTGCGGCAATGCCGAAGGAGCTAACCCAGAAAAGGAATATGTCATGCATACCTTATCTTACTTTAAGCGAGATTTTCCATATGACGTGCGCTAACGGCTAAGGCGCAGGATGCGGGGTTGATCGTTGAAACTGGAGCCGTCCTTGGTTCAAAGTCTCTTGCTTGCAAATAGGACAATATCCCTGCACTTTCAAGTCTACTGGCTCAGGACACTATCACCCATTGTCCCTTAGTAGTATAGCAAAGCGCGTAAGTATAGTCTCGCGTCTCCCGAGAATGGTGCTAAGAACACTTGTAGAGCCATGTCCGGCTGCCACGGTTCCCCGCTAGAGGAGAAATAACAATATGGGAACAATTACTATGATCCTGATATCGCACCTCCTAGCATTGGATACGACGATGATCTTGGCGTGCAGTGCCCACCTCATACGACTCAGCGACGGCTAGTCACAAAAATCGATTTCCAAGTCATAACACTTTGGAATGCACGTCTAATTATAGACAGTGGTGGAGGTTGAACAGTTGATTATTATCTATGGTGTTGCTGTTGCTACATACTTGGTGCGTAAGGCTGGCTTACTAAGCAACGCTAAGCCTAACTAAGTTAGACTGTAGTAGAGATTCTGCCCAGATTCTGCCCAGATTCCAACACTCCCATTCAGAAGCGACGACGTCATATATCAACAACAGTACTAGTCCATTAGATAACACCCTCCATAGCTAGTCCTAGTATAGCCGGTAAATAGGCGAACTTATTAGGGCCTACCGGCTTCGTTATATAGTTAGTAACTATAGCCGACGTGTTAATATAGATAATTTCTAACTCATACGTTTCCGACACCAATTGCCTCATAAAATAATAGTAGTTCCGAATGTGCTTGGTACGCGAGTAGTTCACCGGGTTTAACGCCATCTTAATGGCTAACTAGTTATTAGTATTAAAGCGAATAAGGTTAAGGTTACCGTTATTATATCCTAGCTCCTTAAGAAATAGGCTAAAGAATAATAACTTTTTAGTAATATTAGCTTAAGCTATATATTTAGCTTTAGCTATTAATAGGGTATATAAAGTTTATTATTTAAATAACTAAATAATAGGTTTATTCTATAGCTATAATATATAATTTAATATAATACGACTAGTATCTTTATAGTCGGCCTATAAGTTATTAATCTAAAGTATTAATTTACTCTTAGAGTTAGGACTAGTATTATGGATATTCGGCCTATAGTATAATCCTAGGTTTATAGTACTAGCCAAATACTTATAAATTCGCTTTATAGTATTAAAATGAATACTAGTAGGGTTTATAGTATAACGACTATATTTATTAACGGTAAATACTAGATCGGGCCTAGTTATAATTACTAACTATTATAGTACTCCCACTAAGGATCTATATACTTTAGTCTCTTCTTTATCGGCTTCATAACCGTTGGGAGCCTTCTATATATCGTTACCCTAGTTTATAGGGGTTGCCGTCGGGTAGTATTTAAATATATTTATTTATTTAAGTAATTACCTAGTAAAGCTAGCCTAGTTAATATAAATAGTACGATTAGGACGATCGCGAATGACCTTTATACCTAAATACTATAAGATTTTACTTAAATACTTTATTTTAAAGCGTTTATCCAGCTATTACTTTAGTAAACTAGTACCGGATTTAGTAGGTATAAGAATAAGAATATCGTCGATATAAATAACTATTATTATTCCATTTTTATAAATAAATATTAAATAGTTCTTATCGAGATACTTATATCCATTTACCTAAAAGAAGGTACGAAGAGTATTATATTATTCACGGGGTAATTACTTAAGGTTATATAAAATATACTTTAATAGGTAGGTAATATTGCGATCCCTATTAATATATCTATACGGTTATTCGATATAGACCTCCTCTTATAGTAGTTTTTCTAGGAATACTGAAACTATATCTGAATACTTTATTTCCTAGTCGTATTTTGCCCTTAATACTAGTAGTATCCGCTAGCTTGAAGACTTTATTATTAATAAGAAGATTTTATAGTAATTAAGACCCTCGATTTACCTGAATCCCTTAGTAACCCAACGGGCCTTATATTAATTAGGTACTCCTATTGAATTTAGTTTAATTACTAGTATTTACTTTCCTAGTAGTACTTTCTTACTAGGTAGTACCGGAACGAGATCCTAAACCCTACTACTTATGAGGTTATTTAACTCTTCGGTAAATACCGTATACTATTTCTCCTTATCGGGTTTATTTAGTACTTCTTATATAGTTAACGGGACGATAGAAATATTATCTAGTTTAATTTTATTAATTTTTAGTATAAATCCGCGCTTAGTATATTACTTAATATTATAGAGTTCGCGATAATTAACTCTATCCCGGTTCCTGCTAGTTCTTAGCTACGGAATTAATTCTTTAAAATCATCGTCTAATATTTCCACTTTAGGAATTAACTATATTTTAGTTTCTTAGAAAGATACTTTAGCCTCGTTAGGTACCGATATAATTATAGGGCTATTAATAGTAGTCTTACTAGTAAGATTATCCTCGCTTATAAACTACACTAAAACTAAATTATTATTAACGGTATCTTTAGAAAAGAAATTCTAAATATTATTATACGTCTCACCCCCTAATTCTTTATTAATAATAATATCGTTAAATCTTACTTATAAGGCGCGAAAGACTTGCCTCTTTTTAGGGTCCTATAGACGGTATTAATTTAATTCTTTATAGCTAAGGAATTTGTATTTCCTACTTTTATTATCCAGTTTCTTAAGTACCGGATCCGTATTATATATATAGGTAACGCAGCCGAAAGTATATATATAATCGAGTCGGGGTTTGAATCCATACTAGGCCTTAAATAAGGTTATTCTATTAAGTACCTTAATAGGAGAGTAGTTTTTATAATAAACTATAAAATTTAGGGCTTCGCCCTATATGAATTAAAATAATCCGGTATTATTTAGAACGCTTCTCACTCTCCTAAATAAGGTGCGAAAAGTACGTTTAGTAACCGGGTTTTAATTTAGATTATAAGGAGTAGATAACTCCTATTAAATCCTATATTCTTTTAGGAAGTTCTGAACCTTATAATTAATATAGATAATTTTATTATCGGTATTTAGTCGCTTTACCGGATGACCTTAAGTTAATATCTAGTTTAGATAATTCTTGGTAGTAACTAGTGCGTCGGATTTTCTCTTTAGTATCGTTATAAACGTTATATCGGTAGCGTTATCTATAAAGGACTTAGTATAAAAGTATCCCTTAAGAGTTTATTTAATTAGTCCTCCCCCTGTAAAATTAGAGTATATAAATACACCCTTTATTATTTCCTGTTTATTAGGGTTCTAGCGACGAGGTTAATAAGACGGTTCCTTAGTCTATTTCTTTATTATATATAGTTCATATAACTTATAATCTGGAATTAATTTTTAAAGACGATTTACTTCGTTAATATTAATTCCTTTATTTATAGTCGCTAGCTTCTTTATATCCTATATATTCAAGTATACTAGACGCTAGTGTTATTTATCCCAAGAATAATAATTCACCGGGTGATTATATGACGATTTCAAAGTATATAGTATCTTCGAATACTTTAAATCTAGTAAATAGCTAGTATTAATACGCGTTCCTAATAGTACCTTCTCTTTACTAGAATTTATAATATTAAATCTACTATTTACTATAGTAGTAGAATATCCCTTTTATTCGAGAGTAGCGACTAAGAGTAGGTTATAGTCTATTCTAGGTATATAGTATATATTAATAAAGATAATTTAATCTAGTTTACTATCGATAATTATTAGATAGTGTATAGATCCTATACCTTTTATACAAAGGTATTAATTATTAATCCTATTAAGGGAATCGTTATACGGCTTATAGGATATGAACTTGGTTCTATCTTATAGTATATATACGTTAGAGGCGGTATCTATATAGACTGTGTCCTCCTTAACGTTATATATTATATCGGTATTAATGGATTTCTACTTGGCCGTAAATGATTTAATTAGTATAGAATTATCCTTATCCTGATTTTAAACTATAGTCTTATTCGACTTCTTTAGGTTCTCTTTTATAAGGGGTTCTTTACTAGCGGATAGTTTCTAGCCTTTAGAGCGTTATATAGGGTTAAGGAAGTAGTATTTATTCTTTTTATAACTAATATAGTTATAGTAAGTATACCTATCCTTCTTTTCATCCTTTTTATTATTATTAATAGTAGGAGGTATAGTAGGAGGCTTCCCTTTATTAAGTTTATCCTATTTACTAAATCTAGTTATAAAAGTATACTGATTTTCTTCCTTATCCCTAATTATCCGATTATATTAACCGATAGTAGTGGTTATATTATTAATATTAGGTTCTTGCTTCTCTTTAGTACCCTGAATTATAGTAAATAGTAAGGGAGCTAGACTCTCCTTTAAACCTATATAAAAGAAGGTATTAAGTATCTATTTAGGTACTATTAATCCTATTTTAAATAAAGTTTAATTTACTACCTTAATTTCTAAGGTATAAACCTCGATAATAGCGTATTTTAAAGAGTCGGCTTTTAAGATTTTAAATATTATTTTATCTCTAATACCTAGATTACTCTCGTTATATAACTTTATAAATATAGTTTATTAATTAATAATTATCTCGATATCTTCTATATACCTCTATAGGCCTTCTTTAATATAGAATATTATCTTGGTTATTATCTTAGTATTCTTTCTATCCTAGGCTTTAGCCTTCTTTTACTATACTATTAACTCTTTCTTATAATCCTCCTTTTCCTCTTTAATAGGGGGTCCTTCTATTTTTAGTTTTATAAGAGTAATAAATCGAAGCTCTTTACTTAATATTATTTAATCGATATTATCGAGGACGTATTTGCCCATTATTTCACGCTTAAACTTAGGTTAATTCTTCGGCCTACTTAGCTTCTTAATCTTAAACTCTAGGTAATCCGTTATAATTATTAATTACTACTATATAAACTAGATCCAAGGGTAGATCCAGGGGTATTATTAAGATTATTATATACGCGATTTAACTACTTCTTTAAACGTGTTCACTAAGGGGTAGCGAATACTAAACCCGGGTTTATAACCCTTTAGAATATACGTCTAATTATAGACAGTGGTAGAGGTTGAATAGTTAATTATTATCTATAGTGTTGCTGTTGCTATATACTTGGTGCGTAAGGCTGGCTTACTAAGCAACGCTAAGCCTAACTAAGTTAGACTGTAGTGGAGATTCTGCCCAGATTCTGCCCAGATTCCAACATAACAGTCCTTAGTATCCTCTACCTACTAGCTTTACTTGATAGAACAAATATTGCCCATGAGTAGTATCTTCCGGGGGCCCTTTGTCCCGTTCTGTAGTATTTTATGTTCTGAGTCACAAGATATCTTCTGGGGCAATCTGCTTCCCGCATATGTCTCGCAAATTAGTTCCAGTTCCGAAAGGGTAGAGCTGACCTTCATCAAGACGCGTTGGTACTTGGGCTACAAAAGGACTTGGGGCTGACCGGTACACAGCAAAACACCGCTCTGACCATCTTCTTCGTACCTTATGTCCTCTTTGAGATACCACCCAACATCTTGCTTGAGAAGCTAAAACCACACGTGTGGCTATCGCTGTGTATGTTCGGCTCGGCCTGGACAGCATCTGCCAAGGTGTCGTTACCAATTGGGCTGGGCTACTAGCTACACGCTTCTTCCTCGGTCTCACTGAGACTGGCATGTTCCTGGGGTCCTTCTACCTCATTGGAATGTGGTACAAGCGTTCGGAAGCGCAGAAGCGATACTCCTTCTTCTTTGGAAGCACAAGTCTGGCGGGTGCGTATGGAGGACTGCTTGCTTCGGCTATTGGGAAGATGGATGGTATGCGCGGCTATCATGGATGGCGTCGGATTTTCATTCACGGTATGCCTCTCCCCTGATCGCGTTGCCTTCTTTGACTTTCTGACGAATCCTGACAAGAGGGTGTACTATCTTGCGTGGTCTCCTTCGCTCTGTTCTTCATGATCCCAGACTCTCCGAATGAGGTAAAATGGTAAGCTACTAAAACAACATTCACTCCATACTCGAACTTTACTAAGGCTATCTACAGGCTGTAAGAAGATGAATGCGCTTACATTAAAGTCTGCCTTGGAAATGATTAAGGCCGTCCTCCTAGTGAGCGCCGAATAACCTTCACGGATGTCCTGAATTGTTTTTCAGACTTCAAATTCTTCATCGGTGGCTTCATGTACTTTGGCCTCATCGTCCCCGCCTACGGCTGTATGTTGTTCGCTCCTGAAATCATCAAGACCTACGGCGACAAGCAAATCGGTACCCAATTGCACTCTGTCCCACCTTGGGCTGCATCCTTTGTCTTTGCACGGAAAATAGCATACTTTTCTGACCTGCTAAACCACCGCTTTTTCTTCATCCTCATCGCAGTTGCGATGTCTATCGCCGGCTTCGCCATCCTACTCACCACCCACACGAATGCTCATCTCGAATTACGGTGCTTTGTTCCTCGTGACAATGGGTACCTACTCCGAGCTCCCTGTCACAGTCTGTTGGTTCACCTTCAAACTCGGCGGCCATCATCGACGAGCCGTTGGCACAGCGTGGTAAGTTGGCTTCGGCAACATCGGAGGCATCATTGCTACTCACGCTTTCTTGGCGAAAGATGCACGGTACTATGAGCCTGAGTACAAGATATGCATTGGCTTTGAATGTCTCAGCGCCGCGGCTTGCTGTTTGTATACGGTGATTTTGCTGGTGCAGAATAAGAATAGGGATAAAGCGACAACGGACCGGGGTTGAGGGAGTTCGAGGAGCCGGAGAAGGTGGAGCTGAGACCTGATTATCTGTATCTGTTGTGTTGAGATGAGGTGACGTTGCATTAATAAATCATCACGAAGAGATAAGGAAATACAGCCTAGCTATAAGACAATATGCTCCCCTTGCTTCCGACCAACATTGCTGCCAAGTAGGACCATTGGTTTTGACTTGAAATTAGCCCCTCCAACCACCCAGAAGCCCAGAAGCCCAGAAACCCCAAGGCAAGTCTTGAAGCTCGAAGTGGAAGAAAGTTGGTTGCTTGGATTGATTTGTACTCTACGCGTACCATTTTGGTAGGCAGGATGGTTGGGATGGGCTTTCACGTGATTTTCTTAGTAGGTCTTCTGCTGAGAAGGCTGAATCATACCTTGGATTAAGGCAAAGCTAAATATCGGTAGCAAGGCTACGTCGATGTCGATCATGATACTGGCTGCATAAGTTAGCTTGCGTTAAGAAAAACCTTACCAAGGCTCAGCCGCGCCAAGATCATGCATACGATCCTGCAGCGAACTGGGCTCGAGACTGTCCAATGGGTAGCCCATATTTTGACCTGGGCGAAAAGGGGCATTGGAAGGCGGCATTATTGGAAACGGAGCGGCCAATGAGGAGGTAGTGTCTCGACGGGCGAATCAAATGGCGGTATCTTGCTTGAAATGAGGTCCGAAAGCTCCAAAAATCGAAGGGGGAGTAGGGATATCTCATAGGCGGCGATTGGGGTAGGAGAAATGGGCGCACTACCGTTCTGCTGGTCCAAATTGAGCAGCCCGGACCTGCGAACAAGGGTGACATTGACAGAACTCAAGCGAATAAATCTTTAATTCATCAACTCTTTTCATTGGTCGTTAAGCTTGCTAGATCGAAAGAGAACTTTGAGAAACAATCGCCAACAGTTCTCCCAGTCTCATCGTATAATAGAACTACCACATCATTCACCTCTCCTTCCCGAAGCCCGTGCGATACTACAGCGGTGCAGTCAACAACATCTCCTCAACCCTGCTGCACAGATCGTGGATGGCGATTGCGTAAATGAGACTGAACCTTGTCCTTTCTGTAGCTGCCACCATACTTACATCCGGGAACAGGGCACTGGAATGTCTTCGAGCTGGTTTGGTATTTTTTTGCATGGCGCTCGAGGTCGGAGGGACGGCCGAAGGTACGGCTGCACTTAGGGCAAGTGGAACGAGCTCGATCAGTGACTTCGATAAACTGGTCCTTTAGCTCAAGACTAGAAGATGATATTATGGCCGACACATCTTTTCGGAAAATAATGCTAGACATAGTAGTTGATCGAATTGTGTCATTCTGGATCGCATTTGCAGAAGTTGGTGTGCCGCCTTGATTCAATCCTGGGCCAAAATCATTCGACGCTTGTGTAGCCAGGTCGTGGAAATGGGTCTGGACATGCACGTTGAGAGACTGGGCGGTCGAAAAAGCGGCGTCACAGTACGGATGTAGGCAAAGGTAGAGCTGCCCCCGCGTATTCACCGCTCTTTGATAATTTAGCAAAAAAAAACAAAAACCTACCCGTCCTCAGCTGCAGCAGATCCATGCATATGATAAGCAGGCTGCGGCAGACCGAGCAACAAGTTGGCAGTGCTGTGGTCCATAATCGAAAATGGGCGGAATAGTTTTGGAGCTAGAAGACGGCTGAGTGGGACGTGGCTGCGAGGCTGCAGGAAAAGGGCGACAAATGGGATTGTAGAGTCTAGCGGACCAATCAAATGGTCGAATTTGGGGAGAATGGAGTGGCAGAAAGGCCCAAAATCAGGGAGGGAGGCTAGATAATCTTATAGACGACCTTTCACTTTGGAGAAAAGGGCGATGTTCACGTGGTTCGGGTAATCACATCTTCTGTTTCTGTATTTGTCACAGGTTCAGATAGAGAGAGTAATCTGCAACGCGTTGTAGTTTATCTTAATCTGTCTGTCTGTAAAATAGTCCTACCATCCCACTTAGACAAAAGAGGGTAGGGTGGAGAAGACACGGCTCTGCTAAAAACCTGTTCTATTCTTCCACTGGCTGAAAAAAGTATGCCCCAAGACCATGGTAAGAGGCACAGGAGGTAGGCAAAGCCGTGGTGATTTTACGTCGCCGGTAGATTGAATGTAGAGACGGAGATGAGACCGCTGAAGTGAGGACTGGTGGACGCGAGAAAACATTGACAGAATAGTAGAGGCTTTAGTGATTACGTGCAGAAACAGGCCTTTTGCAAAGAATTGTTTCACGCACCTACATGGCTTCTTGTAAGCTGTCTATAGATAGGAAGAGGAAACGATGAAAGGGTACAGCAGAGTAGTGTGCAAAACTTCGGAGCCGCTAGCGCCCGCTTCCCGCTGAAAGATCTTCTGCGAAGTCAAGCTTACTTTACTTCTCTCTTCACATTTGTTGAGAACGCATAATCAACCGCCATCCCTGCCTGCGAGGCTCATAGGATGGTTGGTCATATTGGCGATCGAGAGCAATATGCAACCAATGACAATTGCTGCTCCGCAGGAACGACCGCAAGGCATTCAGTTGTGGAAGCTGTACCGGAAGCTGGACATACACCTAACCTATCATGACCACACCTAGGTGTATCCAGCCATCTAAGTACGCTGCTGCTCTCATTAGATCTTCTACCAAGGCGCCCATCGGCACCACGGCTCCATGCAGAACAGCCTTTGCCAGGATTGGCGTCCGTCGGCTTGGAAACAACGTGGGCAACAGTGCATGTAGAGCTGTACCTAGTGTTTGTGACTCCCTCGAAGCAGGCAAGGTGGGCGTTATTAGAGACTGTACCACTCGGAGATGGCCAGACGTGGGCTCGGAAGCTGTCGGGGAGGATGGTAGGTAGATCTTGAGAGGAACATGGCGAAGAGCGGCACCTTGGGCATATAATAACTTTCTTGAGATAGGATTGAACGTATTGAAGTCATCTATTGCTTTGTGATTAGCATCACCCATCGACATTTTGGCTTCAAGATGCTTCCAGTCTTACGTTCTTGTACCGCATTCCAGAGCTGCGTAGAGTCATCCTTGGACAACGACATTATACCTTTTGCAGTGCCATTCCTTAGAAAGTCCGCTTCTTTCACGCTGTTGATGTAGGCATCGTGTAACATCTTGCCCTCTGCATCTGGACGCACCAGTGCTTGTTCAGGCCATTCCGTAAAGTGTAGTGTAAGCCGCCAAGGTAGTCCCTCCTCCAGTCCCTCTACAAGTGAGCGGTCTTGAATATCTAGGTCTGAAGCCTGTGATGGTGGAGCTCCAGAAAAGAGATCGTAGAGCAGTCCAAGCGGATACTGCCATTTCAGGGGGACATCTTCGAAGGAGAACCAGCCGTCGTAGGGAATCCCATCAGGATTGATGAGAGATTGGTTGAAGAAGGTATGGAGACGTGGTAAGAGGAAAGGCAGATAGGAGACTCGGGGATAATGTATCTGGTAGGACAATCTTAGCTATAACTTGACTGACCTATGCTCTGGAGGACATACCAGGTATGGATCCGCCTGATCGTAGACACGGCATTCAGAGGCCGATAGACATATCTCTATCGGCAATGAGCCGTTCCAGACCGAGCTCTGTAAGTGCTGGGTGGCCTGTGTCGATGTCATGGAGGCGGACTCGACAAAGTCGGCCGCGGGTGATCAGGCTGCAGGAGCCAAAAGCTGAAGGTCCCGTGGCTCATCGTGATCACTGATATGCATCTCTCAATCCAATTATGCAACTTAGAGAATATTTGGCGTCTCGCGTGTCATGGACAAAGCTCAAAAGTGAAGGTTTTGCGAGGAGACGGTTCTTACCAGCAATTCAGCCCTAGCCCTATTCTACATGAGATATTTGGATGCTTGGGAGACGTCCTTTGCTACAACCCAACTCAGCAGTGCCAACCTTTAGCATGAACGGCCGTATTACAAACGGTGGTAGTGTGGATGTGCCCCCTCCACCCGAGCGACTCTCATCTCCTCCTCCGCCTCCACCAGATGTTGCAGTTCCGCCCGACTCAACGGCTCCTCCTCCACCCCCAGAAGATCTGCCACCTCCACCACCCTCAATTGCGAGTGGCAAACCACCGCCTGCTCCGCCTGATGTGAAGAAGATAAAGAAGGCTGGGTGGGAACTTAAGCAACCTCTGAGTGTAGAAGAGATACTACGCAAGAGAAAGGAAGCGGACGAAGCTGCTGCAAAGGTACGAATCCAAGTGTTCCCATTTCTCTATATAATATTCACCTCGTGCCTTACTCTAGTACATTCTCGAGCCGTGCTGATGTCTCGTTTGCTTTTTAGCCCAAATTCTTATCCAAAGCCCAACGAGAAAAGCTAGCTCTTGAGAAGCGCGCTAAAGGGATTGAAGAGCAAAAACGGAAGACCGAAATTGCTAGCAATGGTAATGAGCCCTTACAGAAGGGCGACCGTCATGAACCAGCCTCGGCTTCCAGAAATGGAGCAGCAAGGCTATCAAATGGAGTCAACGGATCGGCTCAATCTTCGATACCAACGGGGCCCAGAGCGCAACGAGCTGTCGAAATACCAACTGGACCTGCTTCAATGCGTTTCTCACAGCCGAACAAAGGCTATGACATGGCTCCTCCACCACCACCCAAGCCGTCTATCATTGGAACATCTGCCGCGAAATCGAAGCGACCTGCTATCGAAGAAGCCCAGCAGAACCTCATAAAGCAACGGTATATGGGCGCTGATCAAAATCAGTCTACCTTCTCCGCGAAGAAGAAGCGGCGGCGCACTACAGAGAAGAAGTTTAATTTCGAGTGGAATGCCGAGGAGGACACCAGCCCAGACTACAATCCACTATATCAAGCACGAGCTGAGGCCAACTTCTACGGTCGAGGCCGCCTAGGCGGCTTCTCAGAGGACCTTGCGGATGGTGCAGCTCATAGATATGCCAGGGCGCTACAAGAACAGGATCGTGACTCTGGGTCGGCTAGAGCGGAAGAGATGATGGAGATGGAGCGGAGGAGGAAAGAGGAGGGCGGTAGAAATGCTATTGACAAACACTGGAGCGACAAGAAGCTTGAGCATATGCGCGAAAGGGACTGGCGAATCTTTAAAGAGGACTTCAATATCAGTACCAAAGGTGGAGCTATACCGAATCCTATGCGGTCCTGGGGAGAATCTGGCCTGCCAAAGCGCCTCATGGACGTTATCGACCAAGTCGGCTACACCGAACCCTCAGCCGTCCAACGCGCCGCCATCCCTATCGCCCTTCAGTCTCGAGATCTTATTGGCGTCGCCGTGACCGGTTCCGGGAAAACTGCAGCCTTCCTCCTCCCACTTCTCGTCTACATCTCTGAACTCCCCACTCTCAACGAACTGACCAAAAACGATGGTCCCTACGCCGTAATCCTCGCCCCCACGCGTGAATTAGCCCAACAAATCGAAATTGAAGCTCGAAAATTTGCCACGCCCCTCGGCTTCACCTGCGTCAGTATAGTCGGCGGCCACTCTCTTGAAGAACAAGCCTACAATCTGCGCGACGGCGCCGAAATAATAATCGCAACCCCGGGCCGTCTAGTCGACTGTATTGAACGCCGCGTCCTCGTCCTCGGACAATGTTGCTACGTGATCATGGACGAAGCAGACCGGATGATCGATCTCGGCTTCGAAGAGCCCGTCAACAAGATCCTCGACGCCCTCCCAGTCGCAAATATGAAACCCGACTCCGAAGAAGCAGAAGACGCAGTCGTCATGTCCCAGCCTCTAGGCGGTAAAGACCGCTACAGGCAGACAATGATGTACACAGCCACCATGCCTTCAGCCGTTGAACGTATCGCGCGCAAGTATCTCCGCCGCCCGGCCATCGTCACCATCGGAAATGTAGGCGAAGCTGTGGAGACGGTCGAACAGCGTGTCGAATTCGTGTCTGGGGAAGACAAACGAAAGAAACGCTTGCTCGATATCCTATCATCTCGCGAATTCCAACCGCCGATTATTGTCTTCGTCAATATCAAGCGCAATTGCGATGCCGTTGCGCGAGATATCAAATACGGTGGTTTCTCATCTGTCACCCTGCACGGCAGCAAAACCCAGGAACAGAGAGAAGCAGCGCTACTTTCCGTTCGAAATGGTAGCACGGACGTCCTCGTCGCTACTGATCTAGCTGGTCGTGGTATCGATGTCTCAGACGTCAGTCTAGTAGTAAACTTCAACATGGCTACGAATATCGAAAGCTACACCCATCGTATAGGAAGGACGGGTCGTGCGGGGAAGAGCGGTATTGCGATCACATTCCTTGGTAATGAGGATTCTGATGTCATGTTCGTATCCTTGATCCCCTTTCTAGCGAGTCTTTTGCTGACGAAGTGATAGGTACGATCTTAAGCAAATGCTGTCCAAATCGTCAATATCGCGCATGCCAGAGGAGCTGCGGAAACATGAGGCGGCCCAGCAGAAGAGCCAGAAAGGTAGTGGGCAGAAGAAGATTGAGGATAGCAGTGGGTTTGCTGGGAAGGGTGGGTGGCAGTGATGTTACCTTCACGGGGCGCGTAAGCCGATGCGTATTGTCTACCATAATTTCGCTGGCTTGAAGCCTAGCAGTCCAAGACATCACGTGTGTGAAGCTGCAGGGGATTGGATCAAAGTGCCCACGCTCTAGAATTCTGACTGTGACGATGGTAGAAATCCACGAGATGTGCTCCTAGTCATCTAAATGACCAAACCATTGACGAATTCTGGGATCATCTCGAGCATGGTACGAGCAATCTTAGAGGATAATTCCGAATGCTTTGGCTCACTTTAGCATTTACGAGCCAAATATCACCAACAGCAAAAAGGAGTGTCATGGATATCATGCTGCACTGTGAGAATCTCATACGAGTAGCATTGAAATTGGAGTAGACAAAAATGCGCTAATCATGGATCATTTGCCCACGTCATCTCATAACAAACAAGAAATAAAGGCGATCCCAGGACGATGCCTCACGTTTGGGGTATAATTAAATCATAAAGAACGCCTATCTCTCCAGAAGAACACCATTTGTTTCGTTATTCCGGAACGCCGATTCTGCTCATCGCTTGTACACTGGAAGTTCCTCGTTACTTGAGGCGTGCCCATGCGATGGACTAGCCTCGAGATAGCCGTGATCAACGCGCGACCGATCCTCTGTGGTAACTGGAGTAGCCGCACTTTCTGCAATTGGAATTTGCTCTTCAGTATTCGGCCTACTAGTAGGTGGGAAGTTGTCTGCTGTCTGAGGTACTCGAGGGTCATTGACGTCGAAGAAGTCATCCTCGTAAAGAACTGGCGCTGATGGCTGAGGTGCTTGAAGGTCATTTTCTTCGTTGCCGGCATCTTCAGCTGGAGGGGAGCTCGCGAGCGCCAGCAATCGTTGACGCTCGAGCTCCTGCTTGTCCTCATGAGGATCTGGGATTGACTGAGCAGCAGCGTTGCTCGGTGCGTTACCATTCGAAAGAGCGAAATGGTTGGTTGAAGGGCCCTCATATGCTGGCGCGGGAGGCCCAAGACCGTATCTGCGCATGAAATCCTCTTCGTCAATGGCCGGAGGCGCCGATGGTACAGATGAAGGAGCTCCATCATGCTGTGGCGGCGCGCTTGGAAGTAGTCTCTGCTCAGCTCGCCTCATTCGAGCTTTTTCGTCAAGGTCTTCTTCAAGTTCTGGAGGTGTAATGTAGGCTATTTGCTGCTGGCTCGTGTCGTTGACTGGCTGCTGCTGTTCCTCGTCCAACGTTTCAGGGAGGCTTGGTCGGCGGTTCCGATCAAAGCTTGGGTCCTCAGGATCCTGCTCACGGCCAAGTTGGATGGAATTCACCAACAATCCATCACCGCCGATTGTTGACCTCTCGCGTTGTTTGCCACGCTTTCGTGCACTGTCCTTTGTCCCTATAATGACCTCGGTCCGTGTGAAGATAACCCCTCTCGTTCTTCGAAGCTGATCGGTGATAAGGCAATTGAATCCAGCCGTCGATAGGTAGCCGACGCCATCTGTACTCTCGTGTCTGCTAATCTTCGGATCCCCATATGCATGTTGCTGGGTTCTGGTCATGCTAAGGTGCGGTCGAATTCGATCCTGGCTTCCCACTTTTGTACGCAAATCGACCACAATTTCAATGTAGTACTTGAAGGTGATCATCTCGCCAGGTACGCACGAGATAGTCGGAAAAAGATCCACTGGGACCTGGACTGAGGTGTTAACGACGTGGGTGTGTGTATGTGGGTCCACGATGATGGGTGCGAATATCTGGTTGAGATCTTGTCTGAAAGATCTGCTTGATCCTGCAGAAGACAGCGACAAGCCTCCAAGCCCCGTTCGGGATTTAGGATAATAGTCTTCGTACTCGAGCTTCTTTCCTCGACGGCAGGGCCCAAGCGGTATAGCAGGGTGTGTATCGATCCGGCCTTGACGAAACAGTGTGATAACAATGCCCTGCATGTTCTTCAATGGCTTGGCGTGCTGGATTGATATTCGTATTGGGAATGTCTCGCCGGCCATGCTTCCCCCTTGCAGAAGCTCAGTTGTTGCTGATGCTGTTGGCTCCTGGTCAAGTGAACATTGGGTGAAACCATTCACGGTGCTCCATGGTGGAGTCCTCGATTCAGTATGATCGCTTGATGTAGTGCTACCAGTCACGCTTGCTGAGCTTGTCTCGCTAGGGACGGCGCTTCGCGGTGGATCATCTTCTGATTGAGCACTGGTGGTTGGGGGGCTGTGCAAGCCATTCACTGAATCGATGCTGGTATCTGTCCGTGACAGGACAGGTTTCTTCTTGCCCATCCTCGTCTTCGTCCTCTTATTCAAAGCCTCCAGGGAGAGAGTCTGAGGTTGCGGCTTGGGTATTGGTGCAACGTCAATGATCTCTTGGACGTTGAGCTTGCAGTGTTTCGTTGATTTTGGCGCGATGGCTGTGGGTCTTGTCACGGTAGAGGAAAGTAGGTAAGATATGGTCCCGTGTTCGAACTACAGAACTAGATTAGAGTCTCTCACATAAACAGTGTGTACTTGCCCAAGCCATCGACTTACAGTGATGCTGCTCGGCATCCCCTTTGATGGCAGAGCCATCTCGAAATTGAATTCATACTTGCCGGAAACGCATCCCTCGCCACACAGGACGGTCTCATCATCGAAGAGCTGGGCAAAGCCGTTGCCGAAGTACTCAATACCTCGTCTGCCTTTGCCTGTTCCAGCCGCGAAAAGCTTCTCGTCGTATTGTATCTCCTCGCCAGGCAGTTTCGCTCTGTTGATGACTTTGACGAAACCATGAAGACGAAGTGTAAGATGGGTAATTCGTAGAGGCTTCGCGACGTTCAAACGTACTGCCCCCTTGATCGTATCACCTGGAGAGTATTGTCGAAACGGCTCGACGAGTCGAATCTCCTGCTCGACATGACTATGCTGTTTCGATAAAAATGGTGCGGTGCACTTGGCAATAAGGGAGGAATGTCTTGTTTGCTTCTTGACGATTGTGGCAGTCTGGGCTTCCGTCATCTCTGAATCCGCAAGCACCCATGCCATGCGGCTGCTGGCGGGCTTGGTATCCTTCGAGACGCGTCACTGGGGCCAAATTACGATTCTGCAGTTTGAAAACAGTCAATCACTGCCAAAGAATGTATATATGACTTTTATGTAAGGGTGAAGAAAAGGACGAGATGAAATTGGGGTGCGCTGCCAGCGTATTGCGACATGGCTTCGACACGCCAGAACAGGACGTGATCGGGGCTGTCACTCAGCTCTCAGCCCCCAAGTACAAAGTAAGCGACAGAAGGGGAGGCTGAAGACTTGGCTGTAAGCACGATGGGACGGACGTACTCTTTGGTATGTTGTCGCGAATACGGACTTGGCAATAATGACGAGGTTAATGGTGGGAGTGGTCCCTGCTTTGCCAAGATGGCTCGGATGGCTGCTAAAATGCTTGATTTCCTCCCGAAGGGATTCCTTCGGCCTGGGGTTGCTTGGCAATCTCTTGACGTCTGCACTGATACTGTGATACTGTATCAATCATGTCATCCTCGATCAGCGGTATACTTTTACTATCTCAATAAGACGAATCCAATGAAATGATGAAGTCTGCGGGTATGGGAAAGTGTGGAGGAGGAAGGGAAGAGGTCTGAAGAAAGGCACGTGCCGATTGGCTTAGTTCTTAAGCATGACTAATGTATCAATATAGAAGGGTTCACTGTTGCCTCAGTCCCTCAGACCTGCCGAGCCACCGCTAAGCCCCTTCGGGTTAGCTCCCGTTCACTAAGCCCCTTCGGGTTAGAAATGCTGACTTCGCAGCTGAACGGCGGCAGGTCTGAGCGCAGAATCCTATATTTTTATCAGGTAACCCTTATTTATAACGATATACTTAAGAATAATTAATAAACTAAATTAATTTATTTTTTAATTCTCGTCGCGAGATATATCGATAAATTATTAGATTTTTTGAAAATAAAATTAGAATCTTTTATAGTAATTCTTTATTATCTCTCGACCTACGTCGATTTTAAAAAATACGATTTCTCTCGTATTTTTCCTTTTCGTGTAATTTACTA
>JAABUW010000102.1_pt1 | contig 178203 bp, 125 predicted proteins | sample 5560081 | NCBI WGS metagenome assembly JAABUW01 (sample SAMN10711882, study PRJNA513363) | rock metagenome | isolation source: Antarctica rocks | place: Antarctica: Victoria Land, Knobhead sud
CTGCTCCAACGACACATAGCTGAACATCCCATCCTGAAACCGCTCGTCTCCACGCATACCCGTAAGACGACCTCCACGTGCTCAGAGCCTGTGGATCGGTATCTATTTCAACAAGCTCCTAGACGATTATCTCCCTGCTGATTGATCGTCTCCGCTGGCATTCCGTCAATATAGAGCTGCCCAAGAAAGTTGCCGGTCCCGCCCACGATCGGCACGCGCGTTCCTGCCTGCGCCCCGGGCGCCAGCGAAGCGAACGCTGTCGCATCCCGCTGGGAGTTGTTCATCTGCAGCGGCAGATTGGCGTAGGTCGCGTTTTCCATCACAAGCCCCACGGTCGCATTGGTGGTGTCGAGCACAGGCGGAGCAGCGGTCACCTCGACCGTCTCCGAAGCCTCTCCTAACTCCAGAACGGCGTTGAACCCAAGCGGATTTAATGCATCCACCGAGAGGTTGCTCTGGTGAAGCGTCTTGAACCCTTTTGCTGCGACTTCCACCGAGTAAAGCCCCGGAGGCAGGGGCGCAATGCTGTAATCGCCCGAGGATGTCGTTGTGCGTCTGGTGTTGATGTTCGTGGCTGCATTGGAGGCGGTTACGGTGGCGCCACGAATCACCGCACCGGTGTTGTCTTTGACCACGCCGGTGATCGTGCCCTGGCCGCCGGTCTGCGCCCTCATCGCGCCTCCTGCCCCGAGCATTGCAAGTAGAAGAAAAACCCAAACTTTGGTCCAGACTGTGTGCACAGACTCAGAAATTTCTACCGTGTCCTTCAAAGCTTTCTCCCTGTGCTCCGCTCCAGTGGGTCCTGAACTTCTCGGCTTCAGTTTGCCCATAGATTATGGGCATTATTCGAAGTCCTTCTGACGATTGTCAATAAGAAAACAGTTTCACGCTGTCCCGCCCTGACGTCTTCCACCCGCCGCTTCCGGGGGCAACGGCCTAGGTCGAGCGCATGACTCGCAGCGTCAGATCGCTTGGCTCTGCAGGAAACGAGCAGGATCTCGAAAAGACTAAGTTCCTGCTCGGGCACTCCTGATTCGACGATGGACTGGTATCTGGGCCCAAGGAGGAGATGGCGGTGCCGGTCAATCACTACGACCTATCCGGCTTCAAGAGTGATGGGGGAAGCGCCTGTATCTCTTCACGGCTATCGGGTAGTGCACTAGGGCTCGCTCAAGGCGAAGTCGGCGGCCGCTTCTACATTGAACCTAAGTACGGAGGAGGACGACGTGGACCCTGCAGACTCCGTAAAGGTTGGCCGAGTGCTCGGTTGGCGGTCCTGACGGCGAGCCGTGTTAAGCTTTCGTCCATGTTTTGGCTCCAGGCCTTCCGGCTTCTATTCGGCTGCTTCGCGCTTGCAGCAGTATCTGGCGTCTCGTCGGCACAGGTTCCCGGTGTCCCTGACGCGCCTGCCCAACCCACGCTGACGCAGGTACAAAGTTCCGCGTTGAACCTCGCATTGCCAACGCTCTTTATCGTCGGCGACTCCACTGCTCGCAACGGCGCTGACCTAGGATGGGGGGATCACTTCGCGCACTTCTTCGACACTACACGGATAAACATCGCAAACCGGGCTCGGGCAGGCCGCAGCAGCCGCACCTTTATACAGGAGGGTGCGTGGGACAAGGTGCTGGCGGAGATGAAGGCCGGAGACTCGGTTCTGCTGCAAATGGGCCACAACGACGGGGGCGACCTGGGGGGCGCGAAGCCGCGCGGGTCGATAAAGGGCGTCGGCGAAGAATCTCAGGATGTCACCCTCCGGACGGGCACCATGAGATCGTCCACACCTACGGATGGTACTTGCGCAAGTACATCGTCGAGACACGCGAGAAAAAGGCGACGCCGATCCTGCTCTCGCTTACTGTGCGCAACGTCTGGAAAGATGGAAAGATCGAACGCGATATGGGCTATGACGCGGCGATCGAACAGCTTGCGTCCGAGCAGCATGTGCTCTTTGTGGACATGGCCAGCATTGCCGCCGATACTTTCGAGGCAAAGGGCCAGGAGAAGACGGCTCTGCTCTTTCCCGAGGACCACACGCACACCAGCGCGGAGGGCGCTGAGCTCAACGCGAAGGCGGTGGTCTCCGCGCTTGCGGCCGCGCACTCTCCGCTGATCGCTTACCTGAGATCTGAAGAATAGCCGTAGTCTCCGTTGCAGAGCAGGCCTGTTAGCGGCCGTAAGGTCTCTCGCTTGAGACCAGCGGACTCCGCGGAAGTGTGAAAGTGGCGGCATCGTCAGGTCTCGCCAGATCGAAGCCCGAGATGTTCTTCCGTAGATACTGCGCAAGCGGCAGCTTCTGCGCCAGTATGTCCTGCACAACGGCACGCGCCAGTTCATAGGCTCCGTACGCGGTGAAGTGCGTGTCATCCTTCAACTCCGTCGTCTGTTCAGGAAAGGTGTTGGCAGGGAAGTGCACGAACGCCTTCAGAGTTCCGACCGGCCCCATTGACTCGAACATGATCTTGCTCATGGCATTGAGGTCAATCAGAGGTACATTCTGCTCCTTTGCAAACTCCCGCATGGCCTGAGGATACCCGCCCAGCGTGTCAACGATCTTGCCGTTCGCGTCGAACACTCGCCGGTTGATCGAAGTCACCAAGATCGGGCTCGCGCCCTTGTTGCGCGTCGCTTCGACGTAGCGCAAAAGGTAACCCTTAAGGTCGGTGACAACCGGTGTACCTTGCTTCTGATCGTTATGCGCGAACTGAATCATCAGATAGTCGCCAGCGCGCATTGTAGAGAGGATCTTGTCGAACCTCCGCTCGCCGGTGAACCTTCGGATCGTCTCGCCGGACTCGGCCTCATTGGCGATGGTGACGCCTGGACCGAAGAAAACGGGCAGCATCTGTCCCCATGCCGCCCAGGGCTCCTTGTCCTGGTCGACCATGGTGGAGTCGCCCGCGAGGTAGACGGTCGGAACATTCCCGATCGGTTTAACGGAAATGGAACGGAAGCCGGGGTGGTCGCCATTGAACTCGAGCGTCAGCTTCTCATCCCAATCGAGTGCGCCAATCTCTCTCGGCTTTAGCTTCACCCTGGCCGGCCCCGCCTCGGCGTCCCCTGCGGCACCGCTCGGGGCTACGCTGCCGGGCGAGACTCCACTCGGCATAGCGATGAGTTCTGTCCGGACACTGACATTCAAGAAGACGTCTTGCGAGCCGCCTGCGGGAGTCCTTTGGCGGTCTACAAACAGCCGTCGCGACTCAGCGCGAACCGTTGTGACGGACACTGCACCGGAGCCGAGCGTCAGCGAGACTTGGTAGTTACCGTCCGGAACTCCGACGGAGAAGAAGAATGGCTTATCGCTGGAGCAAGCCCCCGCGCTGAAATTTGTGGGCGAGGCGACAAGATCGAAGCCAAAGGCTGGGATTGGAGCTGGGGACGCAGACACTCTTGCGCCGGGAACCACGTATCGGCTGCCAGCGGTGAGTCTCGTTCGACTCGTCTCTCCGCCAGTCTTGCCGCAGGTAAACTCCATGCCCGCCTGACCGTAGATCGGCACTGCTGCGTTTAGAGCTGAGACAGCAGCGATGACGAGCACGCCGAGAAGCTGTGAGTAAACGCGTATTCGTGTGGAGGGCATGACGGGTCTCCGAGTGAAGGTAGGAGAGGTGAAGAAGCGCCTGTTGATTGCAACCGCTGGTCGGATAGCAAAGGATTTGCTTTCGATGGGAAGTTCTCGAAGGCAGCCCTGTGCCTGACAGTGCCTAGTTCCGGGGATTCGTGGCCGGATCAGCCGTTTTGTTGACCTCCACGGCAAAGACATAGCTCGGGCCGAGCATGTTGCTGGTGAAGATGACGAGCTTCTGGTCGGGAGAGAACCGCACATTGGGTTCGAGCTTGTAGTTGTGCTTCGACATGTTGACGAGCCGCTCGGAATGAAAGATTCCGGGCTGTATAAAGCTTGGCTCGGTAATGCCGTCCACTCGCTTCATCTCCGGACGGAATAGCTCAATGTACTCGCCGTCGGGAGCCTTGGCCACTTGTTGGGGGTCACCGCCGTCCCCGGTGTAGAGGCTCTCGTCCGCAGCCACATTGAAGTGAATCGACCACTCGTTGCGGTCCATATGGAAGGCACGCCGACGTTGCGTCGCAACGTCGTATCCCGCCAGATAGAAGTCCTCGCCCTTGATCGGCTGCCAATCATACCAAAGCGTCTTTCCGTCGATCCCCCAGAACTCGTGCCCTGCGATCTCCTGCCCGAAGGTACGCTTGTGAATCAGCGTGTTCTGCGTTCCATCCGTCCGGATAGTCCAGATGCGGTCGACCTTCTGCCACGGGCCTTCATGGCAATACATCAGCAGCGTCGGATCGGTGGGGGAAAAGAGAAGGTGATTCACCCAGTCGGTCGAGTGGAGCAGCGTCGTAATCTTGCCATCTTCGAGATGCACCGTATACAGCACCAGCGGCTGCCGCGACGCTAGGCGGCGCTCCATCATCTCGCCCTTGCCCTCCGGTTGCACCAACGTTCCGGAGCCTGCGCCGGTCACTTGCCTCGGCCGCGGCGTGCCGGTCGGAGAAATCAAATTAGCGCCATAGTCCGGAGCGACTGCTGGCCCGTCGTTCATCGTTCCGGCTGCCAGCGTCTCATCTGCATTTACGGTGGCGACGCCGCCCGCACCCGGTGGCAACGCGGTGAGCCTGGTGATCTCGCCCGTGTTCATATTAGCCTTGTAGATGATGTTGCCCTTCGTCGCCGAGTCCATCTGCGAGTAGAAGATGCTTGCGGTCTTGTGCCCCACTACGATTGCGTGCACACCGGCGCGATACCGTGCCATGGGATCGGTCGCGGCCTCCGCCCCACGCGGCGGGTTCGGCACCAGGAGCCGCGTATGACGGCTTTCAAGGTCGAGCACATGAATGCCGTCCGGTGCTGTGTAGATCATCTTCTTGCCGTCTGGGCTGAACGCATTGTTGTTGAAGTAAAATCCGGACGAGTTCGGCTCATCAGTCAGGCGAATAATTCGGTGACCGGTAGTCTGGTCGATCCAGGTCTTCGGTGGGACCTGTCCCTCGATGCTTGCAGGCGACTGGGCAGAACCGGCCCGGGAGAACGACACCAGAAGAACGAGAGTAGAGATAAGAAGGAGAAAGAATCGGCGAAGACGCATACGAACTCCTCGGCAAGAGCGTTGGCTGTACTGTGACCAGCACCGGATTTACTCGCTCGTGCGGCCGCGCCTATCCTACCGCCTTACCACCACACTTCGAAATATCCTCGCTCGCGGAACAGCACTCCTTGAAGTATGTTGATCGAAGTTTGAGGAGGTTTCTTATGCCACTGTCGCGACGGTGCTTTCTCCGCAACTCTGCAACATCACGGCCGCCTCTCCACGTGGCCCGTCTTCCAAACGTCATATCGGCTATGATCCCCAAATGGCGATCCACTAGGCCTACAGGAAGCTCATGCGCCGCTACGCTCAGTCGATTCAGCTCCGTGCCGAAGACGAAGCAGAGTACATCCGATTGCACGCGGATGTCTGGCCGGCCGTGCTCTCAACCATCGCGGACTGCGGCATACGCAACTACAGCATTTTCCTACGCAACGGTGTCCTCTTCGCCTACTTCGAGTACCACGGTTCGGACTACGAGGCCGACATGCGTAAGATGGCGGCCTGTCCCGAGACGCAGCGCTGGTGGACCATCATGGATCCCATGCAGAAACCCATGGACGATGCACTGCACGGGGAAAAGTGGTCCCCATTGCAGGAGGTCTTTCACTTCGCCGGCCCGCCAGTCGAGTGAACTCCGCCCGACAACTACTTGGCCACGTTTGCCTGGTCTGTAATTACGACAAGATTGCCATCAGGGTCGGCTGTGTGGATGAGGTGGTCCGACTCCTTCGCGCGGATCCCTTGCTGCTGGAGCCTTTGACTCGCCTGCTTCAGCTTGTTGGTTTGAGGCGTAAAGCTTGCCTTCGGCCTAGCTCCTCCGAAAAGATGGCAACTGTCTGGTCAGATGTATCTGGCAGCGCCAGATGCGTGCCTCCCGGGATAGACGCGAAGTGGAGTTGGTGGAGGTTAAAATCCGCGCGCCGCCTCAGGATCGACCATCGCCAGCGACACCGACAGGATTTGATCGGCAACCCGGTCCGGCCCAAGATGTTTTCCAACGTCATTCGTGTGCAGTGAGCCTGGCATGTACAGCGTGTACTCGATAATTTGCGGGAACCGCGGCTGTGCCGGACCCAGCATCGTAAACAGTAGGTTACCGGCGCCGGCCTTAGGGACTGAAATCGGGTTCAAACCTCGGCTCACGTAGTCGTCATGAGTGCCTCGAGGTTCGCGCCCTCAAAGCAAACGTGTAAGAACCCCACCTGGGACTCTTTTGCAGAGGTGCTGTAGAGCTCGATGAATTGCCGGTCGTTGATCTTGATGAACGCCTCGTAGGCTGCGCCGCTTCGGCTTAGCTCAAACGTTTGGATGAAGCCCAGCTCTTTGTAAACGCCTCTGCCGCGGCGAGGTCATGGACACGGATCGCGACGTGCGCGATACCGTTGAGCGCTGAGACCTGGGCCAGTGAGTTTTGTACCGCAGCCGGTCGTGAGACAGGCATTTGCCACCGCATGACTCCGAATGCCTCGCTCCATGGCGACGCTGGGGACGTGCACTCATCGACCGCAAATGCCAGAAACGCGGCCCACCATGTCCACCTTCTCCGCTCCATCTCAGCCCCCTTCCAGGCAGAAACGCGCCTCGCCTACAATGGGCGCGCTGCTGTCATTGTCACCGCAACGTAACCCGGGGCGGGAATCGTCACAGTCTCGGCACCGGGATCACCAGCCGGCCCGAGCATCAGTCAACTTCGTTGCAGCGCGGAGGAACACGCTGCCGGTCAGGTCGTACGGTCCTTCTGAACCTGCAACGATGCTTGAGATCGCTCAGGGCAGCCGACGTGAAAATACACGAGTGTCGAAGGAGAGGACTCGAGGGCGGCGAGTTATTTTGTGCTCTCGACAAAGGGCTGGACCGATTGCCCTTTCGGGGAGAAGAAGTTCGCGACGGGGTCGTGAGACAGAGCTTTCAGGCCGGCAACGACCGACTCCGCATTGAGAGTGGCTCCGGCGAGCGTGGTGTGGGTGTGCGGGTCGCCGAAGAGGGGCTCGACAGCGGCTTCGCCCAGAGCGTCGTAGCGGCGGGCGATAATCTCGTCGAGGTCAATGAAGAGGACATGGTGAGATGCGGCGACCTCCCTGGCCCAGCCACCGTAGGTGCCTTCGTTGCGGACGATCTTACCCTCTTTCCAGGTCTTCCGGGGGACGGGAGAGCAAAGGATGGGAGTTGCGTCTTTTGCCACCGTTGCGGTGACGTATTGAGCCATGTACCAGCCGTACGTATGCACGATCTCGTGAAGTTTGAGAATGGGGTTCTCGATTTCCTTGGATTCACCCCCGGTCCCGGGCAGCGTACCACGGGCACGCGCGCTGTCATCGAGCGCTCCGGAGTCGTTATGCCCGAACTGGAAGAGGACGACATCCCCTCTCTTGATGAGGGCAACGGTGTCGGCCCAGTGGCCTTCGGTGATGTAGGTGCGGGAAGAGCGGCCGCCGATGGCGCGGTTGACGACGTTGATCTTGCCGGCGTCGAAGAAGCCGATCAGGGGTTCACCCCAGCCCATCTGATTGTTAGCTCCGTCACCATGGCCGTTTCGAACCGTGGAGTCGCCGACAAGGAAGAGGGTTGGAAGCGCGGGGTTGGCCGGTGTTGGAAGTAGAAGGCGAGCGTGAACGGCGGGGTCAGTCGGCGAACTCGTTTGGGCAGGAAGCTCCGAAGCTTTGGGGGAGGTCGTCTGCCCCGGAAACAGGGCGGCGGAGACAAGGAGAGTGACAGAAAGCAAGCGCATGGAGCCTCTGTGATCGCAGTTTAGCAGTCAATGCTCGGTCCAAAAGTAACGGTCCCTCTCAACAGGGAGGCGAGTGAGAGACACAGGCTGGCAGGGCTGAGATCAGGGACGATGGTGATGGTCTCGGATGTGGGGCGGAGATCCTAAGTCGTCACGGAGGCTGAGGCGTTTCATCTCACTGCCGGCCAGAAGAAAGGCGCCCACGCCATAGGTATAGCTGGCGGAGGGCAGGTAGTAGGCGGGTTCAGGGCCCGTCTGCTGAATGCCGCCGAGACGGCCGTCAGCATAGATGTGTTGCAGGATGCCGCGCCAGGCCTTGTCGAGGACGGGGCGATAGCTCTTGGCATCAAGTACGCCTTCATTGACGCCCCAGGCAATGCCGTAGACAAACAGAGCGGAGCCGGAGATCTCCGGTTGTGGATAGTGCTCGGGGTCGAGCAGGCCGGCGTGCCAGAGACCATCCCTGTCCTGCAGGCTGGCGACGCGGGCCGACATCTCACGCAACTGGTTGAGGTAGAAGGCCCGTTGCGGGTCGTCTTTTGGGAGGAACTGAAGCGTACGAACAAGGCCGCCGAGTACCCAGCCTTCGCCTCGCGACCAGAACATCTTCTTCCCATTTGCCTCACGCTTGGATATGTAGGTCTGGTCGCGCGCGTAGAGGTGCTCTCGCTGGTCGTAGAGGAGATCGGAGGCCCGCTGCCACTGCCGGTCAAGATAGTCGATGTACTTGTGGTCGCCCGTGGCGGCATACATGCGAGCCCAAACGGGAGGTGCCATAAACAAGGCGTCACACCACCACCAGGGGATTCGGGGGTCCCCTGGGTTGAGCGTGGGCAGGTCGATGACGGAAGCTAGATTGGCGCGAGTAGGCTCGATCATGCCTTTGTCCCTCTTGCCTTCGGCGAGGTACAACTCAAGGTACGTCTGCGCGATGCTCTGATCGTCGGCGTTGGGAAGGCGGTTGCGAAGAGCGTACTCAACTTTCCCGCTCATCTGCGCCATGGCATCCCGGTACCTGCGGTTGCCCGTTGCATCGGACGCGGCGATGAAGCCGCTGTAAAGAACGCTCCAGGTCCAGATGCGGTCGAAGTATGGCTCGGAGCGCTTGAGCTGCCAATCCGCGACTTTGACCATCGCGGCATCGATGGCCGCGGGCTTGAGGGCGGGCGAGAGATCGCTCGCGAGCGGTCCCGGATCGGCTGGGGAGTCACCGAAATGGCGCGCGTTGTCCTTATCGATCCCGGCCTGCTGTGCTGGTGTAGGAGTGAATGAATGCTGCGCGGGTGCAGCCGCGAGGGGGAGGGCAAAGGTGAGCAGAACGGCCTTGGATAGGTGGGAGTGCATGGCTGTTGAACCTCAGTTCTTGTCCTGATCGGCGAAGCTTTGCTTCGTAGAGTCGGGCTTAGCCGCCGCGTGACTTGCAACACGGGAGTTGGGAAGGCCGGTTACATTTGTGTCGTCGATTAGATCGACCGGGGCTCCGTCTGCGACGATGAGGGAGATGTCGTGGAAGGTCCAGTCCTTCGCGTCGGCGATGTGGCCGGCCTTTTCCGTGTGCAGATCGAGGTGGTCGAAGTCGAACCGTTCGAGCGGGACGTTCGGGAAGGCGTCGACCTCGAAGGCGGTTCTGGCCGTGCCGGTGATCTGGAATATACGTACGTCGCGGAAGTGCGCTCTGCCCTGGACCTCGGGCACAGGGGTCGCGAGATTGTTCCAGTAGGATGGGTGGATCTTCTCCGATGCGGGAATAACGGCGTAGCTGTAGCTGGGGTTCCAGTTCATCGTGATGCGCAAGGCGACCGCGACATCGTGAAGGTCGAAGTCATGGAGGCGGATGTTCTCGGCGAATCCGCCGCGGGTATGGGCCGACTTGAAGAGGATGCCAACCGGGACGGGGGCGAGCACGCTGATGCCGTAGGCATCGATGTTGCGGAATCCGCCGGAGGTTTCGCTTCCGAGTGTGACGCCGGCGGCTCCGGAACGGATCGTGGAGTTGCGAAGGATGATGTCTTCCGTCGGACGGTTCACCCGCAGGCCGTCGGAGTCGCGTCCTGCTTTGAGGCAAAGCGCGTCATCGTTGACGGCGATGTCGGCATGCTCGACGAGGACCTTGCGCGAGGAGTCGATATCGATGCCGTCGGTCGAGGGGCCGTGGCCGTCTTCGTTGTTGCGAATGGTGACGTGTTCGACGACGATGTCGTGCGAGTAACAGATATGCACCGTCCAGAAGCCAGATCGGCGGAGAAGGAGGCCGTTGCCCAGGGTGACGTGGTCTGCGTTGAAGATCTGAATCAGCCGCGGACGGCGAGCGTCGTAATCGGAGGCCCAGCGCAAGCCGCGCGGCTCGTACGCCTTGCGGAGGGTCCAATACATGTCCCAGAAGACCTTGCCGTCACCGTCGATGGTTCCCTGGCCTTCGATGCGCACGTCGTTCTGCTCGTACACGTTGACCAGGGCGGCGGGCCAGGGCATCTCGATGCCAGCGATGCGGGTGGGCATCACCGGGTACTCCGCGATTTGCTGCGATCCGAGCAGGGTGACCCCTTTGTCGAGGTGGAGCGTGACACCCGACTTCAGAAAGACGGAGCCCGTGAGATACACGCCCGGAGCGAAGGTGACTGCGCTGTGCTGTTGCGCGGCTGCGTCGATAGCACGCTGAATGGCCTGCGTGTTAAGCGTCTTGCCATCGCCCTTTGCGCCGTATGCGTTTCCAAGGAAGGTCTTTGCAAAGGCTTGAACTGAGAGTGCGGACAGGAAGAAAGCGAGAAGGAAGCCGCGAAGCATGGTGGGATCTCGATGCGGACGCGCCGGCCGTTTTCCTGCTGGGGCGTGGGTGCGGAGACGAGGCTGGACGGAAGCGATCGAATCCGTCCATGTCCTGCGGTTCGAAGTTTTCCGTAGGTCGCGTTGGGGGCGCCGTCGCGTCGGGGGCTGCCGGCAGATCGGGTTCACGGTAGTGTAGATGCGGACCTCGATCGCGTTGTCTTCCTTGTGGACCAATCGGAAGGCCTCGATCCGGGAGGGTGAATTGCCGAGACTTCTGCCATCCCGTTTCGCTTTGGCCGGCTGCCATCCCGACCTCCGAAACGGAGTGGGCTTACCGCTACTGCTCTCATGTTGCTCCAGAAGAAGGCTCCTGTTGCATTGTCCCTGATGAGCAGGGAATCTACCGGCACCAAACACGCGTGTCAAGAGGCACAACCTTCCAACTTGATGATGGGGATACTTCGCCGGATGGTTCGCCCAGCCATCCCGCTTTGCCGCAAGCTCCTGGCTATAGGTTGCGTGGCGAATGGAGCGGTGAGACTTCAGCGTCCCATCCATCCGCCGTCTACGGTAAGGATTGTCCCGGTGACGTAATCAGAGGCAGAGGAAGCAAGAAATAAGGCCGCTCCGGCGAGGTCTTCCGGCTGACCCCAGCGCCCTGCGGGAATGCGATCCAGAATCTGACGGCTCCGGCTTTCGTCGGCTCGGAGAGCTTCGGTGTTATCCGTGTTGAAATACCCGGGCGCGATGGCGTTGACCTGGATGCCCTTTGAAGCCCACTCGTTAGCGAGCGCCTTTGTGAGCTGGGCGATGCCCCCCTTGGAGGCCGCGTAAGCGGGGACGCGGATGCCACCCTGAAAGCTGAGGAGAGAGGCAACGTTGATGATCTTTCCAGTAGCCTGTCGCGAGATGATCCCGCGGCCGGTGAGTTGCGCCAGTTGGAAGGCGCTGGTGAGGTTGACCTGGATAACCCGTTGCCAAGATTCGAGCGATGTTGATTCAGCGGCATCTCGGTGGATGGTGCCGGCGTTATTGACGAGGATATCCACGCGGCCAAGGGTGTCCTGCACCTGCTGAAAGAGTTCTTCGGGGCCGGATGTCGAGGATAGATCAGCGCGGATGGCGACGGCCCTAGACCCAATCGTTTCGGCTGTTTGAGTGGCGGGTCGCCGATTGCCGTGGCAGGCTACGATGGCTCCGGCCTGCGCAAGGGCAATGGCAATGGCAGAGCCGAGGCCGCTGGCTGAACCGGTCACAAGGGCTGTCTTGCCGTCGAGCCGGAAGGAGTCGAGGACAGTCTTAGATCGAGTTTGCATGACAGATGCCAATCTATTCCCAACGGGTAACGCTGGCCAATGCGGATTAGAGTTATCGTTGACGGCGGAAGGTTCTCCGGTTGCTGCGGACGCTTAAAGAAGCCGGCCGCGGAGCGTGCGGGAGATGGAGGAACAATGAAGACGAGGAACGGTTGGTCTTGGGTCGTGCTGCTTGGGGCTGAACTGGCCTGCGGGTACATGGGTGCAGGAGCACAGACGCCTTCCGCGATGCCGCAAGTGTCAACTGCGGCGGTAGACTCTCTGACGGCCGATGAGATTGGCGCCAAGGAGAAGATTCTCTTGTCACAGGCGATCGCGGCTCCGGGCGGGACCGCTGGAATGACGCTGGCAAAGTACAGCGGGCACTTCACGATGCTTACCGTGCGGGTCAAGAGCGGCGGTGCGGAGCTCCACAAAAAGAACAACGATATCTTTGTAGCAATCGATGGTGAGGCCACCGTGATTACAGGGGGAACGCTGGTGAATCCGCACAACTCCTCGGCGGATGAGATTGTTGCGACGCGGCTGGAGGGTGGGATCGCGCATGGGATGCACAAGGGCGACATCATTCATATCCCAGTCAATACACCGCACCAGACGGTAGTGGCTCCGGGTAAGACGTTCACGTACTACGTCGTGAAAGTGGTAGAACCCGGCTCCTAGTTAAAGAGTTTACGTGGAGATGGAGCGACTCATGAAGCTTGTGCAGATGGCGGACCGCGTCAGGTACTCGCGGATGACAACTGAGGATCGGCGGGACACGTTCCTGCTGGAAGGAATGTTTCGGGCGGGTTCGGTTGACCTTGCGTATTTGGACCTGGACCGGACGGTAGTTGGATCGGCAGTACCGGCCGACTTACCGCTAAAGCTTGAGACACAGCCGGAGTTGCGGTCGGGCTATTTTTGCGAGCGGCGGGAGCTAGGCGTCCTGAACGTAGGTCAGGCGGGTTTGGTCACCGTGAATGGAAGTGAATTCGAGCTCGACCGGCTGGATTGCCTGTATGTGGGGCGCGGGTCGGAGGAAGTGATCTTCCAGAGTGCTAGCGCCGAGACGCCCGCCAACTTCTATCTCCTGAGCTATCCCGCTCATGCGGAATACCCCACGGCCATGGTGAAGTTCTCCGCTTTGGAAGGACTGAAGTTGGGAACGGTCGAGACCTGTAACCAGCGGACAATTTACAAGGCTATTCATAGGGATGGGTTGAAGAGCTGCCAGTTAGTCATGGGCGTTACGTTCCTGGATACGGGAAGTAACTGGAACACAATGCCGCCGCATACGCATATGCGGCGGAGTGAGGTATATCTCTACTTCGATATGGATCCCATGCATCGAGTCGTGCACCTTATGGGTCCTCCAGAGGAGACGAGTCACCTGATTGTCGCAAACAGGGAGGTAGTCGTGTCACCCGGTTGGTCGATCCACGCTGGAGTGGGAACCAAGAATTATGCTTTCTGTTGGGGTATGGGTGGCGAGAATCAGGCGTACGACGACATGGACGCGACTGCGATCGCAAGGCTGCGGTGATGGAAGCGCGGGCGGGGCTGCCGATCGAGGCTTCAAAGACTGGGGAGAGATCCACGATGCCGTCGCGGCAAGGAACCTCAGCTGGGCTGACGCTCAAGACCGCGCAGGAAACACGTTGGGATCTCGTGTGCCTGGGCGAGGTGATGCTGCGTTTTGACCCAGGCGAGGAACGAATCTCACGCGCGCGTAGCTTCCGGGTGTGGGAGGGCGGGGGCGAGTACAACGTGGCGCGGGGGCTGCGTCGGTGCTTTGGACTGCGGACATCCATCGTGACAGCGCTCGCCGACAACGCCGTGGGGCGCCTGCTTGAAGACCTAATGCTGCAGGGCGGCGTCGACCTCAGCCATCTGCTGTGGGTGCCGTATGACGGGGTGGGCAACGAGGCGCGGAACGGGATCTACTTCCTGGAGCGTGGGTCGGGCGTTCGCGGGGCCATGGGAATGATGGATCGAGGGCACACCGCGGTAGCGCAGATGCGGCCGGGGCATGTGAACTGGGCGGCAATCTTCGCCCAGGAAGGAGTGCGCTGGTTTCACACCGGCGGAATCATGTGTGCGCTCTCGATCGAGGCGACGGCAGTGGCCATGGAGGCGATGGAGGCGGCCAGGGCGCATGGCGTGGTGGTTAGCTTTGATTGCAACTATCGACCGTCACTCTGGAAGCAGCGTGGCGGGAGGGAGGGTTCCATCGCGGTGAACCGCAGCCTGATGCCGCATGTGGATGTGCTGTTCGGGCATGAGGGTGACGTTATGGCGACAATGGGAGAGGCGTCGCACCGGCCGCCGTGGCACAACGAGCAAAGCTATCGCGAGATGTCGGCAAGGGTGACGCAGGAGTTCTCAAACGTGAAGGTGATTGCGACGACCACGCGGAGAGCGCGAACGGCGAGTCGCAACGATTGGACAGCCTTCGGGTATGCGGAGGGCGAGGTCTACCGAAGCACGGAGTATCTCGATCTGGAGATCCTGGACCGGGTGGGTGGGGGCGACTCGTTTGCCGCGGGATTGACGTACGGATTGCTGCAGGGGAAAGGTATGCAGTGGTCACTCGACTGTGGTGTGGCGCATGGAGCGCTCGCGATGACGACGCCGGGCGACAGCTCAATGGCATCCATCACAGAGGTGGAGAGGCTGATGGCCGGCGGTGGTGCTGGAGTTCAGCGCTAAGGCAAGCAGGATTCGAGCAAGGCGTGAAGGTGAGGGAGCGTGGACAAAGCCAAGGTTTTGGAGGGAATGAAGGCGATCGGTCTAGTGCCGATATTACGAGCGGAGTCAGTGATCAATGCGCTGGCGCTGGCGGAGGCGCTAGTCGCCGGCGGAGTGACGGTGCTGGAAGTTACGATGACGGTGCCAGGCGCGATGCAGGTGATACGCCGTTTAGCTGAGAGCCGGCCAGATATCCTGATTGGAGCTGGAACCGTGCTCGATGCGGAGACGGCGCGCATGTGCATGTTGGAAGGGGCGCAGTTCGTGGTTTCGCCGGCCCTGAATCTCAAGACGATCGAGATGTGCCACCGGTACTCGGTTGCGGTGCTACCGGGAGCACTGACGCCTACGGAGATCATTAACGCATGGCAGGCCGGGGCGGATGCCGTCAAGATCTTCCCGGCGAGTGCCATGGGGGGAGCTTCCTATCTGAAAAGCGTCAAAGCGCCGCTGCCGCAAGTGGAGATGATTCCGACCGGAGGCGTCTCCCTGACTACTGCGAGGGATTATCTGAAAGCTGGGGCATTTGCGCTCGGGATCGGCGCGGACCTGGTGGATGCGAATGCGATGGCTGAAGGACGACTGCGGGTCGTGACGGAGAATGCGCGGAGGTTTCTGGCCCTGGTCAAGGAGTGTCGGAACGAGGTGTAAGCGAGCAGAGCCAGTCCTTTAGAACGGAGTCTGGTCTGGCTTGCAAGAAAGAACCGCGTTCATGGCGCACCTTCTGCCACCGAATCCGCTCCTATCTAGCGGACCGAGTGCTTGGGCTGGAGGCAGTTCGGGACCACCACGGAACCTGCATGCGATCAGCGGCTCTCGTGATCGCACCTTCGATGAAGTTTGCGCGGGGGACGAGGTGGCCGACGCCAAGAGTCCAAACACAAGCAGCGCCTCCAGGATGACTGCGGGCTGGGTTGATCGAGCGGATGCAAGCGAGCCTTGCCGTGACCCTGCGCGCCGATACGGTCGACACTATCAAACTTCAAGAAATGTATAACCCGCCGGTTCGCCTGGGGCATATGCCCCTGAACGCCGTCCGTCTAGGCATAAGCAGGGTAGGGGGGCGATCGCGGCGAAGCGAGAGACACAGAGCGCATGCAGCGCTGATGACAGGCGCGAAAAGAATTTCGCCATGGCCTGTGCGTCACCGACTACACGTTCTGCAGCGAGCGACGAGCCTTGCGGCGGTTGCGCGGAAGTGGGTCAGTTTGGACCCGCTCCAGTTGACACACTTCAGCAATCGTACGAAGCAGTTCTGGTTCGCATCGCATTCCGCTATGATCGCGTGTACCTTCGGAGAACTTCATCGGAAGATCTGGGGCAGAGGTCTTTCGACGAACATGGGGATGACGGACGTGAGAACACGACGAGATGTGCTGCGATGGATTGGGCTGGCTCCGCTGGCTGGATTTTTGGGCGATTTCCGCGCGCTGGCGGCCCCGTTGGCCGGCAAGGTGAAGATCACGGCGGTCAAGGCGATGGCGGTCGATCATATGGCGGGCAACTGCCTAATCCGTGTGGACACCGATGCGGGTTTGAGCGGCATTGGTGAGGCGGGCGCCACGGGGCCGATCGCGCGTGCGCGGATCGAAACCATGAAGCCGCTGCTGATCGGGAAGGACCCGCTCGACCTCGGCGTGCACTGGGAGAAGATGACGTCGCTAATGTACAACTACGTCGCGCATATCCCAACCGTCAGCGGCATCGACATCGCGCTGTGGGATCTCGCGGGCAAACTGCTGAACCAACCGATTCACGTCCTGCTGGGAGGGCGCTACCGGGAGACGATTCCGATGTACTCGCACGGCGAGAACGTGAACATGCTGGATAAGGGAAGTTGCCGGGAGTGGGCGCAGCGTATCCGAGCTCGCCCCGAGGGCTTCACCGTGTACAAGAACAATCTCAATGAGCCGCTGGGTGTGCCGCAGGGAGTTTATTCCGCTTCGCTGACCACGCAGCAGATACGCAACGCGAGGATCGGCTTCGATAACGCTCGCGAGGCCGTTGGCGATGATATCGACCTTGCCGTGCACGCTCACGGAGAGCTCGACGCCCTGAGCTCGATTCAGATTGCAAAGGTCGTCGAGTCCATGAACCCGCTGTGGTTCGAGGACCCGATGAACCCGGTCTTTCACCAGGGGTGGATGGACCTCCGGCGCAGTACAACGATCCGCATCCTTACCGGAGAGAAGCTCGAGATGGTACGGCAGTTTCGACCGTTTCTAGACAGCGGGGCAATCGATATCGTGCACCCAGATCTGGCATTTTCCGGCGGAATTACCGGTGTCAAGAAGATCGCCGATTATGCGGCGCTTTCACGCACGCCGGTCGCGTTGCACAATGTTGGGTCGCTTGTGATGACGTTTGCGAATGCACAGTTTGGGTGCACCATCCAGAACCTCTTCAAGGTGGAAAGTGCGCTAGCACACCAGGGGCGATACGTTGAGGCGATGGCAGCGACAAATGGACCGGTGGTGCAGAAGGGCGAGATGACGATCCCGGTGGGCGTCGGGCTGGGTGTCGACCTCGACCAGGACTACCTGCGCCGTTACCTGCTGCCGGGAGAGCCGTTCTGGAGCTAGCGAGCGCTGGCGCGTTCGTCGAAGGTGCGGCTCAGCGACGGCGGCCAGTCTGATTGAAGAGGGCCATCCGCGCCAGCAAGCCGACAGAGAAGCAAGGCCCATCTACGGATCAGGCCCTTGGTGCGTTGCAGACTCGGTTCCGGCTAGAAGTAGATCGTCGCCGATCCTTGCAGGTCGCGATTGTCCTGGTTTGTGCCGGTGATGACTCCGGCGTTTGCGGAGCCGATGGAGGTGTTAGGCGTCAGCAGGTTCTTCGTGTTGAAGACATTGAACGCATCCAGCTTGAACGCCAGGCTCTTCTCCTTGTATAGCTTGATGCGACGCTGCAGGGCGACGTCCCAGTTCTTCGTTCCGGGACCATACAGAACCGAGCGGCCGGAGTTGCCATAGCTGTTGCCGGTTGGGACCTGGAAGGCGCACTGGCCGTCATCGGTCCCCGCGGCACACAGCGAGGTGTTGAAGAAGTGCAGATAGGTTCCGTGGTCGATTTTGCCGCGGCCGGCGATACGGTTGGGCCAGCTTGCCGACGCGTTGGTCACGCCGGAGTTGAGCGTGACCGTAAATGGCGGGCCGCTGGCGTAGGTGGTGATGGCGTCGAACTCAAATCCCCCAAAGACCTGCGCAAGAGATCCTTCGTGCAGAAAGGTGCGGCCGCGTCCAAACGGAAGTTCGTAGGTGACGCTACTGACAAAGCGGTGCTTCTGGTCGAAACCGGAGGCTCCATAACCTGCCCTGAGGTTGGTGACGGTCTGCGGATTGCCTGACGCTCCTCCACCGGAGGCCGCCGAACCGCCATCATCGAGCGATTTGGAGAAGGTGTAGCCCATCAAGGCAGTCAGCCCACGCGAGTAGCGCTTGGTGTACTTAACCTGGAGCGAGTTGTAGTTGCTGTAGTTGATTGGATCCTGCTGCACAAAGGTGCTCACATTGGCGATCGGCTGCAGCAGACGGCGGGATGCGGCGCTGGTGGAGCCCGGGCCCGGCTGTGTCTCGTTCGGGTTGTAGTTGAAGGTCAGGTGAAGGCTATGACTTCCGGCGTAGGTGACCTCAAACACGCCACCGAGAGCCTGCCGCTCCACACCCAAAGAGTACGTCTGCATGCTCGGGGTTTTGTTGGTGAGCGAATGGGAGACGATCGCCGGGGTCAAGGCATTGACACCCGCGGTGGTTTGCAAGAGGGTGGGATCGAGCGACACGGCACCCTGGGGAAATATGTTGCCGATAACCGGCTGGCAGTTGCGGATGTTTGTTGCTGTGCACACGTTGGCCAGCGTTGCCGCGCTGGGGAAAGTCGTGTTTTGGGAGGAAGTTTGCGAGATGGTGAAGGGTGGATTCTGGCCGAGTTCGTCGGATGCGGAGAATGGATCTTCGAAGTAGGAGATGCCGAATCCGCCACGCAGAAAGGTGTCGGCCCTGCCCGTGAGGTCGTAGGCGAAGCCCACCCGGGGAGCGATGTTGTTGTGCCGCGTCTGCACGCCCGCGGTGCGGGACACGCCGTTTACGCCCGCGTAGATGAAGTGGAGATTCACGAGGTCGAAGTTGGCGAGCTTGTTGTTCTTCTCCACGTCCGGAGTGAAAACGTCATAGCGCGCACCGAGGTTGAGCGTCAGGCGCGGCGAGACCTTCCAGTCGTCCTGCACGAAACCCGAGTACACCACCTTAGTAATGTAGAAAGGCACCTGCAGGAAGTTCCGCGAGTCCGAAGCAGGAAAGCCGAGCAGCAGGCCGGCGACCCCGTTTCCTCCCAGAGCGGCGGTCGACGTACTGGTTGCGGACTGGGAGTTGGTGGTGTTGTCGTTGAAGGAGATCTGGCCGCGCGTGGTCGTATTGGTGAACGGAGATGCCAGGATGCGCACATACCGAAAACCAAGCTTGACCTGATTTCTCCCGTGCGAGTATGAGACGGTGTCCTCAGCCTGAATGTTTGTCTGGCGCGGGTTTGCCGGAAGAAAGGCGGTTCCCCCCTGGAGGCAGGTGAACTCGTTGCCGCAACTGCTACCAATCTGGATGTTCGGAAGACCGGTTGTGTAGGGGCTGATGTTCAGGCCGGTGATGCCGAGGGATGTTGCCGCGTTATGGCCGAAGTCGCTCTGCCGGGTGAAGGGGTTGGTGCGGCTGAAGCCGATACGCACCTCGTTGAAGATGTGCGGGGTAAAGAGGTGCGTCTCGTTGACGGAAGAGCCCTGCGCATAGAGGGAAGTGACTTGGAGGCCGGCGATGTAGGGGCCGAGATCGAACTTGGCCGCAGCTGCAGCAGGTGTCGGCAGGCAGCACGTCCCGGAGCCGCCGACCAGCGGGTTGGGCGCGGTCTGCTCAAAGTCTTCGTAGCTATAGCGAACGAAGCCAGAGTCCCTGTCGCTTGGATGATAGTCGACCCGGACGTTCCCGCCGTTGTCATTGATGATGCGGTTTGCGGTTGAGGTGTAGTTGTTTAGACTGTTGACGGTGGAGGATTGAGGCAGCGGGTATAGGCTCGCCACGTTCAGTCCGACGGGGTTGATCCGGTTGGGGCAGATGACGTTGGGCTGGCCTCCGTTGCAGCCCATGAACTGGCTGCGCACCTGCCGGGTAGAGCCGTTCACGGTCACGGCGGTGGTGGTCAGCGGATCGAAGATGGGGATCAGGTTGCCACTCGCGTCGCGGTAGTTGCTGAAGTCGCCGAGGCGTTCACTCGCGGTCGGAACGCTGTTGATGTTGGTGATGCCCTGGAGCGAGCGCTGACCGTAGTAGTCGGCAAAGACGAACAGCTTGTCCTTGAGGATCGGCGCCGCGATGGCCCCCCCGAACTGGCCGCGGCGATAGGCGGGCTTCGGCCCGGTCCGGGCAAAGAAGTTCCTTGCGTCGAGAGCGCTGTTGCGGAGATAGAGAAAGATTTCGCCGTGCAGGTCATTCGAACCGGAGCGCGTCGAGACGGAGAGTACACCGGAGCCCGCGCCATACTCCGCCGAGTACGTTCCCGTTAACACCTTGAATTCGGCAATGGACTGCACGGACGGCTGCACCATGACCGTGTTGAAGGTGTACTCGTTGTCATCGATACCATCGACCAAGTAGGCGTTGGTATTGGCCTGGCTGCCGAGCGCGTTGAAGTTTGAAGCGGCGCGGGGGTTGAAGGAGCTGGACCCGGACAGGTTTTCCCCCTGCTGACCTGGGGTGACGCCCGGCACAAGATAGGTCAGCTGCACAAAATTACGTCCGTTGAGGGGAAGGTTCTGCACCTCACGCTTGCTTACCACGTCGCCCAGCTCCGAGGAATCTGATTTCATGAGCGGGGCCGTCGTGGTCACTTCCACGGTCTCGGAGGCGCCTCCCGGTACAAGCGAAAGGTCGACGCGCGCTCTTTGGTCGATGTCGACCACGATGTTGTTGGAGACGGTTCTTTTGAAGCCCGTGCTCTCTGCGGACACGTTATAGGCGCCGGGAATCAGGAACGGGATCGTATACTCGCCGTCGCCGTTCGCCTCCACTGTGACGGAGGTGCCCTTGCCGGTGTCTGTCACTACGACACGCGCGTTTGGCACAACGGCGCCCGACTGGTCGCGAACCGTCCCCAGAATACTGCCGGTGGTGACCTGAGCGGACGCGCCTGCAACGGCCACGAGCGCGAGAACGACGAGCGTGAGATGCCTCACGATGCGGGTAAGAACCACCAAGACTAACCTCCTCGGAAACTATTGCAGTTCCCCTGTCGTGCCATTATGACGTTATGCTGTGTGCGTTTGCCACATGGGATTGCAGGCTTGTTTTAAGGGCGAGAGAGTTATAGGCCCTTGCACGAAAATGTGTCAACGGCTTTCGACGGACCTGCGAGTATGGAGAAAGGCAGTCGAGCTCAACGCGCCTCGGGATGGTAACTTCTACAGGTCTGTAGGCTCGCGCAGGCGCGCATACCTCCTTCTTTGAATCTCAGATATATCTGCCCTTGTAGCGCTCAGCACGTTTGAGAAAGTCTCCATGACGTCGTCCCCATCTATCCACGCGCTGAACACGCCGGTTCTCCGCCAGCGATGGACGCGCGTCCTTCCCATCGTCTTCGTCACCTACAGCCTCGCGTATGTGGACCGTGCGAACTACGGCTTCGGAGCCGCTGCGGGGCTTGCCAAGACGCTGCAGATCACGGAATCGCAATCGGCGCTGCTGGCGGCTTTCTTTTTCCTGGGGTACTTTCTCTTTCAGATTCCGGGCGCAGCGTATGCTCGCAAACGGAGCGCACGGCGGTTGATCTTTTTCGCGCTGATCAGCTGGGGTGTGCTCGCGATGCTTACGGGAATCGTGCGCAACTTCTGGCTCCTGGCGACGGTGCGTCTGCTGCTGGGTGCGTCGGAAAGTTTTATCCTGCCGGGAATGCTGCTGCTGCTTTCCCAGTGGTTCACCCGGGAAGAGCGCTCGCGAGCCAATACATTTTTGATCCTCGGCAACCCGGTGACCGTGCTCTGGATGTCGGCGGTCACCGGCTACATGATCCGTGCGTTCGGTTGGCAGATGACGTTTATCCTGGAGGGCCTGCCGTCCGTTCTGTGGGGAGCGATCTGGTACCTACAGATCAGGGACCGTCCCGAAGAGGCGCCGTGGATGGACGAGACGAGCTGCGCGGAGTTGCGGACGGCGCTGCAGCAGGAGCAGGCTCTGATTCCACAGGTCGCCAGTGTGAGCCGCGCCTTGCGCTCACCTCTGGCACTGGCGCTTTCAGTGCAGTATTTCCTCTGGTCCATCGGCGTGTACGGCTTTGTGCTGTGGCTGCCGACGATCGTGCAGAAGGGAGCCGCGCGCGGCATCGCGATCACCGGTCTGCTCAGCGGAATCCCGTATGCCGCGGCGATCCTGCTGATGGTGATCGTTTCGTACTTCTCTGACCGTAACCTCCAGCGCAGGAGCTTCGTCTGGCCGCTCTTGATGATCAGCGGCGCCGCGCTCCTTGGCTCCTACCTCACGTCGGCTACCAGCTTTGCCTGGGCATTCGCCTTTCTTGTCGCAGCCGGCGGGCTGATGTACGCACCCTACGGTCCGTTCTTTGCGATCATCGCGGAGTCTTTACCGAAGAACGTCGCGGGCGAGGTCACAGCGATGGTGAACGGGTTCGGCGCCCTGGGCGCGTTTGCCGGCAGCTATGCGGTGGGACTGCTCCAAGCCAAAACCGGCAACCCCCGGGCTGGTTTTCTGCTGATGTCCGCAGCCCTTCTGCTTGCAGGTCTCATCACGCTGCGCCTGCCGCGACCGGCCGTGGATGTATCGCTCAAAGTCTGAAGGGCTCGCGTGAATTTCTGGAGCGGCAGATGCTTGATGCAATCGGCTGCTTACCTGTTTTTCAGGCCGGCTCATGGACGGCGCTGCTTGCGCTTCGCGAGGATCGTATCGAACTGCGCCTGGGTCATCTTGAGCTTGTCGGGATTGGCTTTGACCCATTGTCCGAGAGCGTCGTATTTCTTTGCGTTCCAGCCGCCCTCGAACTCACCGCCGTTGGTGCCTTTGCTGTTCAGGTAGAAGTTGAAGGCGTCCTCCAGGTTGGTGAATTCGGCGTTCGAGATCGCATCCTCAGCAAGAATTGCGGGGATAAAAATCACCCCATCGCGCTTGGCAAGCACGATATCCCCCGGCAGCACAACTGAGCGGCCAATGCGGATGGGCGCGTTGATGGAGGTCAGCGTCATATCCTTCCACGCGGAAGGATCATAAGCACGATACAAGCCATTGAAGTTAGCGATCTCGCGGTTCTCTTCCGCATCGCGGATGCCCGCGTCGAAGACGAAACCCACGTGTGTGTGTGCTGCGATGCCGCTGCCGAGATTGGAGCCGATGAGCGTGCCTTCCACGATCTTCCCGAAGCCATCGGCAACGTAGACGTCCCCAAGCTGCAATTCGTTGATCGGCCAGCTGTTGTTGTAGCTCACGCGCTTTTGTGCTTTGCCTTCAGCAGCGATCGCACGTGTCATGTCCGGGCGCACCGGCATGTATTGGGCGGTCAGAGCGCGTCCCGCAAAGGGCTTCTCCGGATGCAGCGCCTGGAAGCCCGTATCGAACTGGCAGTTGTATCCCTGGTTCCGCAAGTAGTCCCAAATGTCTTCGATGGAAACATCGAGCGCTCGTGTAAGCAGCGCATCCCCCACCTTGGGACGACCGTCCGGGAAGCGACCTCCCTTCCACTCGGACGTGTAAAACATCATCTGGTCGTGGGTCATCTTGACCTGCGCGACCAACGGTGCTGTGCTGGCGAGGAGACAGCCTAGAAGAGCTGCACTGAAGAAGGGTTGCATGCGTTCTCTCCATCCGGGGGTGCCCGGCTGCTTGGTATTAGCTGAATAACTGGTCGTCGAAGGACTGCTTTTCATCCCACATGGGAGTTGGCTCGAAGTAGCCCACACCTGGTGCAAGGTGCTGCCGTACCACCTCGTCGTTCAGAGTGACGCCCAGCCCCGGCGTATCAGGCACCGTGATGTAGCCTCGATTGATAATCGGCTTGTCCACCTCGTTGACCATATCCTGCCACCATGGCACATCGAGCGAGTGGTTCTCAAGCGCCAAGAAATTCCGCGTCGCCGCCGCGCAGTGCACATTCGCCATGCAGGCGACGGGCGTGCCGGCAAAGTGCATCGCCATGGGCACCCCATGTTTGTAAGCCATGTCGCCGATTTTGTGAGTGCGCAGGATCCCGCCGGAGGTCGAGAGGTCCGGGTGGATCTTATCAACGGCGTGCATGCTGCACAGCCTTTCGAAGTCGGCGATCTCGTAGATGTCCTCTCCGGTGATTGTGGGCGTTGGTATCGCGTCTGTAATCTCCTTTAGCAGGTCGGTGTACCACCAGGGGATTACGTCTTCAATCCACTCCAAGTTGTACTTCTCGTAGGCGCGTCCCAGCCGAATGATTGATTTCACGCCAAGGTGGCCCAGGTGGTCCGTTGAGAGCGGGATCTCATAGCCGATCGCCTCGCGGATGGTCGCCATGTACTCGCAGTAGACATCGATTCCCTTGTCGGTCAGCTCGTTCCCTGTGAACGCGTGCGGTAGGCGCTTGTCATATTCGACGGATCGCTGGTCGGCCGGTTCCATGATCGTGCCCGGCTTTCCCTTCAGGAGATCGGTTCCAATGTCCACCTTGATCCAGGTCAGGCCGCGGTCCTTGCGCTCCTTGGCGATCGCCGCGAACTCCTTCGGAGTATCGGCTTCGGGGGTGTCCGCGTAGATACGAATTTTGTCACGCCATTTGCCGCCGAGCATCTGGTAGATAGGTATGCCATAGACCTTGCCGACGATATCCCACAGCGCCATCTCGACCGCGACGACGCCTCCGGCCTGCCGCGAGATGCCGCCGAACTGCGCGATTCTCTCGAAAAGGAAGTCGACATTGAGCGGGTTCTCGCCAACGATGCGGTTCTTAAGCACCATGGCGTACTGGTAGTTCGCGACATCGCGCACCTCGCCCAGGCCGTAGACGCCCTGGTTGGTGTCGATGCGGATGATGGGACACGGGCTTGGACCCGGCTTCTTGACCACGGTATACCGCATGTCCGTGATCTTCAGGGTCGACGGGCTAGAGTGCTTGTTCACGTTCTTGACCGAACTCTGTGCCTCGGCTGCGGGAACGCCCTTGCCGAGCATGCCCGTTGCGAACAGTGAAATGGTCGACCGGAGCATATCGCGCCGCGATGGGGTGAAACGATTGTAGAAGGCCATACGTCCTCGTGGGTGGTTATGAAGTTCGTTGGAAACCGCTGAGACAGTAAGCAGTTGCGTTACCCCCACCAAACCTCGCCCGGCGCAAGGTGAGCTTTGGCTACGTCTGGGTTAATCTCGACCCCCAGACCCGGTTTGTCTTCGATGGTGAAATACCCATTTGTCCAGAAGGGTCCGTCGTGCGTGACCAGATCGGGCCACCAGTCGACCCACTTCGCGAGCTCGTGAATGCGGAAGTCCTTCATTGCGGCCGCGGCATGAACGGATGCGATGGTGCCGAGCGGGCTTGCAGGGTTGTGGGCCGCCGTCCAAATGTCGTACTGGCTGGCGAAATCGGAAATGCGCTTGGACTCCAGCAGGCCACCCGACTTCGGAATGTCAATGTGGACGCCGGCGCAGGCCTGGCTTTGGATCAACGGTCGAAATCCATGGAAGCCGTACAGGTTCTCGCCGGTGCAGATCGGGGTGCTGGTCGCGCGGGCCAGGCGCGCCATCGCCTCGGTATTTTCGGCGGGTAGCGGATCCTCCATCCACATTGGCCGGACATGCTGCAGAGCATTCAGGAGCTGAATGGCGTCACCGAGGCTGTACTTCCAGTGGCACTCTATCGCAAAATCGGCATCGGGGCCGAGCACCCTTCGGATGGCGTCCATGCGCTCCACGATGCGGTCGATATCGCGAAGTGTGAGTTGGTTAGTATAAACGTCGTGCCCGGGTTCCGTGAAGTTTGGATCGGCTGTCGGTGGCACACCGTCACCCTGCACCTTCCAGGCCGTGAAACCATACCTGTTGCTGGCAAGTTCCTCTTGCATCTGCCTCGGCCAGGAGGCCGCCTCGCCGGGGTTCTTGGCCGGCACCTGTAAGGTGCGATAGAACCGGACGCGATCGCGGAACCGTCCCCCCAACAGATTGCACACCGGTGTTTGCAGGATCCGGCCCGCCAGATCCCAAAGCGCAATCTCCACACCAGAGGCCGCCGTGATGGTCACTCCGCCAATAGCTCCGTAGCCGCCGCTGCGCATCAGCATCTTTGTATAGAGCCGATCGACGTTGAGCGGATCTTCGCCGATCAGGAGTTCCTTGAACTGGCGAAGGATCATATCCTTGACACCCGGTCCCCAGTAGGCCTCCCCGATCCCGTAGAGACCGCCATCCGTCTCGACCTTGACAAGATTCCAGTCCCAGGTCCCGCGCACAACCATCACCTTGACGTCCGTAATTTTTAACTTGCGCCGAAGTGGCTCCGCGAGCGTAAAAAACGGCTCCGCGAAGCAAGCACTGGCGGCAGCGGCAGTCTCTAGAAATGTACGACGACTGATGTGCAGACCCTGCCTCCTGCGTCAACCAAGGAACACCCATGGCATCCTTTGCCGGGATTGGGGGTCTGGTTGAATTGTCTCGTGCCAGCGCCAACGTTATAGGTACACACGTTGAGACATGTCAAGGGAAGCATCATTTGACGAAGCGGTATAGCACCTCGCGATTTAGGAATGCGGCTTGCACTGCCTGAGCCGTTGATGGAAGATCTCCGCCATCTGCGGTATCCCTGTGGCGGAATCGCGACCGACCCAAGAGCAGAGTTCAGAGCCGAAAGACCCCGTATTTCCAAAAGCGGTCTTTCATAGTGGCAAACTCTCTTCTATACCTCGCGCAAAGCCGTTGCATTTCAGCACCCAACGTGCCTCAAGAGGGCTGTCACGCGCTGCTAAGCATTGACACCGCTAACGTCAACCTGGTTCCGAACGGATTCAACATCCAGGATCACGGCTCGCTGCTCACCGTGGTCTATGCGACTACACCCACACCTGGGCTGATTCCGGGCATCGGTCTGCTGAACATCACAGATTCCTGCCTGAGTGCAAGAGTGAGCCTCGGTGCGGGCAACACAGGAACGTCTCGACAGGCTCTGGCGTTTTCCTTCACCGATGCCAACTCCGGCTCCGTTCAGATCGGCGCGGCAACCGCTGTCGGCCTCCACGAGACCCTCAGTGTTTCCGGGAACACTGTTTATCTGGCAGTTGCTCAAAGCACCAGCGTCGGGCTCGGCACGGTCGCCTTCACCTTTGTCAATCCAGTTACCGCTCCCCCGTATCAAGCCCAGTTCCGGAGCCTGGAACGCTGGGCCTGATGGCAACTGGCCTGATGGGCCCAGCCGGTGCGATACGCAAGCTCATGGCGTAAACCGTACCCTGTTGCTTCTTCGAAGGACCTGGCCTAGGTGTCCGGCCCCTCGTCCGTCTAGCAATTCACGAGGCAAGGATGTCTGACCTAAGACATTCTGCGCTTTTGCCCGTGACAACATACAGGGGAAAGAACCTGACCTAATTCGCGGCTAGGGACTCGGCCTCGATGCGATTGAGGCTGTTCTGGATCTCTTGGACGGCACGCTGAGCTGTTGGCCGCCAATCCTGATCCTGAATCTCCGTTGCGAAGAGAACTACCTGGAGCTTGTTCCGCACCAGATCATCAAAGGTATGGCGAATGGTGCTGACGGCAGCTCTTCGCGCCCTGCGCTGCGCTGATCGAACGATGAAGAAGACGATTCCGTGCAGCACACCCACAGCTAGCGCGCTGATTGCCGCGGCCTTCCAAGGCGCTACGTTTTCGAAACAGTGCGAATACCACGATGACGACGAGAACTCCTAACGCTGTCAGAATTAAATTCCAGGTACTCGAGGAGAAGTCTCTTCATCGCTTCCAGCATGGGCGAGAGCACAAAGAGCAGGGAATCGAGTAATTCCAGGGGGGAGTCGAGCGCTGTCGTCTCGGAAAGAGTGAACTCCGGTTCCTGCGGCACCAGCAAGTGGTCGGCTTCACCCCTTGCGAGCTGTTGCAGCCTGCGTCCTCCCTGTCCAAGACGGCTGATGAGCGCGGTCTCGGGAAGAGCTGCCAACTCGCCCAGCGTGCGGATACCCCAGCGGTTCAGCACGGCCAGCGTCTTTGCTTCGCAGGGCAGAAGGGACGTGGAGAGCCGGGCAAGTTTGCCGCGCACGCTGTCCCGGTCGGCACAAACAACTTCCCGCGTGCTGCGTGCCAGCATGAGAGAGGCTTCCGCGTTCGGGGCCATACCGATCCCGGCTGGAAAGCCTGAGGCGCGCAGTTCCTGATGCAGCTTGCGCGCGTAGCTCTCGGCTGAGCCGAAGAGCGTGCCGATCCCGGAGCTTTCGATCAGCAGTACAACGGCAAGCCGATGGGCTTCCGCGTATGCGTTCAGCGGCGATGCGATGGCCTCGACACGTGGAGAAAAGCGCTCCGCGATCTCGACCGCCCCTGCATAGGCCGCCTTCTCCTCTTTTATCTCCCGTGAGCGGAAGTGAGCCGTAAAACCTGCCTCGGCCTGCACCTTGCTCATGCCATGCTCGACGCCTGCGGTCCTGGCTTTCCCGCAGCGTGAAACCACCTTCTCCTGCGGTGGAACACCCTCCAGCACCACGCAGGCGTGGGAACGCACAGCGGGAGAGCTGCGCTGCCATGCGGTGATAGGAAACTCCGGGATGTGGATCGCTGCGAACGACATGCTATCTTCCCGCCGCCCGCATCCATGCCGGTGCCGCATCCCAGCCTGTTACGCGTCCTGGTGCTTTCTTACCAAACGCCGACCCGGTCCGCTGGCGCGCGACCTCCGCGATGCGCGGCATAGTTGTGAGCACGCCCTGGATCTTCGGCGGCTCTGCGATGGAGCATTCGAGGACGCAGGCCGCGCTCGATCGGGCGCATGGCTCACGTGTGAGCAGGAGCAGGATGGCGTCGCTCTCCTGCGCGGCGTGCCGATAGCGGAACCACGTCGCGGACGGAATGCGCAACGATTCCTGTGGAGGGACGGAGGCAAGGTCCAGCACGACTACGCGAAATCCGCCCGACTGCAGCACCTGGTCCGTTGCGCGTAGCGCCCGGTCCAGCCGGTCCCATGGCTTCCGTTCGCGTACCCGCGCGGAGACGATCGGGGCGTTTGCATTAGCTCGCCGACGGGCGACCTCCGCTGCTTCTCGATCCATCTGCCGCAAGGGATCGGTCTCATCGACTTTGCGCAGGTTCCAGCGCTCCCACTCCACCTGGTCCTGCGAGGCCGTGTGCAGGCCGAGCGGCTGGTTGGGATGGCCGGGCGTGCCCTCCATCTTTCGCCTGCGCCGCTCTTCCTTTTGGAACAGCATCTCTTCCAGCGCCGGAGCCAAGCCCTTCGTCTCGCCGCGTGGATGCGAGCTGCCGCAACCGCCATGGATCGGTCGATGGCTGCCGTTCTCTGCTTCGTACGATCTGGTAGGTGCGGACGGCAATACAGAAGGAATCTGGCGCTGTGTAGCTGCTGCGAAGCGTACCCAGAGCAGGTTGGCCAGCTCGATCCCGGCTGCCGCCGCGCTCTGCGGCGAGAGCGAGTCGCTCACGTCGATGTAGGCGCATGCGCCTTCCCTGGAAGCGCTAGCCAAGAGCGATAGCGCGAGGGAGGAACGCCCGGAACCGTCCGGTCCGGTCAGCTCACAGACAGAGCCGAGCGGTAAGCCGCCTCCGAGTGGGCTGTCGAGTCGGGCATTGCCGATGGGGTGCAGCCGCGGCGCTTGCTGCGCGATCGGCGACAACGCCGCTGGAATGCGGTTGGCTAGCTTTGCCTCGATCTGGCGCTTCAGAAGTGCCGCTTGCCCATGCATTTATAAGTATTCGCCTTATATTCGCTTCGTGGAAGCCTAGCCTATCGCATTTCGGAGCGGAAAAGCGAATTTGAACCGAGGGTCGTGCAACCTGGAAGTACTGTGCTGAGCCATGTCATTTCGAGACATGCAGGCGAGGTCGCAGCTGGCAAGAAGACAAACCGGGCAGCCGATCCTGCCTGCTTTCTTCGGCTTAGCTAGCGCTCGCTGTGCAATCGGTCAGCTTCCGTTCTGAATCGAGGCTGTACCGGATCGTAGCCCAGCTCCTGCTGGCACAGGAGGCAAGCTTCATCCCATTGCGGGTCTCCTCCGTCACTGCCACGACCATCTCTGAGCCGGGATGCCGTTGAGCGATGAGCAGAAAAGCAGTCCAGGCAAGATCGTAGGTCCGAAAGCGGTCTTGCAAGCCCCACTGAGCTTCCGTTCTTATCAGCTTGTCAAGCGCTCATGCTGCGTTCGAACCATACCGACTCATAGGAACAATCGCCGTTGCAGGTGCAGTAGGGCAGAGTGCCTCCTATACCTTCGTTGTCCCCAATGCCACAAACCTTCTCTGCCGGCCAAGGCAGGCTCACAGAACGGTTCTTGGCATGACCACAGTTCTCCGTACCGTTGAAGCCGATGAACTCAGGCCCGATCTCAGGGACCTCCTTTAGCGAGCTGCACGCCAGCTTTTGTGAGGGCAGGCAGAAGCCTTACGAAGTCGTTTGCGATGGCGTTGAAGGTCTCTGCTTTAATACTCCGCGGACGGTCCCAATTGAGTGATTAAGACGGAAACTCTCACCTACGAAGATCTTCGTTGACATATACGAATGCCTTCGTATATGTTCCTTGCATGATTACGAAACGTGCCATTCCAAAGCCAACCGAGGGCGAACTCGAACTGCTTGCGATTCTCTGGGACCGTGAGCAGGCGACTGTCCGGGAGGTCTTCGACGCGGTCAATGCGCAGCGGCCGGTAGTTTATACCGGCGTTCTGAAGCTGCTGCAGATTATGACCGACAAAGGGCTGGTCAAGCGCGATGAGACCGAACGAGCCCACGTGTATCGCGCAGCCGTCGCTCGCGAAGCGACGCAGCGGCAGTTTATGCGGGAGCTCAGCAACCGTTTCTTCGCCGGCAGCGCCGGGCAGCTTGCGCTGCACGCGCTGGAGATGGAATCGGCCAGTGAAGAAGAACTCGACGAAATTCGGGCACTGCTGCGGCGCAGAAAGTAGGAGATGAGCATGGGAATCCTTAGCTGGACACGCGACGGAGAAATGTTGGCGCTCGGTTGGACGCTGCTGCATTTTTTGCTGGCAGGGCGCGCTGATCGCTGTGCTCTACGCCGTGCTCGACCGCTTGACGATGCGAGCCGGGACCAAGGTCCGCTACGGCGTCGCCTTGCTGGCACTGTCGTTGATGCCGCTGGCGGCGCTGACAACGTTTGTGGAGCAGGCGCGGCTCGTCGTGCGGGTTCCGAGTGGCGGAAGCGAAGTGGTCGCATCGCAATTGGGTGCTATCCACACGACCCTAGTGAAGCGACTCCCGGTCGCAGCTCCCTTGGTCACCAGTAGCGAACTCTGGATCGCCGGCAACACCGGCCATCTGCTTCCCTGGATCGACAGCGTCTGGCTAACCGGCGTCCTGCTGCTTGCGCTGCGCGCCATGGGCGGATGGTGGTGGCTGCAACGTTTGCGCCGCGCTGCACGAGTGGCGGTTCCGGCGAGCGTTGAGGCCAGCTTTCTGCATGTTTCGCGGCAATTGGGCATGGGCCGCAGGGTCGCTCTGCGCATCTCGGACGAGGTGATCTCTCCACTTGCCATCGGGGTCTGGCATGCCACCGTCATCCTTCCCGTGTCTGCCATCCTGCAGCTTGCCCCGGCTCAACTGGAGGCCGTGCTGGCGCATGAACTCGCGCATATTCGGCGCTGGGACTTCCTGTGTAATCTCCTACAGACAAGCATCGAGTGCCTGCTGTTCTTCCACCCAGCGGTCTGGTGGATCAGCCGCCGCAGCCGCGACCTGCGCGAGATCTGCTGCGATGAAGTTGCCGCGCATAGCGTTAAACACCCCCTGATCTACGCCGAGGCGCTGCTCCGGCTCGAAGAGAGGCGCTCGGAAAACCTGCACCTCGCCATGACCCTGACAGGCCGCAACGGAAGCTTGTTGATACGTGTAAGACAAATTCTGGGAGAAGGAATGACGATGGAAAGCACAACGACAAGCGGTCTACGGATGGCAATATTGGGGGCGGTCGTTCTTGGACTGCTCGTCGGATCACGGGCAGCCGACGGGCTGAAACCGGTCTACTTCAAAGCACCGGCTCACACGGTGGAACACACGGCAGTAACACCGGACATCGAACCGGATCCGGCACCTGCGGTAGAGGCTATTGCCCACCCTCTTCCTCATCCCTCCCGTGATCCCTCCCGTGCGATTGCGGCAGTTGCCGATCCGGAGCCCACGCCAGTTGCTCAGCCAACGCAGGCCAAATCCGCTCGCACGGACGATAGTGAGGTCAAAGGCTCGGGTACCAACTATCTCCAGCAGATGCGCGATGCAGGTTATCCGCTCGACCTCAACAAGGATCTCGACCTGATCATCTCGTTGCGCTCGCTCGGTGTTACGCCGGCCTATGCGAAGTCGATGGCTCAGACCGGCATGGGGACACCCACGCTGCATCAGTTGGTTAGCCTCAAGTCTCTCGGTGTGACTCCGGAGTACGTCACCGGACAGCGAAGCTCCGGCATCGCGCCGTCTAGTTATCAAGAGGTGCTATCGGAGAAAAGCGTAGGCGTCACCCCGGATTATGCGAAGTCCATCGCATCGCTGGGATTGGGAACCCCGACACTCCATGAGTTGATCTCGCTCAAGGCCGAGGGCGTCACGCCCGAGTATGTCGCGGCGATGAAGGCCTCGGGCACTCCGCCGAAGGACCTGCATGAACTCGCAAGCATGCGGGCTCTCAATGTCACGCCGGAGTATGCCAAGGCTATGGCTGCTGCAGGGTTTTCTGGGTTGAATACTGAAAATCTGATCTCACTTCGAGCCCAGGGCGTTACGCCGGAATATGCGCGCTGGCTGAAGCAGACCTTCGCCGATGCGGATTTGCACAGACTGGGCGAGGCATCCACCTTTCATATTGACGCGGATTCATAACTCGCGCAAAATCGCACGGCTTTACCGATACCAGTCTGGTCAAGCTCGTCAAGCTGAAGATGACCGGCCTGCTCGACTAAAGCCAACTCACGTACCACGGAGGAACACATGAAGCCCATAGGCGTGGCAATCCTGCTCGCTCTTTTTTCGTCGGCCGGTTACGCAGAAATCCTTCAGGGACTCTGCATTGTCTCGGCGAGTCACAACAGCAAGTCCGACACCTTGACTGCGGATTTCATGCTGCACCGCTCGGATTGCAGCGACGAAACCCACGAGTGCGGAAGCTCGGAGAACTCCAATATCGCTTGGTCGCGTTGGACTGGCGTCTCGGCTGATTCGCTGAACCAGCAGGGAGCCGAGCTTCACGGCCAGATGAACGGCGAGGCGGGCGAACTGCGTTGCTCGGGCACCGTGCATGAGGGTGTGCTCGCGGGGCGATACCAGTTCACGCCCAACCCTGCGTTCGTTCAGAAGATGACCGCGATGGGGTTCGACGAGGTAACCACCCGCAAGCAGGAAAGCTTCCTGATGCTCGACGTCACGACCGCATGGGTCCAGCAGATGAAAGACGCCGGCGTCACCGACCTCTCTACGAACAAGTTGATGGGGCTGCGTGCGCTGCACGTAGACCTCGATTACATCCACGGCATGTCCGGTGCTGGGTATCCGGAACTCCGCGCCAACAAGCTAACTGAGTTGAAAGCAGTGGGCGTGACGCCCGAGAAGGCCAGAGAGGCCAGGGCGCTCGGCTTTCAACCCACGGAACAGCAGCTGATCGAGATGAGCATCTTCAAAATCGACCGGCCCTTTGTAGAGCGAATGCGCGCCAGGGGGCTGAAGGACCTTACGTTGGAAAAGCTGGTTAAGGTCAAGATCTTCAAACTGGAAGACTGAGGCAAGCCATGAGAGAAACGGACGATCTCCTAATCGCATTGCTGATGCTGGCCGTTCTCGCGCTTCTGGCGAATACGGTGGGGGTCCAAAGCCTCCTGTCTCCGCAGGAGAATCGAGTCGTATTCTCCGTAGATTTCAGGCTCGGAATCGGAAGCCAGACGATGGCGATCAAATATCATTCCCGCATGGAATGACGGCAGACTCGGCGATGGCAAGTCACGAAAGTATTCTCCAGGGCAACAGCCAAACCTGCATTTTGGAGCAGGTCTATCCAATGACCTGTGGGACCTGCGGGATCTACGATCACTCAGGTCTGGGGATAGGGAGAGTGGCTGGCCGGGAATCCTCTTCCCGGCCCCCGCGCTCACCGACTTGCGCTCGCTGCCTCAAGCTGTCCTGACTGGTTTGCGCTGCCCGGTGTCGGAGAGTTGACCCGGACCGTTGATCGCGCAGCATGCACCCGGGTCAACGGAGAGCCAAGCGTCAACCCTGTTCCACTGACCTGGCTGCCGGGACCATGCGCCTGCTTCAAGGGAGCTTCAAGCACGATCGAAGGGCCTTCAAACCGCCTGATCGCCGCGACCGTCATCGTCTCAGCATCAGCCCCGCTGCCAACCGTGATGGTCTGCCCGTTCCTAAACCCGAACGGACTCACGACAGGAATCGTCTTCTCCCCAGCTGCGACGTCCTTACTTGTTGTCGTCCCGCCTCCGGTGCCCACGTTCGAAACCGCGGCGCGTTCGGCTTCGGCACCGGCGTCAATCAGCACCGTCTCACCTGCGCGGAACCCGGTTACATCGGCGACCTGGAGGATAGTGCTGCCTGCCTTCGACCCGAAGGGCAGCACAGTAGCCGGCGCCACAACGAAGTCCATACAGTTGCTATCCGTATCGGCGCCATCTGGAAAGCGGCCTGCACTGCGGTCGATGACGCTCGCGCCGCCTACCCTCCCAGAACCTCCACCGGGCTCCGGAGAAGGGACAAAGCAGCCCTCGCTCCGTTCTCCGGACTCGGCCTGATAGCCCTTGGCGGCCCAGGGATCGGACAGACCGCCGTAGTTCAAGCTGTCCGCCACCACCCCTAAGGGATCCCGCAACACCAGGCTGCCCTCCTGCAAGGGAACCACCCGATCAAACTGGAGGTATCTCGTCGTCATCTCAGGCCCGCCAAACCACTGGTCGGGCTTGCGGTCTCCCTGATAGCCGGCGGCGGTCACCTTCCTGTCCCACACCACCGCGTTGATCGCATGTCCTCTAGCCAGCGGCTGGTCCAGTGTGACACCCGAGCCCTGCGCCTGAACAGGCTCATCGCTCACGTGCACAAACTTCGTCGCAGGCTCGAACGAGATGCCCGTGCCTCGGTTGCTGAAGGGCAGGTTCGCCGCATGGCTGAAGCGCAGCGGCGCCGCCAATTCAAGTCCCGTGCCCGGAGCGACGACCCACTCATCGCGGCCATGTTTTTTCATTAACCCCGCCGCAAACGTGATCTCCGCCCCGTTCCGGCCCTCCCGCTCGACGGCGCTCACCGTGACCACTTCCTTGGTCGCAGGCGTACCCACCGTGATCTTGCTGCCTGCGGCGAATCCGTCCGCCCGGCGCACCCGGATGTGGGTCGCCCCTTCCTTGATGTCCTCCGTCAGGTTCGTCTGGATCGCCTTGGTGCCAACGCGGGTCACGGTCACTGTCTCAATCCCATGGTCTTTGCTGTCGATATCCAGGCGGATCTTATCACCGGCTGAGATATCCGCCAGAGCCGTTACCTGGAGCGTGGAGGCTCCTGCAGGTGCATCCTCTGCCAAGTAGGCCTGTGTCCCCGGCTTGCCTACAGCGGTTACCGTCGCCACCTCAAACTGCTCGGTGCTGTTGCCCCCAAACGGCACGGTTGACCCATACCCCAACGCGATTTTCTCCCCTACCTTGAACCCGGTAACGCGCTGGACCGGAACATTGGTCGACCCTGCAGGTAGCGTGATCGGCCCATCCGGCAGCGGCTGCCATAGAGTCGTGTGGTCGCTGGCAGCTGTGCCCACCGCTGCGATCGTGCGGCTCTCCGCATCCTTTCCGGTCCCGATCTCCACCGTGTCCCCGGCAGACATCCCCTTCACCTCGCGGACGCTCAGCGAAACGGCGCCCGGCTGCGCTTCCGCCGCCAGCCCAGAGTTTGACAAACCGAGCAGGTAAAAGCCTTTCGCCTTCAGCCTGGTTCCGGCCGGGATCTGCACCGAAGAAAAGACCGTCTGCTGCGCCGGCCGCCCCGTCATGCTCCACCCGGAGAGATCTACCTCACTGTTGCCGCCGTTGTACAGCTCAACGAACGAGTCCGTCGCATTCTCGCCCGAACCGGACCCGATGCGGAACTCATTGATCCTTACCGGCGCGGCACTCCGGATCTTCTGGGCCATAGTTTCGGTCTGCTTCAGGCCGTCCGCCTCGTTCGACCACGTGGCATCGGCAACGAGGTCGCCGTTGAACGCCTTTGGCCCTGCCGTCACCGCAAAGGTCGAACTCACGCTCGCCCCCGGCGCAACCGCGTCAGAGAACGTCTTGGACCGCTCCTTCGTCCCCTGGACCACAGCCGTCCACTGCTTGCTCGGTAAGGACAATGTCAGGACCAGCTCCTTCACGGGTGACCCGGTCGTATTCGTGAATGTGACCGCAGTATCCTTCGTAGCACCAGGCGTAAATGTCTGAACGCCCGTTGCCCTCTTCGTCAAAGCCTGCGTCACACTCAACCGCGGCACGTTGTACCGAGCCGCAACCACGTTCGCCTGCACCAGTTGATCGGTCGCGTCACTCGGATAGGTCCCCGCCGCAGTCACAGCACCTTCATAGAACGTGCCCTGCGAGCTGTTGCTGTTATCTCCGCCGTTGCCGAGCAGGATAGCCCCCTGCTTCCGCATCGGATCATAACTCGAGTTCACTCGCTGGCCATCAAACATCACCGTCAGGGCACCCCGCTGCGCATCACCGCCGAGCGAAGCCCAGCGGTGCGGCTCACCTTTTGCCATCGCCGTTACAAATCGCCAGTGGATGTCCGGGAGATGGGCGCAGAGCTTGGATCCGTCCGTATTCACGCAACCGACCAGGTTGTTCTCCTGGTCCGTCTCAATCCAAGGTCCCGGAGGGTTGCCATGAATCCAGCCCGTCGTATCCCCGAAGTACGTGGTCTCCATCGTGCCGTTGTCATCGTCACGGCTGTCGATCTCCGCATTGCCATAATCAAAGCAGCACCCGCCATTGAAATGGTGTCCATTGATCACCCAGTACTGCCCTTCGGCCTGATCGTCGACCGCTGTACCCTTCACGTCATCGATGCGAAGGCCTGTTCCCGGCTCGATGAAGACGCCGTACACCTTGTGCCCCATCACCGTTACTGGCGCCATATCCGCAAGCGGCAGATTGTTCAAGCCGCCCATCGCCGGTCCGCTGAAGCCGCCACGTGGCGCCTGCGACAGATCGTTGTGCTTCGGCGACTGGTCGTACACCTTGCTGATCCAGCAATAGGTATTCGCACAGAATGCATCCTGGGCCACCGCATCCGCATAGCCACCCGCATCGTGGCTCGGGACGGCTCCCGGTTGGACAACCTTGATGTCCAGCATCTTGCCGTCAGACTGGCGAAGGAGCTGATACAGTGGCCCGTTGTACGACTGGTAAAGAGCTCTCGTCGTGCTGTGGGCGGCCACGCACGGATCTTCCGCCAACGCATAGATGTCACAGGGCCCCTGCGGGCGCGTCAAAGATCCCTTGTCGCGCTTCTCGCCCGTTTGCCCCAGCGCTGCCGCTACGAAAACGAGCGAGAGTGTAACGAAAAACTTTGCCGTCCTTCTTCTGGGTCTCATGGGACTAAATCCTCGTCCAAATGGATTCGCTTCCGCCGAAGGAAGCGCTTACATTGCGGTGTGCACAACCTTAGCAGAGGGCGGGAGTTCGCTGCATGGCTCGACATCATGCCGCAGCAGTACTCGACCGGAGGCAAGACGAACCAGCTCAGTATCAGCAAGCGCCATAACCTCTACCTGCGTAAGATCTTGATCTATGGCGCACGAGCAGCCGTACTGCGCCATCAAGCGGGACCGAGCGCCCTTAGGGGTTTGGCCTGATCGACTGGATACCCGAGTTCACAAGAACATCGTCGTAGTCGCCAGGCCAACAAGTTAGCTCGCGCTGTCTGGGCTTGTGCTGTCCAGCGGCAACGACGACATTCCAATTGCCGTGCCGGCCTAAGCGCTGAAAAAGCGCCTTCGACTTGGCAGCGAGCAATGGGTCTGAGTAGCAACCGAACAGAAAGCCCATATAAGGAGCTAGTTGGTGTTTAGTCCGGTATCTAATTGATTGGGGCTGAGAATGAAATTATCCATGGTTTGCGTCGGGCTACAAACAGCCGACGGACCGTCGGTCGTACTTTTCGGGACTGTTCCCAGCCAGCAGTTTTGGGATTCCTGCAGCCGGCAGCGAAGGCGACGAACTGCGTAACCGCTTTCGGGCGCCGGGCTACGCCAATACAGGTCTGAGCGTTCTTAAGAGCTTCCCCATCTTCGATCTCCTACACTTCGAGCTGCGAGGCGACGCGTTCAATCTGTTCAATCGACCCAATCTCACAGGCTTCCAGAGCGATTTGGCAAATGCCAACTTTGGCAAAGCAACCTCAGCCTTCAGCGCGCGATACTTTCAACTTGCGGCGCGCCTAACCTTCTGAACCGTCAACAAAGGACAACTGTATGGACGTGACCCGACGCAGTGTGCTTGGCGGCTTGGCCGCCGGTTCTGCGAATCTGCTGTTTACGCAGCGCGTGTGGGCCTCAACTCCGGTGCAGACGGCATCCGGGACGGCAGTGGCCCCGCCTTTGGCTCTGGACCTAATGCTTACGGCGTTTTCTGCCGGCACCCTGCGCATTAGCATCTCGCCCCCGGGCAATGCGCCGCGCCCTCGGGAGCTTGGCTTATTGGACCGCGTCTACCCACCTGCGCTTGCGAGTCCGGGGCGTTCGCGCGCGCGAACAATTCCTGGGAAAGTTCAGCATTCGGGTGAGCGACAGGCCCTTGTACGTCTCTGTCTACGAAGGCAATAACCTGCGCCAGGAGTTCGGCTTCATGACGGATAGCGCCGATGTTCGCTTCAAGGTCGAGGGCCCGGTATTCGGTATGGGAGAAGGCGTGCATCCCTTGGACCGGCGCGGCACCCGCGACGAGATGATCAATGGGCAGCATCAGCCGGACCTGCAGACCTTTGGCTCGCGTGTACCGATCCCCTGGATCGTGAGCCCGGCGGGTTGGGGCATCTTCATCGGTCAGCCGCAGGGCTCCATGATTTTCACGCAGACTGAGGTATTGTTCCGGGCTGCGGAAGCCGCGTCGACGCGTAACGTGTACCTTCTGCTGGGCGACACTCCGGCTGAGGTGATGCAGGAGTATGCCGACTTATCGGGACACCCACATCTGCCGCCACTGTGGTCGTTTGGGTATCAGCAGTCCCACCGGACACTGGAGGACAAGGATGAGATCCTCGCGATCGCGAAGATTCTCGCGAAAAGAAGCTGCCATGCGACGCCGTGATCTATCTTGGCACCGGCTTTTGCCCCTCCGGCTGGAACATCGGGCATGGTTCCTTCACGTTCAACGCGAAGGGTTTTTCCCGATCCGCCGGCCGTTCTTCGGCAGCTCCACGACGACGACCTTAAAGTGATCGTGCACATCGTTCCGCCTGGGGACCTTCACGGCACAGTCGACGATCAGGCAATGGAAGCTAAAACGCCTGGCGATGCGGTTCCGTACTGGGCCGAGCATGTGCGACTCATGAAGGCCGGCGTGGATGGCTGGTGGCCCGATGAAGGCGACCGGCTCTCGGTCTACGCGCGGCTGGATCGTAACCGCATGTACTGGGAAGGTTCACGCAAGACTGATCCCGCACGGCGGCCGTTCGCACTGCACCGCAACGGCTACGCCGGCCTGCAGCGCTACGGCTTGTTGTGGTCCGGGGACACGTTCTCCACCTGGAATGCGCTCAAGGCTCAGATCATGGTGGGCATCAACGTCGGCCTGTCGAGGATTCCCTATAGGGGCCCTGACACCGGCGGTTTCACACCCACTGTCGAGTACACACCCCAGCTCTTTGTGCGCTGGTTCCAGTTCAGCGCGTTCTGCCCGTCGTTCCGCTCACACAGCCGAGCTTGGAAACTTCACCTGCCTCGGGGCTGGAACCGTGGTGAGCCTGGCCCGAAAGAGGTCGAGGGTACATGGGTAGCAACCTGGCCCCTGGATGCAGACCTGCACCGCGCCGATGTTGAATATATCTGCCGTAAGTTCCTCAACCTCCGTTACCAGCTCTTGCCCTACACCTACGCGATGGCTGCCGCGACACACGATGCGGGGCTGCCGATGATTCGTGCCTTGTGGGTAGCGTACTCGGAGGACCAGCGCACCTATCTGATCGACGACAGCTATCTCTGGGGTGACAGTATTCTGGTCGCCCCGATCTTCACCAGGGGCTCCACCGAACGCAGAGTGTACCTGCCGCAGGGTACGTGGTGGGATTATTGGACGGGAGAACGGCTCGAAGGCGGACGTGTTGTTACTGCCAAGGCGGCGCTCGATTCCATGCCGCTCTATGTCAAGGCTGGCGCGATCGTGTCTATGGGACAGGTGAAGCAGTTCACCACGGAAAAGGCCAACCGAACCCACGACCCTGAGGATCTATCCGTGCGCGGACGCCACTTACGCTGGTATGACTACGACGGCACGAGTTTCGAGTACGAGCGGGGCAAGTACATCCCCGTGAACTGCGAGTGGAATGACAGCAGCCGCACGCTCCAACTCACGCATGACGCGTGGCTCGCTCTGCAAAGGGCGCCCCATGCGCGTCGTATTGGGGAGCGACTCGACAGCTAAGACCGTCGAGCTGAAGGGGGCCGTCACGCGTGTTCAGTTGTAGGAACTTCTTCAGTGCGGCAAACGCGCAGGCTCCAGGACCAGACGGCATACAAAATCTCCAATCAAAGGGACTTCAGCATACCGCCCGGGCACCACCAAACCGTTCTACCTGAACGGCATTGGAATTGCCGGCCAGAATGATTTTTGCAAGGCGGCGTGCAGAACGATCGGAAGTCCGCTCAGCCGCGTGTCGATTTTGCCCTCTGAGGTGTTCGGCGATGGCAAAAGAACTTCTGTTCTATCAGCTTCCGGCTCGACAACTCTGCAAAGTCTCTCCGGGTCTGGACGGTACGGGGATAGCGCAGGAGAGTGCCGGATCGTTTAGGTTGTCTTGAGCGGCGATATTGGAGATTGGGTACGCTTAAAAGCGCGATGCAAATCAAGATCAAACAGCTCATCGAAAGCGTGCCCGGTGGGATGATGATTGTACCGCTCGTGTGCGGGGCCGCGATCGCAACCTTTGCCCCGCGCACGCCGGCAGTGCTTGGCTCGTTTACGAGCGCTCTCTTTACGGGAGCGCTCCCCATGCTTGCGGTTTTCTACGTCTGCATGGGCTCCCGGATCACGCTCCGCTCGCTGCCGCAGGTGGTGCGCCGTGGTGGCGCGCTGATGGCCACCAAGGTCGCTCTGGGCCTTCTCTCGGCCTTTTTCCTCGGTCGCATCCTCGGCGTCCAACCCATCCGCGCGGGCTGGTTTGCTGGCCTATCTACCCTCGCCGTCGTCGCGGCGGTGAACGACACCAACGGCGGCCTTTACATGGCGCTGATGGAGCAGTACGGTCGGCCGGAGGACTCCGCCGCCTACTCGGTGATGGCGCTTGAGTCAGGTCCGTTCCTCACCATGGTCTCGCTCGGCGTAAGCGGGCTCTCCACATTTCCGTGGCAGACGCTCCTGGGCGCGATATTGCCGTTGCTGGTCGGCATGGTCCTCGGCAATCTTGACCCCGAACTCCGCGACTTCCTCTCGCGCGGCGCTGCTGTCGTCATACCTTTCTTCGCCTTCGCTCTCGGCGCAACGCTTGACCTTCATCGCGTCTGGAGTGCCGGTCTCCTCGGCCTCGCGCTCGGCCTCGCCATCGTTCTTCTCTGCGCGGTATGTCTCCTCGCCGTCGACCGGCTTATTGGCGGAAACGGCACCGCGGGTATTGCTGCCTCGACTACAGCGGGCAATGCCGCTGCCGTCCCCATGCTTGTGGCTGCCGCAAATCCTGCTTACGCGGCCGCAGCTGCTCCAGCCACGGTGCTGATTGCCTCCAGCGTCATCGTCAGTAGCCTGCTCGTTCCGCCCCTCACCGCCTGGTGGAAGGCCCGCGTTACACGGCGCGATCTTCCATTCCCCGCTCAGCCGCTCCCTCAGGAAGCCGATTAGATGCAGCGCATGCTGATCATCGCCGACGATCTCTCCGGTGCGGCCGACTGCGCCATCGCCTCAATCGGCTCCGGTCTAAGTGCGGCCGTTGCCTTCGGCGACTTCGACCGCGACCTCGACGCCGAGGTCCTCTCCATTGATTGCGATACGCGCCATCTTCACTCGGACGCCGCTGCCGAGCTTGTCGCGCGGGTGCTACGCCGATATACTCCCGATCCCGATCTCCTAGTCTTCAAGAAGCTCGACTCCACCCTGCGCGGCAACGTGGGGGCCGAACTCTTTGCCATTCTTGAAGAGCGGCGAAGCTCCGCCTCCGGAGACCGCAGGATCGTCGCGGTCATGGCGCCGGCGTTCCCTGCGGGCGGTCGAACCACGATCGACGGACGGCAGTTCGTGCATGGAGCGCCCCTTCATGAATCCGAGACATGGAGGCACCACCGATCGTTTGCACCGACCCACATACCATCCGTGCTCGCCATGGCCGGCATGCGCTCTATCCTGCTTGGACTGGAGCTCGTGCGCTCCGGAGCTGCGGCTCTCCGGCAGACCATGTTGACTCTCGCCGACACCGCCGATGTGCTCGTCTGCGATGCTGAAACTGACGACGACCTCCGCGCTATCGCGGAGGCGTCCTTCGTCCTCGGCCGCGAGACGGTTTGGGCAGGCTCAGCCGGCCTGGCATACCACCTTCCGTTCGCTGCAGGGCTCTCCGGCACGATCTCGCCCGTGGAAAGTCCCACGGTCGCCACCGGTCCGACGCTGATCGTCATTGGCAGCATGTCGAGCGTCTCGCGTGACCAGGCCGACCTCCTCGAAAAAGTCGCGCGCATCAACACGATTCGCCTTTCGCCTCGCATGCTCCGTGCTGGAATACCGTCGCCGCAGTGGACTGGGCATGTCCGGACCGTGGCCGCTGCGCTCGAGGCGGGCCGCGACACGCTTGTCGTCCTCCAGCCGGATGAGCTCCTGGACAAAAGCGAAAGTCGCGTGCTCTCTCGCGCCATGGGCACGATTCTGAGGCCGTTCCATGGCGTCGCCGGTGCTCTCGTCGCAAGTGGTGGAGAGACCGCGCGCGCCGTCCTCGACGGCTGGGGCATCTACAGCCTGCGCATGATCGGCGAGGTGGAGCCCGGTCTACCTTTCGCTCTCACCGAGGGCTGGAGCCGGTCGCTGCCCGTCCTCACCAAGGCTGGCGCCTTCGGCAGCCCACACACTCTGCTGCGTTGCTGCCAGTTCCTCCAAACTCTCGACCGAGTAGCCGAAGATGCTTACTCCGCTCCAAAGGAGCTCTTATGAAACCTCAGCCTGTGATCGCCATCACCATGGGCGACGCTGCCGGCGTCGGCCCCGAGATCATCATGAAGGCGCTGACCCACACCGAGCTCTACGATCAGTGCCGGCCGCTCGTCATCGGCGACGCGCTCCGCCTCGAAGAGGCCGGGTATATTGTTGGAGCGAGCCTCAAGGTGCGGAGCCTCTCTCCAGATCAGGTCGATGGGGCGCTCTATCTGCAAGGCTCGATCGATTGCATCGACCTAAAGCTCATCCCGCAAGATCTACCCTGGGGCCAACTCTCCCCTATCGCCGGGAACGCCGCCTTTCGCTACATGGAGGTCGCCGCAAGGCTCGCAATGAGCGGCCTGGTCCAGGCAATCTGCACGGCTCCACTCAACAAGGAGGCGCTTCACGCTGCCGGCCACAATTTCCCGGGTCACACGGAGATGCTCGCTGCGCTTACGCATACGCGGGAGGTTTCCATGATGCTCAGTACGCCCAAGATGCGCGTCATCCACGTCACCACGCACATCGGCCTGCTCGACGCCATCGCCAAGATTGAGCCCGGGCTGGTCGATCGGACGATCGCCCGCGGATACCTGGCGTTGAAACAAGCCGGAATCGCGCACCCCAGAATCGGAGTCTGCGCCATCAATCCACACGCAGGCGAGAGCGGTCTCTTCGGCCATGGGGAAGAGGCGGAAAAAATCGAGCCCGCCATCGCCGCCTGCCGTCTCCGCGGGTGGGATGTGGAAGGTCCGCTGCCAGCCGACACTCTCTTCTTCCGCGCGCAACGCGGCGACTTCGATCTTGTCGTCGCCATGTATCACGACCAGGGCCACGGGCCGGTGAAGGTGCTCGGCTTGGAGTCTGGTGTTAACATCACAATCGGCCTTCCGGTGGTCAGGACCTCCGTCGACCATGGCACCGCCTTCGACATCGCGGGCACTGGCAAGGCTGACGAGCGCAGCCTGATCCAGGCAATGCTGCAGGCCATTCAGTTGGCATCCCTTGCCTGAGGTCTGAGCCGAAGAAAGCCGAACCGTGGAAGGAAGAACAGCAGATGCGCTTTGACCGGCGTGAATCCGTCCAGCTCCTTGGCGCCGTCTCAGCCGACGTGGGATTAGCTGGAAGCCCGGCATCAGTATCGGAGGCAGCCGACCCGCGGCAGACCTCCAGCTGCACACACTATCGACCGCTCGGCGACATTCATCGGAAGAACTTGTCGCCATCCAAGTCAAGCCATTCTGCTGGGTAGGCTCCCAGGCGGCAATGACCGCAGTTCCGGCTATGCCTGCGAGAAAGTTTCTCCGATTGAAGGGAAGTTCGAAGTCGCCTTTCGTTGGCAGGGGAGCCAGGTCTTTCCCGTGTACGGGGCTTAGCTTCTTGGACATAGTCAGAGCATCCTTTCGCAACAGAACCGAGAATCTGTTCTGTTTCGACGCCGGGATAACCGTCAAGATAACGTTTACGCGATCGCCCAGCCAGACCTCCCCAGTGGGCTAGGAACCTTTACCGCTCCGGCAGACGCGTATGCCGGAATCGCCGCGTAGCTGTTGTTTGCGCACGGACAGCCGGTGCTCACGCGACGATAGGTCGTCCGCGCTCGAGCAATTGCCCAGTGCGGTTCCAGAGTGCGGAGATCGCTCCTGGGCGATCTCCGGCCGGGACACGCATCCCGTTGACCTTGGAGCAGAGCACAGCTGTCACGTGGTTTCCCGTTCAGTTGACGGAACCGGCCCAAAGGTACTACCTTTGGCAGCATTTCAGGAAAGCGTTACGAGATACAAGACGAGGACTCGCATGCTAGCTGCCAACAAATCATCCCGGGTAGTCCTGCCACAGGAGACCGCTCCATGCTTGTCCGCCTCGAGGGCGGCCTGCTTCCTTCTCTTGATCGTCTGCTCCATGTGGTTCTTCCCGACAAGCGCAGCCGCCCAGTACAACAGCGGTATGCGTGGCGTCGTCTCGGACACCTCGGGCGCCCTCATCCCCGGAGCGACCGTCGTCACGAAGGCCAACGCCACCGGCCTCACCAGGCAGATGACAACCGGCGACTCTGGCAGCTTCGACTTCCAGAGGCTCGCCCCTGGCGATTACACCGTAACGGTCCAGGCTCCGGGCTTTCAGCAGTACCTCACCCATCCCTCGCTTTTCACGGAGCAAACGCTGAATCTGCCTGTTACTTTGGGCGTAACCGGGGGCACTGCGGTCGTTACCGTCACCGGCACCGCTCCTCTGCTCGACACAGCCGACAGTCGCTTGCAGACGACACTGCCGCAGAATCAGATCGACGCGCTTCCCGTGCAGGGCCGCTCCGTCATTGGCCTCGCGAATCTTGCGCCGGGTGTTACCGGCACCGGACTTGCGACTACCAGTGGCGTGCCGGACAACTTCAATGTCGAGATCACCAACCAGGCCAACGCGAACGGACGAGGTTTCGATGGCAACCTCTACATCATCGACGGCCTCGACATAACGAGCTCCGTCCGGCCCGGCGTCGTCAACACAGCGCCCAACTCTGATTCCGTGCAGGAGGTCGCACTTCAGACAAATACTTACTCTGTCGAGTACGGCCGAGCGACCTCCATCCAGACCGCGATAACCACCAAATCGGGTGGCAACCGCGTGCACGGCCTTGCGAGCTACTACTACACCGGCAAAAAGCTGTGGGCGCGCAATGAATTCACTCCCGTCAGTGGCTATGCCCCCTTCCACTACAACAATTTCTCCGGAGCTATCGGCGGCCCAATCTACCGTAACCACACCTTCTTCTTCGTCTCGACGCAGTTTCTCCGGTCTCTCAGCACAACCAGCGGAGCGACCACCTATGAATCGCCAGAGTTCGTAGCCTTCGCGAAAGCGAACTTCCCTAAGAGCATAGGTACCTCGCTGCTGACCAACTACCCTGTCTCAAAAGCGACGGTCACCGGTGTCTCCCGCACCGCGCAGCAGGTCCTAGGCACGAGCTGCGGCACGCCAGCCACCTTCAACATCCCTTGCACGTTGCCAATGATTGACACCGGGACCTTCGCGCTGTCACCCTTTCGCAATGGCACGCAGTGGTCCGCGCGCATAGACCAGAACTTCAAGCGCGAGCGGATATACGCAAGCTACTACAGCTCGGTTCTCAACACGCTGACCGCATCCGTCCGTGCAGGCATGGATGCCGGCAATCGCCAGACCAGCCGCTCCTTCCAGGTGAACGAGACACACACCTTCAGCCCCCGCCTCTTGAATGAAGCGAAGTTCGGGTACCTCCCTATCGAGGGGCTCTCCGCGGAGTCTGGTCCGTTCAACGTGCCACTCGTGAACATCAGCGGACAGAGCTCTGCAATCGGCATACCACAGCCGCACCTCGACTTCATCCAGCACAACTACCACTGGCGCGACACGCTTACACTTGCCGCGGGCCGTCATAACCTGCATGCAGGCTTTGAAGGTTTCCATGGCGATGAACTTACACTCTTCGGCCAGGTGCAGTCGGAACCCGTCTTCACCTTCAACAACCTCCTTGACCTTTCGCATGATGCCCCTTTCTCCGAGAGCGGGGTCTACTACAATCCCGGGACCGGTCAGAAGGCGTTCTTCTCCCTCGGCGTTGCCAGCACCACCTTCGGCGTGTTTGTGCAGGATCAATGGCAGCCCGTACCTCGGCTCACGCTGGACCTCGGCATCCGCTTCGACAACTTCGGCAATCCGTATCCGTCCTCTGCGCTCGGCTCCATCATCAGCAACTTCAAGCTGGGAACAGGTAGCTCCCCCACAGAGCAGGTAGCAAACGGTTCGCTTCGGGTAACGAACAAGGTCTACAACTCGGCACCATGGGCGGTCAGCCCGCGAATCGGCATCTCCTGGGATCCGACCGGTAGCCACAGATACGTCGTCCGGGGTGGTATCGGTCTCTTCCACGAGTGGTTCACCAACGGTGAGCTCACGGTCCCGTTGCGCGCCAACGCACCGGCATTTGCGAATCCCACCTTCTTCGCCTCGCAGGGGATCGCCCCCATCTTCGCACTTGGCACTAGCGCGACCTACCCGTTCAACTTCCCCATCCCAGTCGTTCCTGCGGGCGTTCCAGACTCGCATGGAGCTTACTCGGGTTTCCCTACGGCCAACATCGGCGGCACCGACGCGAACCTGAAGATTCCTGCCATCGTGAACTACACGGCTGGCATAGAACGTCAGCTCGGTAACCACATCACCGTCGGGGCCAACTACGCCGGCTCCTTCGCCCGCAATCTTCCGGAGGGCGACATCAACACTATCAGTCCCAATAACGACATCAATCGTGTCACCGGCAGCTACATTGCTAATAGAAACAAGTTGGTCCGCCCCCTCTCCAGCTTCGGGGCGATCAACTACACGCGCAATGGCAACCAATCCCACTACAACGCGTTCATCACCACCATCAATGGGCGCTTCGGCTCACGGGACACCTTCCAGGCCTCTTACACCCGCTCGTCCGTGATCGACTACGGCACGCAATATCCGGACGTCCTTGCGCCACGCTCAACCTACGCAGGCCCCGCCAGTTTCGACATACCCAGCCACTTCGCGCTCTCTGAAAGCCTCAAGCTTCCGGGTCTGACCGGCGCAAACACACTCCTGCGTTCGGCCACCGACGGTTGGGTGCTCTCTGGCTCCGTCATTCTGCAGAGCGGCACACCTTTCACCCCCAGAACTACGGCGACCTTCCAGCCCACGCTGGACGCGAATGGCAACGTCACAGGACTACGCACCGGAAGCGGTGACTACAACGGAGATGGCTATAACTACGACTATCCCAACGCACCCACCTTTGGGTATGCCCAACCCCATGACAGGCAGTCGTACCTCAAGGGGCTCTTTCCTGCCTCGAGCTTCGGGATCCCGACCCTCGGTACCGAAGGGAACGAACTTCGCAATCGCTTTCGCGGTCCGGGGTATGCCGATACGGATCTCAGCCTGCTCAAGAGCTTCCCGGTAAGGGAGTGGGCGCATGCCGAGTTCCGCGGGGACGCCTTCAATCTGTTCAACCGGCCCAATCTCACCGGCTTCGTCTCTGACCTTTCCAACGCCAACTTCGGCAAGGCAACTACAGCCTTCAATGCGCGTTACTTCCAACTCGCCGCGCGCGTAACTTTCTAAGCTCGAAGCAGCACAACACCAGGGGACCATCGATGACATTTACCCGTCGGGCTTTGCTGGAGGGCGCAGGTGCCCTTTCAGCGCAGGTGCTCTTTTCGCGCCGTCTGCAGGCTCTTGCCGGCGCGCAAGCCAACCCCGGAAAGCTCACGGCTCCGCCCGGCGCCATTGACCTCACGCTGACGGCACTCTCGTCCAACATCCTGCGCATCAGCATCTCGCCCGCGAACGATGCGCCCCGGCCGGCGGAGCTTGGCATGGTTATGGAGGAAGGCAAGGACCTCGCCAGCCCCGGCCGGGCGCATCCCGGGAGTATCCCGTGGGGCAAGTACTCGTTGAAGATCAGTGCCGATCCGCTCCATGTCACCGCTTACCAAGGCAACAAGCTGCGCCAGGAGATCCGCTTCGACCTAGACAGCACCGACGTACGCTTCAACATCACAGGTCCTGTCTTCGGCCTCGGAGAAGGCGTTCACCCCTTCGACCGGCGTGGCACGCGGGACGACATGCTCAACGGCCAGCACTCCCCCGACCTCCAAACCTTTGGTGCGCGCCTGCCGATACCCTGGGTGATCAGCCCCGAGGGTTGGGGCGTCTTCATCGGCCAGCCCTCGGGTCCCTTCGACTTCACCCAGACCGAGGGCCGCTTCCGCGGCAGCGAGGCTACGTCCACGCGCAATGTCTATCTGCTTCTCGGGGACACGCCCGCCGATGTCCTGCGCGCCTACGCCGACCTCACCGGTCACCCGCACCTTCCGCCGCTGTGGGCCTTTGGCTACCAGCAGTCGCACCGCACCCTCGAGAGCAAAGACGAGATCCTCTCCGTCGTCCAAACCTTCCGTGACAAGAAACTCCCCTGCGATGCTGTGATCTACCTCGGCACAGGCTTCTGTCCCTCTGGCTGGAACAGCGGCCACGGCTCATTCACCTTCAATGAAACCGTCTTCCCGGATCCGGCCGGTGTCATTCAGCAGATCCATGAGCAGCACATGAAGGTCATCCTGCACATTGTTCCTCCCGGCGACTTTCACGGGGAGATGGGCGACACCGGTGCCGCAGCAAACACGCCGGGAGATGCCGTCGCTTACTGGGCGAAACATACCGCACTCCTTAAGGTGGGCGTTGACGGCTGGTGGCCGGACGAGGGCGATCGCCTCAATATTTATGCCCGGCTGCAGCGCAATGCGATGTACTTCGAGGGCTCACGTCGCGATGACCCAATCAAGCGGCCCTTCGCTCTCCACCGTAACGGCTATGCCGGCCTGCAGCGTTATGGCTGGCTATGGTCCGGTGACACCTTCTCCACATGGAAGGCACTTCAGGCACAGATCATGGTTGGCATCAACATCGGCCTATCCGGAATTCCGTTCTGGGGCACTGATACGGGCGGCTTTGTTCCGACCCCGGAGTACTCGCCCGAACTGTTCGTTCGCTGGTTTCAATTCAGTACCTTTTGCCCGTCCTTCCGCTCCCACGGACGCGCCTGGCACCTCCACCTTCCCTGGGGTTGGAATACCGGCGACTCCGGTCCGAAGGAGGTGGATGGTGCCTGGGTTGCCAACTGGCCGGCAGAAGCCGACCTGCATCGACCTGAGGTGGAGGAGATCTGCCGCAAGTTCCTGAATCTGCGCTACCAGCTTCTTCCCTACACGTACGCCACTGCAGCCCAGTCCCGCGAAACCGGCCTGCCTATCATCCGCGCCCTTTGGCTTGCGTCTCCACAGGACCAGGACGGCGTTTTGGTCGATGACGCATACATGTGGGGAGACAGCTTTCTGGTTGCGCCCGTCTATGAAAAGGGTGCCACTCAGCGAACCTTCTACCTGCCCCGCGGAACTTGGTGGAACTACTCAACCTCGGAGCGCATCGAGGGCGGAAGAAAGGTCGTCGCGCCGGCACCTCTTGACACCCTTCCTCTATTTGTCAAGGCCGGGGCCATCGTCCCTATCGGTCCGGTCCGGCAACACACCCAACAAGCCCTTACCGAGCCAACCACTCTCCAAATCTACCCCGGCGCAAATAGTCGCTTCCACTGGTACGACGACGATGGCTCCAGCTTCGAGTACGAGAAGGGGGGCTATATGCGTGTTCTATGTGAATGGGACGACAGCGCTCGCACACTCACGCTCACCCGCGACGCCAAAGGGAGAGAAGGTGTAGGCCGCAAGCTGCAGGCGAAGGTTGTGGGGACGTCGATCACGCGATCGATCGCCTTGAATGAGGGTCTCACGCGAGTCCACCTCGGATGAAGCGGCCCATAGAAGCCTCACCATCCCGCCCACCAACGTGGACACCAAGACCAAAGCGACCGATCCCAACTAAATCTGTAGCCCCTTCGTCTGTCCGGGTCAGAATCGTCCCATTGAGCCGTACCGCTCGTTCAGCTAACCGCAGCTAGATCGTTTCAAAAAATTTACTGAATATGGTGGAGGCGGCGGAAGTCGAACGTTTCCGGCGTGTCTAGAATTTGCAAGTTGCACATTTCAAAAGATGAACGAAGTGCCAGATGTGCTCCTTCGTCCAATCGGGATCGTACAGTTTTATTTTTGGGGCCGCTGCCGTTCACCTGTGTGGGTCTTCTGCTCCCAATGCTCCGTCGGGATCCATGTTCGGACTGCTATTCCGCTGGTAGATTGCCTGCACGAGCGAGGCCTCGTCGAAATCGTCGAGCACAGTGAAGCGATGCTCGCCTCAAGGGCGAGTGTAGTTGTGCGAGACGATGGTTTCGATCCGGAGCGAGGCGGACCGGGTGCCTGGGGCCCACGCCGCCCTGCTCGACGCTTTCAAGTCCGTCTCGAATACTTCGATCAGGAGGCGTATGCGCGGCTGCTGGCCCACCCGCAAATACGCGCCGAGTACAGACCCTTTACCGGTGTGCAGCAGGAGCAAGGAAGTGAAAGCCCTGCGGCAGCGAGTATTGCATTGCCCTTGCACAAACGCAAAGGTGCTGGCGCTTGGCCTGTGTTCAACCTGCTACACGCTAAAACGCCAGGATGAGGAACACTCTGGTGGGCTAAGGGAAGCGGTTTTAGAGCGCGACGGCCACAGATGCCGGGTCTGTGATGCCTCGGGCCGGGACAAACGTTCCATCATCGTTCATCATCGGGTGGCGGGAAGGTCGGTGTTGAGCTTGATGATTTCCCTGTGTCCTGGTTGTCATGCGAAGGTTCATCGGACCAAGGCGGTCCTCGCCCGGATGCCGCCTAACGCTTGGGTTCTGAAACGCAATGCAGGTCCATCACGTGTGCTTAGCGTACATAAATTTCCGTTTCTTGAGCTGTCCCCAAGCTGGTCCTCTTCGTCAACGGTGAAAAGCAGGTGGTGGAGGACGATGCCGATATGGCGCTGCTGTTTGTGTCGACGGACAATCGACCGACTCAACGAGGCTGTGAGATGCAGGCCTCTTTGATCCGGCGGACCTCTGTGGAGAGGCGAGGATTGGAGATGGGGCGGCGATGCGCCGGGTAGACGCCTGGGGTGGTGTCGAGGGCCTGCAGGCCGCCGGAGATGCTCATGTGCTCGTACATGGAGGATCCGCGGAGGATCATGAAGCGATCGTCGGGGTGGATGGGATAGGTGATGAAGTCCTGGCCGAGATGGGCGTGGATGCGACCGAAGAACTCGGCGTCTTCGCCGACGTTGCAGGATGGATAGCCGCCGACCTCAAGCCAGAGTGCTTTGCGAAACATGACGGTGGAATGACTGAGCCAGCCGGGGACGGAGTGGTTATCGTGGAGGCGGTCTTCGTCCCAGAAGGCGAGAAATGCCTCCGGTCGATAGAACGGCGTGTTCCATCGCTCGGCCTCGGAGAGCGAGAGCGAGAGACGCCACGGCAGGTAGACATCGTCGTCGTCCCAGATGGCGATGAACTCACCGCAAGCGGCCTGGATGCAGGCGTTCCGTTTCTCGCCGAGGGTGGCGAAGCGTCGATCCGTGTTGACGATGCGAACCTCGGGGTCGCAGGACTCGAAGGTCTGGCCAACGCAGTCGTTGTAGATAAGGAGCTCTTTCGAGGGGAAGTCCTGATCGAGGAACATGCCGACGGACTCGCAGACGTACTGGGGGCGGCCGTAGGTGGGCATGATGCAGGTGATCAGCGGCGAATCTTCGGGCATCCTGAACTCCGGTGGCGATTGCGAGACGTCCTGGGTCAGTGAAGGGCGGCTACTTCCTGCAGGACGCTGTCCCAGCTTTGCATTGCGGCCTCGAGTCCCCAATGGGTCCGCAGCCGCTCGTGGGCGCGGATGCGCATCCAATGGCGTTCTTCGATATCGAAGGCGCAGCGAGACGCTTTGTAGACAAACTCGCGATCGTCGCCGCAGAGCCAGCCGGTGACGCCATCTTCCACTTGTTCTTCCCAACCGCCGCGCCGGTCGACGACCAGGACGGATCCTGAAGCCATGGCTTCGAAGCCGACGCGCGGAAGATTTTCAAAGGTGTCTGTGGTCATGATGATGGCCTCGCAGAAGGCATAGAAGTCACCCTGCGAGATCTCTCCTTCGGCGGCGGTGCGGATGTATGTGTCGGGATCTCTGCCGAACTTTTGCCGGGCATTGTCGTTCCAGCCCACGACCAGACCTTCCTTGAGGACTGGAGCGGTCATCGTTTCGTAGATCCAGAGTTGGCGAGATCCGAACTTATCGCTGTCTCCGCGGGAAATCCTGCCGAATCGAAATGCATCGCCTGGTCTCCGGTCGTGGAAGGGAAAATCGTCGGCGTGAAAGTAGGGGACGAAGGGGAGGGGGCGGAAGGTGCCGAGGCCCCTTAGCTGTGGGCTGACGCGATCGAAGGCGTGCTGAGTCTGGTAGAGGTGGAAGTCGATGAGTCCCTGTTCCTGCCGCTCGATCTCTTTGGGAAAGTTCCAGGTCATGCAGTTCACGAAGGAGGTGGTGCGAGCGTATCGGCGGATCTCAGGGAGATGCTCGAGGAAGCCGCCATTGCAGAACGAGATGCAATCCATGCCGTCGAGCGATTTCCAGTCGCAGGGTGTGTGCTGGATGCAGCCGCGGTCCTCCATGCGCATGGCGAGGAGATTGTCGTCGAGGGGGTAGGTGTGACAGAGGTGGACTTCGATGCCCATGGCCTGCCAGCAGCGGATCTGGTGGTCGAGTTCGGTATCGGCTCCGCCGAGACGACTGGGATGGCCGATGACACAGAGCTCCGAGACGGCGCGCGAATGTCGTGGGCTTCGATCTCGAAGGTTCGGCTGCGGGGCAGATGCTGTCGCCATGGGCGGGTAAGGACCTGTACGTGAACGCGCTCCAGATTAGCCCATCTCCCCGTGCTCAACAAGCTGAACATGGCGTCCGTTTGGAAGGTGGGGGTTATGGGATCGGTGAGGTCGCGGCGCAGAGAGGCTGGGTCGGAGAACTCGATTGTCAATCCCGGTTTGCGGACGTACACTCTGCGCCTCGGCGTCTTCCGATCGTCTGCGTTTGTGTGCTCGACCAAGGGCAAGTGGGTTGCGAGCTGTGGCGATGGAGCGTTTAACACCGAGAAGTAGAATTCGCCGGCCATGGATCGGCTGAGCGAGGAGAATCGAGATGCCAGGCAGACCGCCCTATGCGCCGTTTCCTCCGTTCCCACCGTATCCGCCCTATCCGCCCTTTACTCCGTATCCACCGACATGCTCGTGTCCCTGTGCTGCCGAAGCGCAGATGCCGGGAGCGGATCAGACGGGAGGGCCGCCGGATCAGCCGGGAGCGTCCAGCTCCTCAGCGGAGCCTGTGCCCAGCACGAGCTCAACGTCTGCCGGTGTGGGAAGCAGTTCGAGCGGGCCTGTCGCTCTGTCGAGCAGCTCGTCGGGGGCGCTTCCCGGGGGCTCCAGTTCGTCAGGAGTGGACGGCGGGAGCTCCAGCTCTTCCGCAGTTTCGCCCGGGGTGAGCTCCAGCTCTTCGAGCATGGGTACGCAGGGCAGCTCCAGCTCCTCCGTGGGCGAGGCGAGCAGCAGCAGCGCCTCCAGCTCTTCGTCCTCATCCAGCCTGCCACCGACCGGCCAGTTCACCGTGACGCGGATTGAGCTGGAGGCGATTCCGGGCGCTCACAAGGGGACGGGTTCGCACACGACATCGAAGCTGCTGGTGGAGACGAAGTCGGTGATCCCGGGGAACAGCAAACTGAGTTTTGTGACGACGGACGTCCACATCACGACCATGCTGTACCAGATCGATGCGCAGAAGGTTCCGAACTGGTTCGGAGTTGCGATCCCGGGTGGCGTCACGGATTTTACGAAGCCGACGCTGTACTTCCATCCAGCGCCGAGCGGGGGTGGGTATGTCTCGGGCGCGAATGATGTCGTCTATTACGGCAAGAGCAAGGATGCTCCGGTGCGCACGGACGCCGAGAGCAAATGGAGGGAGCTGTTTCAATATGTGGACCGGCTGGGCCACCAGCTTGCAGGGGCGGTGAAGCTGGGGGACGGGACACCGAACCAGGTCGTGATCGTTCCATTCATGACCGACGGAGCGCTTTTGACCGGTGGGATTCTGCCGGACAACTGGTTCCCGCTCTTCAACGACATTCTGGCCGATGTGCGCGGTGTGATTACGGGTACGCTGGCGCCGCTCGAGATCACGGAGCTGGTGGTTGCGGGCTTCAGTTTCGGGTTCTCGTGCGTGCAGAATTTCCGACACAGCATCAGGCAGGACCATGCTCATCTTGATCCGCTGATGAAGCAGGTCTGGGACTTCGACGGAGCTCCGAAGACGGTGTCGGACCCAGTGGTCACGGTGCCCGGCAAGTTCAAGGTGATCAAGTACAGCGAGGGATCGGAGACGCAGAGCCTGATGCTTCCGGTACCCCGGTGGGCCGACTGTCCGACGCCGCCGCCGGATGAAGAGCCGCCGCTGAAGCCGAAGACAGACGTCCATCACATGATTCGCGACTTCATGTTTCTGGATGCAGCCTGTAAGCGAGACAAGCCATAGAGGGGGGCAGATACCCGCCCCCGCCCGGGCCAGATCAGAAGCTTCCGCTGCTGGACGGCCGCGGATGGCTGGAGCTGCTGGAGTGTGGCGCACTGGAGCTTGACGACTGACTGCTCGAGCTGGAGCTGCCGACGCTGCTGCTTGAGCTTGAGCCCTGACCGCTGCTGGAGCTTGAGCTGCCCTGGCCGCCTGAGCTGGAGCTGGAGCTCGGTGTGGAGCTGGAGCTGGAGCTTACGGGTGCGCTCGAACTGGAGCTCGAGCTAACGGGGGCGCTGGAGCTGGAGCCAATGCTGCTGCTGGATGAGTACAGAGGGCTGCTGGAGCTTGATGGAAAGAGGCGGCCGCTGCTGCTGCTCGACGGATAGTTGGCGCTGCTGCTGGAGCCCGGCGGACGCGAAGGGGGCGTGCAGGGGGGAGCGCAGGGCCCGGGGTATGGCGGATATGGCGGGAAGGGTGGATACGGCGGGAAAGGAGGATAGGGCGGAAAGGGAGGGTACTGGGGGCCGCAATGTGAGTGTCTGCAACCGCAGCCTTCCTCTCGCTCGTGGACCTCGCGCCTGCGCCTGAAGCGGTCGATCTCGTGCCGGAGCTCCAAGATCTCGCGCTGCTCCTCAAACCATTCGCACAGATCGCGGCGGAGGCCTTCCAGCTCTCGCCGTAAGTGTTCCACCTCTTCGCCACAGCCGTCACAGCTCCGGCCAGAGCCTCTGGATCGACGGTCGCCCGGACCGCACTCCCAGCCGGCGTCGTCGTCCTCGTGCTCCAGCCGCTCGAGCTCGTGCTTGAGGCGTCTCACCTCGCGGCGCATGTCGTCGATGCATGACGATCTTTCTCGGTCGGACATGATCGTTCTCCTGGATGTGCTGGTTTATCGGGGCGCGAAGCTGCGAGACCAGCTTGAACTGGAGCTGGAGGACGGCTGGGTGCTGCTGGACGATGACGGTGCCATGGGGAGGACGACAACGCCGGTGTTCGACGGTGCGGGGACAGGTGCGGGGGCCGGAGCAGGAGGAGACGCGGACGGTGCGTAGCACGAGCAGGTCGGATAGGGCGGATACGGGGGATAGGGCGGGTAGGGTGGATAGGGCGGGTATGGAGGGAAGGGCGCACAGCCGCTCTCTCCGCAGCAGCCGGAGCCGCCATGGCGATGGGACTCGCGGCAGGTGTTGCGCGATCGTCTGAGCCGCTCGACTTCGCGTTTCAGGTGATGCAGATCGCGTTGCAGATTCCGGAGGGCATCGCTCATCAGGTGGCGCCTCATCGACCGCGACTGATCCTCTGAAGGGCAGGGTGCGCGTTCGCGGCGCAATTGTACCATTGCCAGCTTGAGTGAAGCGTGATAGAAAGCGCTACACGAATTTGCCCCCGCGAACGCGTCGCGATCGACGTCTGCGTTTGCGATGACTCCGGAACGCCATGCCCGCAGCAATCACGGTGCGTTCCTCTGGTGCCACACAACGGGCTTGCCTTTCGAGGAGAGGTGAATGCGGGACGTTCGGGAACGCAAGACACTGCCTCGCTACGAACCGGACGCACCTCGGGATGAGGAGCAGGAGGCTTGCGACGAGTGCGGGTGTGGTGAGGCTCCATCTCCGCCCTATCCGCCCTATCCGCCGTATCCCCCGTTTCCGCCGTTTTCGCCCTTTCAGCCGTTTCCCATGGCGCCGCCGTGTGCGGCCCCGGAGCCTTATCCGGCCGGCGGCGCGGACGGAGCAGGAGAGCAGGGTGAAGATGGAGGGGGCGGAGCGGGCGAGGGGTCAGGGGGGCAGGGTGGCGGCGTGGGGACGCCAGTAGGAGATGGCGGTGGCGGTGGCGCGAGCGGCGGTGGCGGTGGCACAGGGCCCACCGGATCGGTGACGCAGGTGTCGGTCCAGCGGCCAGACGATCTCGTGGTGCTGGATCTGAAGTTCAGCGGGTTGCGGTTTGAGGAGCGGCCGCCGCGGCTTGAGCGCACGTCGGCTGATGCCTACATCGTTGCCGAGTTTCAGCCGCAAAGCTTTGGCGAGGAGGCGTACCTGCAGGCGGCGAAGGCCGAGCAGTACACACCAGTGCCAGGAGAGGTGGTAGAGGTTACCTCACATCCTGGGTATCCTCCAAAGAATGCGCCCGGAGGCGATGAGACGCCACCGGCGACGCTTCCGTCTGCACGCATCCGGATGGCGGGAGGGAGCCGGGTGGCGGTGTCGATGCCCGCGGATGTGAACAGCATCGCGTTCGACCTCAAGAGCATGCTGGCGGCTCTGCGAGGATGGCCGATGCGGCTGGACGGCAATGCGGTCGCGGATCCGCCTCTGCTCCTGTTCGGGAGCGAGATTGCGCAGGCGCTCGAAGAGTCGGCAGAGCGTGTTGTCGCGAGCGCCGGGGCAGGGCCGGTTGGAGGTCCTACAGCGGCGGGCTCCGGGCTGATGCAGAACGCGCTTGCAGATGAGGTCTCCACGTTGGCGCAGCGTTTCCCTGTGCTTCTGGATCCGGCGGGGCGGGCGGCTGCCGTGGCGGCTCTGCAGGTGGCGACGGGGCATGCTGCGGCATCCGCGGGCGGGAGTGCAGGCATAACGCTGAATCCGGTGCTGCCGTTGTTTCTGGGACCGCGTAAGCCGAACGCCGATGCCACGGCGCTGGAGATTCCGTACAGGATTCTTCTGTCGCCGGTCGGGGCGGCGAGATGGCAGCACAGCGACGCGCCGGTGACCCATCGGGATCGTACGGAGCTTTGGCATACACGTCTGACGACGGCGGAGAAGAACATCGGAGCGGATGCGCCGAGCCGCATCCGCGCGCTGTGGTCGCCAGACTATCGCCCGCCGGAGAAGATCGACGAGCTCATCAGCCTGCTTCCGCATGCGATCCGCATGAGCCTGGATCCGGTGGATCGATCGATGCTGGTCACGTTGATGGCGGGGACCGACGAGTTGACCGACACGGGATCGGTGTATAAGCCGCTTTCAAGCGAGGCGCGGCGGCTGCACCTTTCGTCTCTGGGCGCGCTGCTGGACGCCGAGGGAAACTGGGCGAAGACTCCGGCCGGGGTGGATCTTCAGCAGTGGCACCATCTGGCAACGCTGGGGCGCGATCACTATGTGCGTGTGGTGTATGAGGGGTATCTATGTCCGTTTGGCCATGCCGCCTCGCTGGTGAAGGTGACGGAGCGCAAGTTTCAGCCGACCGCGGCCAGGTCGACGAAGCGAGTCGCGATCCTGCGTCAGCGGTTCTACATCATCGTGCGCGAGGCCGTGCGTCGGTACAGCGGATCGGGGCATGTCTTCAAGGGGAATAATTTTCCGTTCACGCGCGTTGAGATTCTGACCCGGGTGACACCGGATCTTATGCAGCCGGGAGCGGCGAAGAGCGCGTTGATCGATCCGCCGCCCCCCGGTGTTGCGCCGCGAATGCTGTTCTGGCCGATGGTGCCGGCGAGTAGTTCGGATGGGATAATCGATGTGCCGTTCGAGATAGCGGCGACGGATCTGGCGGGCAACCGTGTGACCACTTCGATGCCGCTGCTGTTTGTAGGCAAGCTGGCGAATGCGAAGGCGTCGAAGCAGCTCAAGAAGGCGTACAACGAGACCTCGGCGGTCCCGAGACGATACGCACTGCTGGGCTCCGCGGCCGTGAGCTATGCGCCGTCGCAGCCGACGGACAAGGGCGACCCGAAGCTGCCGACGGAGAGCATCACCTTCTATGCGGGAGATCTGACGGCTCCGGGACGGCCGGACTTCTATCCTGAGGTCCAGCTGGCGAAGGTAGGGATCAAGCCGGTTCAGAAGCTGCTCTCACAGCCGAACTTTGTGACGGAGGTGGAGTACCCGGAGTTGTACCGAAGCAGCGGCTTCAGTGCGGCGAACGCGGGGCAGGTCTTCCTTCAATTCACGAGCGCGGTTCCCCTGGGGTTCAGCGGCGGAGCAGGGCAGCCGAAGACGGATTCCCTGGGTGCGCTGGCAAGCCCTGAGATGAATCTTCTGGGGCTATCGAAGGTGGTGGGGCCGGTGGCGGGGGACACAAAGGGTGGCACCGTCGCGGTAAAGGATGCGATCACGAAGATCACGGGTGGCACGTTTGATCCGAGAGACTTTCTCAAGGACGCGAAGATTCTCGGGGGCATCACCCTGAGCGATCTTCTATCGGTGAAGCATGATCTGTCGGGCGCGGACGTGCCGAAGTTGCTGGCGCGGGACCTGCCGGATCATGTGGAGGCGACGTTCGACTGGTCGACTGATGTTTCGAGCTCCGATTCCTTGGACCTGCTGCTGCCGAATGCGGACGGGGGTAAGCCTGCGACGCGGCTGGTGATGAAGGGCGTGGTGCAGACACCTCACGTGTCCGGCGTGGCGGCCAGCTTCGAGGCAACGGCGGTTCTGAACAACTTCAAGGTTAATCTGTTCGGGTTTGTGATCCTGTGGTTCGAGCAGCTTGTCTTTACGTCGAAGAGCGGGCACAAACCGGATGTCACGGTCGAGATGCGCAGCGGCGAAGAAGCGGTCATGTTCGGGGGGCCGCTGGAGTTCGTCAACACGTTGCGGGAGTACATCCCGGGGAACGGTTTCTCGGATCCGCCCGCGCTTTCGGTGACTCCAAGTGGTATTAGCGCGTCGTACTCGCTGATGCTTCCGGCGATCGAGATCGGAGTGTTTTCACTCTCGAATCTGTCGCTGGGGGCCGGGTTCAATCTGCCGTTTGATTCGACTCCGGCGTCGGTGCGGTTCAGCTTCTCTGAGCGGCAGCACCCGTTCACGCTGATTATCTCGCTGCTGGGTGGAGGCGGCTTCCTGGCGATCGGGGTTTCGGCTCGCGGTGTGACAGAGATCGAGGCCGCGCTGGAGGTGGGCGCGGAGGTCGCGATCGACCTGGGGGTCGCGTCGGGCAGTGTGGAGATCAAGATTGGTATCTACTTCCACTGGCTCGAGCCGATCCCGGACAAGGGCTCTGTGGATCTGGCGGGCTATGTGCGGATCCATGGTGAGCTGACGGTGATCGCCCTGATCTCGGTTTCGCTCACATTCCTTTTGCAGCTTGGGTTCCAGAAGCAGTCGGGGAAGGCATCGCTGTATGGAGAGGCGACCCTGGTGGTTGAGGTGGAGGTGCTTATGTTCAGCACCTCGGTGTCGGTGAGCTGCCGGCGGGAGTTCTCCGGCGGCAATGCGGATCCGAAGTTCATCGACTTGATGCCGACGCAGGAGCTATGGGACCGGTACTGCGACGCCTTCGTTGAAGAGGTGGATCTCTGATGCCAAGACAATCCTTCATCTGGACTACCCTTCCGAACGGTTACACGACCGATGGGAAATCGCTGCGGCTCTCTCTGCTGCTGTCGCCGCGTCTTGACCCCGAGGCGGCACCGAAGGTTCTGCAGACGTTCTTTCCGGCGTGGGCGGACTGGCCCGCCACGCTGCGTTCTGCGCACATCGAGGTGACGTACAACGGGAAAACAGTGAAGCTCACCGGTGTTGATGTGACGGGGGCCAATCGGATCGATGGGTCCGTGGGGCTTCCGGACTCGGCGGTGTGGGCGGCGGTGTTCGAGTCGGATCTGCCGGTGACTCCGTTCGCGTTTACGGATCTCTCGGCGCACACCATCGTGTCGTATGACGCGATGATGGTGGCTTCGCTTGTCCAGCAGCTTTACGCAGGGATGGCCAGCAGCGCGGACGGCGAGCTGCCGAAGATCACGCGGATTGGAAGGGCACGGGGCTGGCGAGAGTTTATCGATGCGGTGGAGGAGATCGACCGGGCATCGGTGAATGAGGATACCGGGTTGCGCGATCCGAGCCTTCAGTTCCGTCGGCTACGGGGCCGGAATTCGGATTCCACGAGTTTGATCTCTACGCTGGAACGGCTTCAGATGTTTCATACGCCGATGTCGACACCGAAGCCCCAGCACCAGACCAGAACGGACGATCCACGCATCAAGGCGCAGTGGATGGAGTACGGGAGGACGCCGTTGCCGGCGAAGGCCGATATCGCGAAGCAGATCGACTTCCACCAGGTTGTCGCGGCGATGAACTCGTATCCGACGCTGCTTCGACGGCTTGGGCTGGTGATTGATCTTCTGCTGGATGCGAGCAGCTTCACTCCGTCGGCCGGGGCCCCGCTCTCGGCGAAGGTTAGCTTTGCGGCGGGAACATTTCAAGGGCATCATCAGCCGAGGGGAGCGGGACCGCATACGCGAACGATGATGAACAACGACCGATTTCAGGCGGTGTCGGCGCCGACTCCCGCTTTTGGACTCACGAATGGTTTGCTTGACCTCGATCCGAAGCGGTTTGGGCTGCTGCAGTTCGACGTGGATGGCGCGGGGCTGAAGATGATGAACTTCGCCCGAACGCTGGGGCGACGAAGCTCCGGGGATAACAGCTTCGACTCTGTGACGCGGCATGAGGACCAGATGGGCGCGCCGGCGCTGCGCAATGTCGGGTTGATGCTGGTGCACAGTGGGCGCTCGACCTATCTGCAGGACAGGTTTGATAGGAACAAGACCGGCAATGCGGATCTCGAGGGTGAGTTTCACAAGGGCGGCAAGCCGGTTGTGCTGTATGCGCAGGATCTGGTCCGGGGGTACCGCATTGACGTATGGGATGCGACGACGGGGAAGTGGCAGTCGCTGTGCAGGCGATCGGCACGGTACGAGCTGGACGGGGGAGTGGTGGTGCAGCCGGAACCGGAGGAGGAGAGCATTGTGCGACTGGGGGCGACGCGGTCCTCGGATCCGGCGAGCAATCCCGATCTGCTGCAGCTTCACGAGTCGCTGGTCTCGTGGGCGGGGTGGAGCCTGGCTGCTCCGACCCCGGGTCGAGCGATTCAACCGGACGACTCGGTCGACAAATCGCAGCCTGAGTCGGAGGCGGAGATTCCGCCGGGCATCCACTTCAAGTCCAGCTTCAGGCCAGTTCCGCGATCGCTCCCACGGCTTCGGTTCGGCCGGGCGTATGCGATGCGAGCGCGGGCGGTCGACCTTGCCGGCAACTCGCTTCACCCGCAAATCGAGGACTTCGGGCCGGAGCAGCCGGCCGTGAATGCGCAGCCGTATCTGCGATATCACCCGGTTCCTGCACCGGTGATTGCACTTCTGTCGGTCGGGGGAGAGGTGGAGATGCCGGCGGAGGGCGAATCGATGCTGCGGATGGCGATCCGGAGCTTCAACGACACACCGGCCGACAACAGCGTCCCGACGACCCAGGTCGCGCACCGGGCGGCCGCGCCACCGCGCGCGAGTATTCGTGAGGCAGAGCAGCACGGGATGCTCGACCTCGGAGGGAAGGTGGACAGCTCCACGTTCTCGGCGCTGGCGAACGAGTTGGACGTGGATGCGCGGGATCCGAGCGCGGCGATTCGCGAGCTCAAGGTGGCGTTGCAGTCTCCGACTGAAGGGCCGCCGGCGGAGACGACGTTCGCCGTGTACGAGGCGGGACGAGCACTGACGTATTTGCCGGAGCCGATGGCGCTGGAGGTGGCGGTTCGCATCTTCGATCATCCGAACATCGGGGATAGCGAGATCATGACGGTGCCGCTCTACACGGTGGATGACTGGCCGAAGGCGCAAGCGTTTGAAGTTGAGGTTTACGACGATCCGGTAGCGAAGCCGTACTTCGATTCGGCCATACGACGATTGCGCGTCCCGCTGCCGAAGGGAGTACGGGCGAAGGTGCGCCTGTCGAGCGCGCTCGCACCGGAGGTTCTGCCGATGATGGGCATTTTCGGCTGGCTGACGGCTGCGCAACAGGCCGCGCAGCAGGATCGCGCCGTGAACGGGCAGCATTGGATGCTGACGCCGTGGACGGAGATCGAGGTTATCCATGCGGTGCAGCGACCGCTGCTCTCACCGAATATGTTCTCGCTTTCGGTGGCTCGGGATCTGAACGGGACGTCGGCGCGGCCGGTGCTGAGTGCGCACTGCAGCCTTAACAGTACGGATCATCTTGACCTGCTGGCGGAGTGGCACGAGCCCTTCGATCACGCCAATGGGCTGGAGGCGGCCGTAGCACCTGCGGATCGACAGCGGCGCGATCTGGCGTTTACGGTCAAGATCACCGACGCGAGGAGCTACGCGCAGCAGCTTCATGGAGAGTCGGGCGGCGGGTACCCGGATCACACGGTCAGCACGCAGGACGTGATCGGCGTGAACACGATCACAGCTGCACCGAACACGCCGCAGCTTGTCACGGTGAAGGCGCACGAGTTCCATGACACGCGGTACCGGCGGATCGAGTACTGGATGGACGCGACCTCGCGGTTTCGGGAGTTTCTGCCACTTGATCTGCTGACGGCAGATCAGGGAGGACAGCGAGTTCCGGTGGACACGAAGATCAAGGTGACGGGGGAGCGGACGGTTGCGTGGGTTCCGAGCTCCGCGGCTCCTCCGGCACCGGTGGTTCTGTATGTCCTGCCCACGTTCGGTTGGTCACGGACCGGGGATGCGGGGACACAGTCGAGCTGGCGTCGCGGCGGTGGACTGCGGGTGTATCTCGATCGGCCCTGGAATGTCTCAGGATATGGCGAGATGCTGGCTGTTGTTCTGCCGCCCGCCAGCTTCGGAGCTGATCCGGAGACCTCGCCGACGGGGGCTCCGTACAAGAAGTATGTGACGCAGTGGGGGAACGATCCGGTGTGGGATTCCCCGTCTGTGGCGGGGATCTCTCCGCGGAGAGCGGACTTCACGATCGCGCGCAACGCGCCGGATGTCACCGGGGCGTGGCTGCCGCCGAACGCTCCTGAAACAGAGAAGGATCAACAGCCTGGGCCATTTACGGTGGTTGGGCTGCGGCCACCGCGCGTGACCGGATCGGAGGCGGCGATCGAGGTTGCGCCGCACGATGTGTTCTACGATGCCGAACGGCAGCTCTGGTATTGCGACATTCAGATCGACTCTCCGGGGTCCTACTTTCCGTTCATCCGGCTGGCGCTAGCCAGATATCAGCCGATTTCCGTCGCAGGAGCTCATCTCTCGAATGTTGTTCTGGCGGATTTCATCGCGCTCTCGGCGGATCGTTGGCTGAATCTCACGGGCAACGATTCGGCCGCGCGTCATGTTGCTCTCCTGGGCTTCCGACCAAGGGAAGGGAGCGGGCACCACGAGGCCGCGGCGGCTCCCTCGTTGAGCACGATCAACGTGCTGACCGGCGAGGTTCAGACGTTGCGGCCGGCCGAGCTCGCAAAGAGCACGGTCGTCGAGGTCTGGGTTGAACGCCTGGATCCGGTCTTCGGGGAGGACTTTGGCTGGCAACGCGTGGAGGCTATGGTGACCGGGGGAGATCCGGGGGCTGCCCCGGGCGTCAAGCCGGTCGGCGTGCTGCTCGGTCCTGAACTCGCCAGAACATCGATCCTGGAGGCGGGAACCTCGACCATCTCAGGCACTGCCGTGACTTCGCCGGTGCTGCAAGGAATTGGTTTGCTTCAGCTTCCGGAGACGTTATGGGAGGGAGATGTGACGCTCCCCGCGGGAGATGGGCATCGCCGTCGCTTGGTTGTGGCGGAGTTCGAGGAGTATCTGGTGGACAGCGCGGATCCGTACGGACAGGTCCCGACCAAGAAAGACAGACGTATGGTGTATGTGGAGCACGTTGAGCTGCCGGAATAGGCGTTTTGGTGCGGTGCCCTACCTGTCTGAAGCCGCAACCACAAAAGCCGTGTTGCTGCAAAGCGAGAGTGTCGCTGCTTCAACGAACGGTTCGCCCTCGGTGCTGCCAAGCCTGAGAACCTGCATCGGGCACTCAGGGGGAAATGGATCGGCTCAACGACATCCTGTGTACTGGCCGATCGCCAAACCGCCGCCCGCACCCTTTGTGCCTTAAGCGCCGAACGTGCCTTTGAATGCGAGCTCTACGGCCCGATGAGCTGTTGCCCAACGATCATAAGCACTCTCGCAGCTAAGGTCCCAATTCACTCTGGCGGCTTCGCGGAAAAGGAAGACGCGATCGGAGCTTATTGGTGGCTGTTCATGTACGTGAAGATGACGACGACCGATTTCTACAAGATCCGCCGGCCCGAGCCGCCAGAACAATTTGTCATCCCCTCCTTTCCATCCCCTCCGGGCTCAGGAGAGTCCGACCCGGGTCCTGGGGCGAGCAACGACAGCAGCAATTGGCATGACATCTTGAGCTTCCTTCTGGCTTTGCTCGCTTGGGCCGAATACCTCGTCGAGATTACCGTCTGGCCAGCGGCTGTTATTGCTGGCATTGTGGGCGGATCGCTGACCTGGACTCTTCGTCAAGCCCTCTACGAGCACATGGAGTTGCCCCTCTATAACCTTTGGCTGGGTGTGGACACCTACATGGCTATGACCGGTTACGTAATGCCCATGAGTGGCGAACTGAGCAGGGGTTTGAATACCCTTGGGGTGAGCGTCTCGGATGGCTGGGCAAACACTGTCGCTTCCCTGGGTGACCCCGATGGCGGCCTGACACCGGTGATCCTGTCCACGGACCCGTCCGGTACGGCCAAAGCAGCGTTCCCGAAGGACGTGCTGCTCGACCCTCCTGGGTTCATCAGCTCGATTTTCGGTCTAATCCTGAGACCGGGAGCTCCGGAGATCGGAGGCGAATTTCTAGTGAATTCACGCGGCCCTGGCGTTGGCCGGACACGGACTATCTACCGAAGGTTATCGAGCGTTTGTACCCGGGGTCATCGGAATGACTCGAACTGAGAAGCGCGCACCTTGCCACTCGGGCGAACAGTCGACATCTCGGACAAGTGATGTTTGTTCCTTTTCAGTAAGTGCATCATCGCCAATGCGCTCATCGACAGATCGTGATGGCACGGTCGGCTCCCCGTGCGGCGATCAGGCGGTGAACTGGCCGGGCGAAGCAAGCAGCCAGAATCGATGCGGAGACGGAATAGCCCCGCCAGTTCTGGAGCAAGGGCGCCAGGGTAAAGGATGGCCGGCGAGGAAGGGAGCCGGTGAAGGAACCCGGCCCACGCGTGCGAGAAGGATCTATCTGTGCCGGCGAGGGAGACAGCTGGTGCCCCGCACCATTTCGGATTGTGACTACTCCGCTGTTCCATCCCTTTCGTTTGAATTGCTACTGAAGGTTCGCCCGCAAGAGCAGGTGCCTGTGCACGCGTATTGAAGCAATTTCGTCTCATCAACGGAGTCTTGAGGGTACGGTTCAAGCCAGTCCCTGGGACACTCGCGGAAGAGTAATGTGCGCTTACCTCTGCACGCGATGAAGCACGACCGGAAGCGGCCCCGGGGGGCGCGCAGAAGGACTGCGCGAGGGATCTGATCCGTCCGGTGCAGGGCCGATCACCGGGGCAGGGCCCGGCTCAGGGGGCCTGCCCGGAAGCGTCGCGTGCGGTGGCGGCGGAATGGGCGTTCGCACAAGCTCGATCGAGTCCCCTTTGACCTTGCCTGAGTAAGAGGAGTTGGCGGCTCTAAAGCTGACCACATCACCATTGATCTTGCCCTCTGTGATCAGGATGGCCACATCGCCGCCGCCGGCCCAGCTGGCGGAGATGCCTTCCGCGGTTCCGGTGAGCTGATTGCCGTTTTGCTGAAGAGCGAAGATTTGAGTGGATGCGTTCTCCGCCGGGCGCCACAGGCCGCTGATGCCTGCGCCTGATGGCGCTTTGCGCTCCCATGGCGCCACCTGCGGACGAAGCCTGACCGGCTTTGCCGCGATGGTGACACTTGCCGACGCGAGGCCGGGCGAGTTGGCTTCGACGGTGATGCCGCCACCTACTCTAGTGGACTGGATGAGCGCCATGCACATCCCACTGAAGGCCTTGCGCACGGAGCCCTTGTCGGATGCCAAGTCAGTGGGGTCACCGTTGCCCACCCCGATGAGACGACCCGCGCCGCTGACTTTGAAGGTGACGCTGGCATCGGTGATGGGGACGAGGCGGCCCTGCGCGTCGCGGACCCCAACAGCAACCATAGCGACGTCTTCTCCGTCGGCTGCAATTTCATTTCGGTCGGCGGCAGCGGCAAGGGAGGCCGCTGAGCCAGTACTCTCGCGCTTCGCGGAGAGGACCAGCTTGCCGTCCCTATATCCGCGGGCCTCGATGATGCCGGGCCCGTATGCCACGTTCCAGGCCAGGTGGCCGTTCTTCTCCATCTGCTTGATGCCCAGGCTCTGGCCATTGAGGAACAGCTCAACCTTGTCGAGGTTCGAGTGGACCCAGACGGCGATCAGCTTGCCCTCCATGCCCGGCCAGTTCCAGTGTGGAAATAGGTGCAGCACCGGCTGCGCGGTCCACCACGACTGATAGTAGTAGAAAGTGTCCTTGGGAAAACCGCAGGTGTCGATGATGCCGTACTGCGAGCTGACATTGGGCCAGCCGTTGGGCGAGGGTTCGCCGCGATAGTCGAAGCCGGTCCAAATGAATCCTCCCGCGAGCCAGGGGCGGGCATCGCAGAAACGCCACCAGCCTTCAGCCGATGCGCGGCCGGTAGTGGTGAAGGGATCGTATGAGCTGACATAGCCTTTTTCCTGATCGGTAATGTAGATGCCGCGCGTACACACGGCGCTCACCGTCTCTGTGCCGATGACGGGCTTGTCAGGATGCGCTTTGTGGAACGCCTCGGCCTGGGGATCGGCGTAGTTGTAGCCGATAACGTCGCCGACGGCCAGGCCACCGGTGCCGATCGCCCCGGTGGGCGCGATGGAGACCGGACGGGAGCCGTCGTGACGCGTGGCGGCTGCCTTCATCGCGGTCAGAATGCCAACACCTCGCTCGCTGTTGGCTGTGCCTTCTTCGTTACCCATGGACCACATGAAGACGCTGGGATGATTGCGGTCGCGGCGGACGAGATTTTCAAACTGCGACAGGCCCTCGGGATTCGACGACATCATGCGGGTCTCGTCAAAGACCAGCATGCCCAACTCGTCGCAGGCATTCAGCAACTCCGGCGTGGGAGGATTGTGCGAGGTGCGCACGGAGTTGCAACCCATCTCCTGCAGCTTGCGGATGCGGTAATACTGCACAGCGTCAGGCAGCGCAGCACCCACGCCGGCGTGATCTTGGTGGTTGCAGGTTCCTTTCACCTTCACCGGCTTGCCATTGAGGAGGAGTCCCTTTTCCGCCTCAAATCTTATGGAGCGGATACCGAACGGGGTGGTGTATCGATCGACAGTGTCCCCACTTACACGCACCTCGGTCACCAACGTGTACAGGTTCCGCTCTTCGAGCGACCACAACTTTGGCTGGCTCACACTCATCTGCTGCTCAAAGCTCTGCTCGCCTAAGGCGGGGATGGAACCTGTAGCCGTAACCACTTTGCCCACCGCTTTGCCGGCGGGGTCAAGAACGGTGGAGACGACGCGGGCCATCTGCCCCGCCGGACTTTTATTGCTCAACTCCGTGCGAATGGAGAGTGTCGCGGCGCCGGGTTTCATTTCGGCGGAGACGAATGTACCCCATTGCTTCACATGAACGGGGTTGGTCTTGGTCAGCCACACGTGGCGATAGATCCCGGCTCCCTCGTAAAACCAGCCGTCACTCGAGGTGGCGTCTACGCGCACCAGCAGGACATTTCTGCCGCCGGGATTGGCAAAGTCGGTCACGTCAAAGCTGAACGGATCGTACCCGCCGCTGTGGAGGCCCATGTAAAAGCCATTGAAGACGACCAACGTCTCGCGGTAAGCGCCGTCAAATTCAAGAGTGATCCGCTTGCCCGCGTCCGTGGGGTCAAGTTCAAAGATGCGGCGATACCAGCCGACGCTGGTGTCGGGGTAGTTACGGCCCAGCGGATAAAAGCCCTTGTTGAGGAGAGCCGGATCGTTCTTGAACGGCAATTCAATTGCCCAGTCGTGAGGCAGATCGACGGGCTGCCATTGGCTGTCGTCGAAGGCCGAGGTTCCGGCAGGAAGAAAGTTCCCGGTCTTCTGGAAGTTGCCGGTTCTACCGCTGCCGAAGTTAAGGTCCTTGGCCGGGTCGTTGGCGTTTCCCAGGTGGAAGCGCCAGCCGAAGTCGAGCAGCAGGCGCTCGCGCCCCGCACCGGGCACGGTGGCCGGTGCTTCGTGGGGCATGGAGAGCGGTCCTGCGGCTTCGCTGGTAGCTTGGGCCGCCGCCTCGATGGGCTTCATTCCGCACGTTGCCGCTACGGCCGTTCCCAACAAGCTGGACTTCAACATGTCACGTCGTGAAAAGGCCTTCACTTGTTCCTCCCATATTCCCGCATCCTGCTCTAATAAGCGCGCAAACTTGGAAGCGGACACTTATCTCCGATCTCCTCGGTGCGCCCGATTCTGATCATTGCAATGACGTTGTCGCCTGCGATGGGATCATCGGCACCGAAAGTTGGGCGGCAGGCGGGGGAGGAGATCCAGGTCCTCGAGGCTCGGTCTCCGCAGCGGGGGATCGGGCGGGAGGTTGAGGAGGTCCGTCGGATAAGAATCGACATGTTTCGGTAGACAGGAGCGGACATGGTAGCGGGTCGTTATAGGTAGACCCGATCGACCGGATCAATCATCCAACAACAGCAACCAAAATACAACACAGCAGATACATACCGAAGCGGTGCCGGCCATTGATTGAGTTGGCTACTATGTGCTCGTTGGGAGCTTTCGCATCTGCCAGATACTCTTGAATGGCCCTGCGATTGTGACCGCTTCGTCTCTCGACGCCGGTTCCGCTTCAGCGGCCTCTTCCATCTTCCGAGCCAAGACGACGGCCCGTTCCCAACTCTTCGTCTTGAGGCTGCGCCGCTCGTAATTGCCTTCCACAACGCCCTCTGCCCACACAGGGCAGGCCCATCGTTTCCAGTACCTTTTCAGCAGCCTTCGGACATGCCGGATTGTGACGTCGATAGAGGGTCAATATGACTTCTACAGTACAGTTATCGTACAGTTGATCGAGTCATGGAGCCAGATCTTTCCTATAAACGAGTTAGAAGTGGTGGAGGCGGCGGGAGTCGAACCCGCGTCCGAAACTGCCAACAACAGAGAGCATTCATGCTTTTCCAGTTCATCTTTGTCTCGTCACCGGCGCTTAGAACGGGCGAAGATGCGACGGCGACCAGCCTGATCAGTCTCGTCCCACCCGCTCAGACGGAGCAGGGAAGACCAGCCTACTGTGCGACGCTTCGTACAGGCCCGTAGGCGAAGTCTGAGGAAGCGGCTACTCAACTAATTAAGCAGCAAGAGCCAGGTTGTTGTCGGCACTTATGATTTTGTGAGCGATTACGGGTGTCCACACCCCGGCATGCCTCTCTGCCACAAGCAATCCCGTCGAAGCCGTGACGCCCCCATCTTGGAGCTGGCACCAACATTGCATTGGGCGCTGCAAAGAACTGAAAATAGTATACCGCTGCATTCTTCTACCCGGAGAAAAGCCGTCAGTTCGTACGCTCGCTCGTTACCGTAACGTCCTACATGGACGCGTTGACAACATCCACGCTCTGCCACTCGCCGCGCTCGATCGCACCCCGAATCTCAACCGGCGTCTTCCCCAGCTTCGTCTGCTGATATGCGTAGACCGCCTCGCGCATGCAGGTCGCACAGGCGGCCCCGTGCGTCCCCTCAAAGCAGCTGTGGAGGCTCTTGTGCCCCAGGGCGCGGTCGCACCGGCAGTAGCAGGGAAGCTGGTGCAGCACGGCCGGGATCTTCTCGGCCATCTTGTAGACGGTAGCCTGATAGGGGTGACTGAACGACGCCCCCGTCACTTGGTCGCCCGAAAGAACCGGTGCGAGCCGCTTCGAGGGCGGGGCAGCGTGGTACGCGGGGACCTCATCAGCGGGATTGGACCACTGCGCGGAGGCGGCGATCGTCAGAAATCCCACTACCAAACATCCGAAGATTCTCTTCATTCTTGTATCCCAAGTTCCCTGTCGGTCTTACTCAATCCTTGACTCTAAAACAACCTTTGATCGCGCCGGTTACTCGACCTGTGACAAAAAAAGGCGGCACGAACATCTCTGTCCGTGCCGGGAGGCCAGTGACGCAACTTGGATCAGCCAACCCGGCCGACCGTGATCTGTCTCGGAGAGGACTGCGATCTCCAATGTGTTAAACCATATCACAGACCCACCCTATCTATGCAAGACCATATTTCAGGATTGCAAATCATACGTTCATAAGCTGAGCCGCAGCTCAAACGCCCTCGGACTGCTGAACCGCACTCAAACGGCGCGCCAGCTCGAAGTCAAGCCCCGTCAACCCCCCAGCATCGTGCGTCGAGAGCCGCAGCAGCACCCGGTTGTACCGTATGTCCATGTCTGGATGATGATCCAGCTCCTCGGCTATGTTCGCAGCCTCGTTCACAAATCGAATGGACCCGACAAAATCAGCAAACGTCAGGGTCTGCGTCAAGGCTCCGTCCGCGACCGTCCACCCGGGCAATGTCTCGAGCGCCTCTCTGATTTCGGGACCTGTCATCAATCTTCGGCTCATCTCAACTCCTCCCCGTCAACAGCTCTTCTGATCCTTCTTGAGCTCACGGCGGGATCTCACCCAACCAGGCTTCGTCACCTGTCGGCTCCGGCCCAGCGCCAGCGACTCCTCGGGGACGTCCTCCGTAATGCAGCTCCCAGCCCCGACGTAGGCTCCGCTTCCAACCTCCAGGGGAGCAACCAACGTCGAATCCGACCCGACAAATACCCCGTCACCGATCCTTGTGGTGTGCTTGTGCGCGCCGTCGTAGTTGCACGTGATCACGCCCGCTCCAATGTTCACGCCCGCGCCAATCACGGCGTCACCGAGATAGCTCAGGTGGTTGGCCTTCGATCCCTTCCCCAACGTCAGCTTCTTCGTCTCGCAGAAGTTGCCGATGTGCGCCCCCTCGCCGATCCGGCTCTCCGGTCGCAGATGGGCATAGGGCCCCAAAACCGCTCCATCTCCCACCTCCGCCCCGTCCAGAACACATCCGTTGCGCACCAGCACACCATCGCCGAGCGTAGAACTCTCCACCACCGAGTACGACCTCACCCTGCACTCCGACCCGATCCGCGTCGCGCCCAGCAGCTGCACATACGGCTCAATCGTCGTGTCCGAGCCCACCGTCACCTCCGCATCGATGACGCAGGTGTCCGGGCGAAGAATCGTCACGCCCTCTGCCATGAGCCGCTGCGCCGCCCGCATCCGCATGGCCGCATCCAGGTGCATCATCTCTGCAATCGTATTCGCGCCCAGCACCTCGTCCACACTCGCCGCCTTTACCGCCACCACGCGCTCCCCGTCCGCAACCAGCATCGCAGCCACGTCGGTCAGGTAGAACTCGGCATGCGCATTATTGGTTGAGAGCAGATCCAGCTTGCGAAACAATGCCGCCGTCTGAAAACAATAAATTCCCGAGTTAATCTCTCGAGCTCCAAGTTGGTCAGCAGTCAGGCTCTTCTGCTCCACGATCGCCGTCACCTCCGGCCCGTTCTCACGAGCGCGAAGCACGCGACCGTACCCTGTCGGGTCCGCCGGAACCGCCGTCAGAATAGTCATTGCGGCCCGCTCGCGCAGGTGCAGCTCGCACATCTCCGCGATCGTCTCTGGCCGAATCAGCGGCACATCCCCCGACAGCACCAACAGGTGCTCTGGAAGCAGATGGTCGGGGCCCTGCGCGAAGTATGCCTTTACCTGCTGCAGGGCATGGCCTGTTCCACGCTGCTCCGCCTGCAGGATGAAGCGCACACCTGTCGCTGCAACCGCCGCCCGGACGCGCTCCGCCTCATGCCCCACAATGCAGTAGATCTGTCCCGCGGGCACCAGCGTCTTGGCCGCCGCGATCACATGCAGCAGCAGCGCCCGCCCGCCAACCTCATGCAGCACCTTTGGTCGCCGGCTCTTCAGCCGCGTCCCTTTGCCTGCCGCCATGATCGCAATTGCAAACTCGTTCGTCTCCATACGACCCTGATCTTCTCACGCAAACCAGGCTGGAGGCGCTCCCTCCAAAGGCGCATAATTGCCGCAGAGGTGCACCTGATGTCGGCCACCCATCTCATCCCGATCAGCGAGTACCTCAACACCGCCTATCGCCCTGACGTCGATTACGTCGAAGGTGAACTCCAGGAGAGAAACCTGGGTGAACGGGATCACGGAAAGCTGCAGCTCTACTTCGCCGTCCTATTCGCGAACAACAGCAGGATATGGAAGCTCGACGTAATACCTGAGCTCCGCGTTCAGGTTCGCGAAGACCGCTTCCGCGTGCCCGACATCTGCATCCTCGCCGCCAACGCCCCGCGCGAGCAGATCGTCCGCACCCCGCCCGTCCTCTGCATCGAGATCCTCTCTCCCGCGGACACCATCCGCGGCATGCGCGAGCGCGTCCGTGACTTCCTCGGGATGGGCGTGCGCGAGGTCTGGCTGGTCGATCCCGCCACCCGCTCCGTGATCCTGTGCGCCGGAAACATCATGACCGAGCAGACCGAAGGCGCCCTCGTCCTGGAAGGCACCCTGATCTCCATCCCGATCGCCGAGGCCTTTCGCGTCCTGGACGAGCTTCCAGGGTCCTAGCCTACCCGTTGTACTACCGCGCTAGACTCCGCCGAACACCAACCTAGTTCCCCGCAGGTCCAGCAGGCGCCTTGCCCTTCGGCGGCGAAGGAATTGTCACATCCACCGTCGTCACCTTGCCCAGGGTACTCAGCGGCGTCTTCATCTCCGACTCGTTGCCCACCACCACAATCGCCAGCTTGGATGTGTCGATATACTTCGCCGCGACCCGCGACACGTCAGCCGCGGTGACCCGTTCGATCCCGCTCTTGTACCTCTCCAGGAAGTCCGACGGGTACCCATAGAACGCCAGCGTCACCTGCTCGCTCAGCGTCTTGTCGGGGGAGTCGTAATGGAAGATGAACGAGTTCAGCACCTGGTCCTTCGCGTTCTTTAACTCGTCGGCCGTCGGAGGCTGGGTCTTCAGCCGCTCGATCTCCTCGACGATCGCCTTCACCGCCGCCACGGTGCTCGTGCTCTTTGTTCCTGCGCCCACCAGGAACATCCCCGGATGGTCGTACGACGCCCCGAAGCCGCCGCCCACGTTGTAGGCCAGGCCCAGCCTGGTTCGCACAGCCTGGAAGACCCGCGACCCGAACCCGCCTGAAAAGATCTCGTTCATAACGCTCAACGCGTAGAAGTCAGGGTTGCTCCGCTCCGTCCCCAGGCCTGCGATATACACGTTCGACTGGTTGACGTCGTTCTTGTCGACAAAGTAGACGCCCGCCTTCGATCCGGGGAAGTCCAGCTTCGCCATCTCCAGCGGCACACCCTTCGTCAGACCCGAAAACGCTGCTCGCAGCTTCCGCTCCATCGCCGCTCCATCGAAGTCGCCGGAGACCGAAACGATCATTCCATTCGGGATCACTGTCTTCGCATGCCACGCCTGAAGGTCGTCGATCGTCACCGCCGCCACCGTCGCATACTCCGCATCGCGCGCATACGGACTCGACTTCCCGTACACCACCACCTGCGCCTCCCGGCCCGCAATGCTGCTCGCGTCGTCGTTCCTGCGGGAGATCCCGGTGTCGATCTGCCGCTTCGCCAGGCTAAGCTTGTCCGCCTTGAAGGCCGGGTGCAGCAGCAGATCCATCGTCTGCGCAAAGACCGTGTCGAAGTCGCCCTTCAGGCTGGACCAGCCCACCGACGTCGAAGCAACGCTTCCGCTGGTCTCGAGCTTGGCCGCCTTCGCCTCCATCTGATCGTCCAGCGCATCCCCGCCTACGGTCGTCGATCCGCTGGTCCGCCAGGTCTGTCCGTACAGCTTCACCAGGCCCACCTTCTCGGCGGGTTCTTCTCGGCTTCCACCCCGAATCAGAATCGATCCATCGATGAACGGCAGCTCGTGATCCTCCTGCAGAAAGATCACCAGCCCATTCTCCAGCTCGATCCGCTTCGGCTGCACCGGCTTGAAGTCGTGCAGCGGCGGAATCGCAATCTTCTTCCACGGCTCAGGCCCACGATGGGGCGTCGCCGCCGCCGTTCGCGCGGTCGGTGTCCGTTCTCCCGACTCCCGCGCCCCAGCTCCGTCCGTCTGCCCTGCTGCTGTCTGGCCGTATCCGGCGACCGTGCAGCCCAGACCTGCTACTGCTATCCATCCAAGTGCGCTCTTCACTCTGCACCCCCGCCGTTCTGTGGTGTGGTCGCCGCTGCGGGCGCCGCAAATTCAATCTGTGCCGACGTCCGGTTATTCGCCGTAAACGTCTTTCCCGCAACCCGCCGCACATCCGCCTTCGTCACCGCATCCACCCGCTTCAGCTGCCGGAACAACTCCCTCCAGTCGCCGAAGCGCGTCTGGTACTCGGCCAGCTGGTGCGCCAGGCCTTCATTGTCCGCGAGGCCGCGCAGCAGGTCGGCCTTCGCCCGGGTCTTGTACCGGTCCAGTTCAGCGTCAGAGATATCCTCGCCGCGCAACCGGTCAAGCTCCTTGTGAATCGCCGTTCGCATCTCGTCCGGCGTGTGCCCCGGCAGCGGAACCGCCAGAAACGCGAACAGCCCCGGGTACTTGTCACCCGGGTATCCGCTGAAACCCTCCGCAGCTGCCGCGATCTTCTGATCGCGAACCAGGCTGCGGTAGAGCCGCGCCGTCCGCCCGTTCGAGAACACATCCGCCAGAGCGTCGTACACCGCATCATCCGGATCGCGATAGTCCGGGCGATGGTACCCCTCGAGAAACAGCGGCTGCGTTGCCTCCCGGATCGTCACCGATTTCTCCGCCATCTGTACCGGCTCAACTGTCGTCATCGGCTCCGGCTTGGGCCCGGCCGCGATCTTCCCGAAGTACCGCTCCAGCAGCGGCATTGTCTCTGCCGCCTTCACATCGCCCACCACCGCAACGACGATATTGGCCGGCACGTAGTACTTACGGTGAAATGCCTCCGCCTCGGTCGCGTTGATCTGGCTGAGCTCGCTCTCCCATCCCACGCCGCTGCGCCCATACGGATGCGCCACATAGGCGGTCGCGACAAACTGCTCTACCAGCCTTCCAAAGGGAGAGGAGTCGGTCCGCATCCGCCGCTCCTCCTGCACTACATCCCGCTCCTTGTAGAACTCCCGCTCGACCGGCCTCCCAATGCGGCTGCTCTCGAGGTACGCCCACAGCTCCAGCCGGTTCGACGGCATGCTCCAGAAGTACTGGGTCGAGTCCTCTGCCGTCGATGCATTCACGCCCGTCGCCCCGTTCTGCTCGGCGATCTCTGTGAACTGATTCGGGATCACAAACTTGCCCGCCGCCTCCGTCGCATCGTCAAAGCTCTTCTTCAGCGCCGTCAGCTTGGCCTCGTCGCGCCCCACCCGCTTGCGCGATTCGGAGTCATAGGCAGCCTGCGCCGTCTCCACCTTTGCCAGCGCGACCTTCTCCGCGGCGTAGTTCGTCGTCCCAATCTCGTCCGTTCCCTTGAACGCCATGTGCTCGAACATGTGCGCCAGGCCACTGTCGCCCTGCGGATCGTCCGCTGACCCCGCATCCACCAGCGTGTAGAAGCTGAATACCGGAGCCTCCGGCCGCTCGCACACGATCAGCGTCAGGCCGTTCGGCAGCACCTTGACTGTCGTCCTCCGCTCAAAGCTCGCCAGATCCTGCGCCAGCGCGCAACAGCCTGCTCCCGCGATCAAAACCGCGGCCATCCATCGCCCCATCCCCATCACAACCTCACCTCGCAACACACTCAAGCCCCATTGCCCTTGAATCCTCGCTTGATTCCTTGCTCACAACCGACCTTATCGCCGAGGAACCCGCTTCTGCGGCCGCTCGATAACCATACGTCACTTCTCCAATTTGGAGCGAAGGCCTGCACCGTGGGACAGCAACCCCAACCACGCAAGCAGCGGCCAGTCGCACATGTGGCCTCACCTGCGCCCCGAGCCACGACGAGACCGCCGCTTCGCCCGGCCCGCGGCTGCCCAGATCGCCAGCAGCCCCGCACCCGCTCCCAACAGCACGGGGAGCCATCGCCACGAGATCTCCCGTACCTCGGCCTCCGCCTGAACGGCAATCCGCCTGGCCGCCTCCTGAAACTGTTCCCTGGTCCATGCGTTGCGCGCCGCGCTCGGTCCCCGCCGCAGGCACGCCCCGGCCGCCTCCGCCCAGTCGCCCCTCTCTATGGCCGCAACCAGTCGCGGGTACTGGTGAAACAGCCGGCCCGGACCCAGGTTGTACACCATATCCAGCAGCGCCAGCTTCACCCCGTCCGGCATCTCCCCGTAGCCGCCGATGTGCGCCCGCAGGTACCCTTCAAAGCCCTCCAGCACATCGCGCAATCTGCCGTCGATCGCCCCTTCCGCCAGCCTCAACCCATTCGCCGTGCGATAGCTCGCCGCCGCCCGGCCCTTCACCAGCGCGCTCACCCGCGCGAACTCCTTCGCGATCTCCTCCACCGTGGCCGCCCGATCGCCCATCCGGAAAGGCAGCGTTCCAGCAGACCTCGCATCCGGAAGCATCGTCCCCACCCCGACCGTGACCTTTCCCACCGTATCCAGGTACATCCACGGCACGGACCCCTCAAACTGCTTCAATCGCTCGATCGCCTGGTCCAGATATCCGCCCATATCTCACCCTAGCATCCCGTTACCAACCTTTACTTGACCAAATGAATGACCATTCAGTATGCTCACGCCGTCGGTGTTGGTCCGCCTTTCACCGCTCAGACTGCCCTTCGACGGAGCCCGCGCCGATGTCCGCAAGTAACACCGCCCTTGCATCAACGCCCCCCCCGATCCCCCGCCCTCGCGACATCCGCAAGGTCGCCGTCCTCGGCGCCGGAACCATGGGCTCGCGCATCGCCGCCCACATCGCCAACGCCGGTCTTCCCGTCGTCCTGCTCGACATCGTCCCTCCCGGCACCCCCGCCGACGCTCCCCAAAAAGATCGCAACCGCTTCGTCCTCACGGCCCTCGATGCCCTCAGAAAATCCAAGCCCGCCGCCTTCTACACCCCGGAATCCGCCCGCCTTATCACTATCGGCAACTTCGACGACAACCTGAGCCTGGTCGCAGACTGCGACTGGATCATCGAAGTCGTCGCCGAAGACCTCGGCATCAAGCGCGCGCTGCTCGACAAGGTCCGCCAGCACCGCCGCCCCGGCGCCATCACCACCACCAATACCAGCGGCCTGCCGGTTCAAGAGATCGTTGCCGGCATCGAGGATGCGGACCTCCGCCGCCACTGGTTCGGCACCCACTTCTTCAACCCGCCGCGCTACATGCGCCTGCTCGAAATCATCCCCACCCCTGACTCCGACCCCGCGGACGTCAATGCCATCTCCCGCTTCTGCGACCGCCGCCTCGGCAAGACCGTCGTCCCCTCTCGCGACACCCCCAACTTCCTGGCCAACCGCGTCGGCACCTTCACCATGGGCAACGCCATCCGCCTGATGAGGTCGCAGGGCCTCACCATCGAAGAGGTCGACGCCCTCACCGGCTCCCCCCTCGGTTGGCCCCGCACCGGCACCTTCCGCCTCGGCGATCTCGTCGGCGTCGACGTTATGGCCCACGTGGCAAAGAACTTCGAAGCCCAGGCCGACCGCATCGAAGACGAACGCGCCGACGTCACCCTCGCTCCCTTCATCACCCAAATGCTCGAGAAGAAGCTCCTCGGCGACAAGGTCGGCGGCGGCTTCTACAAGAAGGTTGGCAAGGATGCTGAGGGCCGCGACCTCCGCCACGTCCTCGACTGGCAGACCCTCGACTACAAGCCCTCCACCCGCCCGAGGCTCCCGGCGCTCGAGATGGCGAAGAACGTCGAGGCGACCTCCGCACGGATCCCCCAGCTGCTCCACGCCGACGCAGAAAAGGATAAAGCCGCAAAGTTCTACTGGCCCTTCCTCACCGAACTCTTTACCTACGCCGCCAACCGCGTCTCCGCCTCCCCCACTGAGCCCGCCGCCACCATCGTCGAGATCGACGAGGCCATGAAGGCCGGCTTCAACTGGGAGCTCGGACCCTTTGAGATGATGGACGCCGCCGGCCCCCGGGCGACCACCGACAAGATGCAGTCTCTCGGTGCCCCGGTAAGTTCGAACGTAGCCAAGCTCCTCAGCTCCAGCACCGAATCGAACCCCACCTGGTACAGGGACGACCCAACCACCCCCTCCGGCCGCCAGTTTTTCGACGTCACCACGTCCACCTACAAGCCCGTTCCCGCCGCCGCCGGTACCGCCTCCCTCGCCACCCTCAAGCGAGCTCGCGGCGTCATCAAGCGCAACCCCGGAGCCTCCGTCATCGACCTCGGCAACGGCGTCGCCGCCATCGAACTCCACTCCAAGATGAACGCTCTTGGCGGCGACATCGTCTCGCTCATCACCCAGACGCTCAAGCCCACCTCCGACACCGTCCAGGACTTCGAAGCCTTTGTGATCACCGGAGACTCCACCAACTTCTCGGTCGGCGCCAACCTCATGCAACTACTTCTCAGCGTGCAAGAGGAAGAGTGGGACGAGGTCGAGATCGCCGTCCGGCAGTTCCAGGGCATGACCCAGGCCATCAAGTTCTGCCCCCGCCCCGTCGTGGTCGCGCCCTTCGGCATGTGCCTTGGCGGAGGCGTCGAGATCGCGCTCCATGCCGCCGCCCGCCAGCCCCACGCCGAGCTCTACATGGGTCTCGTCGAAGCCGGCGTCGGCCTGATCCCCGGCGGCGGTGGATGCAAGGAGATGACCCTGCGCGCCATCGAAGCCGGTTCGTCCATCCGTCCCGACGCCCGCGGCGAAGGCGTGGAAATCTTCGAAGCTCTGAAGAAATCCTTCGAGATCATCGCCAAGGCGACCGCATCCACCAGCGCCGCCGAAGCCCGCTCCTTGGGCTTTCTTCGACCGTCGGATCAGATCACGATGAGCCGCGCCCGTCTCCTCACCGACGCCCAGACCCGCGCACGCGCCCTCGCCGACGCCGGCTACACCGCTCCCGTCCCCCAGACCGCCATCCCCGCGCCCGGCGAAAGCGTCCTCGCTACCCTGAAGCTCGCGGTGTGGACCCTCCGCGAAGGCGCCTTCATCTCCGAGCACGACGCCAAGGTAGCCAACTGGGCCGCACACATCCTCTCGGGAGGCAAACTAACCCCCGGTACCCCCGTCACCGAGCAGTACCTCCTCGACCTCGAACGCGAAGCCTTCCTCAGCCTCTGCGGCGAAAAGAAGACCCAGGACCGCATAGCTTTCACCCTGAAAACCGGCAAGCCACTCAGGAATTGACGTACGTACGTACGTAGGGCAGCATGGAGGCAGGAGGCTCTATGCCCTATACGGATCCCGCAACCGTCAAGTCGCCGAAAGACCGAGTAGAAGATGTCGAAGTCGTCTTCGACAAAGGACCAAAGGAGGGGAGCTGGTCGATAGCCCGACTCAAGTTCGATAAGAAGAACTCTGTTGGGATTCGTTGGAACGGAGAGATCTCAAAGGCAGGTGTAGGAACTCCGAGCTCCCGATCAAACCCTACGTGGTTCATCGTTCCTGACGAGATCGCCGAAGCCCTCATCGAAACCGCACAGAAGCTCGCAAGGACAGAACACGAATCGCTTCTGGAGGGCTACCGCGCGATGGCTGCGGATAAGGACAGGGAAGTGGAAGCCATGGCTTGGTCGGAGGCGCTCATTGGCGATGTCTCCGAAGCGAGGTGAAGTCTTCTGGGTCGCGTTCGACCCATCGATAGGAGGAGAGATACAAAAAACCCGCCCGGCCGTCGTGGTGAGCAACGATGCTGCAAACCAGACTCTCAACCGCCTAATCGTCGTCCCGATTAGCTCCAAAGTAGACCGCATCTACCCCGGCGAAGTTCTAGTCAACATCAACAAGCAGCCAGGCAAGGCGATGAGCGACCAGCTCACCACTATAAGCAGGATTCGCCTGAAGAGCAGAGTAGCAACCGTCACGCCCGAAGAGTTAGGCAGGATTGAGAGAGCGCTGCTCCTGCAACTCGGAATAAGAACCTGAGGTTCCCATGAACGAAGTCATCATCGCCTCCGCCGTCCGCACCCCCGTAGGCAAAGCCCCTCGCGGCACCCTCCGGTCCACCCGCCCCGACGACCTCGCCGCCATCGCCATCTCCGGCGCGCTCGCCCGAATCCCCAGCCTGCCCGTCGCTGAAGTAGAAGACGTCATCCTCGGCTGCGCCATGCCCGAGGCCGAGCAGGGCATGAACGTCGCCCGCGTCGCCAGCTTCCGCGCCGGCCTCCCCATCACCACCTCCGCCATGACCGTCAACCGCTACTGCGCCTCCGGCCTCCAGTCGATCGCCATCGCCGCCGATCGCATCCGCGGCGGCAGCGCCGACGTCATCCTCGCCGGCGGCACCGAGTCCATGTCCTACGTCCCCTTCGGCGGCAACAAGATCTCGCTCAATCCCTGGCTCGTCGAAAACTACCCCGGCTCCTACATCTCTATGGGCCTGACGGCGGAGCGAGTGGCGAAACACTACGGCATCTCCCGCGAGGAGATGGACCAGTTCTCGTACAGCTCCCACCAGAAGGCCCTCCACGCCATCTCCAGCGGCCACTTCGACGATGAGATCGTACCCGTAACCGTTACAAACTCCACCCCCGACGCGAAGGGCAAGGCCAAACCCGTCGACACACAGTTCACAAAGGACGAAGGCCCCCGCGCCGACACCTCCCTCGAAGCCCTCGCCAAACTCAAACCCGTCTTCCACGCGACCGGAACCGTAACGGCGGGCAACTCCTCCCAGACCTCCGACGGAGCCGCCGCCGCCGTCGTCATGTCCCGCTCCCGTGCCGACGCCCTAGGCATCAAGCCCCTCGCCCGCTTCATCGCCTTCGCCTACGCCGGCTGCGACCCCGAAGAGATGGGCATCGGCCCTATCCACGCCATTCCAAAGGTGCTGAAGATGGCCGGCCTCACCCTTGACGACATCGACGTCATCGAGCTCAACGAAGCCTTCGCCGCCCAGTCCCTCGCCGTCATCAAGGTCCTCGGCATCGACCCCGCCAAGCTCAACCCCAACGGCGGAGCCATCGCCCTCGGCCACCCCCTCGGCTGCACCGGCGCCAAACTTACCGCCACCCTCCTCCGCGACATGCCCCGCCGCAACGCCCGCTACGGCATGGTCACCATGTGCGTCGGCGGAGGCATGGGCGCCGCCGGAATCTTCGAGGCCGCATGAGGATCTCGCGCACAGGCATCTCGCGCATGGGCATTTCGGCGTCGTCACCTCGGCCCGCACAAACCACGGCTGTCATCTGAGCGAAGCGAAGAACCCCCGTATTTGTCTCTGCTTTTGCATTCGCACTTGCTTCTTAGATTGGTATTGCACTGGCTTCTAGGTAGGTCCGGGCTTCAGCCCGGACATCAACCAGCAGTAACGAAATCGGGGCTTTAGCCCCTGGGGTATGCAGTCCATTGGTGAATCTGCTTGCCAAACCCGCTGTCGCTCTGCAGGCCACGTGGACTGTCCTCGCACTGCTCGGCGCGCTATTTACTTTGGCAATCACTGCGGGTGCCGCGCTCTGGGGGAATGGTGGTGCTTTGGTCAACGCGACGGTGTCTCTCTCCCTGACGGGTGTCGTTGGCCTGTTAGCCGGTGTCCCCGGAAGCTTTTCTCGTCACCCTTTCTACGCGTGGACAACAGGACTTAGTGCCCTCATTACAGCAACTTTCGCCGCTATGATCCTACTTGACGCGGCTCGCTCTACAACTCCGAACCCCTCTTCAAATGCGACCTCAGTTCTGCTGTTACTTGTCTTCGCACTGGTCGTGAACTTGGTCCAGATCACTCTCTCTGCCGCAAAAATCCATCAATTAAGCACCGCGAGGTAATCCCATGGCCACCACCACCATACCCCTCCCGCCCGAAGTAACCACCCAAACCCCCGCCTCCACCCCAACCCCTGGCGGCTCCTTCCTGATCGGCGCCAAACTCACCGCCACCCTCCTCCGCGAGATGCCCCGCCGCAACGCCCGCTACGGCATGGTCACCATGTGCGTCGGCGGAGGTATGGGCGCCGCCGGCATCTTCGAGGCCGCATGAGTTAGTCGATGCCACTCTCGTCCACAGCCGCACGGATCCTCTACTTTATCAGCGCTCTGTTCGCCCTGTGCCTGGCCATTCTCTGCACCTTCTACTCGTTCATCTCTTTTGGCTGGCTCTATCTGATCCCGTCCCTGATCGCTGTCTGCCTGATCGTGTGCGGAATCCTGGGGAGACGCGCGGACCAATCGGCAAGTGCAAAGTTTTCAGGCGCCGGTGCCATCCTCTGCGCTCTTGTCATCCTGAGAGCTCTAGCGCCAGACACCTACGTCTCGGTGAGAAACGAGCAATTCACCCGATTGATCGCTACAACGACCGTTCTGCTTCTTCCGTGCGCCGTCCACCTGTACATCCTTTTCGTCGAACACAAAGATCGCGAAGTCTCGAGGTAATTCAATGGCCACCACCGCCACCACCCCCCTCCCACCCGAAGTCACCACCCTCAAACCCGCCGCCACCCCCACCCCCGGCGGCGCCTTCCTCATCACCAACCCGACTCCGCAGGACTGCTTCTTCCCCGAAGACTTCACCTCCGAGCACCGCCAGATCGCCCAGACCACCACCGACTTCGCCACCAACGAGGTCCTTCCCAACTCCGACGCCATCGAGGCCAAAGACTTCACCGTCACCCGCCGCCTCATCAAGGAGGCCTCCGACCTCGGCCTCACCTCCGCCGACATCCCCGAGGAGTACGGCGGCCTCGAGATGGATAAGGCCACCTCCGCCATCATCGCCGAGAACATCTCGCGCCAGGCCAGCTTCTCCGTCGCCTTTTCAGCTCACACCGGCATCGGCACCTTACCTCTAGTCTGGTATGGCACCCCCGCGCAGAAACAGAAGTACCTCCCCAGCATCGCCTCCGGCGAGCTCATCGGCGCGTACGCCCTCTCGGAGTCAACCTCCGGCTCAGACGCGGTCAACGCCCGCACCCGCGCCGTCCTCTCCGACGACGGCTCCACCTACACCCTCAATGGCGAAAAGATGTGGATCACCAACGCCGGATTCGCCGACCTCTTCACCATCTTTGCTAAATGCCTCGTCCCCCAAGGCTCTGGCTCGAAGGATGCAGGCCGCGACAGCAAACATGCGGGACAGGAACGCCTCACCGCCTTCCTCGTCGAAAAGGGCACCCCCGGCTTCACCGTCGGCAAGGAAGAGCACAAGCTCGGCATCCGCGGGTCTTCCACCTGCCCGCTGATTCTCACCGACTGCAAAATCCCCGCCGCCAACCTCCTCGGCGAAGTCGGCAAAGGCCACCACATCGCCTTCAACATCCTCAACGTCGGCCGCTACAAGCTCGGCAACGCCGCCGTCGGCGGAGCCCGCGCCTCGCTCAACAACGGCATTCGTTACGCCAAGGAGCGCAAAGCCTTCGGCAAGCCCATCTCCGACTTCGGCCTCATCCAGGAGAAGCTCGCCGACATGGCCACCGGCATCTTCACCGGCGAAGCCCTCACCCACCGCGTCGTCGGCCTCATCGACCGCGCCCTCGCCAACGTCGCCAAAAACGACACCGCCGCCATCCAGAAAGCCATCGAGTCCTACGCCGTCGAGTGCTCCATCTCCAAGGTCTGGGCCTCCGAAATACTCGACATGGTCGTCGACGAGACCCTCCAGATCTTCGCCGGCTACGGCTACGTCGAGGAGTACCCGGCCGAGCGGGCCTACCGCGACGCCCGGATCAACCGCATCTTCGAAGGCACCAACGAGATCAACCGCCTCATCATCACCGGCTGGCTGATGAAGTCCGCCATGACCGGAAAGCTGGCCCTCATGCCCGCCATCAAGCAGCTCATGGACGAGGTCATGTCCGGACCGTCACTCAAGGAAGAGCTCGAAGGCCCGCTGGCCGAAGAACAGCAGCTCCTCGCGCAGGCCAAGAAGCTGACCCTCTTCGCCGCCGGCGCCGCCGCCCAGCGCTACATGGACAGGATCGCCGACGAGCAGGAGGTGATGGCCGCCCTCGCCGACAGCATCACCGAGGTCTTCGCCATGGAGTCCGCCATCCTCCGCGCTCAGAAGATCACGGAAGGGAAGGGAAGCAGCAGCTCGAAAGATATCCCGGTCGCCATGGCCAGGATCTACGCCGCTCACGCCTTCGACATCGTCGAGCGCTCCTCGAAGAAAGTCATCGCCGCCGCAGCCGAAGGCGACAACCTCCGCACCCAGCTCGCCATCCTCCGCCGCCTCTCCAAGCACGATCCGGTCGATACCATCGCCCTCCGCCGCCAGGTCGCCAGGCACATCGTCAAAGCCGGAAAATACACCGTCTAAACCACACGGAAGCCGCCGCGTCACCAGCGTCCCACCCCACAAGCACCACCTCCACACCATGGTCAATCCCCCAAAATAACCCTGGCCCGTCCCCCGGACGGCCCGGGGTTTGCTCTTGCCCGCCCATGGGTCCCTTGTAACCATCAGCGTGTCATGAAGACACCGCGTCCCTCCCCCACGCACCACGTACACCGCCCGAAAGCACGCGTCCCCTGCCTGTCGCTCCTGTGTCTCTTTGCCATCGCCGCGCCACTTCTGCCCGCGCAGCGCGCCCGCATCCACACCCGCGCCGTTCAGGCACTCGCCGACACCGCGACGGCGATCAACAGCGGCCCCCTTCCCAGCTCCCAGCCCCTCACCCTCAACCTCCGTCTTCAGCCCACCGCCGCCCAGGTTGCCGCCCTGGACCAGCTCCTCGCCGAGCAGGCCGACGCGGCCTCTCCCGGGTATCGACACTGGCTCACATCCGATCAGTTCGCAACCCGCTTCGGCGCCTCTGCCGAGCAACTCGCCGCAGTGACCAGCTACCTAGGCCTCCACGGCCTCGCCGTCTCCTCCATCTCTCCCTCACACACATCGCTCACCGTCACCGGCACCGCCGGTCAGGCTCAGATCGCCTTTGCCATCAGCCTCGATCGCTTCTACTCCGGCACGACACCCTTCTTCGCGAACACCACAGACCCAACGCTTCCTCACGACATCGCCGCCCTTGTCGCCGGCATCTCCGGCCTGGACAACCTGCCCCAGCCCGCCTCCGCCCGCATCGCCATCTCCCCCGTCGCCGACCGAAGTCCTGCCGTCAACGCGCGCATCACCTCGACCGACGGCTCTCTCCCCGAAGCCGTCCCGCCCGACGCGCTCACGCTCCTTGCGGAGGCCATCGACGCCAACGCCTCGCCCGTCCTCACCCTGACCACCGCGGCCTGCTCCTCCGACCTCACGCAGGCCGACGTCGACGCCTACCGCGCCCTCCTCCGCCAGGCCAGCGCGCAGGGCATCACCGTCCTCGCCACCAGCTCCTGCGCGTCCGCCACCTCCTCCAGCTTCCCTGCATCGCTCGCCGAGGTCACAGCCCTCACCACATCCGCGCACGAGTCCGCCACCGCCCCCTCCGGCATGGAAGCCCGACCTCGCTGGCAGGCCGCCCCGGGCCTCCCTCCCGACGGCCTCCGCCACGAGCCCGACCTCACCACCGCCTCCGCTGCAGCCTTCGCGCAAGCCATCGCGATCCTGAACCAGCAGACCGGCAACCGCCTCGGAAACGTCAACGCCACCCTCTACGCGCTCGCCAAAGTACCCGGCCTCTACACCCAGCCCGACGCCGTCCCCAACACACCTCCCACCGGTAACTGGGAACCCGCAACCGGCCTCGGCCTCATCGACCTCCAAACTCTTCTCAAGGTCTACCCCCGCACCTCCGGCATCAGCACCAAAACATCGCTCATCTCGTCCAGCTACGCCGTCAACTACGGCAATCCCTTCACCCTCACCTCCAACGTTCAGGTTACTGGCATCATCCCGCCGGTAACGCCCACCACTCCCTATCCCCCCGCCCCCTCCGGTATCGTCACCTTCACCGCGTCCACCCAGGGCATCCTCGGCACCTCTGGAATCGATGGCAGCGGCAGCGCCACTCTCGACTCCGGCGTCCTCCCCGTCGGCACCTATACGCTCACGGCCATGTACTCCGGCGATGCCTTCTACGCCTCGTCGTCCAGTACCAGCAACGTCACCATCACCGTCTCCCTCGTCAACGCCAAGCTGCTGGCAACACTCTCCCCGACCACCAACATCCCTTACGGAGCCGCCGCGACCGTCACCGCGACCGTGACCCTGCCGGGCTCCGCCGCCGCCCCTACAGGTCCCGTGTCCGCCCAGATCAGCAGCGGCGCCTCCGTCTCTGCCACCCTCAGCCCAAATCCGGGAAGCAACAGCGCCACCGCCAACATAGCTGTCTCGGTTCCACCTCCGGGAACGTACAACGTCCAGGTCACCTGCCAGGGCAGCACCAACTTCCAGTGCCAGACGCCCGTCAACATCCCGATCACCACCGTCAAGGGCTACACCAACACCACCGTCAGCGTCACCCCCTCCGCGCCCGAGGCGGGCCAGCCAATCTCGCTCACTGCCACCGTCGTGAACTCCGGCAACGGAACCGGCGTCTACACCTACGGCGGAAGCATCAGCTTCTACGACTCCGGCAAACTCGTCGCCACGGCCCCCGTCGCCACCAACCAGGCCACCACCACCACCGCCCTCTCCGGTACCCGCGCGCACAACCTTACTGCCGTCTATAGCGGCGATCCCAACTGGAACACCAGCAACTCCGGCGCCGTCGCCGTCCTTCCCACCATCCTCCCCGATACCCTTACGCTCACCTCCAACGTCTCGAGCCTCACCTCGCTCGCCGGCGTCAACATCGTCTTCACCGGCAGTATCACCGCCACCGTGGTCTACCGCTCGGGACCCACAGGCACGCTTACCTTCTTTGACACCTTCAATAACTCCGTCATCCAGCTAGGCAATCCATCGCCCCTGATCGCGAACGGCCCCTACGCCTCGATCGGTCTCTTCACCACCACCGGCCTGCAGCCCGGCGTCCACCGCATCTACGCGCAGTACAGCGGCGACGATAGTTACGCCCCCGCCATCAGCCCCGTCATGACGCTCTCCCTCTCCGACTTCAACCTCAGCATGACGCCCGTCAACCTCACCCTCGCCCAGGGCAAGAGCGCCCAGGTCAGCGCCATCCTCGGCTCCAGCGGAGGCTTCGCAGGTACCGTCAGCCTCGGCTGCACACCGCCCGGCAGCAGTGAGGCGACCTGCACAATCTCGCCCTCCTCGCTTGCCATCGGACAGACGGCGACCGTTACCATCAGCACGTCCGCACCACGCTCCGTCTCTCCCGGCCAGCAGGCCAACCGCCTCGGGGGCTGGACCTCCATGACCGGCATCAGCCTCGCGGCGCTGTTCTTGTTCTTCGCTCCCCGCCGCCGCCGGTCGCTCCCCTCGTTGCTCCTCGTCATGCTTGCCGTGACGCTGACGGCGAACCTGGGTTGTGGCCTGGGCACCAGCGTAGCCACGGCTCCGGTCAGCGGCACGGGAGCGACCCCCTCCGATCCCGGAACCCCCCTCGGAACCCAGAACTACATCATCACCGCCGCCGCATCCGACGGTGTGAACTCCGTCCGCCACACCTACCAGTACCAGGTCACGGTCCAGTAGACCCCGTTCAGTACACCCGTTCGGCCTGTTAGGCCCTTTCGACCCGCTAGGTTCGAACCGTCAACTCCGGGGAGTATGTAGCCGTTGCCCGCCCCTTTCCTAGAAATTCGGGAGCGAAGCGGAGGACCTGCACTTGCACTTGCCTCTGCCGTTGCCCGCCCCTTTGCTTGTCATTCAGGAGCGAAGCGGGGGAACCTGCTGTAGCATTGGCCTTCTCCATAGACCTGGCACCCTGTTGAAGTATTACGCACGTACCGCAGCTCAACTCGCCAGTTTCACTATCCAGCCCGAAACACCAGAGACTTTTTCTGGCCCGTGCGGTCTAAACTGGCAGTCGCTCAATATTTCTCCGCCTCTCCGCGTCCATTCATCTGCTTCGCAGGGTCGGGGTCTATCACGTACGCCCGGATAGCAGGCCCCCTCTATGCCCTTTCAGAAGCTCCGCCGCACCGCCCTCTCCGCCCTCACTCTGCTAGCAGCCCTCCCTCTCTCCTACGCTGCACCACCGATCGGGCCACGCCTCCCAGACCGCATCGGCGCCATCCCGGACGGCGACCGCAGCCCGCTCGCGCACGCAGTTCCAGCAGCCGCCCGTCGCTCCACCGATCTCGGTCCGGCGCCGTCTGACCGTGTCCTTCCCTCCGTCACCCTCCACTTCAACCGGAGCCCGGACCAGCAGGCCGCCCTCAACCAGCTCCTCATCGACCAGGGCGATCCAGCATCTCCCCGCTTTCACCAATGGCTGAACCCCACGCAGTTCGGTGCGCAGTTTGGACTTTCCGCCTCCGATCTTGCCAAGGTCACCGCCTGGCTCTCCGCCCACAACCTCAAGGTCACCGCCGTCTCTCCAAGCTCGAACTTCCTCACCGTCTCCGGAACCGTCGCGCACCTTCAGACCGCACTCGGCGCCAGCCTCCACCAGATGTCGCTTGATGGCGAGCAGCACATCTCGAACGTGACCGATCCAACCCTGCCCGCAGCCCTCGCCAGCGTCGTCTCGGGCATCACCGGCCTGAATGACTTCACGCTCAAGTCGCGCGCCCGGGCGAGATCCGTCTCGCGCCCCAACTTCACCTCATCCATCAGCGGCAATCACTACATCGCACCCGGCGACTTCTACACCATCTACGACGTCGGACCTCTGCTCTCAAACTCCATCAACGGCTCCGGAGTCACCATCGCCATCGTCGGGCAGACCGCCATCTCCCTCGCCGACGTCGCCGCCTTCCGCTCCGCGTCCGGCCTGAGCGTCAACGCCCCTGCCCTGAAGCTCTTCGGAATCGACCCCGGAACCACCAAAAATGACCTCGGGGAGGCCATGCTGGATGTGGAATGGTCCGGAGCCGTCGCCCCCTCCGCCTCCATCCTCTACGTCTATTCGAAGGACGTCGTCGGCGTCTCGCTCATCAACACCATCACGTCCAACCTCGCGCCCATCATCTCCATCAGCTACGGTGCCTGCGAGCGGGACTGGGGCCAGTCCAGTCTCACAACCCTCAATCAATACTTCCAGCAGGCCAACGCCCAGGGCCAGACCATCGTCGGCCCCAGCGGAGACTCCGGCGCGACCGACTGTGACTACCAGTCGACCGTGGCCGCCGACGGCCTCGCCGTCGACTTCCCCGCCAGCTCCCCATTCGTCACCGCCGCCGGCGGAACCATGCTCAGCGACGGCGCCGGCACCTTCTGGAACACGGGCAACTCAACCAACTCCGGCTCCGCCATCAGCTACATTCCCGAGTCCGTCTGGAACGAGTCGACGTCAGCAGGCCTGGCCGCCGGTGGTGGTGGCGTCAGCGACTTCTTCTCGAAGCCCGCCTGGCAGGTCGGCGCTGGTGTGCCCCCGGACCTCTCCCGCGACGTGCCCGACATCTCCCTCTCCTCCGCCAGCTCCCATGATGGCTACCTCTTCTGCGTTAGAGGCTCCTGCGTCACCGGATTCCGCGGCCCCGACGGTCAGGCCCTCTCCGTCGTCGGCGGAACCTCCGTCGCCGCTCCCGCCTTCGCCGGTATCCTCGCTCTCGTCGAGCAGAAGATCGGCGGTCGCATCGGCAACGCGAACCCCCAGATCTACGGCATCGCGAACTCCACCTTCTACAACAACGTCTTCCACGACATCATCTCGGGTAACAACAACAGCACCTGCATCCAGGGGTCGCCCAACTGCCCGAACGGTGGAACCATCGGCTACAACACCGGCACCGGCTACGATCTCGCCACCGGTTGGGGTTCGATCGACGCCTTCAACCTTGTCAACAAATGGGGCCTCGTCCCCTCCTCCGGCCTCGGCAGCACCATCGGCGCCGCCGTCACCAGCACCACCGTCTCCACCTCCGCTCCTGTCTGCGGCATCTCTAACGGCACCCTCGCACTCTCGGTCAGGGTCGCCAACCGCATCAACGGCTCCGTCATCGTCCCCACCGGATCGGTGCAGATCCTCGTCGACAACGCCGCCGTCGGCTCCCCCGTCCCGCTATCCAGCGGATCCGCCTCCTACTCCCTCAAAACCCCCACCCTGACCTCCGGCGGTCACACCGTTAGCGCCGTCTACACCGGCGACAACCTCTTCTCGGGATCGAAGGGTAGCCTTCTAACAGACGTGGTCTCGACCAGCCAGCCCGACTTCTCGATCACCCCCTGCGTCTCCAACGCGGCCGCGGTCGCCGGCGGAACCGCACCTGGCGTGGCCTTCGCCGTCAACCCCTTCAACGGCTTTACCGGTCCGGTTACCTTCACCGCGAATGCGGACGCCACCCTCTCCGCCAGCTACAGCTTCTCCATCTCTCCCGTCGTCATCGCCGGCACCGCGCCCGGTTCGACCGTCCTCACCCTGGCCGCCTTTCAGACCAACAGCACCACCTCGACTGGCCTCATCAGGATGTCTCCCGGCACCCCCCGCGCCAGTGGTGGCGCAACGCGTTCACTCTTCGCCACCGGATCCGGCATGGCGCTGGCCTCCGTCCTCCTTCTGACCTTCCCTCGACGCCGCCGCTGGGGAGCCCTCCTCGCCGTCGTCCTCTCCGTAGCCGCTATCGGCGCCGGAGGATGTGGCTCCGGAAGCGCCGTCATCCCGGGCGGAGGCACCACGCCCACGCCCACCACCACGCCCGCGGCCTCGGGCACCTATACCGTCACCGTCGTCGGAGTCGGCTCCACGCCAAGCGAAAATCGCGTCCACAGCGCCCAGGTCACCTTCACCGTTCAGTAGCACCTTCACCGTCCAATAACACCTTCACCCTCTACTTCGCCAACACCGGCGCCGGCTCTCCGGAGCCCCGTATCAGCCCCATCAGGTAATCCTGCGCGGCAAACACCGGTCCCTGCTTCGCCGCCCGCACATACTCCCCACTCGACTGCAACTCCCGCGCCTTCACGTTGTCAGCCAGGTACGCTCCCAGGATCTCCCTCCGCAGCCGCTCGCTCAGGTCAGGCTGCGTCACCGGGAACACCACCTCGCAGCGCTCGAATAAGTTCCGTGGCATCCAGTCCGCGCTGCCGCAGAATACCTCGTCCTCGCCCCCGTTTACGAAGCTGAAGATGCGGCTGTGCTCGAGAAATCTCCCCACGATCGACCGCACCCGGATCCGCTCGCTCAGCCCCTTCACCCCCGGCCGGAGCGAGCACATGCCGCGGATGATCAGGTCGATCTCCACCCCCGCCCGGCTCGCCGTGTACATCGCTTCAATCGTCGCCCGGTCGAGCAGCGCATTCATCTTCGCCACGATACCCGCCGGCCGACCCGCCCGCGCGTGCTCCGTCTCCCGTGCAATCAGCTTCAGGAGGTCGTCGGCCAGCGTCAGTGGAGCCACCATCAACGGCCGGTACGCCTCCCCCTCCGCCTCCGCTGTCAGGTAGTTGAACACCGCCTGCACCGCCTCCGTCAGCTGCGGGCGCGCCGTTAGGAGGCTGATATCCGTGTAAAACCGCGACGTCACCGCGTTGTAATTCCCCGTTCCCATATGCGCATATCGACGGATCACGCCGTCCGGATCACGCCGCACCAGCAGCGCCAGCTTGCAGTGCGTCTTCAACCCAAAGATCCCGTGAAATACCCCCACACCCGCGTCCTCGAGCTCCCTCGCCCAGCGTATGTTCGAGGCCTCGTCGAAGCGCGCCATCAGCTCCACCACCACCGTGACATCCTTGGTCTGCGCCGCCTGGATCAGCGCCCGAAACATCGGCGAGTCCGCACTCGTACGGTAGAGCGTCTGCTTCATCGAGATCACCGCCGGGTCCACCGACCCCGCCTCGATAAACGCCTCCACCGTCTTGTAGCTGTCGAACGGATGGTGCAGAAGGATATCGCCGCGCCGCAGATCCTCGAACAGGTCGGTGGACTTCGCGCTGACCTTGTACTCCCGTCCCGTAAACGTCGGATATTTCAGATCCGGCCGCTTCGTCTCCGCATACAGGTTCATCAGGCGCGAAAGGTTCACCGGCCCTTCCGTCTTGAAGACCTGCCATGGCTCCAGCTCGAAGTTGGTCCGCAGCCGCTCCACAATCTCGTCGGTCGCCGTGCACTCGATCTCAAGCCGCACAGCGTCGCCCTTCCGGCGGTTGTGCAGCTCCGCCCGAACGCTCTCGAGCACCGATCGCGACTCCTCCTCCTGCAGGTAAAGATTGCTGTTCCTGGTGACGCGAAACGCCGTCTGCGCCAGCACCTCGTACCCGCGAAACATCCTCGTCGCCTGCGACTCGATCAGGTCATGCAGCAGGATGAAATCCGTCCCTCCGGATCGACTGGGAAGGCACACCAGCCGCGGCAGGGATCGCGGAACCGTCACCACGCCCAGCACTGGAACCGTCTTCACGCCGTTGCTTCCGCCGCGCTTGTGCCGCAGCAGAAGCGCCAGGCAAAGCGCCTTGTTCAGAACTCGCGGAAACGGATGCGACGGGTCGATCGTCACCGGCGTCAGCAGCGGATCGACCTCGTTCTCGTAGAACCGCAGCGCCTGCTTTCGCCCTTCGTCGTCCAGGTCCTTCCACCGCAGCACACGTATGCGCTCCGCCTCGAGCGCCGGCAGCAGATGCTTGTTCCAGCAGCGGTACTGCGCCCGCACAAACGTCGCCAGCCACTCGCTCAAACGGTTCAGCCGCTGCTCCAGCGTCAGCCCACCCTCGTCGGCCGCCTGCGCAGCCACATCCCCATCCTCGATCCGCTGCAGCACGCCCGCCACCCGGATCTCGACGAACTCGTCCAGATTGTTCGCCGTAATCGCCAGGAACTTCACCCGCTCCAGCAGCGGGTTCGACTCGTCCCTGGCCTCCTCCAGCACCCGGTCGTTGAACCGCAGCCAGCTCTCGTCGCGGCTGAAGAAGCGCGTCTCCGGCGCCTCTTTCAATACCTTCGAGCGCTTGCTCGAGCCCACCTTCTTACGTGCCTTGGGCCCCTTGTCCGCGCCGGCCTTCTTCTGCTTCCCGGCCTTTCCAGCTTTGGCAGTGTCAGCAGGCTTGCCAGACTTGGAAGTCCCTGCAACCGTTCCCGCCTTGCGCTTCACCGATCGTCGTTTCGCTGCGGCCATAAGTGGGCAAAGACTATCTCCAACATGGTACCGCCCCCAGGACAATCAGGCTCAATCCCGGCCCAATCCGCACGCCAGCACCCTACCCGTGCCGGTGCATCTTCCATCCCAGATACTTCTGCGTCGCTTCCATCACCGGACTCGCCACCGTCGAAAAGTTCGCCGCCACGTGATGCTCGAAACCGTTCTCGCAGATGTACCGCAGCAGCTCCTGCATCTTCGGTATTTCGACCACACCCGCTCCCCCAAACGTATTCAGGGGATCGTCCGTGAACGCGCCCTCCCCTACATACCCCGTGATCTGCCCCTGCAGGTCGTCGGTCGAGAAGCGCGCAAAGCTCATCGCACCCGCCTTCACCGTGCCGTCCAGCGTCCCGTACGTATTCTCCTTTCCAACCGTCCCGGCGATGATCTGCTGGAAGTCCATCTTCACCCCCGGCTTGAAGAAGTGCTTCGGTAGGTTGGAGCAGTGAAAGCACACCGCTTTGTTCGGATCGTCGCCGTAATTATTATTCCAGTCCAGCAGCGCCGATGGCGTCTCGCTCGCCAGCGTGAGCGCGTACATGCTCACCGTGCCCAGCGTATCGGTCTCGCACGCCGCCGGAAGCAGGCTCTCGCTCATCATGCTCATCACCGTGCACGGCACCACGCCGAAGTACTCCTCCATCGAGGTCCAGCACTGCACGCTCGAGATCGTCAGCTCGTGCGACGTCATGAAGCCGTCCAGCACCACACCCAGCTTCGACATCTTCAGCAGCGCCTCTTCAGGCGTGTTGTTCAGCGGCAGATAACTCTTGATCTTCGCGAGCTTCCCCTGCACCCGGTCCTCGTTATCCGGCAGCCGCGAGATCTGCCCAAACACCTCGCTCAGGTCCAGCGTGTCCACCGTGATCCCCGACCGCTCCAGCAGCTTCTCCGAGTAGCGCACCGTGTTGAACGCCGCCGGCCGCGCCCCGATTGCGCCGATGCGCAGATTCTTGAAACCCTTCACCACCCGGCATACACCCGCAAACCACTCGAGATCGGCCTTGAACTCCGCCGAGTCCGGAGCCTCCGTGTGCAGCCTCGTCAGCGAATAGGGAATCCCGTACTGCCGCAGGTTGTTCGAGATCGACATCTTTCCGCAGAAGCTGTCGCGTCGAAACGCGATCGACATCTTGCTCGCCTGATCGGGCGTAGCCTGGATCAACACCGGCACCCGCAGGTCCGCCAGTCGCAGCGCATCCGCCAGTCCGCGCTCCTCGCCGAAGTTCGGCAGCGTGATAATCACGCCGTCGATCTCTCCCGCATGCCGTTTGAACAGCGCTGCGCACCGCTTCGCCTCCTCGTACGTCTCCACCGCCCCGTGAGCCGTCTCCTCCGGCCCCAGAACAATGGCCTTCATCCCCGCCGCCTCCACCGCTGCAATCATCTCCAGCCGGCCACTCGTTGCCAGGTGACTCGGAAAAAATCCACGGTTGCCAACAATCACCCCAAACGTCATCTGCCTGCCCATCAAACTTCTCCTTCCAATCAGCGTCTCTGCTTCCAGGTCGGCCAAGGCTTCAGCCTCGTGACCTCCCCATAGTGTTGCCTCGGTGCGTCTAGGTAGGCCAAGGCTTCAGCCTCGTGACCTCCCCATAGTGTTGCCTCGGTGCGTCTAGGTAGGCCAAGGCTTCAGCCTCGTGACCTCCCCATAACATTTGCCCTGGTGCCTCTAGGGAGGCCAAGGCTTCAGCCTTGGCATCTTCGCGACCCACATAAAGGGCTTTAGCCCCTGGAGTATGCCTCTGACCAACTCGTGCCAACCCCTACACCGTCCCCGGCCGAAACCGAATCGCATAAAACCCGCCAAACAATGTCAGCAGAATCCCCCACCAGAACGTCGCATGCAGCTTCAGCAGCAACGGCAGCCGCAGCGCCGTCTCTGACGGATGGCTGAACTCATATATACCCACGGGGATTAGCACAAGACCATACATGAGGCACAGCGCACCCACAAAAAACCAGATCGAGAGCCGCGCCTTGCCCCCATGACCCGGTGCTGCCGCCGCCGAGGTCCCAGGGTAGGCGTGCTCGTGTTCCGTGGGTCCCGATCCTTCCGATCGACGTACAGGTCCAGACATACTCGCCTCCTACCAGAACATCAGGTTCAAAATAAAGAACACCGTTCCAACCACAATCGCCCAGAAGATCGGCTTCTGCCAGACCGTCGTCGACCCGTCGTGTGGGATCACCGTCGCCCCGTACACCAGGCCGTTCAACTCCTCGTCCGTCTTCGCCTTGGTCACCAGGCTCACCATCACCGTCACAATCACGCAGACCAGCCAGCACCAAAGCGCCCGGTAAAGGTTCTCGGCCATCGGCTTCGCATCGGGCGAGAGCGCAATATACTTTAGCGCACTCGGATCACGCTGCACCCAGGCCCACATCCCGATCGACGACGCCGTCCCACACAGCAGGCCCCAGAAACCGCCCTCCTTCGTCGCCCGCTTCCACAGCATCCCCAGGATCACCGTCCCGAACAGCGGCGCGATAAAGAACGAGAACAGCGCCTGCACGTAGTCCATGATCGACGCCGCATTCGCCACCAGGTACGCCGTCCCCACGCTCACCAGCATTCCCACAACCGTCGACGCGCGCCCCATGAACACGTAGTGCGAATCGCTGGCCTTCTTGTTGATGTACGCCCCGTAAAGGTCATACGTCCAAACCGTCGAGAACGCGCTCACATTGCCCGCCATCCCCGACATGAAACCCGCCACCAGCGCCGTTATCCCCAGCCCCAGCAGGCCCGGTCCGCAGTACCGCACCAGCATCAGCGGCAGCACCTCGTTGTAGCTGTGCTGCCCCGTCGCCGCCGCCACGCTCTCCGGAACCAGGTGCATCAGGCTGCCGTCAGGATTGCGCAGCACCGACAGCGCCAGGAGCCCCGGCACGATCACAATAAACGGCACTGCCATCTTGAACGCCGCTCCAATCACCGGAGCCATCTTCGCCGCGCGCAGATTGTTTGCGCTCAGCACCCTCTGCACCACCAGGAAGTCCGTTGTCCAATATCCGAAGCTCACCACAAATCCGAGCCCGAAGATGATCCCCGTCCAGTGCACGCCCATCGGATTCCCGCTGAAAGATCCCAGCGTCGACCACATGTGCGTGTAGTCGTTGGACCCCACATTGTGCGCGATCTGCGCCTTCAGATTCGTCCATCCGCCGGCCTCGATCAACCCGATGATCGGGATCAGCGCCGCTCCTGCCCAGATCAGCACAAACTGCAGCACCTCATTGATAATCGCCGACCGCAGACCGCCCAGCATCACGTACAGACCCACCGTAATCGCGCCCACCCAGATCGAGAAGCTGATGTTCCAGCCCAGCACCACCTTCATCACCAGAGCCATCGAATACATATTGACGCCGCTCATCAGCACCGTCATGAACCCGAAGCTCACCGCGCTCACCGCCCGCGCACCCTCGCCATACCGCAGCTGCAGGTACCCCGGAACCGAGTGCGTCTTCGAGATGTAATAGAAGGGCATCATCACAATGCCCAGAAATAGCATCGCCGGAATCGCGCCGATCCAGTACCAGTGCGTCGCCAGGATGCCGTACTGGTAGGCCGACCCCGCCCATCCCATCAGTTCCAGCGATCCCAGGTTCGCCGAGACAAAACTTAGCCCGGCAATCCACGCCGTCATCTCCCGGCCCGCCAGGAAAAACTCCTCGCTCGTGCTCGCCGAGTCCCGAACATAAAACCCGATAAACAGCACCAGGCAGAAGTAGAGAATCAGGATCAGCATATCGACCGGGTGCAGGTGCGTTAGCTGCCGCGATCCGCCCGTTACCGCTACCGCCAGAACATCCGTCATTTCGGGTTACATGCAGGGCTTCGTCCTGACCGGACCGAGCTCCGCTCCCTCTCTCAATATCCCAGACTCGCCGGCGTGATCGCCTTCGCTGCGGGTCGCTGGCCCATCTTCGGAACGCCTCAAATAATACAGCAATGAATCGACCTCGAATCGAAGCCACGACAAGCCCGGCCACATCGAAATCACGCTTGCAACGGCGTCGCCCGAATTGGAATCTATCCATACAGCAGGCCGCCCACCGCCCGCACAGGAGAAATCAAATGCAAGTTCGCACGGCGCGCACTCTCATCCTCACAGCCGCTCTCAGCCTCACCCTTCCCGTCGCGGCCGCCTTCGCCCAGAGCAGCGATTCCGGCGCAAAGCAGGACATGAAGTCTGCCGGCCACGAGACCAAGGACGCAGTCAAGGACACCGGCCATGGCATCAAGCAGGGAACCAAGAAGGGCTACCACAAGACCAAACACTTCACCAAAAAAGTCGGTCACAAGATCGAGGGCAAGCGCGACACACCAGTCAATAACCCGCAGTAGCTTTCAGACGAACTCTAGGAAATCCTCCTTTGACGACATAACCAGAGGTAGACCTGAGGTATGTAGCCCGTCGATGCAGCGGACAAAGGCGCCAGCCCGAGGGTTGGCGCTTTTATTTCACTCTCTCAGTTTCTGACCTCTCTCGGTTCTAACCTGAAGGTTCTCTCAAGCTTCTGACCTGGAAGTGGGTAATAAATACGGCTCCGTGTTGCGACCGTCCGCAGCCGGCCATACCACCGCCGCCGTCAGCAACACCAGCGCGACCCAGTACAGATCCGCCCCTAACAGGTGAACCAACTGCAGCCACACCGGCGCCAGCAGCAGCACATCCGCCGCTCCCAGCACAAACTGACTCAGCAGCAAAACGCCCACGGTCCGCGCCGCGGCTCCCGCTCCGGTCTCTCTCGCCTTTAATAGCAGCCACCCCACAAACAACGCCGCCACCACAGCGCTCGCCGGATGCACCCAACGCAGCCGCAGCAGCCACGGCGCCCCCGCAGCAAAGTCCTGCGCCACCGCCGACCGCAGCGACTCCGAAGGAAACAGCGTGTCCCCCAGCGCCGCCAGGCTCCCGCTCACCCCAACCACCAGCGTCGCCCCGATGCCCACACCCGCCCACACCCGCATCCCGCGCCGCGCGCGCATCTCCGCCCACCTCTGCCCCGTTCCCAGCAGACGCGCCGTCATCGTCAGCGCCCCCAGCAACAGCAGCGTGTTGCTCAGGTGGATCGCCAGCATCACCACCCGCCCCAGGCTCCGGTTATCGGTCACGTACCCCAACTTCACCAGCAGCGCCCCTAGCAGTGCTTCATTCACCAGCAGCACCGCCGAGATCACCGCCGCCGACCTCGCCGCCTGTCCCTTCTCCGTTGCCCGAAACGCCAGCACCAGCAGACCCGCAACCGCGATGGCGGCCCCGCCCGTCATCGACCGGTGTGTAAACTCGATTACCGTATGCAACCCCGGCGACACCGGAATCACCTGCCCGTTGCACAGCGGCCAGTGATTCCCGCAACCTGCACCTGACCCCGTCGCCCGCACCAGCGCCCCCCACACGATCACCAGCACGTTGTACCCCACCACCCCCCACGCATACCGCTCCGCCGCCAACCGCGACCGCAGCCACCCCCGCCCACGCGCTACCCCGGTCGCCATCGTAGCCATGCCATCATTCTACGAGCGCACACCAACCTTCGTCCGCACCGCCCGCCACGAAGCGCAGCAACCCGCCGTCGCCTCTGCACTCCAACGCTCTTGCCTTGCCTTGCCTTGCCTTGCCTTGGCCCCGCCCTTGCCGTTGCTGTTGCTTGTCCTTTTGCTTGTCATTCAGGAGCGAAGCGGAGGAACCTGCTGTTGCCCCTGCACTTGTCCTGCTCCCGCCCCTGCCGTTGCCCGCTCTTTTACTCATCATTCAGAAGCGAAGCGGCGGAACCTGCTGTTGCCCTCGCCCTTGCCCTTTCCCCCGGCCTCGCCTTTGCCGTTGCCCGCTCTCTTGCTCATCATTCAGGAGCGAAGCGTAGGAACCTGCTGTTGCCCTCGCACCTGCCTCCGCCCACGCCCACTCCTCCATAACGACACACCCGCACCAGCCCGCCACGCGTTACCCTCATCCATAGTGCGCATCGCCTCCCTCCAGCCCTCCGTCTCCCTCACCCTCGCGGCCCTCGGCCGCCTCGACGACCTCTGCGCCTGCACCCGCTTCTGCCTCGAAGCCCTCCCCGAACTCGCCCCCCGCAACCTTCCCATCCTCCATGACTCCTGGTCCTTCGGAGCGCAGCCGCACGATCTCAAATCCGACTCCGCCAACCTCCTTGCCGCCAACCCCGATCTCATCGTATCGAGCGTCCCATACCGCCTCGAAACCCTCGCCGCCATCCTCCGCTCCGGCCGCCCCGTCCTCGCGCTCGCCCCGCACACCCTCGACGACATCTTCGCCGACATCCGCCTGCTCGCCTCCGTCGTCCACGCCAACCTCGCCGCCGAGACCCTCGTCGCTTCCATGCAGGCCACCCTCCAGGGCACCCGCATCTACGCCGCTACCTCGCCCACCCAGCCCCTCGTCTACTGCGAGGAGTGGGGCAAACCCCTCATCCACTCCCAACCCTGGGTCGCCGAACTCGTCGCCGCCGCCAACGGCCGCTTCCTCGGCAAACCCGGAGCCCATACCTCGCCCGAAGAGGTCGCCGCCGCCGATCCCGACGTCCTCATCTTCGCCTGGTGCGGCGCCGGCAACCGAGTCCCCTTGGAAAAGGTCGTCGCCGGGCGCGACTGGCACAACCTCCGCGCCGTCCGCAACCGCCGCGTCCACGTCATCCCCGACGAGTTCCTCAACACCCCCGCGCCCACACTCCTCCGCGGCCTCGCCTGCATCGCATCCGCGCTCCACCCCACCCTCTACGCCTCCGACCCCGACCTCATAACTCTCTCCTGATAACTCGTAACTTATAGCTGATCACTGACTGATGAGACCCATGGGCGCACCCGGCTGACTCGCTCGGCGGTGGCTTCCAGTTAATGCTTCGTTACCGCGCCAACACCCGTCCGAGCGGAACGGAAGTCTCAGCCCTTCGCCAGCGCCACAATGTCCTTCACTTCAAGAACCCGTCTGTTGTACCCGCCGCGCGCAGCATGGATCATCGCCCGGCCAACCTCCTGCAACGTACAGAACCCCGCGGGATACACGGCTCGACCAAGGGGATACACCCAGGCAAAAAGCCGGTAGCTCAGCTTCAAACGCCGCTGGCCGGGCATAGCCTTCATAAACCCGGGCCGGAACATGTACCCGTGCTTGAACAAGGCGAGCAAGGCGTTCTCGGTCTCGCCGTTCACGCGTGCCCATGCCAACCGCCCCCGGCCACTGCTTTCCGTCCCCATGCCTGTCACATAACAGAAGGTCATGTCAGGGCTTGACCTCGCCAGAGCATGCGCAAGGTTCAAAGTCAGGTCGTAGGTGACGCGTTTGTACTCCTCGCTCGAGATCCCGACCGACGACACACCGAGACAGAAGAAGCAGGTGTCATAGCCCTGCAGTTGCGACTCGATCGCGCTGAGATCGAAGAAGTCCCCATGGATCACCTCGCACAGCTTTCGGTGCGACATGCCTCCCGCCCTCCGGTTGATGACCAGCACCTGCTCCACGTCGGGATGGTCCAGGCACTCGAGGGTGACACCTTCGCCGACCATGCCCGTGCTCCCCGTTACGATCACCCTGATTCCCATGCTCTCCCCTGCCTGCTTCTACCTGCGGGACAATCTGCTCACGCGCCGAGCATCACGACGTCTCGTTGCGCCATTATCGCGGATCGAGCCGAGCCACGCCTGGCGGTGCTGGCGCCGACGCTCGTGAAGCCGGAAAGCTGAGGTTTCTGTACATCTCCTCGACCGGCGCGCTTCCGTAAATTCAAAGCCAGCGGGGACTCTTCGAAACACTCATGCGCTGCAGGCCCACACACAGCCAGGTCGCTCTCGTCCATCCCTCCAAAGATCGATTCCTTAGCGAATACTTATCTGCATTGGGCCTCGTCCTCTGCAAAGATGGCATCTCGCCCAGTTCGGGAAGCGAGGCCAAGACAACATACGACGCGACACGACACCAGATCCCCGCCCACACTCCCACCGCAGCCCTTGATGTGTAACCCGACGCGCAACCGCAGCCCACAACTTCAACCTGGAGCGTCCTCCATCAGCACACACTCCGTCTTATCTCGCAGCCTTTCCCTACGCAGACTGTTCTCCTTGTCTCTCCTGTTCGCCAGCCTCCTCGCGCCCGCGATCACCCACGCCCAGGGCGCCGGCTTCTGGCACACCAGTGGAAGCCGCATCCTCGACGCCAATAACCAGCAGGTCCGCATCGCCGGCATCAACTGGTACGGCTTCGAGACCACCCGCGCCGTCGCCGGTGGCCTCACCTCCAAGGACTACAAGGTCATCCTCGGGGCCATCCACACCCAGGGCTACAACACCGTCCGTATCCCGCTCTCGAACCAGGTCGTCGAAACGCCCTCCGTCCCCTCCAGCATCAGCTTCGCCGGCGGCCTCAACTCCGATCTCCAGGGCCTCAACTCCCTCCAGATCCTCGACAAGATCATCGCCTATGCCGCCACCCAGAACCTGCGCGTCATCCTCGATAACCACCGCTCCGAAGCCGGCGACAGCGCCGAAGCCAACGGCCTCTGGTTCACCGGCGCCTATCCCGAGACCGCCTGGATCAACGACTGGACCAACCTCGCCCGCCGCTACGCCGGCAACACCACCGTCATCGGCGTCGACCTCCGCAACGAGCCCCACAACGCCAACTCCGGCGGCGCCTGCTGGGATTGCGGCGGAGCCAACGACTGGCATCTCGCCGCCGGGCGCGCCGGCAACGCCGTCCTCGCCGCCAACCCCAACCTCCTCATCTTCGTCGAGGGCACCGACACCTACAACAATGACTACTACTGGTGGGGCGGAAACCTCCAGGGCGTCACCAACTCGCCCGTCACTCTCAGCGTCCCCAACCACCTCGTGTACTCGCCTCACGAGTACGGCCCGCGCGAGTACCAGCAGTGGTGGTTCAACAGCAGCACCACCTACTCCTCGCTCTACTCCGTCTGGCTCAACCACTGGGGCTTCATCAACCAGAACAACATCGCACCCATCTGGGTCGGCGAGTTCGGCACCACCAACAACGCCTCCGATATCCAGAACAACACGCCCGGCTCCGAAGGCCAGTGGTTCCAGAGCCTCATCCAGTACCTCGGCTCCGACACCCTGCTCAACTGGACCTACTGGGCGCTCAACGGCGAAGACGCCTACGGCCTCCTCAACAGCGTCTACGACCCGTCCCCCGTCAGCCCGCTCAAGCAGCAGTCCCTCGCCTCTCTCCAGTTCCCTCTAGGTGGGAGCGGCACGACCAGCCCCCCGGCGCCCACTGCCCCCGCAGCTCCCACCAACCTCGTCGCCACCGCCGCCTCGTCCTCGCAGATCAACCTCGGTTGGCAGGCAAGCACCACCGCCGGCGTCACCTACACCGTCTACAGCAGCACCACCGCTAACTTCACCGCCTCCGCCCAGACCGTCCTTGCGCAAAACATAACCTCCACCTCCTACGCCGCCTCAAACCTGTCCGCCTCGACCACCTGGTACTTCATCGTCCAGGCCGTCCTCAACGGCGTCGGCTCCCCATCCACCGCCCGCGCCAGCGCCACCACCTCGGCAGCCGCCGCTCCACCCCCGCCTCCAACCGGCTCCGGAGCCGCCTGCCACGTCGCCTACACCAACGCCAACGACTGGGGCAGCGGCTTCACCGGCGCGATCACCGTCACCAACACCGGCACCACTCCCGTCAACGGCTGGAACCTCGTCTGGGCTTACACCGGAAATCAGCAGCTCAATCAGGCCTGGAACTCCACCTACACCCAGAACGGCCAGGTCGTCACTCTCACCAACGCCAGCTGGAACAACGCCATCGCCCCCGGCGCTAACCAATCCGGCATCGGCTTCAACGCCGCCTACACCGGATCCAACCCCGCTCCCAGCAACTTCTACCTCAACGGAACCCTCTGCCACTAACGAGATCACCCACCACCGCCAAGGCCGTTCTCGCGAACGGCCTTGGCATCCTTCCTCCCAAATACCAGACCCGTTTGACCCCGTCCACACCACCCGTTAGACTCAATCTGGCAGTTCGGCGAGCACACGCTTGCGGACCCGCAGTGCGGCACCATCCCCTGCAGAATGCCCCCTCGTTCAATGGTAGGACTGACGACTCTGACTCGTCCAATCGGGGTTCGAATCCCTGGGGGGCAACCAAAAGCCTTCACCTGCGCCTGGTCCATCTGGCCAGAAGTCGCCTTTCGCAACTCTATCCCGGATGCTGGTCCGTCCAGAACGTTCGCTCCATGGACCGGTCGATGAGAAGCAAATTACCGAAGCAGCGACTTACAACCATCCGTCGCTCGACAGAATAGATAAATCACAAACGTTTCAATAGGCTTTACCGGCATCCAGGACCGGCAGGTGCTCGCTGTCTGGCGGATCCGACGGGCCGCCTCCGTGGGGAAGATAGATGTCATCCTGGGCCAGCAACGCTTCGTAAATAGGAGTATGCCGCCAGTGGCGGGCAAGGGCGAACGCGCTCATGTTGGCGATCATCAAAGGCAGAACCAGACCGTAACCGCCCGTCATTTCGAAGATGATAAGGACCGAGGTCATGGGGGCGCGAACAATGCCAGCGAAGACCGCTCCCATGCCAACCACGGCAAAGGCTCCGATGGAGTCGGCCGAGTGATGAAAGACGATGACATCCAGGTAGCCTACCGAGCCGCCCAGCATGGCCCCCATGAACAGCGCCGGTGCGAAGATGCCGCCCGAGCCGCCACTGGAGTAAGAACTGACAGTGGCAGCAAGCTTGAGGATGCAGAAGACGGCCATGGCGGTCACCGTCATTTTGCCTGTGAGCGCGAGGGTGAGGGTCTTATACGGATCGCCAGCTATGCCATTAAGGTGGAACAGCGCTAACGCGATTACCGCCATGCCACCTGTCGCTGCGCCCCCGATGGCAGGATGCACCCAGCGCGGTACGCCAGTGAGCTGTCGGAACCAGGCACGAAGGCCAAGCAACGAATCGGTGAATCCGACCGAGACAATGGCTGCGAGCAGGCCCAGCAACGCATACCACACCAGCGATGACGTGTTGGTGAGCGTGTAGTTGCCTTGCACGTGGAAGACGGGGTTTGAGCCCAGAATCGAGTGCTCGACAACGGCAGCCAGCGCGGCGGCCACAATCACGCCGGAGAGCATGGTCTGGTCGAGGTCCCCGATCAGTTCCTCAAGGGTGAACGTGACGGCGGCAATCGGCGCGTTGAAGGCAGCGGCAATACCCGCCGCCATGCCCACTGAAGCCATCCGGCGGGTGTTCCTGGGGCCAAGTCGGGCAAGGCGCGCCAGCATATTGCTGACACCCGCGCACACTTGAACCGTCGGCCCTTCAAGGCCCAGCGAAGCTCCGGAGCCAATCTGGAGAGCGCACAAAATAAATTTGCCGATTGTTTCGCGGACGGTAACCCGGCCATGCCGCAGAGCGTAAGCCACCTTTACCTGAGGAATGCCGCTACCTGCGGCTGCGGGTGCAAAGTAGGCAAGACCAACCCCGACAACCAAGCCCCCAAGACTTGGTGTGAGGATGGACCACCATATCCAGCTGTGCCCCGGAGCGGTGTTGGCACGCTCGATGAGCAGGCTCTCAAGCCCCATGATGCACAGATGGAATGCCACGGCAGCTAGTCCGCAAAGTCCCCCGGCCAAAATGGTCACCGCCAGAAGACGCTGCCGCTCGCTGGGCATCCGACGTAACAGCCAGGCGTAGAGACGGGCATATAAGCCAGAGATCCCTCTCAAAAAACTGCGTGGAGGAACATACTCGCTCGTCGGGGGAGTCACAGCACCAGTATAGAAGTAGGGTGGGACGGGGCCGCACCGTTCCTGGGTAACGATGGTCGAACCTGGATGACTTAATTCCTCGCAGGATTGGGCGATGGACGAGAAGTCCTTACTCAAGTCTTCTCTCCGATGCAAATCACTGTCTTCAGCGTTGAGTGATGTGCGCGGGTACGCCGGGGAGAACACTGATATTTCTTTGTTAGCAACGATTCTGAATCTCTTACGGCAATCACCGTGTCCGCAGCCTGACTCGTAGGATCGCGTCCATCGCACAACGACCCACAACCATCCGGAGTCCACAGCGATCCAGAAAAAACGGCGGCCTGTTCGCCGAGTAGAGCAAGGCGAAGCGGGGATGCACTCTACTCCCGCAAGCTTGGATCGTGATCAACGAACAGGCCGGCCGGCTCAACCTGATCTCTCAAGGTTCATCGCCGTCAGGTGCACCCGAACTCCCAGCCGTACCTTACCGTCGCGTGCCTGTTGTCGTATCGACCGTACGATCGTGGTTCTGTTTCCGCAGCCCAGCCAGACCAGCGAGACCAAGCAGGCCGATCCAACCATAATCATGGTGAGTGTCGTCCGTCCGTTGTGTGTTTGTTGTCGATGCATTCGTCCCCGACGAATCCGCCGAGCCCGTCTGCGCGAACGCAGCACCGCTGAGAGCCATGGCTGCTGCCAGCCCTAAAATCATATGCTTCACTGAAACCTCCGTTGGTACATCCCGTCGGATGGACCAACACCCCGGTGCGTTGCCCGGGGCAACCTCCAACCCAGGCTCCCCAGCCCCAGGCAGCAATGCATCCATGCGCATCCAACCAGGAAGCGTGCATCCAACAAACATCGCGCGGAGGTCCGCCTGGCTCTCTCGGGTCCGCTTTCGCTCACCCTCCTGCTCTCGCTCGCCACGCTGGCCGGCTGCGCCCGAGGTTCGGCCATGACAGAACGCGACGAGTCCTCCGCCGGCCAACCGATCGCTCTCCTGGTCGGCCATCCCCTGAAGATCAGCCTCTTCGAAAACGCCTCCACCGGCTTCCGCTGGCAGCTCCGCCCCGCCTGCTCCCAGCTGCTCCACCTTCAGTCAGACGAGACCGCGCCCGCCGCAACCGGAGCTCTCGGTGCCCCGCGTCGACGCACCTGGCTGTTCTCCGCCATCGCCGAGGGACACTGCGACCTGCGCTTCGAGTCCCTCCGCGCCTGGGAGAAGAACGCGCACGGCAAGGTCGTCTCCTTCCCCGTGAACGTCCGCCCTCGCTCCTGATCGAGGCCGCCCCGCCGCCCTACTGCACGCTCCGAATCGTCCACAGGTCGGACGCCAGCCGCGCGTTCGTCAGGTACGCGTACGGCATCTTGAAGTAGCCCTTCAGCCCCCACTTCGTGCCCCAGGAGTTCCGTATCGTGAACTGCTGCGTCTTGTCGTCATACCCCACGCACATCACCGCGTGTCCACCCACCACCTTCTCGCCCGAGGCCGATATCGCCAGCACACCCAACTTCGCTACCTCCGCGCCCTCGAACGACTCGTAGCACGTAAACCCCAAACACAAACGGAAATCCCGAAGCCAGGCATCCCTTCAGCGTTCCCAACTCCTGAATCAGCCTCTGGTACAGCACAACAAGGTGCTGCTTCGCGTCCGTAAACGCCTTGTCCGGAGGCCTCTGCGAGAACGCCGCAATGTTGTACGGCCAGTCCGCCTCGGGCGGTGCTCCCAGCCTCGCCACGCTCTTGATCCCGTCGCGAATCTGCGCTCCCGAATCCGAGTTCACCGTGTTCTCCATTGTGCGTTCGTTGAAATAGATAAACATCCGCGAAGGCGTAAATTCGTTTAGGTTCGCCTTCTTCTGGTCAAACTCGATCGCCCCCGCAATCGCATTCGACGTACAGCTGCCCAGCTGCCCCTGGTCGTACGGCGGCGGGCACTGCTTGCTCAGGTCAACCTTCGTTGGAGTCGCGCTCTGAAACGGCGTCGGAGCCGCATACAGAAAATCACGCTGGTCCGGAAGATCCGGAACCTACCCATACTGCTTCACTTGCGCGGAACAAGGACGTTCGTAGCCATGACGTGAGGCTCCTTCAGAATCGAGGTTGCCATAGGCCCGTTGGCGGAAGAGCGGGCCACCCTATCCCCTCCCCAACGCCTTGGCAAGCGCTTCCCAAACCGCGGTGGCGCCCTATTTTGAACTTGGGATAAGACCCAAACCGCACTCGCCTGACACCCCTCACCGTACCCACGCCCACCGCATCCAGTCGAAGTTCCCACTCGCCCCCACCCGCACCCCACCTACCCGCGCCGTATGCACCACCTCGTTGTTCGGATACCAGAGCGGAATTCCCGGCAGCTCCTCCGCCAGGATCTGCTGCACCTCCACATACTCGGCCCGCCGCCGCCCCGCGTCCGTCTCCCCCGCCGCCTCCGCCAGCAGCCCATCCAAGCGCGCATTCGAGTAGCGCCCCCGGTTCCCGCCCCTCGGCGGCATCGCCCCGGACCCATACGCATAACGGAATATATCCGGATCCTCGTTCGACCCGATCCAGCGCAGCGCATACATCTGAAACGCCCCCTTCGTCACATCCGCATAAAATGTCCCAAACTCACTCGACCGTATCTGCAAGTCAATCCCCGCCGCCCGCATCTGCTGCTGCAGCACCGCCGCCATCAGCCGCGTCGTCTCGTCGGTCGATGTCTTCAACGTGATCCGCAGCCGCACCCCATCCTTTCCCGCGCGAAACCCCGCCGCCTCCAGCAGCCTCTTCGCCCGCTCCACGTCATGCGGATACTGCGCCATCACCCCATCGTCCGCCCTCGCCCAGTGCCCGATCGGAAGCAGGGAATCCGCCTCCCTCGCCTCCCCCCGCCACAGCGCCGCAATGATCGCCTGCCGGTCCATCGCACACGCCACCGCCTGCCGCACCCGCTTATCTCGCAGCACCGGATCCGTCACATTGAAGTTGGCATAGATCGCCACCGAACTCGGCCCCCGCTCCGTCCGCAGATTCGGCACATCCCGCAACGCATGCACCATGTCCAGCGTGATCACATTGCTCTCCGCATCGGCCGACCCCTTCTTCAACTCCAGCGCCGTCGTAATCGCATCCGGAACCACCGCAAACCGCACCCGCCCGATCCGCCTCGCCCCACTGGGTACCGCCCCTACCCCGGCTGCCCCATCCCTTCCAGGCTCACCGGAAAGGATGGGTTCCGGCGGCCAGGATCCAGGCCCACCCACCCCCGCCCGGTCCGCCCAATACTCATGGTTCCGCTCCACCACCACCTCCTTATCCTGAACCGCACTGACAAACCGGAACGGCCCCGACCCCACCGGCCTCAACCCAAACTCCCGTCCCGACCCCCGCGGCACCACCCCAAACAGACCATCGCTCATGTTGAACGGCAGCCCCGCATCCGGCCGCGTCAGCCGCACCACCACCGTCAGCCGGTCCGGCGCCTCCACCCGGTCGACCGCCTGAAACGCCCCACCCTTCGCCGTCAGGAGGGTCCCGTCCACCATCGACCGCACCGTCCACGCCACGTCCTCCGCCTCCAGGGGCCGCCCGTCATGGAACCGCACCCCATCCCGCAGGTGAAACACCCAGGTCCGCGCATCCGTCTGCTCCCATCGCTCCGCCAGCCACGGCCGCAGCTCAAAATGCTCATCCTTCCGCACCAGCGCATCGAAGATCAGCCCCCCCACCCGCTCCGACTGTGCATCCGTCCCCACCCGCAGGTCCAGATTGTTCGGACTGGTCTCAATCACCATCACCACCGTCCGCGAGTCGTCCACCCGCCCCCTGCACCCCACCCCGGAGACGACTCCCAGCATCGCAACCCCGCTCCAAACCCGGTTGCCCCACCCTCTGGCGCCCCATGCGAAAGGAGGGGTTATCGCGCAACGCGCGACCAACATCGTAGCCCTGCCACAAACCCGGGTGGCCCATTCTTTCGCGCCCCCTGCGAAAGGGTGGGTTATCGCGCGACGCGCGACCGCCTTCAACCACCTCAACCTTCGCATCATCGCCACCCAATCCGCTCCCGCTCAAACATCTCCAAATCCCCTCCACGCCCCTCACCCAAAGCAAACCTTTCCCAGCACCACGCCGCGCCCCGCCCCGGTCGCCGCCGGAACATTCCCCGCCCGCCCCTGCCACGTCAGCCACGCCAGCAGAGCAAAGGCCACCGCCTCCTTCGCCTCGACCCCCACCCCCATCTCCTCCATCCCGCGCACCCGGACACCCGTCGCCTCCATCCGCTCGCGCAGCATCGCCATCAGCACCGCATTCTTCGCCCCACCCCCTGCCACCGCATACTCCACCGGCCCCTCGCCCATTCCCGGCTGAACATACCGTCGGTACGCGTCGATCACAGAAGAAACCGTCATCGCCGTAGCCGTCGCCACCACATCGGCCTCGCTCCCACCCGCCGCCTTGCACGCACTCACAAACCGCTCTCCAAAAGCAGATCCAAACTCCTCCCGCCCACAACTCTTCGGCGGCACGGCAGAGAAGTACGCCGCCCGCAGCTCGCGCTCGACCACCTTCCCCAGCACCCTCCCACGCCGAGCCACCGCCCCCCCTCGGTCAAACTCCCTCCCAAATAGCTTCCGCATGCAATGGTCGATCACCATATTCCCCGGCCCCGTATCAAACGCCATCACACCATCCACCCCGCATCCCCTCGGCAGAGCCGTCAAATTTCCGATCCCCCCCAGGTTCTGGAGCACCCGCCCCACCCCCGCCGACCGAAACATAACCCAGTCCAGCATCGGCACCAGCGGAGCTCCCTGCCCGCCTGCCGCCAGGTCCGCCGGCCGGAAGTCACTCACCACCGGAACCCGCAGCCGCTCCGCCACCACTGCCGCCTCCCCCATCTGCCACGTGCACCGTACCTTCGAACCCAGATACCCCGCCGCCCCAGCCTGGTGATACACCGTCTGCCCATGACACCCCACCAACCCCAACCGCATGCCCCGTGGCTCATCATTCCGCAGCCCAGCGAAGGCCCTCGCATCTTCCTCTCGCCCCTGCCCTACCCTTCGCCCTTGCTGTTGCCCGCTCTTTTGCTTGTCATTTAGGAGCGAAGCGAAGGAACCTGCTTCTGCCCTTGTTCTTTGCCCTTGCTGTTGCCCGCTCCTTTGCTTGTCATTCAGGAGCGAAGCGGAGGAACCTGCTTCTGCACTGTCCTCCACCGCCCCCGTCGCCACCCCCAAACCCGCACAAGCCTTCGCAACACACTCCCCAAACACCGCCCCCAGCAGCCAGCTCAGCCGGCTGAACTCCGCCGCCGGCATCGCCTCACCCTCCATCGCCCGCAGCACCCGCTCCCGCACCCCCCGCGCATACTGAAATCCTTCATGCCCCAGCACCTCAATCTTCGGCCCCCCATCCGCCCCAGCCGAGATCCGGCACACCGCCACATCCACCCCATCCGCCGAGGTCCCGCTCATCACGCCCGCCACCACCATGGCGCCTTTGGGCGCACTCTCGTACAACGTCACTCCCTCCCCGTTCGCCCCCCGCCTCATCCCTTCATCTCCCGCTGCAGATCCGCCAGCAGGTTCAACGCCTCCCGCGGCGTCATCTCGTCCACATCGACCTCCCCCAGCCGGTCCACAATCCGCTGCGACAGCGGCGTAAACATCGTCATCTGCATCGCTGGCCCGTCCGTCGCTCCTATCGCCGCCGCCTCCCGCACCTGCTGCGTCTCCGCCCGCTCATGCACCTTCAAGACCTCGCGCGCCCTCGCAATCACCCCCGCCGGCAGCCCCGCCAGCCGCGCCACATCGATCCCGTAGCTCTTGCTCGCCGCGCCCGCCTCAACCATGTGCAGAAACACGATCCCGCTCCCACTCTCCTTCACCGTCACCCGCAAATTCTTCAGCCGCTTGAGTCGCTCCTCCAACATCGTCAACTCATGGTAGTGCGTCGCAAACAGCGTCCTCGCTCCGATCCGGTCATGCATGTGCTCGACCGTCGCCCACGCCAGCGACAGGCCGTCATAGGTCGCCGTCCCCCGCCCCATCTCATCCAGCAGAACCAGGCTCCGCGACGTGGCCAGGTTCAGGATCGCCGCCGTCTCCGTCATCTCCACCATGAACGTCGACCTCCCCCGCGCCAGGTTGTCGCTCGCCCCGATCCGCGTGAAGATCCGGTCGACCACCCCCAGTCGCATCCGCTCCGCTGGCACGAAACAACCACACTGCGCCATGATCACCACCAGCGCAGCCATGCGTAAATACGTGCTCTTACCACCCATATTCGGTCCGGTAATCAGCAGTGTCGAAGGGCCACAACTTACTCCCTGCTCACTACTTGCAAGAACAACCTCAGGGCAAGCCTCCACAAAAAGTGAGTTAGGGACGACACGCCCCGCCCCCTGCTCCTCCAGCCTCCGTTCCAGCACCGGGTGTCTGCCCCCAATCAGCTCCAGCACCCTGCCCGAATCCACCGTCGGTCGCACCCATCCCCGCAGCGCCGAAAGGTGGGCAAAGCAGGCCAGCAGATCGATCTCCGCAACCCGCCGCGCGGTGCTCCGGACACGCCCTGCAGCGGCCAGCACTGCCATCCGAAGCTCCGCGAAGATCCTCTTCTCGATCTCCCCGCAAAGCTCCTGCGCGTTCAAGATCTTAACCTCCAATTCCTTCAACTCGGGCGTCGTAAAACGCTCCGCGTTCACCAGCGTCTGCTTCCTCTCATAGTCCGCCGGGACCGCCTTCGCATGTGAATGCGTCACTTCCAGGAAGTACCCGAAGACATTGTTGAAGCGCACCTTAAGGCTCCCAATTCCCGTTCGAGCCCGTTCCCTCACCTCAATAGCCGCAATCATCTCCCGACCACCCCGGCCCAGCTCCCGAAGCCCATCCAGCTCCAGGTCCACACCTGCCCGAATCGCTAAACCGTCGCCGAGGGCAGCGGGCGGATCATCGACCAGAGTCGCCGTAATGCGCTCGTCCAGATCGCGTAGATCATCGAAGTCCAGGCTCAGATCCTGCCACCGCTGCGCCCTCAACTCCAGCACTGCCAATAGCATGGCCGGCAAGCGGCCGAGAATCCTGCTCAGGGTGATCATCTCCCTTGGACCCGCAGACTCCGATGCCAGGCGTCCCAGTAAGCGCTCCAGGTCTAGAACCCCGTCGAGCGATCGACGAAGCTCCTCCCGCTTTCGCAGCTCAAGGACCGCCTCTTCCACGGCATCCATCCGCGAATGAACCACATCGACACCAGCCGCCGGCCGCAGAAGGGTGGTGCGGAGGAGGCGCTTGCCCATGGGTGTGATACAGGCGTCAAGTGTGGCGTAAAGCGTGTCCTTTGAACCTTCTGTAGGAGACATTGGTTCCACTACTTCCAGATTGCGGAGGGTCACTGCGTCCAACTCGAGGCAGGTCGACCGGTCGTAGAAGCGAAGCGAGTCGACGTGTTCGAGCGCACCCTGCTTGGTCTGGGCCATGTACTCGAGGAGAGCGCCTGCAGCTACGGCGGCAGCCTCATGTGCCCCGAGACCAAGGCCGTCGAGCGAGTGGATCCGAAAGTGCCTCAGCAGCAGCGGAACCGCGTATTCGGCCGTAAATACCCAGTCTTCTAGGGGCGTTTTCATCCCGATCGCAGTCAGCCCAGGCACGTCTTCAGCCTCTCCAAGGAGATTGGCCCCGGTCATCAGCGACGATCCGTAGACGAGTTCGGACGGCCTGAGACGGCCTATTTCGTCGAGCGCCTGCGCCCAGCCGCCTGCACCGGTGAACTCAGTCGACCGAAACTCACCGGTCGACAGATCCAGCAGAGCCAGGCCGATCGAGCTGGTGGAGTCCGGTCCAGTGTGGTCTTTCGGCTGGCTCTTGCCCGTGCGCGCGAGGCTCACAATCCAATTACTCTGTTCGGCCGCCAGACCCTGGTCAAGGGCGGTTCCCGGCGTGAAGACCCGGGTAACCTCGCGCCTGACCACACCCTTCGCGAACTTCGGGTCCTCCATCTGCTCGCAGAGGGCGACCCTGTATCCTCGCCGTAGAAGCCGCTGCAGGTAGCTGTCGACGGCCCGGTACGGAACCCCGCACATGGGCACGGCCTTGAGCTTGTCGCGCGCGGTCAGCGTGAGCTGCAGCTCCTTCGACGCCACCACCGCATCCTCGAAGAACAGCTCATAGAAGTCGCCCATGCGGAAGAACAGGAGCGTGTCCGGATACTCGTTCTTGGCTGCCCGATACTGGCGCATGGCCGGGCTCAAGCTGATATCGACCTCTGCCACTCGATTCCACGCCTCCGGCGACCCGACCCCGTCGGGAAACGCCTCGATACTCACGTTTCAGCCTTGCCCGCGCATCCAAGGATAACGATTGAAACTTCCGACTCCGGTCGGCTGACGGACTCCCAGGAGAGCATCTCCATGATCCAAGTATCCATGACAGGAACAGAGTTCGGCCAGAAAGCTGCCGAGCTGAAACAGAAGTACAACCTCGACCTCACCGAGCCCGCGGGAAAGATCACAAAGGACGGTGTGACCGCCGGATACACGCTTCACAACGACATCCTGACCGTGCATATCCTGGACAAGCCCTTCTTCATCAGCACCGAGTACTGCGAGCAGAAGCTCCAGGAGTGGCTGGCCAAACCCTGAGGCAGTCCCTCTCCAAAGCACCGCGTCTTCTTCGCTTGCATGTTGTCACAGGCTCACAGCCCAGCTCTGGCGCTGGCGAAAGTGCTCGTTCCCGCCCGACTATACTGTCTCAGACTGTTCCCGGACGCGAACCTGAGCGTACGTCTCATCTATGTCCCTCTCCTGGCTCAGAGTTGCCGTTCTCCTCTACAGCGTGTCCGCCCTCTCCGTGCTCCCGGCATCGCTCTACGACCGGCCGCGATGGCGGCTTGTGGCGGTTCCTGCCGCGGTACTTGGCCTGCTCTTCCACTTCGTCTCATTTGCCGAGACCCTGAACAGCGGTCATCACGCCCGTGCCATCGACCGTCATGAGAGCCTGTCCCTGCTCGCGCTTCTGTTGGCGGCGGCCTTTCTCGCCATCTACTACAGGTACAAGACCGTCGCCATCGGCGTGTTCCTGCTTCCGATGGTCGTCCTTCTCAGCCTCGAGCCCGCCTTCCGCCCGGCTCCCGACACGCCTCCGCTAGCACACTCCGGCTGGATCTTTCTGCATGTCGGTCTGCTTCTGGCTGCGTATGCCGCGCTTGTGCTGTCGCTCGCCACCAGCGTCCTCTACCTGTTTCAGGAGCGCCGTCTCAAGGCGAAGCAGCCGGCGCTGCGATCCCTTCCGCCGCTTGAGACAACGGACCAGATCGCTCTCAAGGCGCTCCTCTTCGGTCTCCCATGCATGACCGCGGGCCTGCTCATCGGATCCGCGGTGGCCGAGCAGACGGTTGGTCCGAGCTTCTTCCTCGATCCCAAGGTCCTGCTCTCGTTCGCGATGTGGATCGCCTACATAGGCATGATCTTCGTCCGCCGGCACTCCGGCCTGCGCGGTCGGCGAGCGGCCTACCTCTCCGGCTTCGTCTTCCTGGTCGTGCTTGGGGTCTGGTCCGCGAACCAGCTCTCCGCCGTCCACAGGTTCGCCGCCCCATGAGCTCCTCGACCAGACAGCCGACGCTGGTTCTTCTCGGCGTCAACCACACCACGGCGCCGCTCGATGTGCGTGAGCGTCTCGCCATACCGCTCTCGCGCCTTGCCGATGCCACCCGCGCCCTGGCGCACCAGCCCGGCATCCACGAAGCCATGATCCTGTCGACCTGCAATCGTGTCGAGCTCCTGACCGTGCAGGAGGAGATCCCGGACGTCCGCAGCGCCCATCCGGGCATGCTCCAATTTCTGCACAGCTACCTCAACCTTCCCGCCAGTACGGTCCGGCCGCACGTCTACGAGTTCCGCGAGCGAGAGGCGGTGCGGCACCTGTTCCGGGTGGCGTGCTCGCTCGATTCGCTGGTCGTTGGCGAGGCTCAGATCCTGGGGCAGGTCAAGGACTCCTGGACCATCGCGCGCGACATCGGCGCCATCTCCTCCACACTCGACCCGCTGCTGCAGCGCGCCTTCAGCGTCGCCAAAAAGGTGCGCACCGAGACCCGCATCGGATCGTCGAGCGTCTCGATCGCCTCCGTTGCCGTCGACCTCGCGCGCAAGATCTTCGGCGATCTGAAGGGCAAGCAGGTGCTAATCGTCGGCGCCGGAAAGATGTCCGAGCTGGCCGCCCGCCACCTGATCCAGCACGGGGCCTCCTCCCTCCTCATCGCGAACCGCACCGAGTCCCGCGCCCGCGACATCGCCTCCCGTCTCTCCGAGCAGTTCGCCAGCTCCCCGATCGCGACCACCATCCTCCCGTTCGATCAACTGCACGAGCATGCGCACCGGGCCGACGTCGTCATCACGTCGACCGGCGCCGGATCGGGAGTCGATGCTCCGTCCAAGATCTTCACCCCGGCGCACGGTCGCCTGTTTCTCGAGCGTCGCCGCAACCGGCCTATGTTCTTCATTGATATCGCCGTTCCCCGCGACGTGGATCCCGCCTTGAACGAGGTGGAGGGATGTTTCGTCTACGACATCGACGATCTGCAGCAGGTGGCCGCGGCCAACCTGGCCAACCGCTCCCGCGAGGCCGCAGCCGCGGAGGCCATCGTCGCCCATGAGGTCGAGGCGTACCAGCATCGTCTCAGCGGTCGGCCGGCGATCGACGCAATCAAAGCGCTGCAGGAGAGCGCGGAGGATATCCGGCAGGCGGAACTCGCCCGATCGGCGTCCAGGCTCTCCGGCCTGAGCCGGGATCAGATGGCCGTCGTCGAGACCCTGACGCGCTCTCTGATGGGCAAGCTCCTTCATCCGCAGATCGCAGCTCTTCGAGCAAAGGTTGAGGAGGGCGACAGCGCAGATGCCCTGAGCTCCGCACAATCTCGTCCGTCCAGCGAAGAGAAGCTCGTAAAGTAAACGTTGCGAACAGCACTTGCCGCTCTATCGCCATCGTATGAGCAGCGGTTCACATCCAGAACGCGAGAGGTAAACACGATGGCGCTTTCGAAGACAACCCAGGATCACGGTGAAATTCAAAGGTGGGCGGAGACCCGTGGGGCCGTTCCGGCCGAGGTGGAGAGCACCGAAATCAACGGACAGACGGGCATCCTCCGGATCGAGTTCCCGAAGGCAAAGAATGCAAATGACAGCGCGCTAAAGGAGATCTCGTGGGAGGAGTTCTTCGAGAAGTTCGACGCCAGCGGCCTCGCCCTCGTCTTCCAGGAGCTGACCGCCGACGGAGAGCAGAGCAACTTCAACAAGCTGATCTACCCCGAGGCCCCGGAAAGCAAGCCGTCCAAAAAAGCTTCGACTGCCGGGGGGAGTTCGAGCGCCAAGAAGAGTTCCGCCCAGAAGAAGACTGCGACCCAGAAGTCCTCTCCCAAAGGAGCGGTCGCAGCCCAGGGCGCCAGCAAAGCCGCATCTGCAAAGAAATCCGAGGGCGTGAAAAGCACCGGGAAATCGGCGCCCGCGAAGTCGGCCGCGAAGTCCCCCGCCAGCAAAGCAGCCAAGAAAACTTCTAAAATTCCAGCCAAGTCCTCAGCCAAGAAAGCAGCCAAGACCCCAGCTAAAAAAGCGGCCACCAAAGCAGCCGTAAAGGCGCCGGCTCGGAAGTCGCCAGCCAGAAAAGCCAGCGGCGCTCGATCAGGAAAGCGGTAGACGCGCTCCGGGGGATCTCTCCGCGAGCAGCCCGTCAGGCCGCGGCTGCGGATTTCCCGTATCCTTGTCGAGCCATGACCATTCGCATCGGCTCCCGTGGATCACAGCTTGCCCTCTGGCAGGCTAATCACATCGCCGCCCATCTTCGCCTGGGTGGGCAGGAGGTCGAAATCCAGGTCATCCGGACCACCGGTGACCGGATGCAGCAGGCCGGCTTCAGGCCGCCGAGCGACTTCGACGGCCAGTCTCTCGATAGCAAGGGCATCTTCATCAAGGAGATTGAGGACGCACTCGCCCAGGGTCAAATCGATCTCGCGGTCCACTCGCTCAAGGATTTGCCGACGGTCCTTGATCCGCGCTTCACTATCGCGGCCGTCCCCCGGCGCGCGGACCCTCGTGACGTCTGGGTCTGCGAGCCGTATTGGGGGCTGCACACACTGCCGATATACGGAAGGGTCGGCACCACCAGCCCCCGGCGCCAGGCGCAGCTGCTCGCGCTCCGTCCCGATCTCCGCTTCGTCGAGATCCGCGGCAACGTCGATACCCGCCTGCGCAAGCTTGAGGAGGGGCAGTGTGACGCCCTCGTTCTCGCGGCCGCGGGACTCGACCGCCTCGGCCGCACCGAACACGTCCACTACCGCTTCGAACCCGAGGAGATGTGTCCCGCACCCGGGCAGGGCGCGCTTGCGCTCGAGATCCGAGCGCCGGAGCACCGGCTCGACACCGAGGATGCGGAGCGCGATCCGGCGATCCACGAGGCTGTCCGTGCCCTGAACGATCGCGAGACGCAGCATGCCACTACCGCCGAGCGGGCGACGCTCCATGCTCTGGGAGGCGGATGCATGCTGCCGATCGGGGTCCTGTGCGAGATCCGCGGAGACCTCGCGGTGATGCTCGCCCAGGTCGTATCGCCGGACGGAGAGGCGATGGTCGTCGGCGGGATGGAGGCCAGCCTGTCGACTCCCGCCGACGTCCTAGGCGACCGGCTGGCGACGACGCTGATTCAGCGCGGCGCGTTGGAACTGCTGCCCGACCCGGTACTTTGAACAGCAGCCTGGGAGCGTCAACCTGCCTAACCAGAAAAGTCGCACACCTTTGATTAGCCAACTTCTAGTTCAGTTCAGGTCCGGTCGCACCGTGTCGCTGCTGCGTCTTCTTCTGCTGACGGAGCTGGTCGCGGGTCTGATCTTCTACATCGTCGTGTCGTTCCGCTGGCCGGTCGTCTGGGATGCGGCGGTGATGCACTACGTGAGCCTGCTCATGGATCACGGCCTGCGCCCCTACCGGGACATCACGGACAGCAACATGCCCGGCACCTACATCACCGAACGATTTGCCATGCAGATCTTTGGTGGAGGAGACGTGGGATGGAGGATGTACGACCTCTTTCTGTGCGGGATCCTGACGCTCGCATCGACCGTCATCGCCAAACCCTACGACTGGTTGGCCGGTGTCTTCGCAGGCTGCTTCTTCACTCTCTTCCACGGCAGTGACGGGCCCAGGTTCACTGGCGAACGCGACCTGGTCATGACGGTCCTGCTCGTCTGCTCGCTCGCCCTCCTTCTGACTGCGATTCGGCGATCGGAGGCGTTCTGGCTACTTCCTTTCTGTCTTGCGAGTGGGCTGGCCGCTTCCATCAAACCGACCTCCGCTCCCCTGGCCATCATCCTTCTCGTCGCTGGAACCATTCTTCTCCGGCGCAGCCACAACGTTTCGCTCGCCCCGATCGCGGCCTGGAGCCTGGGCGGCTTCCTTATGGTCGCGGCCATCGTCTTCGGATTTCTGCTGCGCTATGACGCCCTGCAGTCCCTGTTCTTTGTCACTCTCCACCTTTTGCCCTCCTACGTCTCTCTCCGGCAGCTGGGGGCCGGGGAGCTGGTGCGTTCCATCCTTCCGCGCAGCGTCACCCTGGTGCTGGCGCTCGCGCTGGGTCTCGCTGCCTGGAATCGCGGTTGGAACGCGGAGCGCTGGCTCCTGTTTGTGTGCACCGTCTTTGGCGCCGTGTCGTACTTCTCCCAGCGAAAGGGCTTTCCTTACCATCGCTATCCTCTGCTTGCCTTTCTGTTCCTCGTCATCGGGATCGAGGTCCTCTTTGGACTGCGGCGCCGGGGCATCTCTCGCGCGGTCGCGGCGGCGGCTCTGGCCGTCTTTCTTGTCCTCAGCGAACCCCACCTGCTCCGGTCCATGCAGCCACAGTCGCACACCTTTCCGGTCAACCTCTCAGAAGCGCTCGTCTCGGACTTGGGACGCCTGGGTGCCGACCGGCTGCAGGGGCAGGTCGAGTGCTACGACCTCACCTATGGTTGCTTCAGCGCCCTCTATCACCTGCGCGTTCTGCAGCCAAATGGCATAACCGGGGACCTGCTCTTCTTCTCCCCGACTGAAACCCCTGCCGTCATCTACTACCGCCAGATGTTCTGGCGTCTCGAGGAGACGCGGCCGGCAAGCGTCCTTGTGATCACTAATCAGTGGTTCCAGGAGAGCAACTCCTTCGAGAAGCTGGAGGCCTGGCCGGCCTTCAAGACCTACCTGGGCGCGCACTACACGCTGGTGCTCGCGCGCAGCTTCCGCGTCGGAGATGGACCGGGGGGGCCGCGCGATCCACCAACACCCGCCTTCCGCATCTACGTGCGGAATGAGAGCTCCCTGCTCCCCGATGCCCTCCGTCAGTTCAGCGGCGACGCGAGCCCGGCCGGCTAATCGCGCGTACCTCTGCGAGCAGCTTCTGGTCCCACGGGTGACACCGGCCTGCCGAAGCGTTCCCCGCTCTCACAAGGTCGGCCTGACCTGTCCAGAGCGGTCTCGTCTGACTCCAGCCCTTCGGTTGCACCCCCCCGGAAATAGACCTGGTCGCCTTCGGCGCATGTTGAATCCCCTATAATCGAAGCCACAGGAGTTCTTTCATGGCAGAGAATAACGGCAGCGACGGCGCAAACGGAAACAAGCTCAACACCGCAAATGGCCCCCGGGTCGGAAGCGCATCTCCCCTCGGCGAAGGCAGCAAAGGTCCATGGGAGAAGGACGCCGGATCGACCCACATCAATCCGCAGCTCACGACCAACCAGGGACGTCCGGTCGGAGATAATCAGAACTCCGTAACCGCAGGCCGCCGCGGTCCCATCACCCTCGACGACTTCCAGCACTTCGAAAAGATGGCCCAGTTCAACCGCGAGCGCACCCCCGAACGGGTCGTCCACGCGAAGGGCTCGGGCGCACACGGGCACTTCCTCATCACCCACGACATCTCGCAGTACACCCGGGCAAAGCTGTTCTCGAAGATCGGCAACACCTGCCCCATGTTCGCCCGCTTCTCCACCGTAGGCGGCGAAAAAGGCTCGGCCGACACGGCCCGCGACCCTCGCGGCTTCTCGCTGAAGTTTTACACCGAGGAGGGCAACTGGGACATGGTGGGCAACAACACGCCCGTCTTCTTCGTCCGCGACGCCATCAAGTTCTCGGACTTCATCCACACGCAGAAGCGCGAGCCCGGCTCCAACCTGAAGTCAGCCACCATGATGTGGGACTTCTGGAGCCTGTCGCCCGAGTCCCTGCATCAGGTCACCATCCTCTTCTCGGATCGCGGCATCCCCGATGGCTACCGCCACATGCACGGGTACAGCTCGCATACCTTCTCCCTGATCAACGCGCAGGACGAGCTCACCTACGTGAAGTGGCACTTCATCACGAACCAGGGGATCAAGAATCTCCCCGCCGAAAAGGCCGAGCTGCTGGCCGGCTCTGACCCCGACTACGCGCAGCGCGATCTCCTCCATGCCATCGATCGCCACGAATTTCCCTCCTGGACCTGCAAGATCCAGATCATGCCCGAGAACCAGGTGGACAACTTCAAGTACGACCCCTTCGACCTGACCAAGATCTGGCCCCACGGAGAGTTTCCGCTCATCGACGTCGGCGTCTTCACCCTCGACCGCAAGCCCTCGAACTACCATGCCGAGGTCGAGCAGGCCGCCTTCAATCCCTCGAACATCCTGCCCGGAATGGGGTACTCGCCCGACAAGATGCTGCAGGGCCGCCTCATCTCCTACCCCGACGCGCACCGTTACCGCATCGGAACCAACTACGATCTGCTCCCGATCAACGCCGCCAAGTGCAACGTCGCCAACTACAACCGTGACGGATCGATGCGCTTCGACGGCAACTTCGGCGATCTCCCCAACTACGAGCCCAACAGCTTCGGTGGCCCAAAGGAGAATCCCCAGTTCCGGGAGCGCCCGTACAAGGTGCCAACCACCAACGGGGAGACCGTCATCGCCCGCTACGATCACCGCGAGAACAACGACGACTACACCCAGGCCGGAGATCTCTGGCGGCTCTTCCCGGAGGACGAAAAGCAGCGTACCGCGAAGGCCATCGCAGGCTCGCTCGGGCAAACGCCGCTTCGCATCCAGAAGCTCCAGCTCAGCCACTTCAAAAAGGCCGACCCGGACTACGCGGCACGCATCCTCAAGCTGCTCTCCGTCAATGAGCACCCGGAGTACCTCCACGGCCCTGACGCCGCGGAGCTCGCCGCCTCCAGCCGTGTCCTGGAAAAGTAGGCAAGTAGGCAAGTCAGAAGCAGGGAAGCGGTATCACAAGGGGCTGCCTCCGGGCAGCCTTCCTCACGTCAAACCCCGCCCGGCTCACAGGCCGGAGCTCGCCCGCATGCGTGGGTCCAGCCGATCCCGAAGCGCGTCCCCAACAAAGTTAAACGCCAGCACCAGCAGCATCACGGCCGCGGCAGGGAAGATCACCAGGTGCGGCGAATCGAACAGGTGCGAGCGCGCGTCGTTCAGCATCGCGCCCCAGCTCGCTGCCGGCGCGGGCACGCCCAGACCGAGGAAGCTCAGCGTCGCCTCCGCCAGCACCGCTCCCGCCATGCCGATCGCCGCCTGCACAATCAGCGGCTGAACGATATTCGGCAGGATGTGCCGGACCATCACCCGCACATCGGATGCGCCCAGCGCCCGCGCCGCCTCCACGAACTCCCTCTGCTTGACCGACATCACCTGCGCCCTGACCAGCCGCGCATACGCCACCCATCCGGACGTCGCGAGCGCCAGGATAACGTTCACCAGCCCCGGTCCCATGAAGGCCACAAACGCGATCGCCAGCAGGATCCCCGGAAGCGCCAGAAAGGCGTTCGTCACGTACAGGTTCAACACCACGTCCGTGACCCCGCCGTAAAATCCAGCCGCATATCCCGCGATTAATCCCACGGCGAGAGACAGGCCAACCACGCTCGTCGAGACCACGAGTGAGATCCGCGCCCCGAACACAACGCGCGAGAAGATGTCGCGGCCAAGCTCGTCCGTGCCGAACCAATGCCTGTACGTGGGCGCGTGGAGGCGGCCAACGAGATCGATCTGCGCCGGGTCGTTCGGAGCCAGCCACGGCGCGAAGATGGCGCACACGCTGAACAGCAGCAGCAGACCTGCGCCAGCCGCGGCCAGAGGCTGCTGCCGCATCCACCGGATTGCCCCGATCCCTCGCACGCTCACCCCGTCTCCCATCATGGCATGCGCCGCCTGTCGCGTGACATCATGGTCTCAGCCCGAGGGCGCCGCCGTCCGTGGTTGGCCTCTGTGCGAAAGGCGACCTTGCGGATCCTCATCTACGGCCTGAACGCAGCTCCGGAGCTGACCGGCATCGGCAAGTACACCGGCGAGATGGCGTCCTGGCTGGCTGCGCGCGGGCACGTCGTCCACCTGGTCACGGCACCGCCCTACTACCCGGCCTGGAGCATCAGCGCCGGTCACCCGAACGTCTACCGCACGGAGCGCCCGGAGCCGAACCTTACTGTCCATCGCTGCCCGCTCTACGTCCCGGCAACGCCCAGCGGCCTCAAGCGCCTGCTGCATCTTGCCTCCTTCGCCCTTTCGAGCACGCCCGTTCTCCTCTACCAGGCCACGCTGCAACCCGACGTTGTCTTCACCGTGGAGCCTACATTTTTCGGCTGCCCCGGCGCCCTCCTCGCCGCTCGCCTGGCACACGCGCCCTCATGGCTGCATATCCAGGACTTCGAGATCGACGCCGCCTTCGACCTCGGCCTGCTTCCGTCCAGGGGAGCCGTGCATGGCCTGGCGCTAGCGCTCGAAAAATTATTCAGCCGGGCGTTCAATCGCGTCTCCAGCATCTCGCACGAGATGGTCGAGCGCGCCGTCGGCAAAGGCGTCCCGCGCTCTCACGCGCTTCTGTTTCCGAACTGGGTCGACACCCAGCACATCTATCCGCTGCCACCCGAAGAGAGCAATCCACTTCGGGAGGAGCTCGGCCTCCGAGGCAAGACGGTCGTCCTCTACTCCGGCAACATGGGCAACAAGCAGGGGCTCGACGTGCTCGCTCCCCTGGCCCGTCTGTTCGCCGCCGCATCGCCGGTCGCCGACTCGCGGGTTCACTTTCTCTTCTGCGGCGATGGAGCCTTTCGGCCCCGTCTGGAGCAGCAGGTCGGAGATCTCGCGAACGTGACGTTGCTCCCGCTGCAGCCGCCCGATCGGCTCAACCATCTGCTCAACGCCGCGGACATCCATCTGCTTCCGCAGCGCGCGGACGCTGCCGATCTGGTCCTGCCGTCGAAGCTCACAGGCATGCTTGCAAGCGGTCGCCCGATCGTCGCAACCGCGGCTCCCGGAACGCGTCTCGCCAACGTGATCGCCCGAGCCGGCCCTGCTTCGAGCCTCGGTCTCATCACTCCCCCCGGGGATGTCGCCGCGCTCCATGCCGCCCTCCAGCAGCTCTCGTCCGCGCCTCTCCTGCGCGCCGCCATGGGAGCCAACGCCCGAGAGTACGCGGTCACGCATCTTGGCCGCGAGCACACTCTGCTTCGCTTCGAGCGCGCCCTGACGGAGCTCGTCCAGGAGCTCGTCACGGAACTCGTCCAGGCTGTCGGATCTCGGAGCGGAGCGGACCCCCTAAGCGCTCCCGGCAATCAAGTAGAATCGTCAGAACGCACCTCCGAGGAACTCCCGCTTTGAAGAAAGCTCTCATCACCGGCGTGACCGGCCAGGACGGCGCCTACCTGGCGGCGTTCCTGCTCGCCAAGGGCTATGAGGTGCACGGCATCAAGCGCCGGACCTCGCTCTTCAACACCGCTCGAATCGACAACATCTACGAGGACCCGCACCTCCCGCATCGCCACTTCATCCTGCACTACGGCGACATGACGGACTCCTCCTCGCTCATCCACATCGTGCAGAAGGTGCAGCCCGACGAGATCTATAACCTCGCCGCCCAGTCGCACGTCCAGGTCTCCTTCGAGGAGCCCGAGTACACCGCGAACTCAGACGCGCTTGGCGTCCTCCGTCTGCTCGAAGCCATTCGCATCCTCGGCCTCGAACGGAAGACGAGGTTCTACCAGGCGTCCACCTCGGAGCTCTATGGCATGGTCCAGGAGATTCCGCAGAAGGAGACGACGCCGTTCTACCCGAGGTCTCCCTACGCAGTCGCGAAGATGTACGGCTATTGGATCGTCGTGAACTACCGCGAGGCCTACGGCATGTACGCCTGCAACGGCATCCTCTTCAACCACGAGTCCCCCTTGCGCGGCGAGACCTTCGTCACCCGTAAGATCACCCGCGGCCTCGCCCGCATCAAGGTCGGCCTCCAGAAAGAACTGTTTCTCGGCAACCTCGACGCCCGCCGCGATTGGGGGCACGCCCGTGACTACATCGAGATGCAGTGGCTCATGCTCCAACAGGAGAAGCCCCAGGACTTCGTCATCGCCACCGGACAGCAGTACAGCGTCCGCGACTTCGTCAAGCGCTGCGCCGATCTGCTCAGTCTGGAGCTCGTTTGGCAAGGAACTGGCGTCGAGGAGAAGGCCACCGACAAGCACGGCAACATCATCGTCGCCGTCGACCCGCGCTACTTCCGGCCAACCGAAGTCGAAACCCTCCTTGGCGATGCCTCCAAAGCCAAACGCGAACTCGGCTGGTCCCCCCGCATCAGCTTCGACGAACTCGTCCAGGAGATGGTCGCGTCCGACCTCAAGTCCGCCCAGCGAGACGCCCTCGCCATCAAGCACGGCTTCGAGGCTTACAACGTCCGTGAAACCTAGCTGCTATCCCATCCGCCGGTGACACCCCGTCAATCCCTCCGCACCCCTAAGTGACCGCATCGCACGGATATACTGCTGGCGTGCCAGGCCCTTCCGGCAATTTACAATCGATACAGGCCCGAGATCGCGAACTGTATCCGGGGTCGCGGGTCCGGTACCCGAAGTACCCCTCAAGTAAGCCGCGTCGATAGAAGACTTTGGGTGCAAAGTACGGAGGGGGAGGGTACCCCCCATGCCGCCAGGAGAGGTACAGGATGCACCAGCCCCACATGGAGCCCGACGCCCGTATCTACATAGCCGGACACCGCGGCCTGGTCGGCTCCGCAATCGACCGCGAGCTGGACCGCCTCGGCTACACCAACCTCATCACCCGCACCCGGTCCGAGCTGGACCTGCTCGACTCCGCAGCCGTCGCCCGCTTCTTCGAGCAGGCGAGACCCGAGTACGTCTTCCTCGCGGCCGCCAGGGTCGGCGGCATCCTCGCCAACAACAACTTTCCCGCCGACTTCATCCGCGACAATCTCGCCATCCAGAACAACATCATCGACGCCAGCTATCACAACAGTGTCGACCGCCTGCTCTTCCTCGGATCCTCCTGCATCTACCCCAAACACGCTCCGCAGCCCATGCCCGAGACCTGCCTCCTCACCGGCCCCCTCGAGCCCACCAACCGCCCCTACGCCATCGCCAAGATCGCCGGCATCGAGATGTGCTGGAGCTACAACCGCCAGTACGGCACGAAGTATCTCGCCGCCATGCCCACCAACCTCTACGGCCCCGGCGACAACTTCGACCTCGCCAGCTCGCACGTTCTGCCCGCCCTGATCCGCAAGACGGCCGAGGCCGTCCGGTCAGGAGCCAAAGAGATCACGGTCTGGGGAACGGGCACGCCCCGCCGCGAACTCCTCTACTCCGACGACCTCGCCCAGGCCTGCGTCTTCCTCCTCAACCTGCCCGACCCCGCGTTCCGCTCTCTCCTTCTGGACGACGCTCCACCACTCATCAACATCGGAACCGGCGAGGATGTCACCATTCGCGAGCTGGCCGAGATCGTCGGCCGGGTTCTCGGCTTCCGAGGAGATCTGGTCTTCGACGCCAGCAAACCCGACGGCACTCCCCGCAAGCTCATGGACGTCACCCGCCTCCACCGGCTCGGCTGGCGCCACGTTACTACTCTGGAACAGGGAATCACCCAGACTTGGAACGCCGTCCAAGCTCAGATATTCTGACGGGGCGGTGACGCCGAGCCTTCTCCCGCCCCTGATCCTCTTTCTCCCGTTGCTGTGTCTGTTCCATCCCGCCTTGGTGAAGTCTGTGCGAACCTCCCCATCGTTCCGACTGGTAAGTTCACCGGCGAGGATCAACCTGTGTGGCACCTCCGTACTCATTTCCATGTCCAATCTGCTTCGGAGCGGCGGATCGAAAGTGGTATTAACCCGCCCCATGCCCACTCCCTAAACTCGTGGCATATCGCATCCTTGTTCCCGAGGCGCGAACTGTCACATTTGGGGTCTCGACCCATGCTGAACCACTTCTCTCTGATCCGCTGCCTCGCCGTCCTCACCCTTTCCCTGACCGCCGCTCATGCCGCAACCCGCGGAGCCGTCAACAGCCCCAGCGTCTCGGAGCAGCTCCTTCTGGCCCAGGCCAACGGCGACCGTGCGCAGAAGAACCTGTCGCAGCTCAAGCGCGATCCCATGCTGGCCCAGGCCGCCCTCTACCACGCCTACCAGATGGCCGAACATGCTGACATCTCACACGGTTTTCCCGGCGAACCGGACCTCTCCGCGCGAGGCGCCAACGCCGGCGTCCGCTTCTCTCTGATCACCGAGAACGTCGCCGAAGCCGGCGAGCCGACTATCATTCACGAGATGTGGATGCACTCCGAAGGGCATCGCGCCAACCTGCTCGATCCTGACGTCAACGTCGTCGGCATTGCTGTCGTGACACGCGAGCACGAGGTCTACGCGGTCGAAGACTTCGCCTCCACGGTCGAGACTCTCTCGCTGAGCGAACAGGAGACCGCGGTCGGAACTCTGCTGTCCACCACCGGTCTGAGCGTCGCAGACATGACTCCGGAGGTCCTCGCGAACGCTCGCCAGACCTGCGGCATGTCGACCGGGTACGCCGGCCTGCGACAGCCGTGGTTCATCCTCCGCTACACCGCATCGCGTCTCGATCAGCTGCCGCAGCAGATCAAGAGCCGCCTCGTCACTGGCAAATATCGTCAGGCGGTCGTAGGCGCTTGCTCTCCGGTGGAGCGCACCTCGTTCAGCTCGTACAACATCGCGATCTTGCTCTATCCCTAGGCTCGCGTGCCCTCGCCGGAAAGCTCCGGATCACGACGCTACCGGCCTACCGCTTTACCCCGGCCAGCGCCAACTCCTCGGCGGTCGCGGGCGACGTCGGCTCCATTTCAAGCACATCATTGAAGCGGTTGAAGTAATTGAACAGCCCAATCGCGGCCATTAACTCCACGACCTCACCCTCGCTGTAGAAGCTTCGGAGTCGCGCGAAGTCCGCGGCCGTGTAGCTGTGCGCATTCAGCGTCATCACCTCCGCCAGGTGAATGGCGACCTCTTCACGCTCCGTAAACCCGCCGGCTTCGATCCCACTCTCCATCGCCGTGAGTTGCTGGTCCGTCCATCCCAGCTTCCTGCAGATCGCCGAGTGAGAGGCCAGGCAATACGGCGTTCGGTTGAGCTGCGAGGTCCGGACGATCACCAGCTCCTTGAGCCCCTTGGGCAGCGTGCCCGTGTTTAGAACGGCTTCCATGTGAGCGAGGATCGTCTCGAAGATCTGGGGCCGATGCGCCATCGTCCGGAACATGTTCGGGACGTTCCCGCGATCGCGGAGATAGCGGTCGTAGATCGCCAGCACCGACTCGCCAACCTCCTGCCGTCCCAGCCGTGAGACCCGCGGTGCCGCCGGCACCTCCACCATGATCGTCCTCCCCGTACACCCTGAATCATAACGTGGCCGCTCTGCCGAAGTCACACCTGGGCCGCACCTCTGATTTTGACCCCCCCGCACCGGGTTTGCTATAGTTTGCCTACAGCGCCAAAAGCAGTGCGTCGCGCATTTGGCGACGGTCTCTTCATTCCTGAGTAGCTCAATGGCAGAGCATTCGGCTGTTAACCGAAGGGTTGTAGGTTCGAGTCCTACCTCAGGAGCCATTTCGTTCCGCAGTTTAGACGAGCTGGAAGCTGAGGCCGAATGATAAGCGGGCCTTATGTGTCATCGTGCCCCCGCTCAGTCCAAGAGGACACCGCTTTATCCATGGACGACCACCGACATGAGCTTCCGCGGTGCGTTCGGGATATAGATCCCCCTCAATCAGAAACTTTGAAATACGTGGGGTCGACCTTAGAGGTTTACGCGACGTTGAGTGAAGGGGGCGGTCTTCGGTTCACACCAGCAGATCTTTGTGGCGGCGCATGGAGAGCACCAGTATCCTGCGGATCTGAACGGCTATAAGCGGCGCCAGGGCGCTGGCAAACAAGGCCCAGATAACCAGAGCGTGCCATTCCCACTGCCAGAGTAAGTGGATGAGTTGGAGCGGATGGCGGTGGCTCAGGTGGAGAATGTCTGCCCGCGACATGGGTAGCCGATGGGCTCCGAAAAGTACGATCCCGGCGTGGATGAAGGGCAGAAACAGCAGCCACTGCAACGGTGCAACTACGTGAATCCCGATCTGCGTTGCCACTTGGTTGAGCTTGAAAAGCCACGCCAACAGCAACATGGAGATGGTCGTTAGCCCAAGAAATGGATTTACACCCACCAGAAGCGCGACTGCCAGACTCCACGCCAGGCGCTTCGGACTTACACCCCTCTTAAGCAGTCGCAGCAAAGGACGAAGAATCCGGCATCGCAGAAAATTCCGTGTGCGCTGTGCGAGTGTCTTCACACTGTCTAAGAGTGCGGATGCGGCAGTTTGGTCGCTTCGGGGCTTGCATTATCGACCTGTCCGCTGCAGCCCACGTTTCCGCCGAGAACTCTGCTCCAGGTGGCACAGAAGCTGCATGAGTCTCTAAGACTGCGACATCACCTAAACTGGGTGCAAGGCGTGACCCGATATAGTCGAGGATGGCAGCGGCGTGAACTTAGTGCATGAAGAAAAGACGAGCCTGCGTGACCGCCTTGCGTTTGCGCGTGCTTTGCTCCGCAATGCAAGAAGGGTTGGCGCGGTTGTTCCGTCCAGCGGCGCCCTTGCCGCCCTGATCACGGCCGGCATCGAACCGCGGTCCGCACCCATCATTGAACTGGGGCCCGGCACCGGAGTCTTCACACGCGCCCTTCTGGCCCGCGGGATCCCTGAAGATAAGCTAGCTCTCGTCGAGAGCGACCCTACGTTTGCCAATGTGCTCGGGATGCAGTTTCCCCGGTCCAATACCCTGCCCCTGGACGCATCGCATCTCCGCGCCGTGAAACTATTTGACGGGGAGCTCGCAGGTGCCGTCGTCAGCGGACTTCCGCTCCTGTCGATGCCGCACCGCGAGGTTCTGGCCGTCCTGAGCGCCTCCTTCTTTCACCTTCGCGATGGCGGCGCGATGTTCCAGTTCACCTATGGCCCGCGTTGCCCGGTACCCCGGTCGATCCTCGACCAGCTGGGTCTGCAGTCCAAACGAATGGGGTCAACCACGGCCAATGTTCCGCCCGCGAGCGTGTATCGCATCTCTCGCCAGCGCCTAGGCCAGGAGGAAGCGTTCGGCCCCTCTTGGAATCCCAAGCTGGACCGCATGGGTGGTGCGGCCTAGATCTGCCTGGCATCGTCTGGACTCGCCTACCCTCACCGCTTTCGCGCTACGTTGGGTATAGTGGGTCGTCTCATGTCGGGAGGGTACGGACGTTGGCAGAGCTTTCTCGGAGAAGATTCATCCAGGCCGGCAGCGCGATGGCAACACTGATGCCGGCTACGATCGCAGCGCGTGCCGCGGGGCAAGAAAACCCGCCACGGCCGCAGGCCGAAGCCGACAGTGTTCGCTTCGCCAGCATCGGCGTCGGCATTCAGGGCTCGTCGCTGTTGAGAGCCGCGGTCACGTTGCCGCAAGCCAAATGCGTTGCCGCATGCGATCTTTATGATGGTCGTCACAGCCTGGGGCGCGAGATCGCTGGCTCGCAGATAGCGACAACTCGCCAGTATCGTGAAATTCTCGATGACAAGAGCATCGATTGCGTGATCGTCGCAGTGCCCGATCACTCGCACGCAAAGATTGCCATCGATGCGCTAGTTGCAGGCAAGGATGTGTACTGTGAGAAGCCCATGTCCCACACCATCGCCGAAGGCGAGGCGATGGTGGAGGCCGTCCATCGCTCGAACCACTTCATTCAGGTCGGCTCCCAGCGCGTCAGCTCGCCGCTGTTTGCGAAGGCGAAGGAGCTATACGACGGCGGCGCCATCGGAGACCTGCTGCAGGTGGAGTTGGCGCTGGGGCGCAACAACCCGGGAGGCGCATGGGAGTACCCACCTCCGCCAGACCTCTCTCCTGCGACGCTCGACTGGCCCGCGTGGCTTGGAACAGCTCCGAAGAAGCCCTTCGATCCTCTGACATTTGCTCGGTGGCGCTGCTGGAAGGAGTACGGCACGGGCATGGCCGGCGACCTGATGGTGCATCTGCTCAGCGGGATGCAGTTCATCACGGGGCTGAACGCCATACCTGATCAGGCAACCTCGATCGGCGGCATCCTCCGCTGGAACGACGGCCGCAACATGCCGGACGTGCAGGTCACATCGTTCCGCTATGGAAAGACCCCAGTGTCGGTGCGGCTCACGCTTGGAACAGAGACGCCCGAGGTGACGCGCATTATGGGACCCAAGGGGATGATTGAGGTGACAGACAGCAGTGTGATCTTCTCTCCGCAGCTTGGGGTCGATCGATCTCCGGCGTACGGCCTCAATGGCTTCCCAGCAGCTATGCACGCGGCGTACGAGAAGCAATGGCACGCAGAGCACGATCCCAGTCTGGCCATGCACACACTCCAGGACGCGACCGTCTGGCGCGGTCCGAGCTGGGACGACTTGAAGCCTCACCTGAGGACCTTCTTCCGTTCCGTCCGGAGCCGGCAGCCCGTGGTCGAGGACGTAGTCTTCGGCCACCACGCGGCGGCAGCCTGTCACATGGCCAACGCCTCCTACTTCGAAGACAAGACCATCAAGAAGGGGTGGCGGAGCAGCTAAGCCGGCGGGGTTCTCCGGACCTCGGACCTCGGACTTCGGGTTTTCGAATTTCGGATGCGGGACCCAACGGCAAACTAAGTTCATTCATGTGTGAGCAGAAGCCGCAGGTCTCTCACGTTATTGCCCGTAGGTCCAGTGACGATCGCGTCCCCGAGCGCCCTAAACAGGCTGAAGCTGTCGAAGTCTGCAAGCACCCGCGCGGGATCAACGCCCTGTTTGGCCGCTCGATCGCAGGTGTCACCGTCAGCGACCGCACCCGCCGCCACGCTGTTCCCATCAATGCCATCCGAGCCTGCGCTGAGCACCGTCGTCTCCTCCGCCTGGCCTGCAAGTCGCAGCGCGCACTCGAGGACGAAGTGCTGATTGCGGCCACCCCGGCCCGGTGATAGAGGCAGCATGACAGCCAACTCACCTACGGAGATAAGACACGATCTGCCTGCGCGCCTCCGCAACTCCGCACTGCGCTCCAGGAGGTAGCCGGCTGCATTGTCGCAGCGCCATTCATCACAGGTGTTGTCAACCTCCGCCAGAAAGCCCATGTGTCTGGCCAGGGCTGCCGCAGAGATGGCAAGGTCATCACTCGAAAGGATCGAAGTCCACGTCGATCGTTGAAAGACCGGATCGTCTCCTTTCGGGGTCTCCTCCAAGGCGTCAGCCTCGAAGAAGCGCTCGATGGTAGGTGGAAGCCGGGCCATCGATCGGAGCCGAAGATAAATACGTCTGCAGTCTTCCGCGGAACTGCTGTCGGGCAGGGAAGGACCCGAGCCCACCACGTCCAGCGCTCCCGCGGGGGTGTCCGAGAGGACGAGCGTGCATTGCGCCGCTGGAGCAGCAGCGATCGCCAGCCTTCCACCTTTTACTGCCGAGAGGTGCTTCCGGAGCACATTCATCTCCGCAATGCCCAGCCCGGATCCGACCAGGGTCCGATGGAACTCGGCCACGTCCCCTAGCGAAACCGAAGGATCAAGCGGCAATTCAACCATCGAAGAACTGCCGCCACTGATCAGGAAGAACACCAGCGTCGTATCGCCCGCTTCCCGCAGTCGATCGAGAATGACAAGGGCGGCGGTCCGCGACGTCGCGTCTGGGGTTGGGTGCGATCCCGCCAAATATACGAGGTGCTCGTGCGTTGCTGCGAGTGGCTGGGGTGAGACAACGATCGCTTCGACCTTGAGGTGGACCGGCGCTGCTGTCTGCACGACTCGCACAACCGCCTCGTACATGGAAGTAGCTGCCTTTCCGATGCTGACGATGAGAACAGCCTCGAACTCTTCCAGGTTGAACGTGTCATCACCCGCCTTCAGAAGCGATCCCTCAATCGAAATACGGCGCGCGATCGCCAAGCCGACATCCACCTCGCGCAGCGTCTCTTGAAAGAGTCGCCGGGCTTCGATCTTCATGTCCGGCATCTGTCACCTCCATGCGACTGGGTCTCACACGCCTTCGCCTCGGTGTTGCTCATGCTGCGAAGCTTGGGCGTCCACACGTCCTTTACCTTGCAGACTAATCCAGGCGGGATTGAGGTTACCGTGCCTCAACGGCTCGCTCAGATCGAGCTTCGAGGAGAGTCTTAACCGTTGCTGGGGAGGAGATGCAGGGCTGTTAGACTCCGGCAATGCGAGCTCACCTTCTTCGCCGATATCTGCATGCCCTGGTCGCAGTGACCGTCGCTTTGCCCCTCAGGGCGCAGACAGCAAGGCACGGAATGACACTGGACGATGCGGCGAAGTTTGTGCAGGTCGGAGCGCCGCAGGTCTCGCCGGACGGGAGATGGGTCGCGTACACCGCCTCGCACGTGAATGTCGCCGAAGACAAGAACGTCACGGAGCTTTGGATGGTGAGTTGGGATGGCGCCGAGCATCTTCAACTCACCTTCGGCATGGACGAGGTGAGCAGTCCGCGATGGAGCCCGGATGGCAAGTTGCTCGCGTTCTCGTCCTCCCGGGAGGGCGCGGCAAAGGGCGAGCAGGTCTGGGTGTTGGACCGGCGAGGAGGCGATGCCCGTCAACTCACCAATGTGAAAGAAAAGCTGGGCGGATTTCGCTGGTCGCCGGACGGCAAGCGGCTCCTCCTGACCCTCGAAGAGAAGCTCGAGCCGGAGGACGACAGCAAAGGTGCAAAGCCGAAACCGCCAAAGCCGATCGTGCTCGACCGCTACCACTTCAAAGAAGATATGGAGGGCTACCTTACGGACAAGCGGCCGCACCTCTTTCTCTTCGACATGGCCACTCAGAAGCTGACGAAGCTGACGAACGGGCCCTTGACCGGGGCCACAGCCTACGCCGAAGAGATGCCCGAGTGGAGCCCCGACGGCCAGACCATCGCCTTCGTCAGTAACCAGTCCCAACCTGACCCTGACCGGGAGAACAATAGCGACATCTTCGCTGTGGGTGCAGTAGCGGGGTCGAGCCCGCTCAAGCGGACCACCTTCTCCGGCCACGACCAGGGGCCGCTCGTGTGGACATCCGATTCGAAAAGCATCGTTTATCGGCAGGGCATCACGCCTCACTACGCCATCTACGACATGCCGCAGCTGATGATAGTGTCGGCAGCCTCCGGATCGCCACAGCCGCTGGCGCCCGCGCTGGACCAGTGGGTCGGCGCTCCCGCCCTCTCATCCGATAGCAAGGGCGTGCTCGCAAGTGTGTCGGACGATCGCACGGAGTATCTTGCCGAATTCCCTCTGACGGGAAAAGCCGCGCCCAGGCGACTCACGATGGAGGCCGGCTCCGTCCACGCGCACGATGCGGCCGCAGGACACGTCGCCTTGCTCTGGACGACCGACACCGGCGCACCCGAAATCTATGCTCTCGAAAGCGCCAGGCTCCGCAAGCTCACGAGCCACAATGATGCGCTTGTGGCCGGTCTGACCATCGCTCCCGCGCGCGATCTCTCGGCCAGGTCGAGCGACGGCAACGAGGTTCATGGCCTCCTGACGATGCCGGTCGATCCCTCGCCTGGCGCGAAGGCACCCCTTCTGCTGTGGATTCACGGCGGCCCGACGTCACAGGATGCGCACGGCTTCAGCATGGAGCGACAGCTTCTGGCGGCGCACGGGTATGCGGTTCTGAACGTAAACTACCGCGGAAGTACGGGTCGAGGGCACGCGTACAGCGAATCCATCAACGCACACTGGGGCGAGAAGGAGGTCATCGACCTCACCGCCGCTGTCGACGGTGCGATCGCGACCGGCTTGATCGACGCCGACCGAATGGGCGTTGGTGGATGGAGCTACGGTGGCATCCTTACCGACTACACCATCGCGAGCACGACTCGCTTCAAAGCAGCGTCGAGCGGCGCGGGCATGGCCAATCTGCTGGGCTTGTACGGCATCGACCAATACATCCTGCAGTACGAAAATGAGCTCGGACCTCCCTGGAAAAATCCCGAGGCTTACATCCAGCTGTCCTACCCCTTCTTCCATGCGGACCGCATCAAGACGCCCACGCTGTTCATGGGAGGCGACAAGGACTTCAATGTGCCGATCGAGGGAGGGGAGCAGATGTTCGAGGCGCTCAAGAGCGTCGGAACGCCCACAGAACTGATCGTCTACCCGGGCCAGTTTCATGGCTTCACGCGACCGAGCTTTATTCGGGATCGATACCAGCGCTGGTTCGCCTGGTACGACCAATATGTTAGGGCGCCTTCGTCCGGAGGATCGGTCAGCACGAGCGCAGCCCAGAAGTAGCTTACCGGGGCCCTCGCAGCAACCGAAGACTGGTACCACGGTCGGCGAGCCATGTCATCCAGGGGCCGCGTCCTTCGGCACCCAGCGTTAGACTCGAGACTGGTGCTCAGGAGGCGGGGAACTGCGTTTCATCCTCATCGACACATGCGGTCAGGTTGGCTCGATTGCCCTGGCGGATACCGATCGCGCCGGGCCCATCGTCGCCTCCATGCTGCTCGAAGGACCACGCTCTTCCGAGCATCTGATCCCGGGGCTTCGCGCCCTCTTGTCAGACTTCGGCTGGAAGCTGCAGGACACTTCAGCCGTCGGTGTCGTGGCGGGTCCAGGCTCCTTCACCGGCGCTCGCGCTGGCCTGGCAGCCGCCAAGGCACTGTGCGAAGCCGGTCGCATCTCTCTAGTCGCAGTCTCTCGGCTGCAGGTTCTGGCGCACAAGGCCGGGCCGATCACGCTGCCTACCCATGCTTTTCTGGATGCGGGCGGTGGAGACCTCTTCCACGGAGCATTCGCACCCGGCGCGCCGCCCCTTGAGTCGCTGGATTCAAGAGATGTGGCGCTCGCAACAGCGTCAATGAAAGGCAGGGCTGTCGTCTGTGAGGACGTCGTCGCATCTGCCCTCTTTGACCTCAACCCTGTGCTGCTTCCAGCACTGACGGCAGCAGACTTGGTGGGCATCGTCAGCACCCGATTCAAGGAGCAGCAAATGGACGATGTCGCGCTGAGCGACGTGCTCTACCTTCGGCGGTCCGACCTTGAAATCAGATCAACGCGAACGCAGAAGGCATAGATGACGGCGCGGGCCTACGATATTCGCCGGGGACTGCTCGAAGACGTTGACGGGATTCTTGCGCTCGAGCAGAGCATCCCTCGGGCGCCGCACTGGAACCGCGACCACTACCTTGCGATCTTCGCAAGAGCTCCAGGAACTCCTCACATTCGTCGCTGCCTGTTCGTTGCCGTCCATGGGGAGCAAATCCTGGGCTTTGCCGTGGCAAGCATCTCCCGCTTCGGCGAACCTGGTCTCGGCGAACCTGGTCTTACTGACTTAACCCAGATCGAAGGCGAGTTGGAAAGTGTAGCCGTCACTCCCGAGATGCTGCGCCGGGGCGTGGGCCGTAGGCTGACTGAAGCGACGCTTCTCTGGTGTCGAGAACGCGGCGTTGAGGTCATCGAACTCGAGGTGCGAGCGGGTAATCTGGCGGCCCTCGCGCTCTACCGCAGCGTCGGCTTTTGCGAGGCGGGGCGCCGCCCGGGCTACTACGCCCTGCCGCGTGAGGATGCCCTCACCATGAGGATAGATCTACATCAAGAGCGCCCAACTCTGCCGCTGGCTCATCGTCCCGGCGACTCAGGTCCCAAATAACCGCACGTCGCCCACGAACCTTGCTGCTCACGCAGACCACCCTTCCATGGAGCTCCGCAACGCCCTCTATAATGGGCAGATATGGTCCGAGACGGTATCCTGTACGCGTTAGCCCTGGGCGTTGTCGCCGCGCTCATATGGATGCTGACGCACCTGATCGCCCTGGCAGTCCTCCCGCTTCTGCTGGCGGCCTTCTTTCTTTGGTTCTTTCGTGATCCGCACCGTGTCATCCCCGGTGATCCCGGCCAGATCGTCTCCCCGGCAGACGGAATCGTCACCGCCGCGGAGTGGATGGAGATGCCGAATGGAAGCCGCCTCCGCCTCAGCATCTTCCTGAATGTCTTCGACGTCCATGTCAATCGATCGCCGGTCGCTGGCGTGGTCAAGCTGTATGAATTCCGCAAAGGGCTGTTCATGAACGCCATGAACGCAGAGTCCGTTCTGCACAATGAGCAGACACTCGTCGTCATCGATGCGGGTGGGTACGAGGTCGGGTTTAAGCAGATCGCAGGTCTGCTCGCCCGGCGAATCGTCTGCAAAGTAAAAGTCGGGGACCGGGTGGAAAGGGGACAGCGAATCGGCTTGATCAAGTTTGGTTCGCGCGTAGACGTACTCATACCGGCGGAGGCTGATTTGAAGGTCAAGACCGGAACGCGGGTTCGCGGCGGTTCAACCGTTCTCGCGGCGATCCCGCCAGATCGGCTCCGCTCCATCGCTCCTGTACCACGCTCGGAGGTCTGATGGAGGAACAGGGTCTGTCTCGGGCGGAGGGTCCTCCCCTCCGGCGTCGGCCGAAGCGCGGCATGTACGTCCTCCCTTCACTGTTCACGGCGGGTAACATCGCTGCGGGCTACTACGCAATCACACAGAGTATCCAAGGCTCCGTAGCCGAACCCGCTTACTTCGACCGGGCAGCCCTCGCCATAGGTTTTGCGATTCTGTTCGATGGCGTGGATGGACGCATCGCGCGCATGACCAGAACCACCAGCGACTTCGGCAAGGAACTCGATTCCCTGGCGGACGTGATCACGTTCGGCGTAGCTCCAAGCATCCTCGCCTACATCTGGGGCTTCCGTATGCTGCCGGTCTCGAACCATCCCGCCCTGCGAGACCAGATCCTCCACTTCGGCGTCTTCGTCTGCTTCATTTTCCTCATCTGTGGCGCAAGTCGACTCGCCCGCTTCAACATCGCTGTCAATCCGCAGCCTCGCAACCCCGGCCGGGTGGACCGAAAGTACTTCGTCGGTATGCCTATTCCAGCAGGCGCGGGTGTTCTCGCGTCCGTGGTCCACTGCTTTGATGGATCGCCTGTCAACAATCCCTGGATCGCCCTGGTTTGGCTGTTCCTGATCCTCATCACCGGGTTCCTCATGGTCAGCACATGGCGATTCTGGAGCGGCAAGGAACTCAACCTCGGCTCCCGGCATCCATTTCAACTGGTGGCCGTTATTGCCCTGTTCGGAGCCGTCATCGTCCGCTTCTCGGAGTACGCCCTGATCTCCATCGCCCTCGGATACCTTGTCTCGGGAGTGCTCGCCAGGCTGGCGTACTCGTGGGAGCGATCACGGCGTCAAACCCTCTCGTCCGGATCACATTCCGGAACGACAAAAGATGCCCCAGGAGATGCGATTTGAGGTTCGAACCATGGCGCTGAAGACACATCGCATCGGGATCGTGGGAGCAACCTCGCTCATCGGCAAAGAACTCGCCGAGGAGTTGGGGGAGTCGGCCCTGGCGGCAGCGGACCTTGTGCTCCTGGACCAGGAGGAGGCAGCAGGGCAGTTGGCGTCGACAGGGCAGGAGGCCTCGTTTATCCAGCGGCTCACGTCGGCCTCCTTCAAGGATCTCGACTTCGTGTTCTTTGCCGGAACCATCGAAACGACGAATAAGCATTGGCTCGGCGCCCGAACCGCGGGGTGCACGATTGTCGACCTTACCAATGCTCTCGAGCTCCAACCGAGTGTCCTCGTCAGGGCTCCGTGGCTCATCTCTGTGTCGTCGCTCGCGCAATCGCAGGCCCCAGCCTTGCCCGACCTGAATACCGCGGCCGTCGTCTCGGCCAATCCGGTCGCGCTGGCACTCGCCCTGGTGGTCGGCAGGGTCCAGGCCAAGCTTCCCGTCCTGTCCGTCGCCGCAACTGTTATGGAGCCCGCGTCGGCCTTTGGTCGGCATGCAATGGATGAGCTCCACCAGCAGACTGTCAGCCTCCTGTCATTCCATGACCTGCCGCGCGAGCAGTACGATGCGCAGATTGCGTTCAATCTGCTACCCGGCTTGGGAGAGCAGGCAAAGGTTGCGTTCGCCGAGGTTCAGCAGCGCATCGAGCGCCACTACCACATCCTCTCGAACGGTTCGCTCCCTCCCCTTGACCTCCAGGTCATCCATGCACCGGTCTTCCATGGGCACACGGCCTCGGTGCTCATCGAACTTAAGCATGCAGCCTCGGTAGCACAGGTTGAAGAGGCACTGGTCGGCGAGCACATCGAGGTGGTTACCGACGAGTCCGATCCTCCTAGCAACCTGAGTGCGTCTGGTCAGAAGAGTGTGCTCGCTCGCGTCCGGAACGGCTCCGGCCTTGGCGATGGAAGGCGGTTCTGGTTATGGCTCGCAACGGACAATCTGAAGTTCGCAGCGGCCAATGCGATTGCCTGCGCAGTCGAACTCAGAAGACTCCGGCCCCAGGGCAAGGTCCAGTGAAACCGACGAGCCTTGTACCTTGCATCCCACTTGCTGGGAGTGACCCGATATACCTGAAATACTGAGGGGAATGAGCGATCCGCAAGAGCGCACCAGCGATCAGAGTCCATGGCGTGATCGTCTGCGCGCCTTGCGCAACGTTCCGCCTGTGCTCGGCATTCTGTGGGAGTCAGGCCCCCAAACCGTCACCTGGGGAATTCTGCTGCGTCTTTGTATCGCAGCGCTTCCTTTTGTCGTCGCGAAAGTAGCGCAATACATCATCAATGGCATCGCCGACGTGCTCCGTGGACGTTCCCTGTCGCCCATGTTCTGGAAGCTCGTTGCCGCTGAAGTAGTCCTGAACGTATTTCTTGGACTCGTCACTCGCGCAATCGATTTTTCAGACTCGCTGCTGGCCAACACCTACACCAAACATGTCAGTGTCAAGGTCATGGAACAGGCTGCTCGACTCGACCTTACAACCTACGAGAACCCACTCTTCTATGACCGTCTCGAGCGCGCCCGCGTTCAGGCTACGGACCGTCTGGCGATGATCCAGCAGATGGGGCGCTTGCTCCAGCAGGTCATCACCACCATCATCTTTTCGGTCGCGCTCGCATGGGCGTCCCCCTGGCTCATCGTCCTCCTCGCGCTCGGCGTCTTACCGTCCTTCCTTGGGGAGACTCACTTCGCCTTTCTGGGATACGCGAAGAACTTTCGTCAAACCCCGGCCAAGCGGCAAATGGACTACCTTCGCCAGGTAGCAGGAAGTCGCGAAGGTGCAAAGGAAGTAAAACTCTTCGGCCTGAGCAAGTTCTTCACGGACCGATTCAAGACCCTCGCCGATCAGATCTATCGCGAGGATGTCGCCCTCTCACGCTCCAAGTTGATCGCTGGTGGCTTGCTCGGCATCGTTGGCACCTTGGGCTACTATGGCGCCTATGTGTACGTGATCTGGCGCACGATTCACGGCAGCTACGACATCGGCCAGTTCACCTTCCTGACCACCGCGATCCAGCAGGCCAGCTCGAATCTGCAGCAGGTCTTCTCGACCGCCTCAGGCATAGCCGATCAGGCATTGTTTCTCACGGATTTGCTAGCGTTTTTTGAAATGCAGCCGATTGTGCAATCGAACCCGGCAGGTCACACGGCGCCGCGCCCGATCCGAAGGGGCTTCGAATTCCGCAACGTCTCATTCACTTACCCGGGCACGAGTCGCACCGTTCTCCAGGACTTCACGTTCACACTCTCTCCTGGCGAGCGGGTCGCCCTCATAGGTGAAAACGGCCAGGGCAAAACCACGGTAGTCAAGTTGATCACACGTCTCTATGATCCGACCGAAGGCCAGATTCTTCTGGATGGCATCGACCTCCGTGACTACTCGCTCGAGGATCTGCACCGTGAGATCGGCGTCATCTTCCAGGATTTCGTTCGCTACGAGATGACGGCCCGGGACAACATCGCTGTCGGCCGTGTCGGCCAACCGCATCAACAATCTGCAATCGAGTTCGCCGCGCACAAGAGTCTCGCCGACACGGTGATTGACAAGCTCGAAGGCGGCTACGACCAGATGCTGGGGCGTCGGTTTGAGAACGGGGTGGAGCTGTCGGGAGGCGAGTGGCAGCGCGTCGCCTTGGCACGCGCCTACCTCCGGGATGCCCAGCTGCTCATACTGGACGAGCCGACAGCCGCGCTCGACGCAAAGAGCGAACTCGAAGTCTTCGAGCGATTCGCGGAGCTCACCTTGGGAAAGATGGCGTTGCTGATCTCGCATCGTTTCTCCACTGTTCGTATGGCAGATCGAATCGTAGTGCTCTCTGGCGGTCGCCTCATCCAGGAGGGGAGTCACAAACAACTGATCGACTCGGGCGGCTTGTACGCCGAAATGTTCGAGATGCAGGCAGCCAGCTATCGATAAAGCTCAGCCGTTCGCGCGAGCTCGCACCACCGACAGCTCTCAGGTAAGCCCCAGGAAAGTGTCCGGAATTACAAATGGCGGAACTTGGCAACAACTCGACCCAGGATCAAGCAACCATGCAGCCTGAACCATATCCCGAGCGGCGACCAGTTGCTCTTCCAGAGGCTCCGTCTGTAAGTGATGAGACGCTTCGATCGCACTCTGCCTCGATGGCAATGGGGTGGCGGGTCAGACGTCCCGGAAGAAAAGAGTCGGGTGCGCCCATCCGTCTAGCCTCACTCAGGACGCGCCTCGAGGAACGCCTCCGTGCCTGTAGAGCTGCCGAGTCCTTGCAGCAGCCATCCGCCGAACGTGAACTCCTCGAAAGCACGCGCGCCCTTCAGAGTGTCCTGAGCGACTACGAGGCGTCTTTATCGACGTTCAAGTCGATGCCTCACGTTCTTCTTGCAAGCGGTCAGACAATCCCCAGGGTTATCAACCTTGCCGAGGAGTACCTCTCCGTAGCGGGAGGCATCTGGTCGCGCGACACTCTGTCCGCCTTCGTCTCTGCCGCCCAGCGAAGCGAAAATCTCCTGCTCAAAGAGGTGATGCTTCTACCTGTCGCGCTCAAGATGGCGCAGCTTGAGTTCCTCTTGGACTGCGCGGACAAGGTCTTAGGACCCGGTTCGCTATCGCCTTCCGCTAATTCCTTCTCTGATCCTTTGCATAGCCTCCGCCGCATGAATCAATTTGAATGGCAGACTGTGCTCGAACCGCTTGTTCCCTTTCAGTCAACCCTGCGCCGCGATCCCGACAACGTCTTTGCCCGCATGGATGAGGAGACGCGTCACAGTTATCTCGCGCGAGTTGCGGAGCTTGCATGCCACGCAGACTCGTCCGAGATACAAACTGCAGAGGCCGCAGTCGCTCTGGCGCTCGAGGCCGCCAGACAGAGTCATTCCGATCCCAGGGTCGGACGCCGCGTCTCCCACGTGGGCTACTACCTCTTCGGGCAGGGGTTTACCGATCTGTCGCGGCTGATCGGATATCACCCTCCCTTGGTGGCGAGGTTGCGGTCGGCGCTACTGGCCCATAACGAAGATTTTTATATCCTTGGCATCTTTTTCGCAACCGTGACCCTGATCGTCGCTCTCATAGCGCCTGTCGTTCCGCATAACTCTTTCGCCTGGGTTATTGTGGCCCTGTTCCTGGCCTTACTTCCTGCAACCCAGGGCGCTGCGGATCTTGTCAACAACGCCGTAACTGCGTTGTTACACGCCACTCCTCTACCAAAGCTCGATTTCTCGAAGTGTATTCCCCTGGAAGCGACGACTCTCGTGGTCGTTCCTACGCTGCTGCTCAGCGAATCCCAGGTCCGCGAAGTATTCGAAGATTTGGAAGCCCGCTTCCTCTCCAACCACGATCTCCACTTACACTTCTGCGTGCTCACCGACTTGCCGGATTCACAGTCGCAGCCGCTGCCCGGAGACCGGGATCCACTGGTCGATCTCGCTGTAAGCATCACGGAGGAATTGAACGAAAAATATGCGCACATACAAGGTGCGTCCTTCCTTCTTTTGCATCGCCATCGCATCTTCAATTCACGCCAGGGCGTATGGATGGGCTGGGAACGCAAACGCGGCAAGCTGCTCGACCTAAATAAACTTTTATTAGGTGAGTTCGATAGCTTCCCCGTCAAAGCAGGACCTACTCATGCCCTGAACGGGGTCCGTTACGTCATCACCCTGGACTCGGATACGCAACTTCCTCGGGGTACAGCAGCTAAGTTGATAGGAACCATCGCGCATCCACTCAACCAGGCCATCGTCAACCCGCATTCAAGGGTGGTCACTTCCGGCTATGGAATACTGCAGCCGCGTGTCGGCGTCAGTGTGGCGTCCGCTTCACGGTCGAGGCTCGCGTCCCTTTACTCAGGTGAGACTGGCTTCGATATCTACACACGCGCAGTATCGGATGTCTACCAGGACCTGTTTGGCGAGGGTATCTTTACCGGTAAGGGCATCTATGAGGTGGGTATCCTTCATCAGGTCCTCGACCGGCGCTTCCCGCGAAACGCCCTGCTCTCGCACGATCTCATCGAAGGTGCCTACGCCCGCGCGGGGCTGGTGTCGGACATCGAGGTCATCGATGACTATCCGTCGCATCACTCCGCGCATACGCGGCGAAGGCACCGCTGGGTACGTGGGGACTGGCAGATCGCCCAGTGGCTCTCAGGAAGAGTTCCCGACGAGTCAGGTCGCCTGGTGGAAAATCCCATCAGCACAATATCGCGCTGGAAAATATTCGACAATCTGCGCCGCAGCTTGATAGAACCCGTAACTCTTCTGCTGTTCGTCAGCGGCTGGCTTTTGCTTCCCGGTGGAGCTCTTTACTGGACTCTTGTCACGCTCACGCTTCTCTTCCTTCCCATCATTGTGCAGCTCGGCTTCAACCTCGGACGCGCGACGCTGAAGCTAAGCGCGACGTCTGCGTCCGATTCCCTCGCAACCTTTCTTAGGTCGATCGGTTTCACAACCCTCAACCTCTGTTTTCTGCTCCACCAGACGCTGCTCACCGCGGATGCCATCTTCCGGTCTATGTTCCGCCAGTTCGTCACCGGAAAGCGACTGCTCGAGTGGGAGACAGCGGCACAGTCGGAGGCGAAGCGGGGAAAAACCTCGCTCGATCACTATCTCCGCATCTCGCCTCTCTTATCCATTCTCATTGCGGGCCTCGTCTTCAAGGCCGGTCCCCATAGGCTACTCATAGCGGGTCCCATCATTTTCCTGTGGGCCTCTGCCCCTCTCATCGCTGCTTGGCTCAACGCTTCGCCTATCGGGGACGTGCCTCCGAACCGCCCCTCCGACATAGTCTTTCTCGAAGCCGAGGCGCTGTCCATCTGGCGCTTCTTCTCGACGTTTGCAGGGGAGGCGAACCACTGGCTGGTGCCGGATAACGTAGAGGAAAAGGATCTCTTCCAGGTGCGGAAGCTATCGCCGACAAATCTGGGCATGCTTCTCAACACGCGTCAAGCGGCATTGGAACTCGGCTTCCAGACACCTCCCGAGTTCACCCGGACGACGCTTGCGACGCTTGCAACCTACGACCGCCTGCGGAAGTACCGGGGGCACATCTACAACTGGTACAGCATCGAGACGCTTGAGCCTATCGCACCTTTGACTGTCTCCGCCGTCGACAGCGGCAATCTCCTCGCGTCCTTCTATGCCCTTCAAGGTGGCGCAATCGACCTGCTGCGACGGCCCCTTGTTGATCTTCACGCGTTCGGTGTGCTGCGTCGGATGTCAGGCGGGGGAGGGTCACCTTCAGGGGCCACCGTCGGCTCTGAAGTCAGTCTGCTTCGGGAAGAGGTGCTTTGGCTGAAGGACGCTGAGAGAACTGGAACGCCCAGCTTCGTCGCCGCCTCCACAGCAGCTGGCGAACAAACAGTGTCGGCTCGCGAATTGGAAGCGTGGCGAAGGAGGACTGCACTCGCAGGCTTTATCAGTGACTACGCGCCCTGGTTGCTTCCGCAATTTAGATCAATATTCGAGCTACCGCAGCTTGGTCATCCTGCCGACGAAAAAACTCCCGTGCTAAATGATGCGCCGGCGTACGTGGTCGATCTAGCCGCCCGCCTCAAAATTTTCGTGCAAGCTGCTATGACCGACTCCGAAGAGCAGAAGAGCGCGTCGGCCTTGGCGGCGATGCTTCCCAAAGCTGCGGATCTGCTCCTCCGTCTCCGATCTGAGCTCGCCGAGATTGCCGCTGCGGCTGAGCGACATGCAGAGGCGATGGACTTCGAATTTCTTCTGGTTCAGTCTCGTCAACTGCTGTCGATCGGCTTCGACGGCTCCAACCAAATTCTGTATCCCGCTTGCTACGATCTCTTGGCGTCGGAGGCACGCATCGCTACCTTTCTAGCGGTGGCCAAAGGTGACATCCCGCAGCAGTCATGGTTCCGCCTGGATCGGTCCCACGTGCTTGTCCACGGCTGCGCAGCACTCCTGTCCTGGACAGGCACCATGTTTGAGTACCTCATGCCGACACTCTGGATGCACACCTATCCCGACACTCTGATGGCTCGCACCATTGACTCCGCGGTCCGTATCCAGCGTGCCCACATCCGTGACACCCCGTGGGGTATCTCCGAATCGGGCTATGCGCAAACCGATGCAGAGGGACGATATGCATACCAAGCATGGGGCATCCCGGCGCTCGCCTTGAAGTATGGCGCCGAGGATGGGCCCGTTGTCTCTCCGTACTCGACCTTTCTCACGCTTCCGTTCGCTCGACGCGAGGCGCTCGCGAACCTCCGTCGCATGGCCGCTCTTGGCTGGACGGGGGAGTTCGGCTACTACGAAGCAGCCGACTACCGCTCGGGCAAGCAGCCGCAACTGGTGCGTTCGTGGATGGCCCACCACCAGGGCATGTCGCTTCTGGCCATAACCAATCTGCTCCGGCAAAATGTCTTCCAGCGATGGTTCCACGCCCACCCGAGAGTCCGCGCCGCTGAACTCCTCCTCCACGAACGCCCCCTGGCTAAGGAAACGCTCCGAGCTCTGGCCAAGCGGTCCGCTCTTGTCGACGCCGAAGCGTAATGCGCGTGTCCAGCAAACTCAGGTCCGGACGGAAGACCGATGTAAACTAACCGCAGTCAATGCCTCGCGTCGCTGCGGAACCTTGGTTCATCTGAGTCTTGGTTTACTCGCGCAGTACGGGTCATTGAAGAGCCGGGATGGCGGAACTGGCAGACGCAGCGGACTCAAAATCCGCCGAGGGCAACCTCGTGGGGGTTCGACCCCCCCTCCCGGCACCAAGCTAAACAATTGATGCGATTGCCATTACTGAAGCTAGTTGACGCTGTGGAGTGTCGCGTCAATTTGGTCTAATTGGGCAGCGTGACCGTTATCGTGACTTATCTGTGATTCCTGCTGGTTGATTTGTAGCTTCCGCATGGCGTCGACAATGTCGCCCCGGCTTACAATCGCGTACCGCTCGAAGACGCTCCGGGTGCGCCATCCGCCGATCTTCATGATGACCGTCTCCGGGATACCGGCGCGGCGCAGATTGCGGGCCGCTGTACGGCGAAGATCGTGGAAGATCAAACCCGTATACTTCCGGTGCTTCGATTGGCACGTCAGGCACGTCGAACCCGTCGGCATCGGCGCGGCGCAGTCGAAGCAAACGAACTTGCCTACCCCGGCGTTGACGCAAGCTTTCTCCCATGCCTCACGGAAGCTGCGAACAGCGACCCCGTTAGCCCGCGTGAATATCGCATCGTCGGCTGACTTGCCCGCAGCGCACATCGACAAGAGAGAGTACACGGCGTCCGTCATGAACACCTCGCGTCCATCGGCGTTCTTTGTTGTGCCTGGGTTTAAGCGGATGACACGCTGCGCGAGATCAATCTGACTCACCTTCATAGTGACCAACTCGGATACGCGCCATCCGTATGTGCGACCGCACTCCACCAACGTGCGGAACCAAAGGTCTGTTCCTCCAACCAACTTCGCATATTGGCTGTCTTCGAGAAAGCCTTTGCGGACGTTGTTCTCTTTCAGATGAGGGAAGTGAGGCGTCCGCACAACCTTCGGAGGGGTGGACTGCTGACCTAAGCGGAACATCCGTTTGAGGGCCGCAAGCTCACGATTGATCGTCGCGTTCTTTGCGCCTTCCTGCTGACGCTTATCGACGTACTTCGCAATATCGTTGCTCGAAACCTGGAAGGCTCGCATCGCTCCAAACTCGGATTTTAGGTGGAGATTCCAGCGGGCCGTCACGTCGTCGATGCTCTTGCGTTCGTTGATGCGGTACTCGCGCAGTAGATCGTCCGCAAGCTCGGAGACTTTGATCTTCTCAGTCTGCGGACCGTTGAACGTGCCTGCCGTGATTTCAGAGAGGCGCACTTTCAATTTCCTTTCCGCCTTGCGGAGATCAGTCGTCTCGGCTGATTCCCGGTACGGCTTTCCGTTGCGTGAATACTTGAGCCAATAAACCGCTGAATCGGGCCGCTTGTAGATGCTGCCTGTCCCCTTTGGTCGTCTCGTCGTCATGCGTTGTCATCCTTCCGCTTTGTCTGTCCTAGCTTCGCGATACGCGCTTGAACTGCCTTGCGCGCAATCTCTGAGCGTTCAGCCGCACTCAACTTGCTGCTGCGAGCCTTTGCTCCCTGCTTGCCAATCTCCGAGAGTTGGGCGCTGGAAAGGCTTGCTGCTCTTGCCTTGCCCCCCAGCTTTCCCAACTCTTCCGCTGCCTTGTTCTTCGCCATGTCCCACATCTTACTTAGCGTCAGGTAAGATAGCAAGCGGAATCAGATCGGCCATGTTCTCTTGTGGCTTTCAACGTAGGCGTCTAGATCGTGCCGGTCGAAGAGGAAGGGACTACCCTCGCAATCTTGGACGACGGGCAATCTGCCGTTCCAAACCAGACGGCGCAGCTTCCACGGACTGAGCGAGAGGTAAGCAGAGGCGTCTTTCAATCGGACCAGACGACTCTTCGGAAGTGCGGCGCTCGCTAACTTGATTTCAGTTGATTTTTGATAGGTCACGATTGAGTCACACCCCCATAAAAGTAACCTGCTATGAGATACTTACAGCGCAGCGGCGGATATGGTATCCGTTGACATTTCTTTGATTGTTCTGCTCGTTTGCCTTTGACGGGCGAACCAAGTGTCGATTCACCCGCCCCTTGGGATTGGTTGAGTTGGCAGTCCCTCGACCCCGGCACGGGCCGAAGCTTAATCTTGGTCTGTGACAGTCCTTCGCTGTAAGCCTTGCAGCAGCAGCACCTTTCAGATGCCCTCCTTGAGGGATGATTAGGTTGATATAGTTGATCGCTCCGACTCACTCTGCACCCCCGGTCTCCCAGCGAACGACCTTGCGGACGACGCTGTAAGCGCTCCCGGGCGCGGTGGGTTTCGACTCATAGTTCTTTGTTGTGTCTCCGACAAGCACGCGCGCATAGCGACTCTGGAAGACGCGGGGTGAGAGTCTGTCGTTCCTCACGGGCGGTTTGCCGTTCGCCTGCACCCATGCGCTCCAGTAGACTCGTCGCCTTCCTGCATGAGGTTGGTCGCGCTCGCCAAGGTTCATATACCAAGTCAGCTGCGCGAGTCGCTTGGTCGGGTCCGTATCGAGAATGTCGAAGTGCGCTGCGCAGACCCATCTCTTGTACTGCCGGTCGCGGTATACCTTCGCGTGGCGACAGAAAGCGGGGTACTCCCCCGGCGTGAGCCGTGGGGAGTACGTCCAGACAATCTCAGCTTCCTTGCCTTGTTTGCTCTTGCGCTGCGGAGTGCGGGCCGTCGCCTCTGTCACTGGTCACGCTCCGGGTCGAACGTGAGGCGATAGCGTGAACGAACGCCCCTCTCGAAGTGGTCCAGTTCATTGAGGATGACAAAGTGCCGTTCCCTCAACTCGAACAGGCGTGCGCCATGCTGAGCGATGCCAGCCATCATGATCTGCCGCAACTCGACTGCTAGACCGCCGCTGCGCGCTTCGCGAAGCATGGCGAGCAAGAGATCGGCCTGGGTGGGCCGTCCCTTCCGTCCGCAGCGAAGGTTTGAGAGAACCGCTTGCTGGGGTGGGGTTGCGGCGTGACCGCGCCAAAGCTCGCCCATTAGTCGCACCCCCCTTCCAAGATGGAACACATGGATTGCAGGGGACGCACGAGGCGGCGCACATCGCGAGCCAAAGCGTCGAAACGCTTGCGGTCGTGCGGATTATTGGCGGAATTGCCGACTGCGCTGAGATGGCGCTCAGCACGGGTAAGAAGGGTGGCGGCGCGTGCAACCTTCCGGGTTGCGGTGTGGGTGGAAGTATGGTGAAGTGAAGACATCCGCTTAGTACCTTGAGGTATCCGTTGCCGTCCCGGGCGGCGGATACCTTTTCGATTTCGCACTAGAGCTAGGCGATAACTTGAGGTTCGCTCGATGCGAATCGGCTGTCGTGTCTGAGTAGTAGTGAATTGCGTTAGGGCTGGCTAAGCTGATCAAATAAAGAGGTTTAGCGGATGTAAAATCCGTTACTGGTAATTACCGGTAACAGGTCACAGTGCCTCTTCACAAGCCTTACGCCGTAATCTCGAGAGAAAGCTTGACACTGTGTTTGGTCGTTTTCTGTGTTGGATGAAGAAGGTATCTGCTCGCCAGCTGCTTGGTGGCTTATATTTTGGCTCAGCGGGGTACTGAGCCGCCTTCGAATCCATCTTCTTGCAAAATGCGAGAGGTGCTATGTCTTTGTCAGACCGAACGACGTTCAATGCCGTCTCGTAGCAAGCCGGTTTTTCTCGGCTACGACGCTTTCTGGTGACGGCCCGGTGGTCGGCCTCCGTAACTGAGTTGCCGACCACACTCGCAACATCGTCGATTGAAGGCTTGTCGTCTAAGGTAGGCGCGCTAAGTCGAGTCGCCAGTTCTCTAATTTCGATGTCACGTGCCTCTATTTCAAATTTGGTACTCCACTCACTGCGGAGTACGGGGAGCTTGCGCGCAAGGGCAGCTATAGCACTGTCGCTTGCTCCCGGCCGACCAATCCGCACATCACGGAGGAGAAGCTCGCTTTGAATCGAACCCTGTCTGGTTCCCAAGAGTGGGTCAAGGCAGTGCTCAATCACCGCATTTAGAAATGGCCTGCTTTTCCTAAAGCCATAGGCTTCCCAGACCTCAGTGCAAGCACGATATAGGCCTTGCGCGCGCTCTTCTATATCCCGCAGCTCTAGATCAACACGGCCACTGTTGTAGTAGCCGGAGTTGCCCCTTCTAGCTGTCTCGTTGGAGAGAGCCGTAAGCTCCAAGCTGCGCCGAACGTTCCATGCCGACACCATCAAACTGTGCCTGAGAGTAACGTCGGCATTGATCAATTCCCAAACGCCCCATGAGGTCGTAGGCTCTTCGAAAGTACCAGCCATCAGTCACCCTTCCGTGACCTCCCACTGCGCGTAAGGCACAGGAAGGCGGGACGGGAAGGCGTCCCACCTTGTCACCGCTGAGGATCAGTCAGCCGCTATCCGGTGGCTACATGCTATCGCAGCGGAGCCGTTGGCTGCTTGGGTAGACCGCTCGGGACACTACTCGTCCATTCGACCAAATGCCGCTTGTTCAAGTGTCCGCACCCGCCGCAATAACCGTTCAATCTCGCTCTCTGACTCTTGGCGTTGATCGTAAATTCGATCCAAACGAACATCGCGAGATTGTATGCGGCTAAGCCGGCGTTCCGAGCGATCTCAACCTTTCGGTAGTGTCCTAATTTGGTTTTTGGTGGTGGCGCTAGGTGTACGTATTGTGCTGGGGACACAGGGGATTCGGAAAGGGCAAACCGCCGCCGAACGGCACGAGCCAATAAAGCCACCTGCTCTCATGGGGGATGATGGCTTCAGTATCCAGAACATCGAAGTATCGGATTCGCCCGTAAATGTATGCCGCAGAGAACCCTCTGGAGAACAGGCTTGCATCCCCCTCACCGCCGCCGGAAGATTTCTGAAATTCCGCCACGGTGCACTGCCAAACAATTTTCTTAGCGGCGGGAGGAATCAAGCATGGGGGGAACTGCAAAAGAGATTCGCTGGTTTCTTCATCCGATGGAACTGGCAGCGATTTCTCCCCTCTTTTGAACGAGATGTTTGTAGCCCAGATAGATACGACCCGTGCAGGAGTCTTACCCTCATTGGTAGCCCAAAAACGAAACTCTCCGGGGACAATCGAATCTACGCTGATGACGACCCAAGCCCGCTCAGCAGCTACCATCGCCTGAATACTTGTCTCCGCAGCCTTCGTTTGGCGCTCTATCTTCAGCAGAGTAAAGACTGCCATGATGATGCCGCCAATGCCCACCAGAACGAGTGTGCAGTTGAGCCAAACAGAAGCCTTGTCATACGCGTCCTTTTTTGGGGTTCCGATGACCCGTATTTCATATGGTTCTTCTTTGGCGGCATCGCTATGGAGTGTTGTACCGTTTTTCTGCTGTACCGGGACAGACGTAGTTTGTGGGGTTGGATGTTTGCCTTTACCTGTCTGCTCTGCATCGCCCGCTTTGGCTCGGCATTGTGACGGAACGACGAGTATCGTGGTGCAGCCCACTGCGAGCATCCTAAGTATCCCCTTTGAACGTTCGAGATACGTATACGGCTGGCCGCCCTTATCAGGATGGTGCATTTTCCAGTAGCGCATTGGCTCCCTTACTCAAGTGGTTGCGTTTATCGCATGGCTGAGGATCGTCAGGTTCGAACAGAATAGCTTCGTTTGCCTATCGATTTCGATTAATCTTGGCCAATGGGCGGATACGGAAGCGGTCGGCGATGCCGGAGCAAGCGTACGACGGGAGAATCAAATCGAATAGACGTGCGATTGCTCGCCCGAACCGGATCGCTTGTGATCGGCGGATCATTCAGAGTCGCTTGGAAGGCTGAGGAAGGTCGGAACAGTCAAGAGATTCAATACACGGTCGGTCAGGGCCGCATCGAACTGGCATACAAGACGCGCACGGGGCAAGGCAAATGGACCGAACAGAATTATGCCGTGCGGATCGAGACTGTTCCTTGCCACTTTGGCGGTGAACGTGTTTGGTTTCGATGTCCGGTGGTGGGATGCGGGAGACGCGCGGGTAGTCTCTACTTCCCAAACGAGATCTTCGCCTGTAGGCGCTGCCAGCGTCTCGGGTACTTGTCACAGCGCCTCTCCCCCAGCGATCGCGCCACGGCCCGCGCAGACGCCATTATCAAGCGCCTGGGCGGAGTGACTTGCTCGCTCGACCCCGTGCCGCTCCGTCCCAAACGGATGCACAGACGAACCTACCAACGGCTCGCTTTCCGATACGCGATCGCACAGCGGACAATGGGTGCCGATTTCTTGCGACGCTTCGGGGTCGATCTCGATTCGTGGAATTTAATCTAGCGACGACGACGCAACGGGAATGATGACGGGGGTTCTTGCATTACCGGCGTCGGCGGTTAACATTGCTCCTAGCCTTTACGAGTCGCGAGGGACAATGGTGCAGCTAAATCGTTGGGTATGGCTTGGTCTTCTAGCTTCCCTCATTTGGGCGGTTGCCGCAGCCGCTCATAGCTATAACAGCGACTTAGAAGAGGCGGAGCACACCGCCAAATTCGCCTACAGCATCTGCGCGTATGGCAAAACCATGAATCACGAGTCTGACCTGTCCAGCTGCGACGTCGAGCGCGCCAAGAACCTCCAAATTCGGATGGAGGGCAGCAACGGCAATGCCGCGTTTCTTGCTCTAGCACCACTCCCTCTTGCCTGGCTGACCGTTTTCATCCTTCTGTATGTAGTCCGCGCGCAAATCATAGGATTTAGTGCCGTCGTGCCGTGGAAAGTGCTCAACGCGCGAAAGAAGGGCCTCGTCGTTCTCTGTCTCGTGTTCAGCTTTCTCGTCGTCCTCACCGGTATTTTCGTGGTCACGAACCTCTACGTCGATACGAAAGTTCCGGTTGGCATGAGCCCCTTCCTTGACCTGAACAGGTTCGGCGATTCTGTCACGGTCACAGGTACGTGGACGCGGACAGACCTAACGGCCGACACGATTGCAGACCCCCTCCAAACCTCAAAGATCGAGTGCAATAGGGCCGCCAACCGATGCACGGAAGCTTTGGCTTCGGTCACCGGGACTATTTTGCTGGCCGACCTCGTTGATTACGACATGCAGAGCTGGACACCCGACGCCATTGTCATGCGCAGGGATTACGAGTGCGCGACGGAGCTATTCACCATCGACCTTAACACCAAGGCCGTAACGGGAGCAGGTCACAAGATCAATCAAGATACGCCTGGCTGCAAAATGGACACGGACGCCAAGGCAACGTGGACCTATCAGCTCGTGAATGGCTTCGATGTTCATCGGGAAATTCGACGCAAGGCAAGGCCATGGCCTCTCCGCGTTTTACAGTCCATATTCGGCAACTGAATCGTGAAGCACCTCGCTAAGCCCATAGGGGGCATGGGGCTGCTAGACCGCCGTTCTATGGGGACTTGCCTTGCCGCAATTGGGAATTTTCACCGCATGGGGAGGGGGTATTCTGATTTCTCTCGTATTGATGTTTCCCCAGACCGGAATTGTGAACTTTCGAAAACGTGACCGATTCCGTGACCATCGAGCCTTGATTGACCGTCACCGAACCTTACCGACCGAACGGCTGGATTTGCTATGTCGCTGAGAATAGCGGAATTTCAGCGAAAAAGAATGGCAGGGAGGGGGACTCAAAATCCGCCGAGGGCAACCTCGTGGGGGTTCGACCCCCCCTCCCGGCACCAATCTTTCAGCGCGGCGATCTCCCGCCATCTTCCCCCATCATTGACTCACACAGCAGCCCGCGGCAGTGGCGCGCAATCTGCCGATCTTCCTCGCTGGGGACCACCTCCACCCGAGTCGCACTGTCCTGCTTCGAAATCACCGCGCCGTTTCCTCGATTGCTTGCGTCGTCAAGCAAAACTCCCAGAAACTCCAGACCTGCGCACACGCGGCTCCGCACACGCGCGCTATGCTCCCCAATGCCCCCCGAAAAAATCAGCAGATCCAGACCTCCCAGCACCGCGGCATAGGCGGCGATGCTCTTCCGGACCGACGCGCAGAAGACCTCGATTGCGAGTTTGGCCTTCCCATCCCCAATCTCCGCCGCCGCTTCAAGCTCGCGCATGTCTCCCGTCCCGCCTGAGAGCGCGGTCAGACCGGAACTGTGGTTCAAGAGTCTCTCGAGTCCATCCGCGTCCATCTGCTTCACGCGCAGCAGATAGAGAATGACGCCTGGATCAAGATCGCCGCTTCGAGTCGCCATTGGGATGCCTCCCGTGGGCGTCAGACCCATCGTCGTGTCCACCGATCGCCCATCCTTCACCGCCGCCAGACTCGCACCGCTTCCCAGGTGGGCGATCACCGTCCGACTCGGCAGGCTTGCCCCCGCCGTGCGAACGATCGATTCGTACGAAAGCCCATGAAATCCATATCGCCGGATGCCTTCGTCATAAAGCCCGGGAGGAAGTGCGAACCTCGCCGCCAACTCCGGCATCGTGGTGTGAAAGGCGGTGTCGAAGCAGGCAAACTGCGGCAGACCTCCGTAAATCTTCTCCGCCTTCTCAATCAAGTCGAGCGCGATTGGAATGTGAAGCGGCGCAAAGTGAACGCAGCTCCGCAGCTGTTCCAGCACGGCCGGTGTAACACGCTTGTGTGCGGTCAGGTGAGGTCCGCCATGCACCACACGATGTCCGATCGCACACGGGGTCCCTATCGGTAATTCGCTGAGCCATCGTGCCCCATGCTCGAGCGCCTCCCCCTGCGACGCAATCTGAAGCTCCTCGGATCGCACGATCTTTCCATCGGCGTCCTTCAACTCGATCTTTCCTCTGGTCCGTCCAATCCCATCCGCCAGCCCATCCAGCAGAGCTCGCTCCTCCCCGTCCTGTTCCGCGTAAAGACCGAACTTAAGCGACGATGATCCAGTATTGATGACGAGAATCACTCCATCCGGCATGTCAAGCACCTGCTCTCTCCCGTACCGCTGTGGCTCTTTGCAGGGCGGACCTTGCTGCCGGACAGACCCCATCGATTGACCTCGTCAAGGCTTCCTTCCACGAGCGCCTCGACACCTCGCAGATCAAAGTGTGCCAAGCTTACTATCTCAGCCAAGGAGCACAACCGTGACCACATCCAAGCAGAGCAGGGAAGAGCAATCGGCGCAGACCAGCAAAGAGCAACCGGACGCTCCGCAGCAGACACTTACCCCTGCCGAACTCCAGCGCACCGACGCCTACTGGCGTGCCTGCAACTACCTCTGCGCCGGCATGATCTACCTCCGTGACAACCCCCTCCTGAGGCAGCCGCTCCGCCCCGAACACTTCAAGAATCGTCTCCTCGGACACTGGGGTTCGGATCCCGGCCAGACCTTCAGCTGGGTCCACCTGAACCGCGTCATCCGCAAATTTGATCTCGACATGATCTACATCTGCGGCCCTGGCCACGGCGCGCCGGCAGTCATCGCTAACTGCTACCTCGAGGGAACCTATTCGGAGATCTATCCGGAGAAGACTCAGGACGAGGCCGGCCTGCTCAATCTTTTCCGCGCCTTCTCCTTCCCCGGCCAGCTCGGAAGCCATTGCACGCCAGAGGTTCCCGGCTCCATCCATGAGGGCGGCGAGCTGGGTTACAGCCTCTCGCACGCCTTCGGGGCCGCCTTCGACAACCCAGACCTGATCGTCAGCGTGATGATCGGAGATGGCGAGGCCGAAACCGGGCCGCTCGCTACCTCGTGGCACTCCAATAAATTCCTGAATCCCATCCGCGACGGCGCCGTCCTTCCGATACTTCACCTCAACGGTTACAAGATCGCCAATCCCACGCTGCTCGCCCGCATCTCCCCCGAGGAGCTCCAGCACCTCTTCGAGGGCTACGGTTGGACACCGCACATCGTCGAAGGCGATGACCCCAACACGATGCATGGGCACATGGCCGCAACCGTCGAAGCCTGCGTTCAGCAGATCCGCTCCATTCAGCAGACAGCTCGAAGCACGGGCAATCCCGACCGCCCGCGCTGGCCCATGATCATCCTCCGATCTCCCAAAGGTTGGACCGGACCCAAGCAGGTCGACGGGCACCGCGTCGAAGGCTTCTGGCGAGCGCACCAGGTCCCCGTTCTCGATGTGAAATCAAATCCCGAACACCTGAAGGTCGTCGAAGATTGGCTGCGCAGCTACCGTCCGGAAGAGCTCTTCGACGAGCACGGCGCCCTCGTCCCCCAGCTTCGCGATCTGCCCCCATCTGGCAAACGCCGCATGAGCGCCAACCCGCACGCGAACGGAGGCAAGCTGCGCATCCCACTCCATCTTCCCGATTTCCGCGACTACGCCTTCGCAACCGGAGACCCCGGAAGCAAGGAGATCTCACCGACTGAAACCCTCGGCAAATTTCTCCGCGACGTCATGCGCCGCAACATGAGCAACTTCCGCGTCTTCAGCCCGGATGAGAACGCGTCCAATCGTCTGCAGGATGTCTACGACGCCAGCCTCAAGACCTGGCTCGCCACGATCAAGCCCGAGGACGCCGACGGCACCGACATCGCTCCCGATGGTCGCGTCATGGAGATGCTCAGCGAACACACCCTCGAAGGCTGGCTCGAGGGATACCTGCTTACCGGCCGCCATGGCCTCTTCAGCACCTACGAAGCCTTCGTCCACATCATCGACTCCATGTACAACCAGCACGCAAAATGGCTCGAGAAATCCAAGTCCGAGCTTAGCTGGCGCGCTCCCGTCTCGTCCCTTAACCTGCTCATCTCCTCGCTGGTCTGGCGGCAGGATCACAACGGCTTCTCCCACGAGGATCCTGGCTTCCTCGACGTCGTCAGCAACAAAAGCGCGGAGGTGACGCGCATCTACCTTCCGCCCGACGCAAACTGCATGCTCAGCGTTGCGGATCACTGCCTCCGTAGCACGAACTACGTCAACGTCATCGTCTCCGACAAGCAGCCGCATCTCGCCTACCTCGATATGGACGCAGCCATCATCCACTGCACCAAAGGCATCGGCATCTGGGACTGGGCCAGCAACGATGCCGGCGCCGAGCCCGACGTTGTCGTCGCAAGCGCCGGCGACATCCTCACGCAGGAGGCCCTCGCCGCCGTTGCTATCCTCCGTCAGCACCTTCCCGATCTCAAGATCCGCTTCGTCAACGTGGTCGACCTCTATCGTCTGCAGCCAAACACAGAGCATCCGCACGGCCTCTCCGACCGCGACTTCGACTCACTCTTCACGAAAGACAAGCCCGTCATCTTCAACTTCCACGGATACCCCTGGCTCATCCACAAATTCACCTATCGCCGGACGAACCACACCAACATCCACGTGCGCGGATACAAGGAGAAGGGCAACATCAACACCCCGCTCGAACTGGCAATTCGCAACCAGGTCGATCGGTTCAATCTAGCCATCGACGTCATCGACCGCGTCCCCGCAATCCAGAACCGCGGCGCCGATCTCAAGGATTGGCTCAAGGGACAGATCATCGAAAGCATCAACTACGCCTACACCGAAGGCATCGACAAACCGGAGATCAGGAATTGGAGATGGCCGTCGGCTTAGCCCGCAATACCGTAAATCGCAACTCACGAGAACATCTGAAGGTCGACCCAGAACAGAACGCGGAATACGTCAGTGGACCGCGTAGCTGTTCCATCGAAGGGCCACGTGAAAGTTGTCTCACCGGCGCTCAAGCCGAAAAAGCGAACGCGAAAACCCCAATTCGTCACTCGGAATGCCGGGAAATTCACCGGCTTCGCCGATAAACGCTAACTGGATTTGGAATGGTTGAGGCTGGCCTTTGGTTGTCACGCAAGCAGTGCCGTACCCTCCATCAGCCCAGGTGTCGTCGTGAGTCGACGGCGAGTTGGTGCCATCGAGGGCAATGAGCACCGCTGGTTCGAAGGCAGCGGTGAGCCTTGTACGTTGCTGGTCCTCATCGACGATGCGACCAGTAGGCTGATGCAGCACCGCTTCGTTCCCAGCGTGAGCACGGCCTCTTACTTCGAAGTGCTCAACGCCTATCTGGAGACCCACGGCTGCCCTGCTGCCTTCTACTCCGACAAGCGTCCGGGAGTCGAGAGGCAGATGGAACTACCGCGGCCCACCCCGGGGCAATTACTCGCTGCGAAGTGCACCGTGAGATCAGTCCTGTTGTCATTCTTCCACCGGTATTGATCGCAGCCTCTGAGATTGGCGACCAACCCTCCATGACTGCCACCGAATGGTCCGGCTCCTCGCCCTTCTCGACTGCGCGTTCAACGCTCTGACGAACGCCAGGGCGCGGCGGTCGTATGCTCCTTCACTCCGTCTGGCGGCCCTCACTGGACACTTTGCCGTCCATTGTCCTACCGTAAATTGCAGCCATCATAACGCCACTAGCGCTTGAAAGTGAGACGCCATCAACCAGCTTGATCGAAGAACCTTCATTCAGACCGCCGTAAAAACCGCCGCCATCGCTGCTGGTGCAACCCGCCTGCAACCGCTTGTCGCCCAATCTGCATCAGCCGCGCCGCGCTCCCCCAACGACAACATCCAGCTCGCCCTCATCGGCGCCGGCATCCAGGGCCAGACCGACACCAAATTCGCCCTCCAGGTTCCCGGCGTCAAGCTAGTCGCCGCCGCCGACTGCTACGACGGCCGCCTCACCCACGCCAAAGAGCTGTGGGGCTCCGACCTCTTCACCACCCGCGACTACCGCGAGATCCTCGCCCGCAAGGACGTCGACGCCGTCCTCATCGCCACCCCCGACCACTGGCACAAACAGGCCGCCGTCGACGCCGTCAAAGCTGGCAAGGACGTCTACCTCGAAAAACCCATGATCCACATCTACCCCGACGGCCCGGAGATCATCGACGCTGTTCGCTCCTCCAACCGCATCCTCCAGGTCGGCAGCCAGCGCGTCAGCTCCATCCTCTACCTGAAGGCCAAAGAGCTCCTCGCCTCCGGTGCCATCGGCAAGCTCAACATGGTCACTGCCCGCTGGGACCGCAACTCCTCCATAGGCGCCTGGAACTACACCGTTCCGCTCGATGCCTCTCCCGAAACCTGCGACTGGCCGCGCTTCCTCGGCTCCGCCCCCAAGATCCCCTTCTCCGGCGAGCGCTTCTTCCAGTGGCGCAAATGGAAGGACTACGGATCCGGTGTCGCCGGCGACCTCTTCGTCCATCTCTTCAGCGGCACCCACTTCATCACCGGTGCCAAGGGCCCAAGCCGCGCCATGGCCACCGGCGGCCTGCGCTTCTGGAAGGACGGCCGTGACGCCAACGACGTCCTGCTCGCCCTCTTCGACTACCCCGAGGGCTTCAATCTCAGCCTCCACGTCAACTTCGTCGATGGCGGCGAAGAGAGCGAGGGCTTCCTCTTCACCGGTTCCGAAGGCCTCATGGAGATCGACGGCAGCAAGGGGACCGTCACCGTCACCCGCACCCCCGCCACCACCGAGCCCGGCTACACCGTCTCCACCTTCGCCGAAGCCATGCAGAAGCAGTACCTGGAACAGTACCGCACCAAATATCCGCTGCAGCACCCCTCCGGCCCGCCCCCGCAGGATGTTCAGAGCTTCACCGCGCCCAAGGGCTACTCCGACAACTACGACCACTTCCATAACTTCTTCAACTCCGTCCGCAGCCGCCAGCCCGTCGTCGAAGACGCTACCTTCGGCTTCCGCGCCGCTGGTGCCGCCCTGCTCAGCAATCTCAGCGCCGAGCGCGGCAGCGTCGTCCACTGGAACCCCGAGACCATGAAGCTCGCCTGACCCACACCAGATCACGGAGCCACACGATGAACCCCGCACTCAAGTCCCTCGCGCCCCTGCTTCTCCTGCCTCTCCTTGCCCCCACTCCCTCGCGTGCCCAGGACCCTGAGCACGCCAGGGAGTTCCGCATGCAGCACCCCGGCGACGGCCCCGGAGGCGAATCCCGCATCGCCTTCCTCACCCATCGCCTCGGCAGCGATCACGCCGAAGGCATCTCCATGCTCGACATGAACGGGGACGGCTTCGTCGATCTGCTGAGCGGCGCCTACTGGTACGAGAATCCCGGCGCCAACGGCGGCGATTGGAAGCAGCACCAGTTCCGCACCGTCGGCACCCACAACGAGTTCGTCAACGATTGCGGCGAGTGGATCGTCGACGTCGACCACGACGGCCAGCCCGATCTCGTCACCACCGGTTGGATCCAGAACGGCCTCTGGTGGTACCGCAACCCCGGCCCTAAAGCCACCGCCGCCGGCGAGATGTGGAAGGCCGAGAAGATCACCGACAGCTTCGACACCGAGGGCGGTGCCTTCGGCGACATCAACGGCGACGGCAAGCCCGAGGTCGCTCTCGCCCACTACAACCACTCCGGCGTCCTTTGGATCGACTTCAACCCCAAGTCCGGTGACGGCAAGCCCAAGGTCCACCACCTCGGAGGCACCGCCGAGGATGGTCACGGTATCGGCATCGCCGACATCAACGGCGACGGCAAAGCCGACGTGCTCACCACCCACGGCTGGTTCGAGCAGGTCGACGCCGACAACGACAAGTGGCAGTGGCACGGCGACTGGGAGCTCGGCGACACCGGCTTCCCCGTCCTCGGCTACGACGTCAACCACGATGGCAAGCTCGATCTCATCTACGGCCAGGGCCACGGCTACGGCCTCTATTGGCTCGAACAGGCCGGCACCCCCGCCAAGCGCAGCTGGATCCGCCACACCATCGACGAGTCCTTCTCACAGTCCCACGCCCTCGCCCTGGTCGATGTCGACGGCGACGGCACACCCGAGCTCATCACCGGAAAACGCTACCGCGGCCACTCCGGCGCCGACCCCGGATCCTACGACCCCGTCGTCGTCTACGCCTACAAGCTCCCCACCAAGGCCCAGTTCGACTCCGCCAAATCCCACCCCTCCGGCGCACCTCCTACCTCCTCGAAGGGTGGACCGGCGGCGGCACGCGCGACCTCAGCCAATATGCAGATCGCCGACAGCGCCTCTGACCCCGTCTTCACCCGCACCGCACTCTCCTACAACGGCACCGCCAGCGCCGGCACCCAGTTCATCGCCGCCGACTTCGACCACGACGGCGACATGGACATCGCCAGCGCCGGCAAACTTGGCGTCCACGTCTTCGAAAATCTGAAGGTCGACAAAACGCCCAAGTCCGTCCGCGAAGAGACCCAGCCCCTCAACCGCAAGTGGCCTTTCCCCGGCGAAGGCAAAGAGGTCGAACAGGAGGACGGTCCCACGCCACCAAGGTAGAATCCACGCGCAAACCGCAGGCCAAAGACACCGCGCTGCCATGCTCTTTCAAATCCGTGCTCCGTCAGACTAGAGTGCGCCACCCGGCTTCTGAGATGCTGACCCGGTCAGACCCTCGGCCCAGCGGATCCCGAACTCTTGAATCGACTCTCGGCACTGTTGCATTACCTAGATGGACCGCAGTTCGCCTGCATCGGGCGAGCGATCAAGCGGCGACTTGGTCTACAGAGCGGATCTCATTGCAAATGCCACGCCTGCACGTGAGGTGGTGTCCGCGCTGGATCTTTTTGCATGATCACAAATCCTTGGATTGTGGCTGTCGCTGTGCGCATGGCCTAAAAGCCGCGTGTGGATCGTAGTACCCTCTTGAGCGCGCACAGTCTGCCTCGATGATGTTGTTCTGGTGCTTCGAGGTTCGATGCCTCGTGTCGTTTCGATAGCTTACCGTCGCGCTTGAGTCGGGCGATCGCCCCAGGGTACGAGTAGAGCTTATCTACCGTGATCGTATGGGCCAGCGCTTACACTGCCAATTCCTTATTGGGAGTGTAAGACTAACTCTAAGTTGTTGATTGGAATTGGTTGCGGGGGTAGGATTTGAACCTACGACCTTTGGGTTATGAGCCCAACGAGCTACCGGGCTGCTCCACCCCGCAACTCAAATATAACGCACCGCAAAGCGAGGGTCAAACCTCCTCCACGCATCGCCGCAGACCTCCGAAGCGGCCCGCCATATCCGCAAACGTTCCCATTCCCCAACCCTTCGATCTCCAACCGTAACTTTTCGCGGGAGTATACGTCTGCACAGGTAGGCTCCTGACCGAGCGCATCCCGGAGGCAACTTTGAAGCTCTTTGGCTGGCTCGCAGGTGGAATCTCCGTCGCCGCCCTCTCTCTTGCCCCCGTCTTACTCCGCGCGCAGGCAAAGGTGACGCCCGTCCCCGACGCGCAGGTCGAGTCCAGCGTCCTCAAGGCGCTCGCCGCCAACTCGCAGCTCGCCGGCCAGCCCATCCAGACCAGCACGGTGACGCTCAGCGGAAACGTGCGCGATGAGCCGTCGCGAAAGGCGGCTGAGTCCATCGTCTCCCAGACTCCCGGCGTTCTGAAGGTCATCGACGAGCTCACCCTCAACTCCGATGCCGCCGGGACCCAGTCGCGCGAAGGTGATGGGAACTCACAGAATCCCTATACGCCATCCAATCGCGATGCATCGAATGCCCCTCTCCAGTCTGATGCAACGTTGGCATCTGCCCCACTCGAGCCCGCACCACCGAGCGCACCCGTGCCCAGCCAGCGCTCTCCCCTTCCATCGCAGTCGCAGGAGGATCAGGCACGATCGCAGCAGGGGGGAGAAACACGCAAGTCCGCCCCCATCGAGCGGCCGTACTCCCAGCCTCCATATGCCCAGTCCCCGACCGTCCCGCCCCCGTACCCTCCATCTCCCAACCGACCGGTCCCCAGGCCTGCCTACCCCAACCCTGCTCCCTCCGCCACCCAGCCCTACGTCACCCAGCCCTACGCCGCCCAGTCCTACGCCGCCCAGTCCTACGCCGCCCAGCCCGAAGGCCAGTCCGTAACCGTCCCGGCCGGCTCCCTGGTCCGCGTCCGCGTTAACCAGGAGCTCGATAGCGAGCACACCCCTGCTGGCACCGTCTTCGATGCCGTCGTTCTCAACGATGTCATCGCGGACGGCTTCGTCGCCGTTCCGCGTGGCGCAACCATTCAGGGAGTTGTCGCCATCGCAAAGAAATCCGGTGCCCTCAAGGGACGTGGAGAACTCGCCGTTCAACTCACGCAGGTTATCCTCGCCGGCAGATCCTATCCGCTCTCAACCGACCTCTGGTCGAATCACGGTGGCAACAAGACCGCCCGTACCGTCAACAGCGCCCTTGGACTCGGTGCCGTCGGTGCGGTCATCGGCGGTATCGCCGGCGGCGGTGCAGGTGCCGCCATCGGTGCCGGCGCAGGCGGCGCTGCGGGCGTTGGAACGTCAGCTATCTCCCCCGACGGCCAGGCCTACATCCCCTCCGAGGCCATCCTCACCTTCCACCTCACCCGCCAGACCGCTCTCGCAACCGTCTCCCAAGCGGAGATGGATCGGCTCGGCTACGGTGTCCCCGGGCGCCCAGGTGCGCCACCGAGACCCCCGCTCCGATCCCTTCGGACGGCCCATCTTCTACCCTCGCTACCCTTACTGAATTCGTTCCCAACATCCTTAAGACCCCGAAGCTGATCCCGTCGCGCTCAATCTCACCAGCTTCCACCGCGCAGCCGTTCGCTGTCCCCTGATTTATACTTTCAGTTGTCCTGCACAGGCCGTCGCGCGCGTCCATCTCCATCCATAGACGATCGCCGGACCAGCAAAATTACGGGCATAGGCCGTTCCCGGATACCGGGTCGTCGCCGCACCATCAAAGGTCGCAACCCACGTATGATTCGTCTCCTTCAGCAGAACAATCGCGTCACCAAGATCATCTTTGCCGTCATCATCGGCCTCGCCGTCGTCACCATGGTCATCACCCTCGTCCCGGGCATCTTCGACAACGCGGGCGCAGGCAACGACGGCACCGTCTTCGCCACCGTACGGGATCCCGGTATCCTCGGCCGCTTCGGTGGAGATACCACTCCGATCAAGCAGGCGGAGGTAAATCAACTCGCGTCCCGCCAGCTCCAGCAGCAGCGTCTCCCCGAGATGCTTCTGCCCTACATGGCCCAGCGCGCAGGCCAGATCCTCGTCCAGCGCGAGATCCTGAAGCACGAGGCCGACCGCATGCACCTCCAGGTCTCCGACGAAGACCTCCGTCGTGAGCTGCAGACGGGACCCTTCGCCCAGTACCTGTTCCCGAACGGAACCTACATCGGCGATGATGCCTACATTAACTTCGTCCAGTCTGCCTTTCAAACCAGTCGCTCCGACTTCGAGAGCCAGGTCAAAAGCGACATGGAGCTCAATCGCCTCCAGGCGCTCATCACCGGCGGCGTCACCGTCTCCGACAACGCTGTTCGCGACGCCTTCCGCGCCCAGGGGACAAAGGTCAAATTCGACTACGCCGTCATCGCCGCCGACGAGATCCGCAAGAGTATCAACGCAACCGACGCGCAGCTCGCGGAGTTCTTCAAGCAGAACGCGTCCCGCTACGCCACCGCCATCCCGGAGGCGCGCCGCATCCAGTACGTCGCCTTCAACGCCGACAACCTTCCCGGAGGCAAGCCCCACGCCAGCGACGCCGACCTCCAGGCGTACTACAACGCACATCAGGCCCAGTTCCAGGTCAAAGAGCAAGTCAAGGTCCGTCACATCCTGATTGCCGCCTCTGCGGGAGCCGACCCCAAGGCCGATGCCGCGGCCCGAACCAAAGCCACAGACCTCCTGACCCAGATCAAGGCCGGCGGAAACTTCGCCGATCTCGCCAGCAAGAACTCCGATGATCCGGGCAGCAAGACCCAGGGCGGCGAGTTGGGCTGGCTCGATCGCGGCAAGACCGTCCCGGAGTTCGACAAGGCCGCGTTCTCCCTCGCGCCCGGCCAGACCTCCGACGTCATCAAGACCCAGTTCGGCTACCACATCCTCCAAGTCGAAGATAAGAAGACCGCCCACACCCGAACCCTCGCCGAAGTCAAGCCGGAGATCCTTCCCATCCTGGAGCAGCAGCGCGCCGGCGCCGCCGAGCAGACCTTCGCGTCTCAGCTCGCCGACGACGCTAAGAAGAACGGCCTTGATAAGGCGGCGGCCTCAAAGGGACTGCACGCCGTCACCACCGACTTCATCTCAAAGGAAAGCGCCATCCCCGGCCTCGCCAATAGCTCCGGTCTGCTCGTCAAAGCCTTCGCCGTAAGCAAGGCCGCGGCGCCTGAAGCCGTCTCCACCGGCGACGGCTTCGCCGTCTTCCAGGTGGCCAACATCCAGCCCGCCCACGCCCCGTCCTTCGCCGAATACAAGTCGCACATCCTCGACGACTACCGCGAGCAGCAGGTTCCGCAGCTGCTCAACGCGCAGCTCATCAAGCTCGACGATCGCGCCAAGGTCCTCAACGACCTCCGAAAGGCCGCCGCCGAGATGAACGTCCCCATCAAGAGCAGCGACCTCGTCGGCAAGGATGGTCAGGTGCCCGACCTCGGTGCGATGAGCGGTCCCGGAGCCGTCGCCTTCACCATGCCCAAGGGCGCGCTCTCTGGACCCATCAACCTCGGCCGCATCGGCGTCGTCCTCACCGTCACCGACAAGCAGGAGCCCGGCCCCGAAGAGATCGCCAAGAACTTCGCTCAAACCCGCGAGCAGCTTCTCGGCGTTCAGCACGAGGAAATCTTCCGCATCTATCTCGGCACCCTCGCGCAGAACTACGAGAAGAGTGGCGCCATCCGCTACTCACGCAAGCAGCCCGCTCCCGGCTCCTCCCCGTTCGGCGGCTAGGCCCCATCCACTAGCTCCACCTACTAGCCCGAGCTGAATCAGTTACCCAGACAGACCGCGCCCGCCGCCACCGCACCCGTCCCTAGGGGCGATCGGCTCAACGCCATCGCCGAGCCACAACCCGCATCCAAGCCTGAAAGCGCAACGGGGGAACTCATGGGTACGGAAATGAACAGGTCGGAACGCGTCTCGGGCGTTCTCTTGCACGTCACATCGCTCCCGTCCTACGGCGGCATCGGAGACTTCGGCCCCGCCGCCTACGCCTTTGTCGACTTCCTCCAGGCCGCGAAACAGCGGCTCTGGCAGGTCCTTCCCCTCAGCCCCACTGGCTACGGCAGCTCGCCCTACTCCGCCCTCTCGGCCTTCGCCGGCAACCCCCTCCTGATCAGCCTCGAGCTCCTCGTCCGCGATGGCTGGCTCGAATCCGATCGCATCGAGGGTCTGCCCGGCCACAACTGCCCCGTCGACTTTGAAGCCGTCTCCGCCCTCAAGCTCCCCCTCATCGAGCAGGCCGCCTCCACCTTCCTCGATACCGCCTCCGACGCGCAACGCGCACGCTTCCAGAAGTTCTGCACCGATAACAGCTCCTGGCTCCCCGACTACGCCATGTTCAGTGTGCTTCGGCGCCGCTACGGCTACGCGAGCTGGAATGAGTGGCCGGTCGACGTCGCGCATCGTCAGAACGGCGCCCTCATTAACGTCATGAACGAGAGCGGGCGCGAGCTCTCCGTCGAGCAGGCTATTCAGTTCCTCTTCACCGAGCAATGGTGCGCCCTCCGCACCTACTGCGCCAGCCGCGGCATCCGCATCCTTGGCGACGTCGCCATCTTCGTCAGTTACGATAGCTCCGACGTCTGGACCAACCCCGAAATCTTCGAGCTCGACGAGGGCCGCCGCCCCATCCGCGTCTCCGGTGTCCCGCCCGACTACTTCTCCGCCACCGGCCAGCGCTGGGGCAACCCGCTCTACCGGTGGGGGCTGCTTCAGGAGCGCGGCTTCGATTGGTGGGTCGCCCGCATCCGCCGCGCCCTCACCCTCTACGACCTCATCCGTCTCGATCACTTCCGCGGCTTCGAAGCCTATTGGTCCATCGCCGCCGAGGAGGAGACCGCTATGAACGGTCAATGGGTCAAGGCTCCCGGACACGCCCTCTTCGCCCGTCTCCGCGAAGTCTTCGGCGACCTCCCCTTCATCGCCGAGGATCTCGGCCTCATCACCCCCGAGGTCGACGAACTCCGCGAGCACTTCGGCATGCCTGGCATGCGCATCCTCCAGTTCGGCTTCGGAGATCGCGGCGGCCACCTCTACCTCCCCCACCGCTACGTCCCCAACACCGTCGTCTACACCGGAACCCACGACAACAACACCACCCTCGGCTGGTGGCGCGGGGACGCCAACCCGATCGAGCGCCACGCCGTCAACACCTACCTCGGCACCGCCCAGGAGCAGGAGATCGTCTGGGCCATGATCCGCACGGCCGCCGGCTCCGTCGCGAACGTCTGCATCTTTCCACTGCAGGATGTCCTCCACCTCGGCAGCGAAGCCCGCATGAACACACCCTCCGCCGGGGAAGGGAACTGGAGTTGGCGCTTCCCCCTCGACGCCCTCCACCCCCACTTCGCCATGGAGCTCGCCAGCCTCATGGAGGTCACCGACCGCGACGGCTACGAGGCCCCCGTCGAAGGCTCCGACGCCGGCAAACCCACCGACCAGGCCAGCCTCCGTTCCGATCTGAGCGCAACCGTTTAGACTGTCTCTGGACCACCTTTCAACACCACCTCTAGGAGCACCCATGCCTCTCTCCGGCGAAGCCATCCGAACGATGAACTATGTCGACGACATCTCCGTAACCCTGCGCCGCATCCTCGCCACCCTGCCCTCGCTCACCCCCGAGGAGCGCCAGCGCATCTCCGAGCACATCCGCCACGCCGACCCCAGCTACGAGTCCGTCATAGCCGCCGTCGCCACCTCCACAAAGTAGACCTCCAGACCGCAGACCTGTAATCAGAAGTCCGACGGAGGTCTGCATGGCAGCCCCCACAACCAACGTCTCGAGGCCGAACGCAATCCGCCGCATCGCTATCATCGGCGCCGGCGCCGCCGGTCGAGACTTCGCGGCCGCCTGTCTCCGTGCCGGCCTCCACGTCACGCTCGAAGACGTCATGCCCGCAAACCTCCGCCGCGCGCAAACCGACCTCGCCTCCGCCGCCAGCCTGCTCCATCTCGTCTCGACCGTCGAAGACGCCGTCCGCGAAGCCGACCTCGCCATCGACTTCGTCCCCGATGAACTCGAGTCCAAGCTCGAAATCTTCAGCATGATCGACCGCATGGCGCCCCCACGCACCATCCTCTGCACCCCCACCGAGGTCCTCAGCATCACCGACCTCGCCTCCTGCATCTACCGCCCGGATCGCTGCTTCGCCCTCCGCGGCCTGCCATTCGCGTCCGCCTCGGCAATGGGCGCGCACGTGGACCTCCTCTACCCTCCCGCCGCCTCCGCGCCAACGCTTGCAGCAGTCGCAGACCTCCTCTCCCTGCTCGGTTTCGAGGCCCACGCCTTCGCCGATCCCGAAGCCCCCATGCTCGTCAAGAACTCCCTCTAAGCCCGCCCCGGGAACCTCCGCCAGCCTCCCGCAGCCTCCCCCAGCTTCCCTTGGATCCAGACCTACGGAACCGTCCGCCCCGCCGTTGCGTACCCCCTCGCAGCACCCGGTCGTCAAAACGAGCACATCCCCCATGCGCAGCCTCATCGACATCTTCGCGCAGGTCTTCCGCTCCATCGCAGGGAACAAGCTTCGATCGTTTCTCACCATGTTCGGCATCGCCTGGGGTGTCGCCTCTCTCCTCCTTCTTATCGGCCTTGGAGAGGGCTTCCGCTCCGGCCAGCGCCGCAGCCTCTCCGAGCTCGGCACCGACATCATCATGCTTTGGAGCGGAAACATCCCCGCGCTCGCCAACCAGCACACCGGCATGCGTCCCTACAAGCTCACCGTCGCCGACGCCGAAGCCATCCGCACTGACGCCCCCCACGTCCGCAACGTCACCGCCACCCTCCAGCGCGGCGACCTCAAGGAGGTCAGCGAGTTCTCGAGCGCGAGCGGCCCCGTCTGGGGTGTCGAGACCAACTTCCCCGAAATCCGCAAACTCCCCATTACCATGGGCCGCTACTTCAACCAGGATGACCTCGCACAGCATCGCCAGGTCGTCGTCCTCGGCCAGAAGAACAATCAGTTGCTCTTCCCCGGCCGACCCTCCGTCGGCGCCTACATCACCCTCAACGGCTTCCGCTACCTCGTCATCGGAACCGCCGGAAAGATCGGCCGAGGTAATAACAACAACGACAACCAGAAGATCTATCTCCCGCTCACCACCATGCTGGACTCCTTCCCCATCACCGGCGCCAACCTCCCGCGCGACTCCGTCACCTCCATCCAGTACCAGCCCACCACCGAAGACCTCAACGAGACCGCCAAGGCCGAGGTCCACAAGGTCATCGCCGCCCGCCACAACTTCGACCCCTCCAACAAAGACGCCTTCGAGGAGTGGGACACCATCAAGTCCAACCGCACCGTCGGCCTCATCTTCACCGCCATGGACTGGTTCCTCGGCGGCGTTGGCCTGGTCACCCTCGCGCTCGGCGCCATCGGCATCGTCAATATCATGCTCGTCACCGTCACCGAGCGCACGAAAGAGATCGGCCTCCGAAAGGCGCTCGGCGCTACCAACCGCAGCATCCTCATGCAGTTCTTCATGGAAGGCCTCTTGCTCACCGGCCTCAGCGGCGTCATCGGCATCGTCGCCGCCGCCATCCTCATGCTCACGCTCGGCGCGGCTGTCGGCAACAACGATATGGGCTTCGACCCGCCCCGCCTCGTTCCCTGGTCGGCCGCCATCGCCCTCGGCACCCTCACCCTCTGCGGCGTCGTCGCCGGCATCTACCCCGCCCGTAAGGCCGCCATGCTCGAGCCCGTCGAAGCTCTCAGAAAAGAATAGAAACCACCCTCAGAAAGAAGCGGAAGCCGCAGAACTCAATCGGAAAGGCGTCACCCCATGCTCATCGACATCTTCGGACAGGCCATGGAAGCCATGCGCCACAACGGCCGCCGAACCCTCATCACCATCGTCGGCATGGCCTGGGGGATCGCCACCGTCGTCCTCCTGCTCGCCTACGGAGCCGGCTTCGGACGCGCCTTCGAGGCCATCTTCGCGCAGTTCGGAACCAACATGATCGGCGTCTTCCCCGGCCGCACCAGCGAGCAGGCCGGCGGCTCCAAGGCCGGCGTCAAGGTCAGGCTCCAGCTCGAAGACGTCGAGCATATCCAGGAGACCGTCCCCGGCATCATCCACGCCACACCCATGGCCTGGAAGGAGGTCGCCGTCGCCAACGATCTCCACACCTTCACCTGGGAGGTCGACGGTATCAAGACCGAGCTCCAGGAGATTCAGAGCATGGACGTCGTCGAGGGACGTGGCATCTCAGCCGCCGACGTCCAGAGCCGCGCCCACGTCGCCCTCATCGGATCGGAGTCCAAAACCAAGCTCTTCTCCGGAGCCTTCGCGCTCGGCCAGACCATCCGTATCAGCGGTGTCAGCTTCGAGGTAATCGGCGTCCTCAAACCCAAGATGCAGGAGGGCGACAACAACAACAACCGCACCGTCTACATCCCCTTCACCACCATGTCCGAGATCAAGGACACAAGGTACATCGACGGCATCTGGATGAGCTACCACGGCGATCACACCGCGGTCGAGCACGCCCTCCGCAACGAGCTCGCTGCCGCCCACGGCTTTCGCTCCTCCGACCGCAACGCCATCTTCGTCGCCGACATCATGGAGCAGCTCTCGCAGTTCCGCATCATCTCGCTCGGCCTCCAGGCGCTCCTCCTCTTCATCGGAGCGCTCACCCTTGGCATCGCCGGCATCGGCCTCATGAACATCATGCTAGTCAGCGTGCAGCAGCGCACCCGCGAGATCGGCGTCGAAAAAGCCCTGGGCGCGCGCAAGCGCCACATCCTCCTACAGTTCCTTGCAGAGGCCATGGTCATCACCGGCATTGGAGGCATCGGTGGCGTCGCTCTCGCCTACGCCGTCGCCCGCTCCATCGGCAGCATCACCTTCTACAGTGCCCTCGCCTCCAACGCCGAGGCCGCCGACATCCACCTCCTGGTCTCACCACCCATCGTCCTCGTCGCCACCACCATCCTCATCCTCGTCGGAACCGTCAGCGGCATCATCCCCGCCATCCAGGCCTCCAACCTCGACCCCATCGAAGCCCTTCGCTACGACTAGCCCGCCCGCTCCCCGCAGCGACAGCCCACAAAAAGCCGCCGTCATCCTGAACGCAGGGAAGGACCCTGAATTACCCCGCCAAACACAACACCGCAATCCGTCCCCTGGCCCCTATCGCACTAGTTCTCCGCCCGCGTGCACGCATACGGCTTCTGCATCACCGCCCGCGCCTCATTCACCGCGCCCTGCGTATTGTCGTTCGTCTGCACCGCCAGCCGGTACTCGTTCACAGCGCGGTCCCTCTGCCCGGTGCAGTCGAAGATCCGGCCGATCTCCACATGGCTCCACACCTCCGTCCACTTCGGGTCGCCATCGCCTCGCAGAGCATCGCGAAAGCTGTTCATCGAGGACTGGTAGTTCCTCTGCTGAAAGAACACCTCCCCAATCCGGTAGCTCGCCAGCGAAGACGTCTTGTTCGCGTCCAGCGCCTTCTGATACTCAATCAGCGCCGCCGTCAGATCCCCCTGCGCCGCCTGCTGCTGCCCTCGCAGAACCGCCACCCGCACCGCCAGGTCGGGCGTGCTCTTCAACAGCCAGCCCTGCGGATCGATCGTGATCCTCCGCGGCCGGCCAAACGTCTCAACCGTGTACCGCGACTCCTGCCCCGACACGTCCACCCTTCGCGTCTCCGTCTTTCCATCCGTCTCGATCCGCAGCTCGACCGGCATCCGGAACAGGTCCAGATCCTGGTCGATCGATCCAATTGTCCGGAACCCCTTGTTGTTGCTCAGCCGGTACACCGTGAACTTGTCCGTAAACGTCGGCGCGCCCGTCCCGTCCAGCCACTGCGCAAAGAACGCCGTCAGGTTGTTCTCCCCCGGGCTCTGCGCCTCCGCCACCTTCACCACGTCGGCGCTGCGAACGCTCTTGTCCGTGAACTGGCTCAGCAGCCCGCGCAAAAACTTGGTAAACGCCTCATCACCCATCTCCCACCGCAGCATGTGGAAGATCATCGCGCCCTTTTCGAGCGTCATCGACTGGAACTGCGGCGAAAACGGATCCAGCCGCCCCACCGTGCTCAGCGGCTCCGTGTCGTACGCCAGCGCGCCCGCCGAGACATCCGTCACCGCCGCTTGGAACGCCGTCTTCCCAGCCGTGTCCTCAATCGACATAAGCTCGGCATACCGGCTCATCCCGTTCGTGATCCACGCATCGTTCAGCGTCGCCGGCGAGATCTCGGAGCCCCACCACTGGTGCGCCAGCGTATTCGCCAGCAGCCTCTGCGCGTTCCGCGGATCGGCGATCCGGTTGCCCCCGATCGCCGCCACCTCCGGAGCCCAGGCCGCCGACACCGCATCATCCGGCAGCTCGACTATGTTGATCCGCCCCGACTCGGGCTGTCCAAAGGTGGTCGACATGAACTCGAACTGCTTAGCCGCATCCTGCGCAAACGCCACCGCGTTTGCCTTCCGCTTCTCGGTCACCCAGACCCGGATGTTGTTCACGCCCGGTGCCGAGATCGGCTCTAGGAACTTGCCCGCCACAATGGTCCCTGGAAACCCGGGCTTGGCCCAGTTGAAGCTGTACTCGCTCCTGTTCCCGCCCACGCTCTTCACCGCTGCCACGCCGCTCCCGCTCCCCACCACCCGCTCATCGCTCGGAACCTGGATATGCATCTCCGCCGTAAACCGGTTGGTCCATAGCCCCACCATCGGAAACCACCGGCCCGGATACAGAAGGATGCTGATCGGGTCCGCCACCGCCGCCAGCTTGATGCCCTCAACCGGGCTCGTTTCGGAGCCCGTCAGAACGCCCGCATATTCAAACATCCACGTCGTCGTCGTGCCCTTGGTCATGGGCGAGGGAAGCGCCACGCGCACGGTCGAGTTCGTGCTCAGCCGCTCACTTTGCAGCGGCCTTCTCGCCGCATCCGTCAGCTTCGTCACCTGCAGCCCGTTGTTCAACTCAAAGGTCGCCGACGTCAGGTCCTCAAGCGCCGTAAACGTCACCGCGGCCGTCGCCGAAAGCTTGTTCGCCGCCGGGTCGAGCTTCGCCTGGATCACATATCCAGTAACCTGCATCGACTGCCGCGACAGGGGAGCGGCAACGGACACTCGGGAGAATGCCATGGCGAACGCCAGGGCGAGAGATGTTCCTCGAACAATCTTCAACATGACCGCAGAATCCTCAGGGCAAGGGGGGAGCCACTTGCCGACATGACTGACTTACCTTTAGACGCGAACGGAGCGGTTTCGGACCTCTACACCTGCGGCCGGACCAGCACTTCAAGAACCACCTCGACCACGCGATCGATCCCGCCAACACGCCCCGGAGCCTGGAGCCTCCGCCGTACCTCCGCCAGCCCCCGCACCTGCTCGTCCCGCTCCGCCCCATCCCGCAGCAGCGGCAGCAGCGCGCCCACCACCCCCTCCGGCGTGAACCGGTCATTCAACAGCTCCGGCGCCACCCGTCTTCCCGCCACCAGGTTCACCATCGCCACCGGCAGCCGGCCATCCGCATCCACCATCGCCGGGATCTCCGCCGGGTACCGAATCAGCCGCTTCGCCAACGAAAACGTGATCCCCGAAACCCGGTACACCACGGCAAACGGCCGGCCCACCACCGCCGCCAGCACCGTCGCCGTCCCGCTCGCAACCACGCTCGCACGGGCGTGTGAGAGCGCCGCCCGCGCATCCCGCACCAGCCGCAGCGGCGGCAGCGCCTGCCCCCCGAAGTGTTTGCGCCTTGCCACCCAGGTCCCGATCTCCACCTCCAGCTTTCTCACATCCAGCGTCGAAGCCACCGGCAGCAGGTACTCGAACTCTCCCTCTTTGCTTAGAAGAATTGCCGCCTGCAGCATCGTGTAGAGATTCGCCTTCACCTCCTTTGCCCGGCTCCCCGGCAGCAGCGCAATCCACCCCTTCGCCCCGTCCAGCCCATGCTCTGCGGCATACGCCTCCCGCGATCCCGCCGGCGCCTCCGCCATCGCCAGCGGATGTCCAACGAACTCCGCCGCCACCCCCCGCGCGCGATAAAACGTCTCCTCAAACGGAAACAGAACGAGTATCCGGTCGACGCGCTCCTGCACCCATCGCAGACGTCCGCGCTTCCACGCCCACAGCTGCGGACTCACGAACCACACCACCGGAACTCCCGCCCTCCGCAGCTCCTTCGCCAGCCTGAAGTTCACATCCGGAAAGTCGATCAGAACGGCCACGTCCGGCCGCTGCTCCCGGATCGACCGAACCAGCCTCCGGTAGCTCCCGTAAATCCTCGGCACATGCAGCAGGATCTCGGTGATCCCCATCACCGCCACATCCTCCGCCCGCACCACCCGCTCCAGCCCCGCCCGCTCCATCTCCAGCCCGCCCAGCCCCGCGAACCCCGCCTCCGGCATCGCCGCCCGAAGCCCGCGAAGAATCTGCCCTCCATAGTGATCCCCAGAAGCCTCACCGGCCGACAAAAACACCCTCACCATATCCCTCGCCGCCACCGCTCCACCATGCTCGCCGCCTCAACCACCGCTCCCAGCCCAAACCCACTACCAGACTCCCAGCCCAGACCCACTACCCGCAATCTAGTCCGCGGGCACCGCATCCGCCGTCGCCGCCGCGCTCCCCATCTCCTGGTCCCTGTACTGCAGCTGGTACAGCTTCCAGTAGAGCCCCCGCCGCATCAGCAGCTCCTGGTGCGACCCCTGCTCCCGCAGCTGCCCCCGGTGCATCACCAGGATCGTCGCCGCCCGCTGAATCGTCGATAGCCTGTGCGCGATCAGCACGCTCGTCCGCCCCGTGATCATCCGCTCCAGCGCCGTCCGCACCCGCAGCTCCGTCTCCGTGTCGACCGAACTCGTCGCCTCATCCAGAATCAGGATCCCCGGTGCATGCGCCAGCGCCCGCGCAAAGCTGATCAGCTGCTTCTGTCCCGTCGACAGCGTCGACCCGCGCTCCGTCACCGGCTCCTCGAATCCCCCCGGAAGCGTCCGGATAAAGTCCGCCACATTCACGTCCTCCGCCGCTCTCTCCATCCGCGCATCGTCGATCCACTTCGATCCCAGCCGTATATTCGAGGCCACCGTCCCCGTAAACAGGAACGGGTCCTGCAGCACCACCCCAAACCGCCGCCGCAGCGCCAGGAGGTCCTGGTCTCGCACGTCCACGCCATCCACCAGGATCTGCCCGCGCTGCACGTCGTAGAACCGCATCATCAGCGCCGTAATCGTCGTTTTTCCCGCACCCGTGTGCCCCACAATCGCGGCCGTCTCACCCGCCTCGATCGCAAAGCTCACATCCCGCAGAATCCACTCAATCCCCGATCGCACCGAGATCTCGTCCGCGGGCACCGCGTCCAGCGCAACTCGCTCGTCCCCTGTCAGCCGCTGGTACGTAAACCACACGTTGCGAAACTCGATCCGCCCGAAGTTCGGTCCATCCTCATCCCCCGCGACCGTCACCGCCGGCGAAACAATCTCAGGCTCCGTATCCAGCAGCTTGAACACCCGTTCGCTCGCCGCCATCGCCGCCTGCAGGATGTTGTACTTCTCGCTCAGGTCCATGATCGGCCGGAAGAACCTCTGCGCATACTGCATGAACGCGATCAGCACCCCCAGCGTCACCGCCCCATGCAAAACGCTGGCCCCGCCCCTCCAGATCACCATCGCAATCGCCACCGAACTCAGCAGCTCCACCGCCGGGTAGTACAGCGCGTACGCCAGAATCGCATCCTTGAACGCGTCCATGTGCTGCCGGTTAATCGCCGCAAAATCGTCGTACGCCCTCTGCTCCCGGTTGAACAGCTGCACCACCTGCATCCCGCTCACGTGCTCCTGCATGTAGCTGTTGATCCGCGCAATCGCCGACCGTATTCGCCGGTAGCTGTCGCGCACATGGTCGCGAAAGATCTTTGTCACATACAGGATCGCCGGCAGCACCGCCAGCGTCAGCAGAGCCAGCGGCCAGCTCATCTCGAGCATGATGATCACGATGAACAGCAGCACAAACACGTCCTCGAAGATCGCCAGCACACCCGACGTAAACATCTCGTTCAGAGCGTCCACATCGCTCGTCACCCGCGTCACCAGCTTGCCCACCGGGTTGCGGTCGAAGAACGCCGGAGACATCCGCTGCAGGTGCCGGAAGATCTCGCTGCGCATGTCGAACATGATCTTCTGCCCCGTCCACTGCATCAGGTACGTCTGCAGAAACTCGAGCGCAAACGTCAGCAGCAGCGATCCCAGATACAGCAGACCGATCTCCGACACCCCCGTCGATGGATCCCGGCTCAGGTGCCGCGCCAGCCATGACATCCGCCCCGCCCGCTCCGCCGCGCTCGGCGTCATGTACGCGTCCACCGCCACCTTCACCAGGTACGGCCCGATCACGTCGCTCCCCGCCTTGAACACGATCGCAATCGCGCTCAGCGCCGTCTGCAGCTTGTACGGCCGCAAGTACCGCAGCAGTCGCCCCATCAGGCGGCTGTCGTAGGCCTTGCCCACCACCTCCTCGTCGTGAGCGCCGGCCTTCGCCTCCTTGCTCGCCGTGTCGTCCTTCGTCTTCTCTGCCATGGGCTGGTCCTATTCTAGATGCGCGCCCCCGCCGGTCGACTCCCGATCTGCCGTCACCCCGCCCGCACAGAAACCTTCTGATCGCGTGAAACAATGACCACACCGCATGGACCCCCTGGGCCTCTACGTCTCCATCCCGTTCTGCCGCGCCAAGTGCACCTTCTGCAACTTCGCGTCCGACGCCTTCGCCCCCGGCCGCCTCCCCCTCTACGTCGACCAGCTCTGCGCCGAGATCGCCTCCGCCCACACCCGCGCCTCCAGCCTCAACGCCCACCTGCCCGCCCAAGCCGAAACCCAGGCCGGAACCCAGGCCAAAACCCAGGTCGAAAGCCCGGTCGACACCCTCTACTTCGGCGGCGGAACCCCCAGCCTCCTCGCACCCGCAGACATCCGCCGCATCTTCACCGTCCTCCGCCAGCAGTTCCTCTTCGCCGCCGCCCCGGAGATCACCGTCGAGTGCGCCCCCGGCCAGCTCAGCCCCGCAGCCCTCGACGAGCTCCAGCGTCAGGGCGTCAATCGCCTCAGCTTCGGTGTCCAGAGCTTTGTCGACCGCGAGTCCGCAGCCATCGGCCGCCTCCACACCGCCCGGCAGTGTCTTGAGGAGATCGAACGCGTCCGCTCCTCCGGTGTCCCCAACCTGTCGCTCGACCTCATCGCCGGCCTCCCCCATCAGACCGAAGCCTCCTGGCGCCACTCGCTCGAGCAGGCCGTCTCAATCGGCGTCCCCCACATCAGCGTCTACATGCTCGAGGTCGACAACGGCTCCCGCCTCGGCCGCGAACTCCTCTCCGAGGGCGCCCGCTACGGCGCCTCCACCGCGCCCACCGACGATCAGACCGCGGCCTTCTACGAGATCGCCTGCGACCTTCTGAACTCCTCCGGCGTCGCCCAGTACGAGATCTCCAACTTCGCCCGCCCCGGCTTCCGCTCCCTCCATAACCTCAAATACTGGCAGCGCCAGCCCTACCTCGGCTTCGGCCTCGACGCCCACTCCATGCTCCGCACACCCGCCGGCGACATCCGCTTCAGCAACACGGACGACCTGGACACCTACCTTTCGGACACCCGCCTCCCGCCCCCAGCCCCGTCCCTCAGCAGGGAAGCGAAGAGCAGGGAAGCGAATAGCAAGGAAGCGAATAGAAGGGAGGCGACCAGCAGGCAGGCGAACTCCCTCAAGCTCCTCACACCCGCCAGATCCCCCACCCCCGCAATTGACCGGCTAACGCCCGAAGAAATCTTCGAAGAAACGCTCTTCTTGGGTCTGCGTCTGAACGACGGCATCGACCTCGACAATCTACGCGCCGCCTTCGGTTTCGAGGCGGTCGATCATCTCATCCCCACCCTCAACGAAGCCGCATCCGACGGCCTCCTTGACGTCCATCAGCGCACCATCCGCCTCACCGCGCTCGGCCGTGTCCTCTCGAACGAACTCTTCAGCCGCCTCCTCCTCCCCGCCGCCGCAACGTAGCGGCCCTGCACTGGCCTCTGGGAAGCCCAAACGCCTCAGCTGCTCTAGCCTCTAGGAAGCCCAAGGCCTCAGCTGCACTGGCCTCTAGGTAGCCCAAGGCTTCAGCCTTGGGTCTCCACCGATCCGTCAAGAGGGGGGCTTTAGCCCCTGGGGTATGCCCCCGCTTCGGCTTCGAGCTCGCCCAAGCTTCAGCTGCACAAGCCTCCAGGTAGGCAAGGCTTCAACTGCACTGGCCTCAAGGTAGCCTAAGGCTTCAGCCTTGGGTCTCCCCTAGGAGCTTGTTGAAATAGCTCTCGTCTAGCTGGGGCGTCTCTTCGAGACGGTTGTTTACGGCTGGATTCGTCTGGATCCGAGACGTTGTGCGGGTGCCTGAGGTGATTCTGCAACACTTACCGTGTTTCAGGCGCACTGCGGCTGAGGGTCTTGCTGGATTTG